>Ga0207650_10002837_pt1 | contig 11975 bp, 7 predicted proteins | sample KBSS63metaG_FD_184325 | JGI IMG/M metagenome (GOLD analysis project Ga0207650, IMG submission 184325) | Switchgrass rhizosphere microbial communities from Kellogg Biological Station, Michigan, USA - KBS S6-3 metaG (SPAdes) (version 2) | ecosystem: Host-associated > Plants > Roots > Rhizosphere >...
GTTTTAAATCTACCAACGAAACTCAGGTAGGCATTTTAAGGGTGGATGAAGGGAAATTTGAAATGGTATCTGGCAACCCTGGAAGACGCATGAATGGGGATCAGGATCACAAGGGCCGGCACCTAAGGATAGACGTGAATGATTATAGTATTCAAAGAATTAAATTGTACCAATACAAATGAAAGTGTACTGAAAAAATGAGATTCGTAAAATCAGATTTTACGCCTTGGCCAACCTGTCAAAAAAAACCTATTTCAATCCCTGCAGCAAGGAAGTATAGGCGGGCTTTTTTGTATAACCGGCATCAAATAAAAGTGGAAAATCTTCTTTACGTAAAGCAGTTACAATCCAGCTGTCACTGTCGGCAACTCCCCATATGGTGAAATCATATCGCTGGGCTACCGGCACGTTTCGAATAAATGATTCGGCAACATACCTGTACATTGAAGCCTGGTCGGTTAAGTTTTGTGTTGATGCGTTGAACCCGGTAAGATTATTCGGATTAACACGTACATCTAATTCAGATACTCTTATTTTCAGTCCTGTAGCTGCCAGTTTCACGAACATATTATCGATAGCAGTCTTTGAAGTAGTAATACTGATATGCATCTGCGTTCCAATTCCATCAATCTTCGCCCCTTTTGCCTTTAATTCATTTACAAAAGCTAATAGCGAATCCAGTTTCCGGTTATCTGACTCAAGATTATAATCGTTGATGAATAATACTGCAGATGGATCGGCAGCCTTTGCATAATTGAATGCTTTTAAGGCAAAATCTCTACCCAGGTATTGAGCCCAATAAAAAGCATCGGAAGTCAAAGCTCCGCTGGTGCGAATGGAACCTGTTCCATCATTAAATGCTTCATTTACCACATCCCATGCTTTAACTTTCCCGGCATACCGTGTTACGCTATTGCGGATAAATCGACTCATTGCTGAATCTACATTGGCAGCAGCTTGCGCAGGCGGTAACGCACCTCCTGAAGTTACTTCGTTGATTTTTATGTTATCGATTGCATAAACACCTCCATTTGGAAAGTTCAGTCGTAAACTTGGTGAAGTTTCAGAAGCAGTTAACGTCCATGTATAAGTTGCCCACGAAGTTGTGGGAGTGATATCATTTTGTTGGTAGATGCTGTTTTGATTCACCAATTTTACTTTACCATTAGTCACCGATGATTTGATGTCAACACTCACCTTGTATTGCGTTCCAACAACGGCTGTCCAGTTAGGACCAATGGCCTGTACATCATAAGCATTTGTTCCGGGTGAGGTTACTGTAGCTTCTAAAGCTCTTGTGCTATTGTTTCCAGTCACCGCAGCATAACTTCCTGATGCATTTCCGCCAATCAGTAAATTCCAGCCCGTAAACAATGTACTTCCGGTTCCGGTGGTACCTGTTCCAGCTTCAAAATCACCTGCCGATAAAAGGTTGGTTGCGCTTGTGCTGCCGGCATCTACAGTCAGCGATCGCAAATAATTTCCATTTTGATTTTGATGCCACACCAATGTATGACCGAAAACCTGTAAACCTGCTGCAGTTGATAAATTCAACAACTCGTCTGCCGTGCTGTAGTCAAAACTCCCGTCATCTTTCATAATAGCGCCATGTTTCATTTGATAGCCAAATGTTACCTGGTCGGCCTCTCTTGTAACCACATTTTTATAAGCCGCATTATTCCTGAATAATGCATATTCAATTGCAATTCCAATAGGAAAAGATGCAGCTTCTTTTAATGTTGTGGGATTATCGACAGTTGGTGGCGTGGGAGGTGGATTTGTTGTTGATGAATTACCATTATCTTTTTTACATGAAGTAATTGCTAACAACACAGTCGCAACAAAAAACGGAAGTGCAGATTTCATAAGTTAACTAGCGCTTATCTAGAATGAGCTTTTAAAATTAAAACGTATGAGAAGCAGGAAGGATGACTTTTGTCATCCTTCCATTTGCTGCTGATATGAGAGATATAACCTGCTAATAGCCAAGATTTTGATATGCTTTTTTCTCTTCTACACTCGATTGCATTGCATCAATCTGGCCTTGCGGAATGGGGCGCAAATAGTGATGGTTGTCAATACTTCGAGTGACGGTTTGTATTGTATGATCTCCTGCTGCAGCTCCACAAATCTGATAAGTTGAAGCGTAAGCTGTCCATCTTTGGGTGCGGATTAGATCGTACCAACGATAGCCTTCGCCAAAATATTCACGCGAACGTTCAGCAAGAATATAGTCTATATCTATTGTTGCTGGGGTAGCGGCAATCATGGCTGCACTGTTGTCCTGAACTTTAGCAACGTTACCATTGTTATCAAAACGCCATTTTCCTGCCCTTGCACGAATGACATTGATCAACGCTCTTGCAGAGCCGTCATTGGCATATGGTCCTGTTACCGCCTTTGGAGTTGCTCCTTTCACGGCTGCTTCTGCAGCGATAAAAAAGAGCTCTGAAAATTTGGCAATGTTAAACGGACGGGTAAGTCCGGCATTTGGATAGCCCAATCCCGTACCGTTATCAGTACGATACGGACCCATTTTCCAAAGACCTGGATAAATTAGCCTGCTGATGCCATTAGGCGATATAACCCAATCAGGCCGTCCGGGCAAGGTTCCTGCACCAACATTGCTGTTGCCTGCACCGCTTGGGTATGTGATTGCAGTGGCAGGCTCGTCATCCAGGAAACTCAGAATTGCACTACCCGGAGTAACCGGCAAAAAGTTGGCGTTGTATAAAGTTGGGTTTGTAAGACCACCCTTCGGCCAGTTGCCCCGATATACTGTTGTAAACGTACCATCGTAACGGGAATCATTGGTTTTATCGGGAAAGTTATTTTTAACAGCGCCAATGGTAGGACACATGCGGTTATATGGTCGTCCCAAATGTTGTTCTGCTTCACGTTGAACAGAACTTATCGCAGCCCAGGTTGTGGATGAAGTGCTGCTCCTGATGTTTGTGTAGTTCGCGGTCATCATCCATACTGCATAGTTGTCCTGGTTGAGACCATTAGGGCCATTTCCATCGTAAATGTTGCCACCCGTATAGGTCGAATTTTCGGTATGGTCTGCCCACAGCAGGATTTCTTTGTTACGATCATTCTGAGCCAGGTTTACATCATAATAGGTCGGCTGCAACAGATAATTCGCTCCAGCGTTGCTAATACCCGCTACTGCTAAGTCATAAGCCTGCTGATAGTAATACTGAGCATTGTGCCCGGCAGGATCTGTACGATTGGCTACGGCAGGATAAGTAGGTATGTTATTAGGATTTTCCAGCCACCATCCGTAAGTCAGATAAGCTTTGGCCAAAAACAAGCGGGCAACCGTTTTGGTAACACCGCCGGTTACACGAGGGGCGTCTGGCAGATCATTAACCGCTGCTGTTAAATCGGGAAATATTGTTTTTGTATAAACTTCAGGTACTGTATTTCTCTTTGAAGTTCTTATAGCCGACGTATTAAATTTAAGTTCTCCGGAACCTAAATCCAGCGGCACTCCACCGAACGTTTGAACCAACAGAAAGTAGTCAAATCCGCGGAAGAACTTGGCCTCTGCAAGCAATGCATTGGAAACACCGAGTTTTCCTCCATTTTCAATAATACCACTGGCGGTATTAATATCACTATAGGAAGGTCCCCATATTACATCTGCACGGCTGTTACTGGAGGTTATATTGCCCTGCCCGGAAATGTCCATCACCTTAAAGTTCTCGTCTGCACTTTGAGCGTAGGTTGCCTCGTCGGTGCCTGTTTCGCAGGTGTTATAGTAGTAGCCCTGCCCGTATATAGTGCGCAGGTGTGCATATAAAGATGTGATACCGCCCTGCACTCCTTGTAACGTTTGAAAGTAATCAGGTGTAAAACCGGCCCGGGGCTGTTCATCAAGAATTTTCTTGCATCCTCCCATGGATAACAGGAGCGCTGCACCTATAAAAATATTTAGTTTTAGAAGTTTCATGTTGTTTCAATTTTAAAAGGTCAAATTAACGCCAAGTATATAATTGCGGGTTGAAGGTGTATTAGTACCTATCGTCAGTAGGCGCCTTTGGTAACTGGCTACTGCCTGGTTCTCATTACCATATGAGTTCGTCTCTGGGTCCATACCGGATTCTTTGTGATATGGTGAGAACATGACGAAAGGATTTTGTACTGTAGCATACATACGCAACTTAACGTCGGAGCCTTTGAGTAATTTGTAATTGAAGTCGTAACCCAGTGTAATTGTACGGATTTTCAGGTACGATGCGTTGAAATAGCCTAATGTGCTTCCATATTTTGGATTGTCCCCGCTAATGTTGCGGCCGGGTCTCGGATACTTGGCATCGGTATTGTCCGGCGTCCAATAATCGATCTTCACATTGTTTCTGCGGCCGCTTTCCAGGTTAAGATAACCTGCCGATCCATAAAGCGTACTTATAAGAATACCACCGCTTTTAAAAACACCGACGGTGCTTAAATCAAAGCCCTTGTAAGATACACGAGTATTGAACCCGCCTCCAAAATCAGGATCCACATCCATGATTTGCCTGTCGTCACTGCCAGCATTAGTACCTATTGCCCTGGTGGGCTTACCAGTCGCATCATAAGCGCCGGTATACAATACTTTAATCGAACCTACGATCTGCGAATCTACACCTGGCTCCAATACACTACGATAGGGATCATCCTTTTGCCACAAACCTATTTTTTTAAAGTCATAGATAGCATTGATGTTATGTCCAACAAACCATCCATTGCCTATATCCTGAGTTTTTCCATCAGCAAGTTCCACAAGTTTATTGCGATTTGCATAAATATTGAAACCGGCATCCCATGTCCATCCATTTGCATTATTAATGATGGTTCCGTTAAGCGTAAGTTCAATCCCTTTATTTTGCGTTTTTCCTATGTTCTGTACAATACTGGCCACCCCGGAAGTAGGTGGTAAACCAACACTTTGCAAAACGCCTTCGGTTTTCGTACTATAATATTCAACTGTTCCCGTTAGCCGGTTGCGGAACATACCGAAATCAATACCCAGGTTGATGGTTTTAGAGTACTCCCAGTCTAATTCTGGATTGGGTAATTGAGACACATAATAACCGATAGCGTACGCACTTCCAAAATTATAAGGGCGTTGAGCTAATGCCCCCAACGTAGAATAAACTGGTACTGCCTGGTTAGATGTTTGTCCAAAGCCCGCCCGCAGTTTTAAATTATTGATAACGGCAATGTCTTTCATAAAGTTTTCATTAACGAGATTCCAACCTACCGACACGGCGGGATAAGTATGCCATTTATGTCCGGGAGCAAGCCTCGAGGAAGCGTCAGAACGTACAGTAGCAGACAACATGTAACGGTTGTTATACGAGTACATTACACGGCCCATGTACGACATTAAACCGGATTGCTGATAGGTACCTTGATTCACTGTGATATTAGTGGCAAGTGCAGATCCTAAGTTATAAAATTGAAATGCCTCATTAGGAATGTCGGTAGCTGACATAGATGAGCCGTTTACTTTGGTTTGCTCGGCCGAGTACAGGCCCAGCACATTTATGCTATGCGCACCGAAAGAACGGTCATACGTCAGAATATTTTCAGCGGTCCAATGGTATGTATGTGTGTTGCTGATATTGGCACTGGATACTGCTGTAGCGAGGATGTTATTTACTCCCGCACCTGTAAAACCTCCATTGTTACTTTGAACAAAGTCACCGCCCAGGTTCAAACGATATTTTAAACCTTTTACCCAGGGCACGCTTACTTCACCATATAAGGAATTATAAGAGGCAAAGCCCCGTGTTTCATTTAGCCACGTGCCTGCGTCATGCAGACTATCTATGCGGTCTTGTGTGAGCACATACTGTTCATCCAAAGTCATCTTTACTGTTTTTTTCAACGTACCGTCAGCATTGTACGGGTTGGAAATAGGAGTATTGCTTAGATTGGCGTAGATACCTATCTGGTTGCCTTCACTTAAGTTGTAATTACTGTTAGAAGTGAAGCCAACGCGGAAAAAATTACCGATTTGTTGATCTACGGAAGCCTTAATGGAATATCGTGTATATTGTTGAGAAGGAATAACAGCCTGGTTCTGATAATAACCGAGACCAAAGCTATAACTACCCTGCTGAGTACCGCCCACCAGGCTAACACTATGATCTGTTACCAGACCATTCTGGAACATCAGGTCCTGCCAGTCAGTATTTACGTCATTTTTTTCATCCAAACCATTTGTCGAATACACTCCAGCTGCCTTTCGAAGTGCCACGAATTCTGGTCCATCCATCATAGGATATTTCGCAAATACTGTTTGTATCCCTGTATAACCATTATACGAAACTCTTGCTTTTTGGCCCTTTTGACCTCTATTTGTTGTTACTAAAATAACACCGTTCGCGCCGCGTGAACCATAGATAGCGGTCGCTGAGGCATCTTTAAGAATGTCAATACTCTTAATGTCATTCGGATTTAAGTCACCAAGCGAGCCGATATAAGGTATGCCATCAAGCACAACTAAAGGGTCATTGCTGCCAGTTAACGAACGATCACCCCGGATGCGAATTTGCATTGTAGCACCAGGCCTGGTTGATGTTTGAGAAATATCAACACCTGCAATGCGCCCCTGCAAAGCTTGAGAGATATTAGGCGTAGGGATATCCCGAAGTTTATCTCCAGCTATGGAAGCAACTGAACCCGTTACAGCTTCTTTCCGTTGGGTCCCATAACCAATTACAACCACTTGTTCCATCGTGGTTCCAGACGTCGTTAATTTAGCATTCAAGGTTGTTTGTCCTTTAATGTCCACCTCAATTGTAGCAAATCCAACTGAAGAAATTACCAACGTACCGTTAGCTGGTGCCAAAATTTGAAAGGAACCATCATTACCAGTAGTTACACCAATCGACGTCCCTTTTAAGGCGACAGAGGCACTTGATACTGCTTGTCCTGACTCGTTTGTAACACGCCCCCTGACTGTGATGTTTTCGTTTTGTGCCTGCGCAAAAAACGTTAGTAATAAAAGCAAAAAAGCGGTACACATTTTTTTCTCCCAAAGCAGCAGGGAGGTTGACGCTTTTAGCAGATTTTGCGTAACCATGATTTTCATAAATGTTGTTTTTAAAAATTCAGTTTAGTGTACAATAGATGTTTCATTGAGTAAGAACCTTTCCGAAGATTTTCGTTAGTGCGGACGGAGTATGGTTTTCCATTTGCAATCATTTATAGCAAAAACTCTCTCTCTTATGTATACGTCCAAATATTATTGTTGGTATAAAACTTTTTTTAATTAAGTCACAGGGAGAGGAAAGACAAATAAGGTGAGAAGTAAAATTGCCTAAACAATCACGGGCAGTAGTCAACCGAAGCAACATAAATCGTTAGTTTATTTTATCAAAGCAGTTCTAATCAAATCTTCTATCCGGCGTCGAATTTAGGGAGATTTTTGATTTGCGCAACCGATTACATAATTTTTTTTAAAAAAAATTTCTTTTTAGCTTTACCCACAACATGTAAGCGATTGTATGCGAAAGGGCAAAGAAGTCACCATTTATGACATCGCAAAAAAATTAAACATCTCCCCCGCTACCGTTAGCAGGGGTTTGCAGGATCATCCAGCCATCAGTAAGAAAACGAAGAAAAAAATTTCTGATGTGGTTGATGAATTAGGATATCGTTCCAATCATTTTGCTCGTAATCTTCGTCAACAGCAAACAAAAACAATTGGGGTTCTTGTTCATGAGTTGAACAGTAATTTCATTACTTCGGTTTTAGCAGGAATTGAAAAGGTTACGACAGAAGAAGGTTACGATATAATTATTGCCCACTCTTCTGAAAACTACCATAAGGAAGCAGCCAACGCCAAAAACCTTTTTAATAAAAGAGTTGACGGATTAATTGCTTCCCTCGCGTTTGACACAACCGATCTTCAACATTTTAAACCTTTCGTTGATAAAGGTGTACCTGTTATGTTTTTTGATCGTGTTGAACAGGATGGTAATAACACAGTTGTGGTAATTGATAATGACAGGTGCGGCTATATTGCCACCCGACATTTAATTGAACAGGGTTGCAAGCGCATTGTGCATATAACTTCAAGCCTCAAACGAAACGTTTACTCACAGCGTTACAAAGGATATAAGGATGCGCTTTTCGATAATGGAATTGAATTTGACGAAAGCCTGCTGGTCGTTGGCGATCTTAGTGAAAAAGCTGGTGTTGAAGCGGCATTGAAAGTACTAAAAATGAATCCGCTGCCAGATGGCGCCTTTATCACCAACGATTTTGTTGCTGCAGTTTTTATGAGAACAATAAAGGAACATGGCATTTCAATTCCAGGTGATATTGCTATTGTTGGATTCAACAATGACGCTATCGGAAAATTAATTGAACCTGCGCTCACCACTGTTAATTATCCCGGCATTGATGTTGGTGAAATTGCTGCGCGAAACCTGATCAACCATTTAAAAGGTATCAGTAATATTCATCAAACCAATACAATTGTGGTGCGATCGGAACTAATAATACGTAAATCATCTCTTAAATCCCTTGTGTAACCAAAGGAAATGCAACCATTACTAACTATGCCTAACGATAAAGAGGTCACCATTTATGATATAGCCAAAAAGCTAAAAATATCGCCTGCTACTGTAAGCCGTGGATTACAAGACCACCCGAGAATTAGTAAAAAAACCAAGAAAAAGATATTTGATCTGGCCGACAAAATAGGATACCGCCAAAATCATTTTGCACGTAATCTTCGCAACCAGAAAACAGATACGATTGGTGTAATTGTTCCAAGGCTGAACAGTTATTTCATGTCTTCGGTTATTGCAGGTATAGAACATTTCGCCAATAAAGAAGGTTATAATATAGTTATCAGCCAGTCCTCTGAATCATCCGCCAAGGAGGCAGCAAATGCAAAAACATTATTTAATAATCGTGTTGATGGTTTATTGGCCTCATTAGCCTATGACACCAAAGACCTGTCCCATTTCGAACCATTCTTTAAAAAAAATATTCCGATCATATTTTTTGATCGTGTAATGGATCACCAAAACTGCACAAATATTTTAATTGATAATTGTAAAGCTGCATACGAAGCCACCAAACACCTCATCAAACAAGGTTGCAAAAGAATTGTTCACATTACTGCACCTCCCCAGCAAAATGTCTATATCGATCGGTTAAAAGGTTATAAGCAGGCATTGTTGGAGCATAAAATAAAATTCAGACCAGAAGATCTGATAATTGGCAACTTAAGCATGGAGGCTGGAGCTGAAGCAGCAGAAACTATCTTAAAAATGAAAGCATTACCCGATGGTGTATTTGTTTCGAATGACACCTGTGCGGTTGAGTGCATGCTTGCGCTAAAACAAAATGGAATTAAAATTCCGGACGATATTGCTTTTGTTGGCTTTAACAACGATGCAGTATCCAAAGTGATAGAGCCAAACCTCACCACTATCAATTATTCTGGCTATGAAGTTGGTGAAGTGGCAGCACGTCACCTAATTAATCACCTTACCGGGGTTTCCGTAATTCACAATACCAATACTATTATACTACGATCAGAACTTATTATTCGTGCATCATCATTAAAAAAGAAATAACCGACGAAAACGATCAGGATGATTAAATCGACTACCGTCTCGTTGACATTTTTATTACTTGCTATCTTTTGTCAAGCTGAGGATGGTTACAGGCTTTGGTTGCGATATGAAAAACTTGATGATAATAGCCTCATCCAGGAATATAGAAGTAAAATTAGTTCCCTTCTTTTTTACGGAAACTCGGCCACACTAACGGCAGCAAGGAATGAATTAAAAACAGGGCTCGAGGGATTACTCGATAAAAAACTCACTGAAGTCAGTTCAGCGATCAATGGCACAATACTAATTTTCGCGAAAGGATCAAAAGGTGTTGTAGCCTCCGAAAAAATGTTTGATTACGGTTCCTTGGGTAACGAAGGCTTTATTATTCGCAGCCTTAGTGGAAATAGTAAAAACAATACACTTATCACAGCCAATAACGATATTGGTTTGTTGTATGGTGTATTTCATTTTTTAAGATTACTTCAAACCCGGCAAAACATTAGCAACCTCAATGTCACAAGCATTCCAAAGATTGAAAACAGGATTTTAAATCACTGGGATAATTTGAACCGGAGTGTTGAACGTGGTTACGCTGGCATTTCCATTTGGAACTGGCATACACTTCCTGACTATATCGATCAACGGTATATTGATTATGCGAGAGCCAATGCATCCATCGGGATTAATGGAACGGTACTAACTAATGTTAATGCAAATGCTTTGGTACTTACAAGACCGTATCTTGAAAAAGTAAAAGCACTGGCTGATGTATTTCGTCCTTATGGAATCAAAGTGTATCTCACGGCAAAATTCAGTGCGCCGGTAGAAATTGGTGGGTTAAAAACTGCCGATCCTCTTGATGCTTCAGTACAAAACTGGTGGAAGGAAAAAGCCAATGAAATTTATGCTCTCATTCCTGATTTTGGCGGTTTCCTTGTGAAAGCAAATTCAGAAGGCCAGCCCGGCCCCCAAACCTATAACCGTTCACATGTGGATGGCGCAAACATGCTTGCAGATGCCGTTGGCCCTCACGGTGGCATCATCATGTGGCGTGCATTTGTTTATGATGTCCGTGTTCAAAAAAGCAATGAGAATTTTGACTCATCTAAAAGCGACCAAAATATTGGAAGTATCGCTTCATCTGATCGGTTTAAACAAGCATACAATGAGTTCAAACCATTTGATGGCAAGTTCAAAAAAAATGTAATCATACAGGTTAAGAATGGGCCAATTGATTTTCAACCAAGAGAACCGTTCTCTCCCCTTTTTGGTGCCATGAGCCAGACACCGGTTGCCATGGAATTTCAATTAACAATGGAATATCTCGGGCAAGGAACCCATCTCGTATACCAGGCGCCGCTGTTTAAGGAAGTTTTAGATGCAGACACCTATGCCGACGGAAAAGGTTCAACGGTTGCTAAAATAATTGATGGTTCTCTTTACGATTATCCCGTTACTGCAATGGCAGGTGTTTCCAACATAGGAAGTGAAAGAAACTGGACAAATCATCCATTTGGACAAGCTACATGGTATGCATTTGGAAGACTTGCCTGGAATCATCAATTAACCTCTTCTCAAATTGCACGAGAATGGATCAGGCAAACATTTTCAAACAAGGCTTCTGTTGTAAATACAATCGAAAAAATAATGATGGTATCCAGAGAAGCTGTTGTTAATTACATGACACCTTTCGGACTTCACCACATCATGGCAACCGGTCATCATTATGGCCCCGGACCATGGATTGATAATTTAGGAAGAGCGGACTGGAACCCGGTTTATTATCATCGTGCTGATGCTTTTGGAATTGGTTTTGATCGAACAGCTACCGGCAGCAATGCTCTATCACAATACCAGCCCCAGGTACAGGCTCGATGGAAAGATTCCAATACGTGTGATGATAAATATTTACTTTGGTTCCATCATGTTTCGTGGTCGCACAAAATGAAATCAGGCAAAACATTGTGGAATGAGCTTTGTTCAAAATATGAGCAGGGCGTTGACTCAGTGCGGTGGATGCAACAACAATGGAATGGTTTGAAAAACTTTATCGATGAAGAAAGATTTAAGCAGGTACAGATGTTTCTGACAATACAGGAAAAAGATGCTGAATGGTGGAAGAATGCGTGTATTCTTTATTTTCAAACGTTTTCAAAAATGCCTATTCCTTCTAACGTTGAAAAACCAGATCACAACCTGGAGTATTACAAAAGCTTACGCTTTGTTTATGCGCCCGGTAATGGTGGTAATATGTAGGACTTCGGAAGAGGAATAGAGGGCAACGTGTAAATAGATGCAGTTCTTTAAAATAATGTTGATTATGTATCCAGCGAATTATCATAATCATCGTTGGTTCTTATAACTGTCTACAGCATTTTAAGGTTTAACAACAAGACTTAACCG
>Ga0207650_10002840_pt1 | contig 11968 bp, 11 predicted proteins | sample KBSS63metaG_FD_184325 | JGI IMG/M metagenome (GOLD analysis project Ga0207650, IMG submission 184325) | Switchgrass rhizosphere microbial communities from Kellogg Biological Station, Michigan, USA - KBS S6-3 metaG (SPAdes) (version 2) | ecosystem: Host-associated > Plants > Roots > Rhizosphere...
CACCCGGACGGCAGCGAGGCCGAGTTGGGTTCGTACTTCTGGAATGTCGTCAGTCATGCATTGGTGGCCACCCCCGACGGCGGCGCTCCCAACGACAACACCGTCACGCTCACGGCGGACGAGCGCGGATTGATCGTTGTTGAGGATAACGGTGAGACCAACGTGTTCTCGCGGGTGATTCATCCGTTGACGCCTGCGATCACGAGCGCGCTGTCGGCCACTGCCACGAGCGGTCTGTCATTCGCCTATCAAATAACGGCGACGCAGAGTCCTTCGACATTTGGTGCCGTCGGGCTTCCCGCGGGACTGAACATCGACGCGGCTGGCCTGATCGCAGGAACGCCCACCGCGACTGGAAGCTTCGACGTGCTGATCAAGGCGTCGAATGCCGTCAGCACCAGCACTGGCGTCAACCATCTTCTGCTGACGGTCGTCGCGCCGGCCGTGGTCAGCACGGGAGCGACGACGGTGACGCCGATTCCGCCAGACGCACCTGGCGAACCCGCGCCGTTGACGATCGAATTCAGCAACGTCACCACGGGCGGGACGATCTCGGTGGCGACGATCGATCCCGAGACGGTGCTGTCGGCGCCAGACCCACCGGCCGGATTCTCGCTTGGAGACCCTCCGATCTATTACGAGATCACACCCAGCGAGTCGTTGACGTTCACGGGACCTGTCACCGTCTGCTTCAGCTACGCCGGGATCACGTTCACCGGATTCCCCCGTCTGCTTCACTACGACGAGACGCTGGCGCAATGGATCGACATCACCACCAGCGTTGACACGGCGACAAGCACGATCTGTGGTTTGACCTCGTCATTCTCGCCGTTCGCGCTCGCCGCGGCAGCACTGCGGACGGTCGGCTTCCACGCCCCGACCAGTCCGCTCGCCGGCGCTCTGAATATTGCGAATGCCGGCTCCACCGTTCCCTTAAAGTTCAACGTGTTTGGCGAAAGCGGGGAGATCACCAATCCCGCGGCGCTGGCAAATCTGGTCTTCGAAGCGTCACCGGTCGTGTGTGAGGGAGGCGCGTCGGAGAACTGGACCGGCGCTGCGACGACAGGCGGCACCGGTCTGCGATACGACTCAACGGCTCACCAGTTCGTCCAGAACTGGAAGACACCAAAGACGCCGGGATGCTACTTCGTTCGTCTCCAGGCCGACGGAGTGTTATTGAGCGCGCTCTTCAAATTGAAGTAGCGGCCGTACGTGGCGGGCACGAGGACATCGGTCTTCGTGCCCGCTCTTTCGTGTTCAGTTTATTCCGGTCGTGCTGACTGGCCCACCCTGGATCGGGAACCTCTCGAACAGCTTGTCGAGCGCTTTGCTCATCTTCTCGGCGTTCTTGGTCGGCTTGTCGCTGGCAGTCGCCGTGGCCACTCCGCGCCACACCATCTGCTTGGTCTTGGCGTCGTAGAAGTCGAGGATCAGTGTCCCTTCGGTCGAGGTTTCGACATAGGCGCCGCCGCCGAGGCCGCCCCACCAGGGTCCATATGCGAATCCGGTCGGGATCAGCTCCTGCTGCTCCTGAGTCTTCACATGCGTCGTCACGACCAGGTCGGGAGACGCCGTGCTCTGCGTAAGGCCTCTAGCCGCAAGCCTCTGATCGACGCCCTGATGAAGGCGCTGCTCGGCCAGTGATTCCAGGCCGCTGGCCCCGGGCGCCCAGGTGTATGTTTTGTACGTCGCGAACGGTGCCGACGGATTTGAATCGACGTTCACTTTCTGCGCAACGATGACGGCCGTCGTCATCAGCCCGATGAATAAGACTGTGCTCGTCCAGCCGAATATGCGGGGGATGATTCTCATGGATAAAGTCCTCACCTCTCCTTCGCAAACTGCAAGGCGGCTGCCTGCCATCACGCGTGGAGCGGGCACCCTTGAAAGGGTGCCCGACGCACAGCGTCGCGCCTACGCACAGGGTCGAGAGGATCACGGCGAATCGTACGCGCTCACGAAATGCCGTGATCTCTTGCGCTCCACCAGGACCGTCACCGCCAGACGAAGGACATCCACGGCGAACCGATCAGCGGTTGGCCTCTGGCAGCGCGCTTGCTCGGTCCACCCGACGTGATGTCTTTCGCAAGAGCCGGAGTGTTGCTCGCGTTCGTGCTGGCGGTACTGGAAGCCGCTGTTACCACCGACGCGGGTGCGCAGGCACAACCGAGCGTTGACGAACTGTTGTCCCGGGTTGGTGAGAAGATCGCGGAGTTCTACGAACGGGCACAGCGCGTGATCTGCCTCGAAACCTCCCGGGTGCAGCCGATCAATCTCAGTTATTCGCCCCTGGGGTTCGCCCGGACGGTCGAATCCGAACTGCGCGTCGAAGCCGAAGGCGGTGACATTGCCGGCGGCGCAAAGGTGGTTCGCGAAGTTCGGAAAGTCAACGGTCGCGTGCCACGCGACAAAGACAGGAAGAGTCGCGACGGCTGCACCGACCCGAATCCCTGGTCGATCGAACCGCTGGCATTTCTGCTCCCGGCTCACCGGTCGGAATACCAATTCACCTGGGCGGGATTCGCGAAGGACAGGAACCGTCCTGCGATCCGGATCGATTTCGCATCGGTCAATCGAAAGAACAACCCTGAGCTCACCGAAGACATCGAGGGACATGACGACTGCTTCGACTGGTCTGAACCGGTGACGTCGAAGGGACGCATCTGGGTCGATGCGGAGAGTTACGAGGTGCTACAGGTTGAGCAGAGTGTCAACGGAACGGTCCTCGTCAAGGTTCCGCTGCGGATTCAACGGCGTCACAATCTCGGTGCCTATGTCTTGATCATTCGAGAAGACACGACGATCCGTTATCAGAAGGTCGCCTTCAGCGACCCTGAGGAGTCGCTCCTCGTTCCGGAATCCATCTACACGCTCAGCCTGCTGAGCGGTGGCCTCCAATCGACCCGCCGAAGCCAGGTCTACTCCGACTACAGGCGATTCGTCACCGGGGGCAGGGTTGTCGCTTCAGCGCAGTAAGGTCGGCGCCAGCCGCGGTGGTCCGCCTGAAGGCGGACACTACGATTGGCGAGCGACTTCGAGAGTGTTGGTATGTTAGCGGCAGCATGTTCCTGCTGCGGCGTCCGTCGCGTGCCGACATCGATCGTTTCCTCGATCGTTCCCGCGCGCTCCCGATGTCCTACTCCCCTGTCGGGATTCTCGACGAGCCCCCAGATGGCCGCCGCCTCGGAGGGCGCCCTTTTAAATACCGGGGGGGTGCCTATGCGAGCGTAACCGCGGGAACCGCGGCCCGCGGCAAGTCGACCGTAAACACGCATCCCCTGCCCGGGATCGTGCGCGCACCGATCAGTCCACGATTCGCTTCGACGGCCCACCGGCTGTACGCGAGGCCCAACCCCAACCCGCTTCGATCGGCGCCTCGCTGGTCGAATGGGCGGAACAGGTTGGCCGTGTCCGCGGGGAGGCCCCCGCATTCATCCTCGATCTCGATGCGTACGCGGTCGGCGCTGGCGCCGACGCGAAGCGTCACGGTGGTGCGCGGCCGAGTGAACTTGAACGCGTTCTGCAACAGGTTTCCCATCACCGAACCGAGGATTTGCCGGTCGGCCTCGATCGCAACTCCGTCCTCAACGGGCATCACGGTGAACGTGACGCCGCGCTCGTCCGCTTCCAGGCGTGCGGCTTGAGCGACGTCTTCAATGAATCCGGCCACCGCGAATTGCTCGGGGTTCTGAATACCCTGTGTGAGCCGGACCTCGGCGAGGGAGCGACTGATAAGATCCCGCGCGCCGAGGAGGCTCCGGCGGAGCACTCTGCCAGTACTCCCACCGACTCCCACATCTCCCGTCTTGAGCACGTCGAACGCCAGGATCGAGGTATTCAGCAGGTTCCGCAATTCATGCGCGAAGAACCCCAGGCGCTCGTGGCCGCGAGCGTCCGCGCCGTCAAGGGTTGACTGATTTCGTCCTCGGCCGAACTCGGAGACAGCCCCGGCAATGGCGTCGTCAAGGCATCGGTTCAGAGTGCGAAACTCATCCGTGCTGATGGGAGCATCCTGTTCGAGCGCCAGCTCGGTCACGGACTGACAGATGTCCCCATAGTCGTGAACGACCTGCGACACCGTGAATCCCTGACCAAGGAGGTCATGCCCGTGCAAGACCGCGCTCCGGGAAATCTCGGGATTCAGCTGATCCTGGCCGCCGCGAAGCGTGGTCACGAGTTGATCGAGGAACAGCGGCACCCCGTGGTTGATCTCCGCTTCGATGGCTGGTGGAACCGACCTTGTGGCAACCTTCGCCCGGCAACGCAGAACGATCGTGTCGCGGTTGAGGGTGATGAATTCGTGAAGCATTTCAGACCTCGTGCATAACCATCCTATGCCTCGGGTGAGAAGCACACTGTCCTGAACTGAACAGCTCGCCCCGAGTGCTACTGTCGAGTCGTGTTCTGAATCCGGAGGCTGCGATGAGTCAGATGATTGCGCCGGGACAGGCGCTGCGCTTGAGCGACCTGGTAGTGCCGACTCCCGACGGGATTGCGAGCAGGGTTCTCGGCAAGACGTCAGGCGGCAACCTGACGCTCTTTGCGTTCGACGCGGGACAGGGGCTCACCGAGCATACATCGCCGTTCGAAGCGATCGTCATCGTCGTCGAGGGGACGTGCACGCTGACGATCGGTGGAACGGCAGTTCGCGCAACGCCGGGGACAATCGTGCGGATGCCCGCCAACATCCCACATGCACTGGAAGCGGTCGAGACAACCCGTTTGCTGTTGGTCATGCTGCGGGACGACAAGCGCGACTGAAGAACCTGGCGCGGACCCGCGCCCGGTGCCCCACGGGTCAGAGGGTCTTCAAATACTCGACGAGCTCACGCTGCTGGTCTTCGGTGAGACCGAGGGTGCGAGCCCGGTTGTAGTGCGCGACGACCGCCCCGAGCGTTGGCGCGCTGCCGTCGTGGAAGTACGGCGGGTGCTGCCAGAGCGCACGTAGTGGAGTGGTGCGATAGGCCTTGTTGACGGTACGGGCCGCATAGGCTCCATCAACGCCGGTTTCCGCAGCGGCGTGCAGTGTCCCGCCGTTGTTATCCGTGCCCGACCCGCCGATATGGCAGCTCGCACAGGATCGGTCGAACACCGCGCGTCCACGTGCGGCGACCGTGGCATCGACGCTGCCGGCCGGAGGTGGTGGCGCTGGCAGACTGTGCTGGTATGCGCGCAGTGCCGGAAGCTTCGCGGTCACCATGTCCGGGGAGTGCTTGACGTCGATCTTGAGTCTCGGATCTGAGAAGTTCCCGCGCCCGCCCATCTGGGTGACGGCAACGTAGGCATTCCAATACGAGATCGGCCCCTCGGCCGTGTAGGTTTCGTTGCGGACCTGGGCCAGGCCATATGCGGGCGGGAGCACCAGCGGTGTGCTTTTGCCGTCCTGGTTGTACCGCGGGTCGAATCGGCCAGGGCCCCACGACGCATACACCGCCTTCTTGTCCGCCGAGAGGACCGGCGACAGTGCGATGATCGCCCCGACGTTGAGATCCCGGTTCGGCCAGCCATCCAGCCGGCGGCCGATACCCGGCATCACCGAGTCGTCCACCGTGGAATGACAGAAGGCGCAGGTCACACCAAGTTGCGTGATGTGGTTGCTCGCGTCCACCGTCGCCTGAATGCCGACGATCGCATTCATCTTGAGCAGCGCGACCGTCGTCGCCGGGCTCTTGAGATCGACTTTCTCGAGTATCCCTGACGGCAGCACCGCCGAGTCCACCTTGAAGCCGACCTTGAGCGCGGTGAGCGGGTCAACGCTCTTTTCAACAACCTCGTGCAGGCGCAGCGTGTTGGTCCAGAGCTGCTCGTCACCAAACGTGTCGAAGCGGAAAACCCGCTGGCCCTCGGCGATGAGTGCCGGTGATGTCTTCTCGACCGCCGGACGGGTTGCGTTTGCGCCGCTTGTGTTCCCGCGGGCGCCGGAGGTCATGCCGCATCCACTGAGCATCCCGGCGGTGAATGTCACGCAGACGAATGTACGTACGTCCAAAAGTCTCATCGAGGCAGCGTAGTAACGATGGACGGACGACGTCTGTGCACTTCTGAACAGAGAGCGGAACCTGTCGTTGGGCATCGGCCCCGCCGACCCATCTGTGGAACACACGGGTCGACGACGGCGGGCCCAACGCGTCTCGCGTTGGGCCCGCGTCAGCTTGCAGGTCACGTCTGGTTGTTATCGCTCCAGTGAACCCTGATAGGGGAGCACCTGGCCGGCGATGATCTCCACATCGAAATTGATCGGCTGGAACCCGATCGCGCGAATCTCGATATGGTGGTGTCCCGCAGTCAAACCCACCGGTTGCGTCGTCGAGGTGAATTCGCCGACGGTACCGACACGGACACTGTCGACGAACAGCTCGGCATCGGTCGGGGTAATGTCGAAACTCAACCCGCCCATGTTCGCTTGATCAGGTACCGCGCCTGAACGTGGCGCGTAGACCTCCGCACTCACCGAACCAGAGGGAGGGTAGAGATTGTTCGAGTAATACGGACCGTAGGAATAGTAGTACGGGTTGTAGAACGCGTATGGATACGCGAACGGGTAACCGGCCCACAAACCAAACCCGATGCTCACGTTGGGGCGAAACGCGTAGTACGGGCGGAAGACGTGCACGGGTCCGACAAATCCGTGCCGGTAGTAATTGCCGCCGTGCCGGTAGTAGTTGCCACCGTATCGGTAGTAGTTGCCACCGTATCGGTAGTAGTTGCCACCGTATCGGAAGTTGCCGCCGCGTACGACGTCGCCATGTCCGAACGGAGCTCTATACACGCCGCGAGATCCGTGGATTCCGGTCGTTGGACGAGGACTCATCCCTCTGAATCCTCCGCCGTGACCCATCGTCGACGTCGGGCCGCCACGACCCGTCCCCATCCCACTGTGGAAGCCGCCGCGGCCCCCGCCGTGTCCGCCTCCGCCGTGTCCCCCACCCCCGCGTTGCGCGAAGGCGGCGGATGTGCCGTTGAGCAGCAGGGCTGCACAGCTTATCGTCACCAGCATTTTTGAGATCTTCATTGCAGTACTCCATGTGAGAAAGGTCCAAAGACTTCTCCAACATGGCGCGCAATGAACAGGCACGTTTCCGTCGAAACGATCGTTCACGCACCCTGTCGAGCGTAGTCTCGTGGCGACACGCGTACTGACGGTTGGTCAGCGGCGCCAATCGCCGCGCCAGAGCTGCCGCCGCTCTGCAGGAGGAACCGGAGCCCGAGCTGTTCTTCCGGCGTCCAACGCAGGTCGAACTCATATGTGTCTTAGTGACTCCCGCGTATCCTGGTTGACGTGCCGCAGAAATACCTGGTGGGTCTGTACGTTCACAATTGAGCTGCGCCGCGTTGCAGGAGTATGAGCTACAGAGAGTGGTGCTGACATGGAGATGGTGTATCGAGAGCGGTGGGAGGCGGAGATCGCGGAGATGCGGCGGGTGCTCGCCGGCCTGGCGATGAAGGAGGAGTGTAAGTGGGGTAAGCCCACCTACACCGTTGATCGAAAGAACATCGTCATCATGCAAGGCTTCAAGGAGTACTTCGCGCTGGGCTTCTTTCAAGGCGCCTTGCTGAAAGACCCCAAGAAGGTGCTGGTGCAGCTTGGCCAGGTGCACGCTGGACGCGTGATGAAGTTCACCAGCGCGAAGGACATCGCGGCCAAGGCGGCAACCATCAAGGCCTACGTGCGCGAGGCCATCGCAGTCGAGAAGGCCGGGCTGCGGATGAAGCCGAAGAAGACCTCAGATTTTCCCGTTCCCGAGGAGCTGAAGCAACGGTTCCGAACGGACCCGCGTTTCAAGCGCGCCTTCGAGGCGCTGACACCGGGCCGGCAGAGGAGTTACCTGTACCACTTTGCCGAGGCAAAGCAGTCGACGACGCGAGTGGCGCGAATCGACAAGGCGATGCCGGCGATATTCGAGGGCAGAGGGTTCCTGGAGAGACGCTAAAGAGAGGCCGTACAAAAACTACGCACGCCACGGAGGACTTGCTGTTTCGCTGGTGAAAGGCGCTTTCGCGCTTCTCTTGCGAAGACCGCCGTACTCTCGTTCAGTAAACCGCCTCACACCCCGCGTGCGAACAATGCTCGCGCATCTTCCACACACGCAGTGCTCAACAACTTACTGCTCGAGAACCGTTTCGTTCTTCTTCCTCACACCCGCGCTCATCTCTCGCGCTCGAACAACTGAATGCAGCTTCTTGCGAAGGAGCTCTCAGCGCATCCGATTGCGATCTGCCTCGCGTGTGCGAACCACCGAAATCAGCTCGTGCCTCAGCGGCGCGCGCAGGACGCGAACTCTAGATCTGCACCAGCAGTGTGTCAAGCGGATTCGTGCACGCTCGCACGATCTTTTTGATCTTTTTTTCCTGGTGTGTGTGGTCACTTGACCGAGGTTCGATCCACCGAGACATGGCTAAGCGACTCTCCGATCGGCTCTCCGACCTGTCAGCTCGCGCAAAGAATATCGAAGACGCTGTCGCGGCGGCGGAGAAGGAAGGACATGACAAGGTGGTGGCACGCGCTGCCGAGGCGCGAGCGAGCGCGACGGCCGCAGTCGACAGGGTGAAGCAGTCGATCAAGGCCGCCAGCGACGCCGGCGCCACGAAATGGGGCGCTATGGAAGCAAAGCTCGGCGCCGACCTGGATGCGTTGAAGTCGCGCGCGTCCGAGAAGAAGCGCGCGATTGACGCCAAGATCGCAGAGCGCGATGCGGAATACGCAGAGAACGATGCCAGCTTCGCGATCGACTATGCCGTCGTGTCGATTGAGCAGGCGAAACTGGCCGTCTTCGACGCGATCTCCGCCCGCCAGGACGCCGAGGCAGCGAAGGCTTCGATCAAGACCACGGCGTAGCCTCGCGCAGAGCACCGCGCGTCACCGTGGTCCTCGCGCGTCAGTTGGCGCCCGGGGACCCGGTGACGGGAGGTGTGGGCGTCACTGTCTGCCGCTGGTGCTGACGGGGCCCCCCTGGATGGGGAACTTCTCGAACATCTTGTCGAGCGCCTTGTTCATCTTCTCGGTGTTCTTCGTCGGCTTCTCGCTGGCGGTCGCCGTGGCCACACCGCGCCACACCATCTGCTTCGTCTTGGCGTCGTAGAAATCGAGGATCAGTGTCCCTTCGACCGAGGTTTCGATATACGCGCCGCCGCCCACGCCACCCCACCATGGTCCATATGCGAATCCGGTCGGGACCAGCTCCTGGCGCTCCTGCGTCGTCACATGCGTCGTCACGACCAGGTCGGGAGACGCCGTATTCTCCGTAAGGCCTCTCGTCTCGAGCCTCCGATCGACGCTCGCATGAAGGCGCTGATCGGCCAGTGGATTGGGGGCAGCGGTCCCGGTCGTCCAGGCATACGTTTTGTACGTCGCGAACGGCGCCGACGGATTTGAATCGACTTTCACCTTCTGCGCCACGATGACGGCCGTCGTCATCAGCCCGACGAGTACGACCGTGCCGGTCCAGCCGAACAGACGAGGGGTATTTTTCATGGATGATGTCCTCTCCCCCGACAACTGCAAGGCGGCTGCCTGCCGATACCTGCGCAGCAGGCTGCGAGACGATCGCCGCGAACCTCCGCGCTCACGAAACGCCGTGATCACCTACCGTCCACCAATCGGATGAGGCGACCGCTTCTGCATAGTCAGGATCCTCCGGCGGGGGTTAAAGACCATCTGAGGAGGGCTGTGGAAAAGATGTGGACGGGATGTGGGTTTCCTGTGGGAAAGCTGTGCACGAAGAAATATTTCTGCGGCGTTTGCGAACATTCCAGCGCAACTCGCAACGCTGACATCGTCTTCGCGAGTCGCTTCGCTTGTCTGTCGTCGCGCCATCCGTAGAATTCCGTTCGCGACCCCACGTCCACGCAACGAAATTACTAGCAGGGCACCGTTTACGGGCGCCCTGCGCTTACTCGAGCAACACACATGACTGCAATCGCAACGGGGGATGTCCTTGCCCGGGAGTGGTTCGATCTCCTCGATCAGCGCCGCTTCACGGTTGATGAAGAATCCTGGACCGCACAAGTCTTTGGCGTGCACGTTGCCGGCGCCGAGGCCTGGATTCAGCTCGAATTCGCAGAAGACCGGCGGCGCTCGCTGCTGCTGCATGTCACAGCGCTGACCGGAATCGGCGCGGTGATCGACGCCATTCGCGCTGCACTGCGCTGAAACTCGTCCTCTCGCTCATTGGTCCCTGGTGCTTGGGCCTTGGTTCCTGGTCCGTCCTTGGTCCTTGGTCCGTGACGGACCACGCACTAAGCACCAAGGACCAGGGACTAACCAATCTGGCGCATGATCTCTGTGAGTGTGGTTCGAATGGTTCAGTCGGACCGCGGATGGTGAGTCATGAGCGGAACGCAGCAGAAAGCAACCCTCGACCTGTCGAAAGGGGTTGACGCATCGGCGCTGCCTGACGGAGGCATGCTTCTCGGGCGCGTCGGCGACAACGAGGTGGTGCTGGCGCGCTTCGGTAACGAGCTGTTCGCGGTTCGCGCGCAATGCGCGCATTACCGTGGCCCGCTCGTGGAAGGGATCGTCGTCGGCGACACGGTGCGCTGCCCGTGGCATCACGCCTGTTTCAGCCTCCGCACGGGCGAGGCGCTTCGACCGCCCGCGCTCGACCCGATTCCGTGCTGGCGCGTCGATCGAGAGGGCGACCAGATATTCGTCCGCGAGAAACTGTCGGCCCCGCAGCCTGCACCCGCGTTGGCTTCCACTCGCGAGATGCCTCCGTCGATCGTCATCATCGGCGGAGGGGCAGCCGGTGTGGCCGCTGCCGAGATGGTCAGACGGCAGGGCTACGACGGTCCCGTCACGTTGATCAGCGCCGACGCCGATCCGCCTGTCGATCGTCCCAATCTCTCGAAGGACTACCTTGCGGGCGACGCGCAGGAGGACTGGATCCCTCTCTGGCCCGATGACTTCTACGTGAAGCAGCGCATTGACCTGGTGCTCAGCCGACGGGTGTCGTCGATCGACCCGGCGAATCGCACTGTGCATCTTGACGATGGATCAAAGCGGCAATACGGGGCGCTGCTCCTCGCCACCGGTGCCGACCCGGTGCACCTGCCGATCCCCGGTGCGCAGGACGAACGCGTGCGGTATCTGCGATCGTTCGCTGACAGCCGCGCGATCGTCGAGCGCGCGACAACAGCCCGGCACGTCGTCGTGGCGGGTGCCAGCTTCATCGGGCTGGAAGTCGCGGCGTCGCTCCGCGCCCGTGGCATCGCCGTCGATGTCGTGGCGCCGGACAGCATGCCGCTCGAGCGGGTGATGGGCCTCGAAGTGGGCCGGTTCATTCGATCGCTCCACGAGGCACAGGGCGTCACGTTTCACCTGGGTCAGACCGTGGCACGTATCGATGGGAGAACCGTGACGCTCAGCGACGGTACCGCCATCGATTGCGACTTCGTCGTGATGGGCGTCGGCGTCAAGCCGGCGGTGGCGATCGCGGAACAGGCCGGGCTGGCCATGGACCGCGGCATTTCGGTCAACGAGTACCTCGAAACGAGCGCCCCCGGCATTTATGCGGCCGGTGACGTGGCCCGGTGGCCCGACCCTCACACCGGTGAACACATTCGCGTCGAACACTGGGTGGTGGCCGAGCGTCAGGGTCAGGTGGCTGCCCGCAACATGCTCGGCGCCCGCGAGCGATTCGACGCGATACCTTTCTTCTGGAGCCGCCACTACGACGCCACGATCAACTACGTCGGCCACGCCGAACGCTGGGACGACGTGTCGATCGACGGTTCGCTCGAGGGACTCAACTGCTCGATCGAATATCGCCGTGGCGGAAAGACGCTGGCGGTCGCGACCGTCGGCCGCGACCGAGCGAGCCTGGACGCCGAGGTCCGAATGGAACGCACGGCTTCGGCGTCGCGCTGAAACCGCCCGATTCAGCTCCTCGAGGAAGCGCCCTCGGCACTCACTCGCCAAGTGCCTCGATGTCGCCGAGATCTCTCGCGCGGCCCGTCGCTCGCTTGTTCT
>Ga0207650_10002842_pt1 | contig 11960 bp, 15 predicted proteins | sample KBSS63metaG_FD_184325 | JGI IMG/M metagenome (GOLD analysis project Ga0207650, IMG submission 184325) | Switchgrass rhizosphere microbial communities from Kellogg Biological Station, Michigan, USA - KBS S6-3 metaG (SPAdes) (version 2) | ecosystem: Host-associated > Plants > Roots > Rhizosphere...
CTGCTTGCGGTGCCGCTGCTTCTTGACCAAAAGATCATGGGCGCGTTAACGATCTATCGCCGCCGGGCGGGCGATTTTGCGCCGGAAATTGTAAATCTCTTGAGGACCTTTGCTACGCAATCGGTACTGGCGATCCAAAACGCCAGGCTTTTTCGTGAAATCGAGACGAAGAGCCGAGAGCTGGAAGCGGCGAATCGGCACAAGTCGGAGTTTCTCGCGAATGTTTCCCATGAGCTGCGTACGCCGCTCAACGCGATCATCGGTTTTTCTGAAGTTTTGGGGGAGCGACTGTTTGGTGAGTTGAACGAGAAGCAAGCAGAATATACGGACGACATACTTTCCTCGGGGCGCCATCTGCTCTCGCTGATTAACGACATCCTAGATCTTTCCAAGATCGAAGCGGGCCGAATGGAATTGGAAGTCACGACGTTTGATCTGCCGATGGCGATCGAGAACGCGCTATTGCTGGTACGTGAACGCGCCAGCCGTCACGGCATCAAATTCCATCGCGCCATTGATGAACGGCTCGGGGACTTCATCGGCGACGAGCGGAAGGTGAAACAAATCTTGGTCAATTTGCTTTCGAATGCCGTGAAGTTCACGCCCGAAGGCGGACAGATCAAAGTAGACGCAGGCTTGGGTGACAGCGCAGTGATCGTTTCGGTCACGGACACCGGCATCGGCATCGTCAAGGAAGACCAGGAAGCAATTTTCGAAGAATTTCGGCAGGCAAGCGGAAATTATGCGCAGAAGCGCGAAGGCACAGGCCTGGGTTTGACCCTGACACGAAGGTTCGTCGAGATGCACGGTGGAAGAATTTGGGTCGAGAGCGAAATAGGGAAAGGCAGTAAATTTACGTTCACATTGCCGGTGAGACAAAATATGGCCGAAACGGTAAGTGGGCTCATCGATGACCGATAAGTGAACCATATGGCCAATGAGCTGATATTGATTATCGAGGACAATGAGAAGAACCGGAAGCTCTGCCGTGATGTGCTGAATGTCAAAGGCTATAAAACGATCGAGTCTGAGACTGCGGAGCAAGGACTCGAATTAGCGCGGGAGAAAAGTCCGAGTCTGGTTCTGATGGATATCCAGCTTCCCGGGATGGATGGAATTACGGCGATGAAGCAGCTTCGAGCTGCTCCTGAAACGGCGCATATTCCTGTAATTGCCATCACAGCCTCCGCGATGACGCACAACCGCACAACGATGTTGGCCGAAGGATTTGACGGTTATCAGACCAAACCGATCAGCTTGAAGGATTTTTTGGCCGAGGTGCAGCGCGTGCTCGTTGGGCGAAAAAAACCGTAAGCGTCACGCTAAGTGATGAGGCGTTCTCCATTCGCCTAACCATTATCTAACCCAACTGAGTCATAAGCGTGAATAGTCCCGCGAAAATTCTCGTTGTCGACGATACACCAAAGAACGTGAAACTTCTTGCTGATCTTTTAAGCGTCAAGGGTTATGCGGTCGTCACGGCCGAGTCCGGAAAGGAAGCACTCACGCGAATAAAAACCGAACGACCGGATCTCGTACTCTTGGATGTCGTGATGCCTGAGATGAGCGGTTACGAAGTTTGCGCAGCGATCCGTGCCGACGAGGAGACCGCGGTGCTTCCGGTGGTGATGGTTACGGCCCTGGATCCAGGTGTGGAGCGGGTGAAGGGCATAGAAGCCGGGGCTGACGATTTTTTGTCGAAACCGATCAATCAACCCGAGCTACTAGCCCGCGTGCGCTCGCTGCTCCGAATCAAGGCACTGCAAGACGAGGTTCAGAGTCAAGCCGCGCAGCTGGCCGAGTTGAACAATAGCTTGGAGCAGCGCGTTCAAGAGCAAGTCGCTGAGCTCAACCGGTTAGGCCGCCTCAGGCGCTTTTTCTCGCCGCAAATTGCGGAATTGATCGTCAACGGCACGGCAGACGATCCACTGAAAACTCATCGCCGCGACCTCACAGTAGTTTATTTGGACTTGCGCGGCTTCACCTCGTTCGCCGAAGCGGCCGAGCCTGAAGAGGTCATGGAGGTTCTGCACGAATATCATGCCGCGATGGGCAAATTGATCGTTGCATACGAGGGAACCCTCGAACACTTCGCCGGCGATGGAATGATGATCTTCTTCAATGATCCCGTGCCGGTGGATGACGCGAGTGCGAGGGCGGTGCGCATGACATTAGCGATGCGCGAGAGCGTGGATGAACTCACGGTCAAATGGCGAAAGCTCGGACATGAACTTGATTTCGGTGTTGGCGCCGCGCAGGGTTACGCGACCATCGGCGCGATCGGCTACGAAGATCGTTGGGAATATGGCGCCATCGGCAGCGTGCCCAATCTCGCGGCGCGCCTTTGCGGTGAAGCAAAACCAGGAGAAATTTTAGTCTCGCAGCGGTTCTTAAGTGGCGTGGAGGAATTGGTCGAGGCCGAACCTCGGGGCGAGCTGCTACTCAAAGGCTTCCATCGCCCGGTAGCGGCCTATAATATTGTACGGCTCAGGACGTAATAAGCAATCCGAACCACGAAATCCGAAATTCGGAACAGCTCAAAAAACGCGAGCCAATTTTAAGCCAGTAGAACAAGTGTATTCTTATGAGTGAAGGGAACGCTCAATACTCGAAAGCCTCGCCTGAACGGCCGCCGCGTTGACCGTTGAGTCAATGTCGAACCGTAGGTACGATCGACTTCCATAGTTATTTAGTTTGAAAATTGAATTTTGATTGTGCTTTTTTGTGGTTTCTTTCGGATTTGGTGCTTTGAGTTTCGGCTTTCATTTGAGGGGAGATCAATTGAGGTGAAGTTTATCATTTACGTATTCCTGACAATTCTCACGCTGGCTCAAACCGGTCAGGCCCAGACGGCAAAATCAATGACGGTTCCGGAGATCGCGGTTTACAACAAACCGGACCGTGAAAAGATGCTTTACGAAGGCGCAAAAAAAGAAGGCAAGTTGATGTGGTACACATCGCTTACCGGTGGACCGAATGTCGATGCACCGAAGATCTTTCAAGCAAAGTACCCAGGCATACAGGTGGAGGTTTATCGTGGCGACAGCGACGCGTTGATCGCCCGTATTGTGCAGGAAGCACAAGCTAAACGTTATATTGTCGATACTGTCGAAACGACGTTTCCAATCCTAAAAGTGATGCAGGAATACAAGCTCCTGGCGCCCTACGGTTCGCCACATTTAGCCGCCTATCCCGACGAGGTGAAAGAACAAGCCGGCAAAGGTTTGGTTTACTGGGCAACCGACCGGGAGTCATACATCGGGCTCGCTTACAATACGAATTCGATTCAAGGCAATGCAGTGCCCAAAGGATTTGACGATCTGCTGAAGCCGGATCTCAAGGGAAAACTCGGCTTCGCCACGAGCGATACGGGCAATCGCGTGATCGCGGCCATGCTAGCGAGCAAGGGGCCTGAGTTTGTGCAAAAACTCAAAGGACAACAAATCAGTCTTCACTCGGTATCGGGTCGAGCCATTCTCGATATGGTGATCTCCGGTGAGCTCGGAGCTTCTCCGACGGTATTTCTCAGCCATTCGCGTGTTTCGATTGCCAAGGGTGCTCCCATCAAATGGGTCCCGATGGATCTGGTGCCGACCAATGCCGGTGGGGTTGCTTTGCCGTTAAATGCGCCGCACCCGTATGCTGGAATGCTCTTCGCCGAGTTTCTGATCAGTTTGGAAGGACAGAAATTTCTTGGTAAGTACGGCCTCGACAGCGCCATGAACAAGCCGGAATTCAAAAGGTTCTATGCCGAAGCGGGAATGACCGCTGAGCGGTACGAGAAAGAAAACGAAAAATGGGAGAAGCTGCTGCGGGAAATCGGAAAAAAATAAATTGAACTCTCCAGCCAAGGCCAAAGGCGCCAAGAAAGAGTTTACGGACGAAATCGATCGAATGTTCGAAACCACTGATTCGCCGAGTAGGGACGATCGCCTGCATTGGAGCGGTTCCCTCGATACGCGCTCACGCTACACGGGAAATCGTTCGGACTATCCTGAGCAGTCAGCGTATGCTGTATCGAAGGGCCTAAGCTCAACGGTAATTGGAAAATCGGACTGGAATGTGGAGACTATGGCCTTGGTTTCGGTTGCTGTTGTTTCGGATTCAGTGCTTGGAATTTCGGAATTAGCTATTTCTGATGGTTCATCCTCGCTTCGCCTCCACCGCTGTTTTGGTTCGCCCTGAGCCAAGCGGCGGTTTTGAAATCCTTCTAACTCGTCGGCCCGCGGAAATGCGATTTCTCGGTGGTTACTATGTATTTCCAGGCGGCACGGTACATGCGGACGATTATAATCCGACGATACTGTCTCGATGCCATGGCCTTTCCGGAAAGGAAGCGCAAAGAATTTTAGATGGCAGGCACGAAGCGGCGGAGGCGCTAGGTCACTGGGTTGCGGCTTTTCGCGAGGTATTTGAAGAAGTCGGTGTGCTTCTCTGCGTGACCGAGACAGGTGAAACGGTGCAACTCCAGAACTCGGCGGAGAATGACCGAATCGAGCTTGCACGTCAAAGGATTGTGGCCGGTGATCTAACGTTCGAGAACTTTTTGGTCGCCGAGAATTTGTTCTGCGACTTGGATCGCATGAAATACTTCGACCACTGGGTGACTCCCGAGATCTATTCGATGCGTTTCGATACACGCTTCTATATCGCGGTGCTTCCGAGTCATCAAACGGCGCTCACTCGATCGGAAGAGGTGAGCCACAGTTTGTGGATTACAGCCTGCGACGCACTCACACGCATCGACCACCGGCATTTCCCAATTTTGCCGCCGACGACCACTGTTTTACATCGCCTCGCCGGCTTATCGAGCTGGAAGCGGCTACAAGCAGAATTCGAACTCTGTTAGACACATTCCATCACAAAAGCCGTCGTTGACGTCACGATTGGCCACGTGTGTAAATCGCTTCCATCTCTACATCGCGATCCAGATTCGCCTTTCACGCAGTCATCGTCGGGCTGATGTGGTACGTAGTGGTACGAAAATAAACGGTATCGAGTGGTTTTTTGTCACATATTACACCTTTGAGCGTGCTTAGGTTCCCAGGCTTCGCGATGGGGAATTTCGGGCATGGTCGTTGCGGCAATTCCTTGTTCTATGAGGAACCGCCGTTCGTACAAAGCCGCAGCAATTTCGCCGTGCTATCTGCGATTTTTCCAATCGCGGGTAACGGTTTGGACTTTGGCTGCGACAATCTTAATGCTAGCTCAAACCTTCAGCGCCGTTTCAGAGGCAGCCGACGAACAAACATCAGCCATCCTCAGCGAGAACCCAGTTGTTGAGGAGAGACAATTAGATACCCCTTCAGTTGAGAGCTCGATTCCGGAGAATGTTTATGAAACGCCAGAAGAGAAAGATTTTGAAATACCGGCTATCATGGCTACGCCTCTGCCACCCGTGATGCAGACTGGCCTCGCGTCGTGGTACGGAGCGAGACACCATGGAAAGCGAACCGCGAATGGAGAACGTTTCGATCAGAAGAAACTCACGGCTGCGCATCCGACTCTGCCATGGGGCAGCATTGTAAAGGTGACCAGTCTCGCTAATGGAAAATCGGTTAACGTGCGGATAAATGACCGAGGACCATTTATAAAAGATCGGATCATTGATCTCTCGCGAGCGGCTGCAAGAACGCTAGGAATGGCGGGGCTGATGCAGGTACAACTCGAAGTGCTCACGCCAATTGAAACGCCCGAGTATCGGGAAGTCATCCAAGACGAGCAGCGCCAAGCGACGGCACCAGCATCAAACCAGAATTAACGCACGAAAAAATTACACGAGACGCGATGGCCGCTGTACATTCGGGCGCGTGGTTCTTCGGATGAATTGAAAGCCTGAATTCTTGCGATATCCGCTGCTCTGGCGGAAGTGACAAGGAGGAGCAAGAGTTCCGATGCCGGTGATTGCGCGAGTCGTGTGCGCCCATTTCTCTGTCGTAGCTCACACAAGCAATCCTTCCTTACAGGCCGGAGTCGCTCGAAGCTGGTCAGTTAGTTCCAGCGGGAGCGAATCCAGAAACTCGCTAAGAGCACTGTAGCCATCAGCCCAGCAAGCAGCCACTGAATTCCGTAACGCGGAAGATAATAAGCTTCAACGAGGCCAATCGCGTAGAGTGTCGAGATAATCGAGATACGTCTGACTCGGTCACGCAGCTTTATTGTCTGCTTCATTAATTTTTGGCTCCATTCTGTTACCCTCAGAACCGAAACTTTTCGGTTCTGCAAGGCTAATGTTGTAGTCTCGTTTGAGCATGGGATATGCCAGGGAGTAATTTGGTCAAATCGAGCCGATAATGCTGATGTGTTACAGCGCAATCCTGTTTTCGCCGCATGTGTGTGTCCCACTGGCAAACCGTGTTGTCGGTGACGTCACTGCGGAACATGGTTCTTTGCCGTGTCCGAATGTCGCAGCCACCGGATGTTTTGCTTGGACGCATTTGGTCCAGGGCGTATACCAGTGATTCGCTAGCCTCGGACTAACTCAGGCTCCGAGTCGCGCAGCCCCGAACCGGCCCTCGGCCGGGCGACGGCTCTAGCGTAGATGCTCATTGCCAAGCCAACTCAGCTCAGGCTGCCGGCAATTAGAGGGCGGTATGTTATCCCCTTGCGACGGATACTTTTGATAGGATATGTTTTCGTCGGCTTTATAGTTCAACAGGCGTTCCAAGGGGAGTTTTATGCTGTATCTTCCCAACTACGCCGGCGCGCTTCGGTGCATTGGTCAGGCTTTAGAAACCCGGAATATCGCTGTTTTTGAATTGGTCGTCGACGCTGATCAGTTTGTCGTTCGATGCGGCGATCCAAATCCGCCGTACACGGGCATTCTCACACTGCATTATTCGCCCGAGAGGATCACAATTCTAGACCGTGAAGGTCAGGCACGGCGTCGACAGACGAAGCCGTACTTTAGATTCGACAGTTTGCCTGAAGTTCTGCGAGCCACAGGCAGGTACGTTGACAGCAAACGCGGGGAGATCCGCATGGTGACAAACTGTTCTGCATCGGAAGCCGGCATCCAAGTTGAATATCAAACCAGAGGGGGAATAGAGGCGGAGACGCTATCTATGGCTACGATCCGCGAAATCGCCGTTCACATGTTCAAACGGCGAACTCGAATCTCAAACCCCATTGATATGCTAACCCGCCGAAATGAGAGGCCGACTTCTTGATTTGCTGCTGACAAGGCCGTCAAATGCGCAATTTCATCCGCGTACCTGGTTGACAAAATCCTTGACGCCACGCTCAATAGCTCGTCGTCTCCGTCGCGACTTGAACAGATTAACCATGCCGATCACGGCTAAGCCAATGCCGACCGTGCAAAAGGGAAGACCTAGGGTAAGCGCGATTTCGTCGAGCATTGTCTCTCCTGAACCGATCGCAAAACGATCAACAAATAAAGTGTCTTCTTAGATCAGCTCTGTGCTTGCGGCAAATCTATTTCGCAGTGTGACGCGTGAACGAGATACATGCGCTGACGAGACTCAGCTCAAGCGAATTTTGGTAAACAGATAACTCATTTTCACCGGCGCATGACCATCCTCGCCGAAGGTGCATAAGTCCCTCGAAATGCTGCACAAATGCACGCGAGTCCCAGATGGTTTTATACTCATTACCGCGACGAAGCATAAACGAACATTGATATATCCAGCAAACCCGCAGCGCATCTGCAAACGACACAATGAGGCGCTCGTCATCGGCGTCCCAGTCTTCTGGTTTTACTTCATTCACCAAGGGGTCCAGCCCCTCGTCGGAGCCGGCGAGGCCAAAAAAAGCGGCTAAGCCGTTATCGGTCATCCAGCAAGCAACTTCGATGAGAGAAGCCTCGGGAACAGAACTCCCGTAGGTGTATAGCTCCACCGTGGCGAGCGAACCAACGATGCGGTCAAACGAAGGAACAACTTTCGTCAGATCCATATCGAAGTCGTGCGGGTGTCGCAGAGACTGGTACATATCAGAAGCTGAGCACATTCATCCGTTGGATGAAAGTGGGGTGCATTGCGAATGCTGCACTACTTTCATTTCTTCGTCGAGGGCGCGCGTCCATCCGACGCTGCCAATCGTAGCGAATCGAAACCGCCTGCCATCACGTTCTCCCGCCCATTTTTCTGCCTCTTGCTGAGTTTGAAATACTCGCAGTTGAAGTATGCGCGTTTGTCCAATCTGCTCGCCAATCAGCTGGCGTCTGGCGCCACCTTTGGTGTGAGAGGGTCGTCTATCGAATTTGCGCCGTGTGCTTGGCGGTTTTTTCATTGTTTTCACATCTTTTGAAGCGGTTGCAATGCGTTGCGCTTTTGATCGGGTCTCCAACGGCTCGACGGCACGCGCCTCACGAATCTGCGGCACGAGGGGCAACGATCTTAAGTGATGTCGCTCATACCCGAGTATCCACTCGAATAACCAATTCATCTCCGCTTGGTCCTCCGTGAATACGATTGGCTCGCCGTGTTTATTAACCACAAAAGCCGTGGATAAGTTTTTTACATAGACGAATCCCGGTGCCTCGTTTAACGGTTTGTCCATATTCCACCCCGTCATAAATGGTCAGCCAGCTGAAGCAATTGGGGTGCCTATGTGCATTTGAGCGGTAAATCACGATTTTCCGTGGAGTTGAGGAAATACAGATGCGTTATTCGGCCAATTCTGGCAGGCCAATGACATTTTGACATGTCACGGTTGGATGAGTGATAAAAAATTATTTAGCTACAGCCGCGAGAGGTTCGATGTCAAAGCAAACATAATCCACAGCTCGCGCCAGCCGCGCTACACGGGGTATTCTCTACCGCGGAGTTCTAGCCATCAGCACCGAGTCTATGGCGTAGGCGCATGATCGTGGTTTTGCTCTGGCTTTTACACTGGCGAGCAGAGTTTGCATCGTTACTTTTCGTAACGCATTACGGCGGGGAAAGTGACTATGCCGAGGCGAAACAATGCGACAACGCACCTGAACAGTTCTAATCCTGCGGCGCCTCCGAAGAAAGATGCGAGAAGTGGACGCGCGATCTTCAGATATGCCGAGCCGGTTTGGTTTCAGTTCAGAGTCATTCGCTCGTTCTGAGTAAAGTGCTGCAGAAAATACATCTGTAGGTTTTCGTCTGAGATCTCCTTAGCAAGAGCCTCAAGAAGTTCCGGCAGTCGAGCCCGAGGAAACTTCTCAACCGATTCCCCGAGAGCCTTCGCTTGTTGATGAACCATCAATGACGCGAGCGGACCAATGACATTCGTTGCGTGACCAAGCTCGCTGATTATTTTCTGAAATGTCTCGGCTGATACCGTTTCGCAGAGCTCGTCGGGTGAAATCGTCGTGATTTTTTGATCATTCTGGGATCGGCTTGAAATCGGTGGATCTGCTATTACGGACGGGGGCTCGTTCCTATTGGCTACTACTGGCTTATGTGTTTCGACGCCGGTCAATGCTTCAGCTTCTTTGAACAGCAAAGAAACATCGCTGATGCCCTTCGTGAGCCGTTTTAACTGCGCTTTAAGGTCAGCTATTTCGGAATCTCGCTGTGCTAAACTCGCGTCTTTGCCCTTCACCGCGGCTTCGAACTCCTGCGCCTTGGTCGCGAGTTCCTGTTGCAGCTGTTTGATCGCCGATGTTTTCTGACGCGCAAGCTCCTCCGTCTGTATCAGCTGCGCTTCGAGTGCCGCCATCTTATTTTGGGAATTCTTCCGAACTTCCTCGATCCGCCTGGTTTGGTCAGCAAGCTCCTGTTCTGCTTTCGTATGAGCTGCTTCCAACTCGCTCATGTTTTTGATGTTCTGCTCTATGGTCGATTTGTAGTTGATTATTTCATTCTCGCGGCTCGCCAGGATTTCCTCTCTGCTTTTTATATCGCTTTGCAAGTTCTTAATTGTTGCGGAAAGATTTTCTTTGGTGTGTTGTTGGGAAAGATTCTTTCGGTCGATGACTTCCTCCGCCTCTTTTAGCTTGTCTCTGAGGATGGTGATCTCTGCTCCCAGATTTTCAACGAGCTGCTCGGCCCGATGTGATTCCTCCAAGACAACATTTTCGCCAGCTCTCACCGCTTCTTTTAGCCTAACGAGTCGATGGGTAATGACTCTTTCGAGTTTTTCCATTTCGTCGGTCAAACCCGCAGCATTGCCGTTTTTTAGCCGAACCACCGACATGGTGTCGTTTTTTCTCCAGGGCAAAGTCTCCTGCATTTTTAATTTTAAAGAGTTGTAAAAATCGCTCATGACATCCTCCGGCTGGCTAAAGACTTGCCATTGCCAATGGAGAATTACACGCACGTGCATGACCAGACCCTAATGTGGTGACGGGGAAAGCGATCTGCAAAGAGAAAGCGTCGGCTTTCCACCTGATCGATGTTGTAGATCGGCCTACGGATGGCAATGAACTAAAGGGATATATTCGGATTAAAAAAGGATGTCAAGTCAGGGATTGGAGTTTTTTGGAGCGCAGGATACCCCGGATATCAGATCATTGGACACAATCGCAGCATTCAGAATGCATCTGTCCGGGGGCTAATTGCTCTCTCCAGGGGGCTATACAGTCTCGGGTCACTTGGGCTGTGCCGTAAATAAGAACCGAGTGTCGCCAATAGTCGCGATGTTCGGATCCCGAGTCCTACTGGCGGCTGCCGGTTGTCTTTGGGTCCGATGGACCGGCAACAAAAGTCGATTACGCGAAAGGCGCCGCGGGCTGTAACCGTTTGGAGTCCCCGGCTTTGTCAAAATTCAGGGCAAGCTGTGGTGCTGCGGACATGGGAGGTTTTGCCTTGATAGCGTAAGTTGTTGAGTTTACGTAGGCATCGATGTCTCTCCGTGCCGCGTTCTCGAGAAATCGCTTGTTCCTGTCTTCCGCAGCGCTTATTTGGTGTTCGACCTGGCGCTTTTGTGCTTCCGGATCGAAGGCGTCTTTTACGAGCGCATATTGGATTCCCGTGTCACACCGTACCCGCATATGGTTCCTCCGGTCGAATGATGCCCAATGAAACGCAATAAACAATCCAGCTGTAAATTGACGAAATCCCGAGGAACTTACTGTGACAGCTGCCCGTCAATTTGGCCGTGTTGAGACATAACTGACATTAGAGTTGATTGACCAACATCATCGCGGCCGATGGCCGGGTGCTTAAGGGCCTGACCTCAGCAACCTTGAGGCATGACTGAGCGGCAATGAGGTAGGGCGCGGTTCCAGCGAAGATTAAGATGGAGGAAACTAAGTTTTGCTCGCATCTAGACATCTCTTTCATTCGTTCCTTGTCTTCTGGAAAGGCGAATTTTGGCGCGTCTCGGACTAATACACCGGAGGTTCTGCCGGGTTGACCGTTTTTACAGTCATCACTATGTCAGTAAAATGCTCTCCTTTGATGCCCTTGGCGAGCGTGCCCTCGACGACAATATTCGCGTTAAGATGCTTTGAGTAGGAAGCGCTCTCTGCCGGGAAGATCAGTTGTACAAATGACACGTTGGTGGTCTGCGGGTTCAGGCTACTCGATGTGGAGGATTGAACCCTGACCGGCAATTGCAGAATCAAAATGGGGACGTCTATCTTCTCGTCTTGTTCTGGGTGCTCACCGTAGGTCGGCCTGCCGTATTTCATGACTCTGGTAAGTTTGCCTTCGAGCCTCGAAAGCGCAGGAGCGTAGAATAACCATTGCTGCTCTTGAGGCGCCGCCCCGCGAGACAAAAAAATCAGGCAAACTGCCGAGAGCAGCGCAAGCCTAGTTGAAATTTTCATAACGATGGACGACCCGGCGCTCGCTTCTCAGGAAATTGTTCTCGCGACAATAGGACGGAATCGACTCACATTGTGACTTTCTGGTGCCACGAAGCTTTCCTCCGACATCGTAGTGTCGGCATTCTACTTCACGGGTTCGGCTTAATCGCAGAGAAATTTGCGGCACAAAAGATCAGAATTAGGCAAAATGCTCTAGCCTTACGTTCGGCACCCGAATTGCGGCGCTCTGATCGTCACACACCCAAAATGCGAGCGA
>Ga0207650_10002843_pt1 | contig 11959 bp, 9 predicted proteins | sample KBSS63metaG_FD_184325 | JGI IMG/M metagenome (GOLD analysis project Ga0207650, IMG submission 184325) | Switchgrass rhizosphere microbial communities from Kellogg Biological Station, Michigan, USA - KBS S6-3 metaG (SPAdes) (version 2) | ecosystem: Host-associated > Plants > Roots > Rhizosphere >...
CTGCCTCGCCAGTGTTCTGGCGGTGAGCCTTGCCGCAGTGCTGGCCGATCAGCGCTACTTCAGCGACTTTGCCTTCCTGGCGATCATCTTTGCGGCGAGCTGGGTGAGGGCGCTCGGCGTGCGCTGGAACGCGGTCGGGATGTTCGCCTTCATGTCCTATTTCATGGGCGCCTATTTCCGGCCGCAGCTGGGAGAGATGCCGCTGGTGGCGCTCGGCTCCGTCGTATCGGTGCTGGTCGCCCATGGCGTCCGCATCTTCCTGCTGCCGGACAATTGGCGAAAGGACCTGCTGCGGGCGCTTGAAAGCGTCATGGGGCGCGTCAACCAGATGCTGGTCGAGCTCGCGGTCTGCGTCCGCGATGGAGAGCTTTCCGAGCGCGAGCATCGTGCGCTTCTGCAGGCTGAGGAAAGGTTGAAAGAAGTGGTGCTGATGGCCGAGAGCTTCATTCCGAAGCCCTCGGACGATGCCGAATCCAGCGACACGCCGGCAGCCGAAATCGCCATGCGGCTGTTCGAAGTGCATCTGGCGGCCGAAAGCATGATCGTGCTCAGCCAGAACGCCCCGCCGAGCTTCGCGCTGGTGCACGCCGTTATCGCGCACGACGATGCGCTGCTCGCACGGGAAACGGCGGGCTTCGAGACCAAGGCGAACAACCGCAGCGTCGAGACCATCCGCGCGATGATCTGGCTGCGCGATGCGCGCGACGCGCTCGGGGCGACACTGGCGGAGGGGCGCACGACCGGCTTCAGCGATGTCGAGGGCGCAGGGGCCGCCCGAACCAAGATCAAGTGGCCGAAGCTTTCGCTGGATGACCCGGCCATGCGGTCGGCGCTGCAGATCACGCTTGCCACCGGCATTGCCATGGTCTTCGGGCTGCTGTTGTCGCGGGAGCGTTGGTTCTGGGCAGTGCTGACCGCCTTTCTGGTGTTCACCAACACCAACTCGCGCGGCGATACCGTGGTCAAGGCCGTGCAGCGCTCGATGGGGACGGTGCTCGGCATCGCGGTCGGAATGGCCCTGGCCGTGCTCGTGGCCGGTCATACGGCTGTCGCCATCAGCCTGTCGGTGGTGGCGATCTTCCTCGGCTTTTATTTCATCCAGGTGTCCTACGGGACCATGACCTTCTTCATCTCGATCGTGCTTTGTCTGGTCTACGGCATGACCGGAGCCCTGACGCTGGAGGTGCTCAAGCTTCGGGTCGGCGAGACGATCATCGGGGCGACCATCGGCGCGCTGGTCGCCTTCCTGGTCTTTCCGGCCAAGACGCGGGGCGCCCTCGACGTGGCGTTGGGCAGATGGTTCGACGCGCTGGGCGCCCTGCTCGATGCTGCCGGCAGCAGCGGGCCTGGACTGGAATTGATCCGGCTCTCGCAAAGCCTCGATGCCGCCTACCGCGACGTGACCACGGCGGCAAAGCCACTGGGGTCCTCCTGGAACCTGGTGCGCAAGCCGGGCCATATCCGCCAGACGCTGGCGATCTTCATGGCCTGCACCTACTGGGCGCGCATCTTTGCCCGCAACGTCGCTTTTTCCCGGGACGATCCGGATGGCGAGATCGCCCGCAACGTCGCCGAGAACCTGGAACGACTTAAGGTGGTCGCGGCCAGGGGCTCGGGCTGCTTCTTCGTCGATCGCAAGGCGTCGCGGTCCGCTGGGCGTCACCTGCCGTTGTCGCGGGGCGGGACGCGGCTGGGCATCGAGATGGTCGGATCGATGCTGGATCGGCTTTATCCCTAAGCCGGGGCTTGCCGTTGCGGGCCTGCGCAGGTATTTCCGGCAGCAAATTCGCCGTTGCGGCGAACCGAGGATAGTCATGTCTGGAACAAACAGCGAGAAGCCGCTTCTGGCCGAAGGGCCGGTCATCATTCTGGTCGAGCCGCAGATGGGCGAGAATATCGGCATGGTGGCGCGCGCCATGGCGAATTTCGGCCTTGCCGAACTGCGTCTGGTCAATCCGCGCGATGGCTGGCCGAACGAGAAGGCGACGGCGGCTGCTTCCAACGCCAGCCATGTCATCGAGGCGACGCGCGTTTTCCCGACCCTCGAGGAAGCCATTGCCGATCTCCATTTCCTCTATGCCACCACGGCGCGCGAGCGCTATGGCTACAAGCCTGTCCGCTCGCCTGTCGTGGCGGCCGAGACGCTGCGCGGACGCTTTGTGTCAGGCGAACGCTGCGGCATTTTGTTCGGGCGCGAGCGCTGGGGGCTCAGCAACGAGGAGGTGGCGCTGGCAGATGAGATCGTCACCTTCCCGGTCAATCCCGCTTTTGCGTCGCTGAACATCGCCCAGGCGGTGTTGCTGATGTCCTATGAATGGATGAAGTCGGGCATGGAGGATCTGAGCGTCACTTCCTTTGCCGCCAATCCGCAGCGGCCGTCGACGAAGTCGCAGCTGCAAGGGCTGTTCGACCATGTCGAGGAGGCCTTGAGCGCACGGAATTATTTCCATCCGATCGAAAAAAAGCCGAAGATGGTCGACAATCTCCGGGCGGTGTTTTCGCGGCAGGGGTTTACCGAGCAGGAGATCAGCGTCATGCGTGGCGTGATCTCGTCGCTGGATCGCTTTCCGCGCAACGTGTCCCGCGCCGAACCGCGCAATGCCGTCAAGGAAAAACCCGTCGATGACAGCGCCGACGACTGAGCCCAAGCCGATCCTGGTCTTCGATTCCGGCATCGGCGGCCTGACCGTGCTGCGCGAGGCGCGGGTGCTGATGCCGGAGCGCGGCTTCGTCTATGTCGCCGACGATGCCGGCTTTCCCTATGGCGGCTGGGAAGAGCAGCCGCTGAAAGACCGCATTATCTCGCTGTTCGCCCGGCTGCTGGCGGACTACGACCCCGAAATCTGCATCATTGCCTGCAACACCGCCTTCACGCTCGCCGGCGCCGATCTGCGCGCCGCCTTTTCGGACATGACCTTCGTCGGCACGGTGCCGGCCATCAAGCCGGCGGCCGAGCGGACCCGCTCCGGCCTCGTCTCGGTGCTGGCGACGCCCGGAACCGTCAAGCGTGCCTATACCCGCGACCTGATCCAGTCCTTCGCCGGACAATGCCATGTCCGCCTCGTCGGCTCGGAAAACCTGGCGCGGATGGCGGAAGCCTATATCCGGGGCGAACCGGTCTCCGACGAAGCCGTGCTGCAGGAGATCGGCCAATGCTTCGTGGAAAAGGACGGCCGCAAGACCGACATCGTCGTGCTCGCCTGCACCCACTATCCGTTCATGGCAAACCTCTTCCGCCGGCTGGCACCCTGGCCGGTCGACTGGCTCGACCCCGCCGAGGCGATCGCGCGGCGCGCCCGCAGCCTCGTGCCTGTCCTCGCCGATGCCGTCCACCCGGAAGCGGACGATTTCGCGGTGTTCACCTCGGGCAATCCCGATTTTGCGACACGGCGGCTGATGCAGGGGTTTGGGCTGAGGGCTTAGTGTGCGAGAACTATAGTGGAACGAAGTTCACTCTCGACTATCACTATAGGTGGCTGAAATGATGAGATTTCCTCCTCATCCCGGAGAACTGCTGCGACAGGATGTGCTTGTGCCACTGGGGCTTCTGGTCACGGAGGCTGCCGAGCGCTTGAAAATTTCACGCGTATCGTTGTCGCGCGTTCTGAACGGTAGGGCAGCCATAAGTCCGGATCTGGCTATCAGATTGGAAATGGCAGGCGTCAGCACGGCGCGGTTCTGGCTGGGTCTGCAGTCGAACTACGACCTCGCTCAAGCCCTGAAGCGTGATCATCCGGATGTAAGGCCCTTGGATGATAAAGCTGCGTAGGGCGCGCTCAGCATCCACCCATCAAATCCCTTGTGGGTTTCCTAAACGCGGCGGCGAATGCCGGGGAATTCTCTGATAGACGGAGGCGCGCCGTTGCTGGACAATGGCAGCTTCACATTTCCTGAGTCTAGACTGAACGAGGTAGTGCATTGCAGGTCGGCATCGACATGGGGACGGCGTCCGGCGGGACCAGCGCCCAGCTCGATATCGAGGAGCTGTTGGCGACGCGCCTGCTGGTGCAGGGCAATTCCGGCTCCGGCAAGTCGCATCTGCTGCGGCGCCTGCTGGAGCAGTCCGCACAGTGGGTACAGCAGTGCATCATCGATCCCGAGGGTGATTTCGTCACCCTGGCCGACAAGTTCGGCCATGTGATCGTCGATGGTGAACGCAGCGAGGCGGAGCTGACCGGCATCGCCACCCGTATCCGCCAGCATCGCGTCTCCTGCGTGCTGACGCTCGAGGGGCTCGATGTCGAGCAGCAGATGCGCGCTGCCGCCGCCTTCCTCAACGGCATGTTCGATGCCGACCGCGAATACTGGTACCCGGTTCTCGTTGTCGTCGACGAGGCGCAGATGTTTGCGCCTGCTGTCGCCGGCGAAGTCTCGGACGATGCGCGAAAAATGTCGCTCGGCGCGATGACCAACCTGATGTGCCGTGGTCGTAAGCGCGGGCTTGCCGGCGTGATCGCCACGCAGCGGCTGGCGAAGCTTGCCAAGAACGTCGCGGCGGAAGCCTCGAACTTCCTGATGGGACGTACCTTCCTCGATATCGACATGGCGCGCGCCGCCGACCTGCTCGGCATGGACAGGCGCCAGGCGGAAATGTTCCGCGATCTGCAGCGCGGCCACTTTGTCGCCCTCGGCCCGGCGCTGTCGCGGCGTCCGCTGCCGATCACCATCGGCACGGTGGAAACCTCCGCCCGCTCGTCGAGCCCGAAGCTGATGCCGCTGCCGGATGCGCCGATGGATGTCGAGGATCTGATCTTCACGCCCGATCCGCAGGAATTCCAGCGCGCGAGCGTCCGCCGCGTGGCGCCGACGCCGCGCCCGACCACGGATATCCTGGCGGAACTGTCGCGTTTCGTACCCCCGGCGATGGCGCCGATCGAGGATGCGAGGCCCAAGCAGGCCGAGGTCAGCCCCGAGGAGCGGCAGGAGCGGCTAGCCGCCGTGCTTGCGGAAATCCTCGACGATCCCGCCTCTGGCTTCCGAACCGATTCTGTTCTCTATCAGGAGTTCCTCGTGCGGGTGCGGATGCGCCGCATTCCCGGACCGCCGCTGTCGATGCCGGATTTCCGCCACCGCGTTGCGATCTCGCGCTCCGGGGTCGATCCCGTGACGGCGGAAACCGAAAACTGGGCGACGGCGATGACGCTGTCGAAGGGCGTCACCGACGACCTCCAGGGCGTTTTCCTGATGCTCGCCAAGGCCGCCATCTGCGGCGAGCCGTGCCCGTCGGATGCGCGGATCGCGCGTGCCTACGGGACCCATTCGGCCCGGCGCGCAAGGCGTCTGCTCAGCTATTTCGAGGAGCAGGGCAGCGTCGTCGTCCACACCGATTTTTCCGGCAGGCGGGTCGTCGCCTTTCCCGATATAGATTGCCAGACGGCGCCGGGCGATGCCAATGCCGCTGACGAGGTCGTGGAATCCCAGACGGCTGCCGAGTGATTCCGGCGGTCCTTTGAGGTCGGAGGCCCGGCTTACAAGGCTTTTGACGGGACAGGCAGCTTGCAGCGTCATCCCTTGTTGACAATTCCATGACTTCTGCCTAAAGACCGCCCAACGCCGGGCAGAAATGTCCGGTGTTTTAATTGACATGTCCCGTGGCTCCTCCGTTCGCGAATGTGAGGAACCTGTCGGAACCCGGAAAAACCGGGTTCAGAGGAGGGCGTGTTTCCTTGATTTGGTTTGGCAACAAACCGGTCGAACATCTTGATAAGGAAATACGATGAGCAAGCGCGCATCATCCAAGTATAAAATCGATCGCCGTATGGGCGAGAACATCTGGGGCCGCCCGAAGTCGCCGGTCAACCGTCGCGAATACGGTCCTGGCCAGCACGGTCAGCGCCGCAAGGGCAAGCTTTCGGATTTCGGCGTGCAGCTGCGCGCCAAGCAGAAGCTCAAGGGCTACTACGGCGACCTGCGCGAAAAGCAGTTCCGCGCCATCTTCGCTGAAGCCGACCGTCGCAAGGGCGATACCTCGGAAAACCTGATCGGCCTGCTGGAATCGCGTCTCGACGCGATCGTCTATCGCGCCAAGTTCGTTCCGACCGTTTTCGCTGCCCGTCAGTTCGTGAACCACGGTCACGTCACGGTCAACGGCATCCGCGTCAACATCGGTTCCTACCGTTGCAAGGCTGGCGATGTCATCGAAGTGCGTCAGAAGTCGAAGCAGCTGGTTACGGTTCTCGAAGCCGTTAGCCTCGCCGAGCGCGACGTTCCTGACTACATCGAAGTCGACCACAACAAGATGGTTGCGACTTTCGCCCGCGTTCCGACCCTGACCGACGTTCCTTACGCCGTCGTCATGGAACCGCAGCTGGTCGTCGAATTCTACTCGCGTTAATCGACGCGGACTCATGCTATTGGAAAGCCGCTCCTTCAGGGGGCGGCTTTTTTCTATTCGGAGGCAACGATGACCGACGTGCAGGCGATCCTCGACAGTATTCATGCAGAGCTCTTGCCAAGGCTTGGCGAGGGCAAGGTTGCCGATTACATTCCAGAGCTTGCCAAGGTCGACGCTCGCCAGCTCGGCATGGCGATCACCACGGTCGATGGCCGCGTCTACCGCGTCGGTGATGCCGACGTCGCCTTTTCGATCCAGAGCATCTCCAAGGTCTTCATGCTGACGCTGGCGCTCGGCAAGATCGGCGAACAGCTTTGGAAGCGGGTCGGCCGCGAGCCATCGGGCTCGGCCTTCAATTCGATCGTCCAGCTCGAGCAGGAAGCCGGCATTCCGCGCAACCCTTTCATCAACGCCGGCGCCATCGCTGTGACCGACGTGGTGCTTTCAGGCCACGAGCCGAAAGAGGCGATCGGCGAATTCCTGCGCTTCATGCGCTACCTCGCTGACGACGAATCGATCCTCATCGACGACAGGGTCGCCCGCTCGGAGGTTCAGACCGGATTTCGCAATTTCGCACTCGCCAATTTCATGCGGGCTTACCGCAATATCGAAAGCCCGGTCGAAAACGTGCTGGGCGTCTATTTTCACCAGTGCGCGCTGGCCATGAGCTGCAGCCAGTTGTCGAAGGCGGGGCTCTATCTTGCCGCACGCGGCAGCAATCCGGTCACCGGCCATTCCGTCGTCTCTCCGAAGCGGGCGCGGCGTATCAACGCGCTGATGCTGATGTGCGGCCATTACGATGGCTCCGGCGACTTTGCCTATCATGTCGGCCTGCCCGGCAAGAGCGGCGTCGGCGGCGGCATCCTCGCCATTGCGCCGGGGGTGGCCTCCATCGCCGTCTGGTCGCCCGGGCTGAACAAGGTCGGCAACTCGCTGCTGGGGGCGGTGGCGCTTGAAATGCTTGCCGCCCGCACCGGCTGGTCGGTGTTTGGCGATTGAGAGGCGTGCCATCTAAGGGCGGGTCTGCTATGGGGCTGACAACGATTTGCATGCGGGCATGGATGGGACATTGAGATGAACATAGCGATGCCTGTGGTCGATGAACTCGATGGCGAGATCGAGGATGCGGTTGGCGCTCATCCGCTGTTTGCCGATGCGCCGCGCTCGGTGTCGTTCAACAAGCTGCGCAAGCGCCTGTTGCGCCAGGTCCGCCAGGCCTTCGACGATTTCGACATGCTGAAGGGCCAGAAGCGCTGGTTGGTCGGCCTGTCCGGAGGCAAGGATTCCTATGGCCTGCTGTCGATCCTCATGGATCTGAAATGGCGCGGCCTGCTGCCGGTGGAGCTGATCGCCTGCAACCTCGACCAGGGGCAGCCCAATTTTCCCAAGCACGTGCTGCCGGAGTATCTGGCGAAGATCGGCGTGGCGCACCGGATCGAGTACCGCGACACCTATTCCATCGTGAAGGAAAAGGTGCCGGCAGGCGGCACCTATTGTTCGCTGTGTTCCAGGCTGCGCCGCGGCAACCTCTATCGCATCGCCCGCGAGGAGGGCTGCGAGGCGCTGGTGCTCGGTCATCACCGCGAGGACATCCTCGAGACCTTCTTCATGAACTTCTTCCACGGCGGCCGGCTGGCCTCGATGCCGGCCAAGCTTCTCAACGACGAGGGCGACCTGATGGTGCTGCGGCCGCTTGCCTATGCCGCCGAGGACGATCTGGCGAAGTTCGCCGTCGCCATGCAGTTCCCTATCATTCCCTGCGACCTCTGCGGCTCGCAGGACGGGTTGCAGCGCAATGCGATGAAGGACATGCTCGCCGATATCGAGCGCCGCATGCCGGGCCGCAAGGACACCATGCTGCGGGCGCTCGCGCATGTGAACCCGTCGCATCTCCTCGACCCCGCCCTGTTCGATTTTTCCGGCCTCTCCGTCACAAAACCGTCATGACATAGCGGTTATGCCGCAGCGCAGCATACTGTGAGGGAACCGCATCCATGGCTATCAACGACAACGACATCGCCTTTCTGATCGAACAGGTCCGGCAGGCCGGTGAGATAGAAATCATGCCGCGTTTCCGCAATCTGGTGGACGGGGATATCGCCGAGAAGACATCGGCCATCGATCTCGTCACCCAGGCCGATCTCTTGGCCGAGGAGCGCATCACGAAAGCCCTGCGGCAGCGTTTTCCGCAGGCGCTGATCGTTGGTGAAGAGGCCTATGATGCCGATCGCTCGGTGGTGCCGGCGCTGAATCATGCCGAGCTTGCCTTCGTCATCGACCCCGTCGACGGCACCTTCAATTTTGCCGCTGGCCTGCCGATGTTCGGAACGATCCTGGCCGTCGTCGCCAATGGCGAGACCGTGGCGGGCATTATCCATGATCCCATACTTGGCGACACCATCACCGCCGTTGCAGGTGGCGGCGCCCACCTGACGCGGCGAAACGGCAGCTCGAAACGCCTGAAGGTCGCCGCGCCGAAACCCATTTCCGCCATGACTGGCATCGTCGCCTGGGCCCATATGGGCGAGCCGGAGCGCTCGCGCATCGCCGGCAACATGGCCAAGCTCCGGATGAGTTTCTATTACAATTGCTCGGCTTATGAGTATTGGATGCTGGCCTGCGGCAAGATCGATTTCGTCTCGCACCAGACGCTCAATCCCTGGGATCACCTGGCCGGCCTGCTGATCCACCGGGAAGCAGGTGGCTACAGCGCGCACTATGACGGTTCAGCCCACCGGCCCGGAGAAATGACCGGCGGCATCATCGCCGCTGCGGATCGGGAGAGCTGGGAGACCGTCCGCCGGGAGATCATCGGTCTCTGATATCCAATCAAGGAACAATGCCATGACCGCCGCCGTCGACATCACACTCCTTGCCAACCTGCTGCGGGACGCGGCACAGGCCGAAATCCTGCCGCGCTTCCGCCGCCTCGCGGCGGGCGATATCCGCATCAAGTCCGAGGCCACCGATCTGGTGACGGAGGCCGACGAGCAGGCCGAACGGATGATCAAGCGCGAGGTCGAGAGGCTTTGGCCTGACGCCGTATTCATCGGCGAGGAATCGGTCGCGGCCCATCCCGATCTCCTCGGCAAGCTCGAGGGTGCCGATCTCGCCATCATCGTCGATCCGGTCGACGGTACCTTCAACTTTGCGGCCGGCGTGCCTGCCTTCGGCGTCATGGCCTCGGTGGTAGTGCGCGGCGAGACCGTCGCCGGCATCATCTTCGATCCTATGGGCGACGATTGGGTGATGGCGGAAAAGGGATCAGGCGCCTGGCTGCGGCGGCCGAGCGGCGAGGCGGAGCGGCTGAAGGTGGCAGCGCCGGTGGCGTTGGAGCATATGACAGGCTTTGCCTCGACAGGATTCATCGACAAGCGCAAGCGCGCCGAAGTCATGGGCAATCTCGCCAAGGTGCGGTTTGCCTCCAACTACCGATGCGCCGCCCACGAGTACCGCACCTTCGCCGGCGGCCATGTGCATTACGCCATGTACAACAAGATCCTGCCCTGGGACCATCTGGCCGGCGTGCTGATCAGCGAGGAGGCCGGCGCCTATGCCGCGCGCTTCGACGGATCGCGCTACCTGCCGCACCACTTCGATGGCGGGCTGCTGCTGACGCCGGATAAGGCATCCTGGGACATGCTCAGGCAGGAAGTTTTCACGCTCTGACCCGGCCGCGCTCAGCCGTGCATAGCGGCGGGATCAAGCTGCGGGTCGTCGCCCGGATGGGTGAACAGCTTGCCTTTTTCAGCCCATAGGACGGCTGCAATCGTCAGCACCCCGAAGATCGCAAATCCGGCAAAGAGCGGCCGCGTCGTGCCGTCGAACATCTGTCCGACGGCGCCGCCGACCAGGGCGCCGCCCGTCGTCGAGACGAAGCCGGTAATCGCGGTGGCGGTCCCGGCGAGATGCCCCATCGGCTCCAGGCAGATCGCCGTGAAATTGGTGGCGATGACGGCGAACATGATCAGCAGCGTGGAAATCAGCAGGTAAGTCACCACGAAGCTCGGGGGACGTGCCAGCGACACGGCCAGGCCGCCGAGCGCGATGATGGTGAACAGGATCATGGCCGCATGCGAGATGCGCCGCATCCCGAAGCGTCGCACGAAGAAGCCGTTGGCGAAATTGGCGACGGCGATGCCGCCGGCGCTTGCCGCAAAGGCCAGAGGCAGCCATTCGCCGAGGCCGAACACTTCACCGAAGACCTGCTGGACGGACATGACATAGGCGCAGATGACGCCGGTAAACAGCGTCATGCCCAGCATGTAGCCGCAGGTGATGCGGTTTGTCAGCACCGTGCGGAAACCTGACAGCACCGAACGGGTCGACAGCGGCAGCCGCTCGGAGAGCGGAAGGGATTCCTTCATGCGCATGAACGCCCAGACAAAAAGTATTGCGCCGGCGCTGCCGAGAAGGATGAAGATCCAGGGCCAGCTTGCGAAGGTGATGATCAGCTGGCCGAGGGCCGGCGCAACGATCGGCACGATCATGAAGACGATCATCACGAAGGACATGACGCGCGCCATCTCGCGGCCGCCAAAGCAGTCGCGGACCATGGCCATGGTGGTGATACGGACGGCGGCAGCGCCGACGCCTTGCGCGAAGCGCAGGGCCAGCAGAACGGTGAAGCTGCCGGTCCAGGCGGCGGCGAACATGGTGATGACATAGAACACCAGGCCCCCGAGCAGGATATTGCGGCGACCATAGGTATCGGACAAGCTGCCGAAGACGAGTTGTGCCAGACCGAAGCCCAGGAAGAAGACGCCGATCACCAGCTGCGTGTCGTTGGCAGTGGGCACACCGAGTGCCTCTCCGATGTTCGGCAGCGCCGGCAGCATGCTGTCGATCGCAAGCGAAACGCTGGCGGTCATCAGGGCAACGGTGACGATGAATTCCACCAGGCCGAGACCGATGCGCTCCGATCCCGTCGGCGCCACGTTTGTCGTTGTTTCTGCCTGGGTCATGGGTCAGCCTATCAATGGGCGAGGGTGGGATCGGTGACAACAGGCGCATTGTGCGGCTGAAACAGCTTGCCGCGCTCGGCATAAAGCACGAAGCCAAGGGCGATCAGCGACACCGTGAAATAGCCGACCACCATCGGCGTCGCGGTGCCGTCGAAGGCCTGACCGATGGCAGCGCCAATCGAAGCACCTCCGACGGTGCTCATGAAGCCGAGGACGGAGGATGCCGTTCCGGCGACATGGCCGAGCGGCTCCATCGCCAGCGAGTTGAAGTTCGAGCCGATCAATCCGAACTGGAACATGACGAGCGCGAAGAACACGATGAACAGCGGGAAGGGCATCGGCTCCGAATAGGAGAGCTGCACGATCAGCCAGACGAAGGTGATCACCGAGAAGCCGACCAGCGACGCATGCGAGAGGCGCCGCATGCCGAAGCGGCCGACCAGCTGCGAATTGGCGAAGGAGGCCGAGGCCATGAACAGCGCCACCCCGGCAAAGGCCAGTGGCGCGTAGACGCCAAGCTTGTAGATGCCGACATAGATCTGCTGCGCCGAATTGATGAAGCCGAACAGCCCTCCCATGGTGAAGGTCATGGCCAGGGTATAGCCGATCGCCACGCGGTTGGTGAGCGTGAGGCGCATGGCCTCCAGGATGCGGCGCAGAT
>Ga0207650_10002849_pt1 | contig 11941 bp, 9 predicted proteins | sample KBSS63metaG_FD_184325 | JGI IMG/M metagenome (GOLD analysis project Ga0207650, IMG submission 184325) | Switchgrass rhizosphere microbial communities from Kellogg Biological Station, Michigan, USA - KBS S6-3 metaG (SPAdes) (version 2) | ecosystem: Host-associated > Plants > Roots > Rhizosphere >...
AAGCCGCCCGAAGCGCTGCGCCAGACCCAGCGCCTGCTGCGGCGCGAGGACACGGAGGAGATTCTCGAGCGGATGGAACTGGAGAACGGCCATTTCGCCGAGCGGCTTCAATCGGATGAGGTCAAAGGGGCGATCGCCGCCTTTTTCGCGGCCAGGGCCAAAGCCCCGGCAGCCTGATTAGTCCGCGATCCACACCCGCTTCGAACGCGACACGGTGATCGTCGGTCCGGGGAACAGCAGCATGTCGGTCGGCTGTGTATAGGTGACCCGGAGGTCGAGGTAATTCGCACCGTCGGCGTTGCCGGCGACCGGTGTCGCGATATTGAAGGTGCCAGGCCCGATGCCGTAGACGGCACCCGAAATAGCGTTCTGGATCGCGGTGTTGGTCGGCTTCGGAAACAGCGTCGCCAGCCGCGCCCCCTGCCCCAGTCCGTGCTGGATGCCCGACATCGCGCGGAACACGAGGCCAGCCTGGACCAGCATCCACATCATCAGGACCAGCGCCGGCAGCGCGAACGCGGTCTCGATGACCGCGGCACCGCGATCGTTGCGGCGAAGTTTGCCGAGCATGCGCATCATTCGGTCCTCATGCCTGCGATGGCCGAAATGTGATATTTGCCGTCCGAGCTGACCCCGCTGAAATGGAGCGGGAACATCGGCTCGTAATCGTCCTCGACCCGAACCTGGATCCAGCGCGATTCCGCTTCGCCGTCAGCGCACACATCATCAGCATTTACGGTGACCACGCCGTCGCATTCCAGGCGATGGGTGACGGTGACGTTGGCGGTGGTGATCGGTGCCGTCTTGCAGGTGCCGTTCGAGTTGGTGCCATTATATTGGCATACCGCCTCATTCGCGATCGTGTTCTCGACCGTCTGCTCGCCGGTGGTCTGCATGACCTTTTCGATCGAGCGCTGCGCGGCTTGCTCGAGCATCAGCTTCCGCCCGAAGGCATTGGACATGTCGACCACGCCGACGGTCAGCAGCGCGAGCACCGGGGCAACGAACGCGAATTCGATGAGCGCAGTGCCGCTTTCGTCGCGGCGGAGACGTTGCATCAGCCCAATCATGCGACCAGCCTCACCCTGAGCGGCGCGGTGATCGCCTGCATCCCGTACATGGTGCAGTTCTTGGTGAAGTTGTTCAGGCCCGTATTGCCCGACCAATAGATGCGCTTGGCGACGAACTGGGTGCAGGTCGCCGAGCCGGTGCCCGACCCGTTGTACGTCAACTGCTGGTTCGGGAAGTACAGCACGCCCCTGATCTTGTTGGTCGTATTGCCGTTGATCTTGTTGGGGCTGCTGGCGGTGATGTTGCCCGTCGGCGCACTGTCAACGGCGCGACGGTCCTGGTAAATCGCCATGCCCGCCCATTTGCCGGTGGTGGGCGCAGTCGCGTCGATCAGGCCGTTGGAATTCGCGTCCAGCGAGCCGACCGGTGCAGTCGACGAACTGTCCTTATTGGTGAGGATCAGCACCACGCCATTGAGGTGCATCGACCCCTGGACGTTCACGCCGCCACCGGAAACGATGATCCTGTGTGCGCCGCTGACGGGATCGGGGGCAAAGGTAACCGACCGGTTGGAATTTACGCTGATCGAACTGTAGCATTGGTCGGCATAGAAGGTTTGCCCGCTATTGCCGCCATTGATGTTCAGGGGCTGCGGGTTCGCCGGGCAGCTGGCAAAGTCACCGTCGTCGGCGTCGGGCTTAAGGTCCGCATAGGGATCCTCGAGCTGCGGCGAATAGGGCTGGTAGTTCTGCACCGTCCAGTTGCTCGACTGCTGGATGCCGCCCGCCGCCGCGATGGTGGTCGCGGTGACGCCCGCGTTGCCCTGGCCGGCCGCGGCATTGGTCGCGGTGGAATTGGTCATCATGCCGCAATCCATGGTGATGGACGCGCTGCCGGTGGCCTGGATTCCGGTCTTGCTGTTGTGCTGCAAGCTGAGCACGCAGAAATCGCCCGAACTCTGCACGGCGGCCGCCTGCGCCGTCGCCTGGATCAGCGGCGCTGTGGTGAGGAACATCGAACTGAACGACAATTCCTTGCGGACGGCCAGCGTCACTCGCACCTGGTTTTGCTGGCCGGTGACATTGGCCGGGTAGCTAACCACGGGATAGCCGGGCTGAAGCGTGATGCCGCTATGCTGGTTGAGCGACAGATCGTGATTGATCGCGGTCGGCGTATTGGTCGTCGCGCCGGTGTGCTCGACACGATCGTATACGCCGGCAATGGCGGCGGAATCGGCGGCGCGCTGGATCTGGCGCTTCCACAGCGCCCATTGGATCGTATCGGTTGCCAGTCCGGCCGATCCGACCAGCAATGGCAGCGCCGCAGCGGCAATAACGATCATATTGCCACGGTCGTTGTTCCACAGCTTGCTGAATGCCTTGAGCATCTTCTTTCCTCGCCGGATGAACGCGTTTGGGATGATCTAGCCCGGACACGGTAAGCGAAGTGTTCCGACGCGTGGTTGACAGTTCACTAACCACGTCCGGATGCGGGACGCTTGAAGCGTCGCGTCTTACCCCTATAATACAGTGGACAATCCTCTTGCGCGGGGCGGGCGGGCGTTCCACCCTCCACAGCAACAGGGAACAGAAGGACGATGCGACCATGGCCAGCGACCCCCAATCGGCAACGGCTGCCACGACCGAGACCGCGACCAAGATCAAGCTGGACCCGCCCGAGGCGCTTCAGCCGATTGCCGTCAAGGAGGCATCGGGCCTCGTACCGCTGAAGAGCGAAGAGACGAGCGAGCTCGACCAGAAGGTCGCCAAGTTCGTCGACGAGCTGGCCGCGCTCGACAGCAACAGCCCGGAATTCGGCAAGAAGGTCGACCAGCTCACCGCCATGGGCCGCAAGGAAATCGCCGAGGCCGCGGGCGCTTCGAACCGCTTCCTCGACCGGCCGGTCAAGGCGATCGACAAGGACACCGGCATTGGCGCCGACCTGACCGAGCTCCGCCGGACGGTCGAGGAGCTCGACCCGAAAGAAGCGACCAAGACCCGCAAGTTCCTCGGGATCATTCCCTTCGGCAATCGGGTCGACCGCTATTTCGACAAATACCGCAGTTCCCAGACCCACATCTCGAAGATCCTCGGCAGCCTCGCCAACGGCAAGGACGAATTGCTGATGGACAATGCCGCCATCGACACCGAGCGCGCCGGCCTGTGGAAGACGATGCACCGGCTCGAGCAGATGATTCACATCTCCAAGAGCCTCGACAAGCAGCTCGAGGACAAGGCCAACGAGCTCGACGCGACCGAGCCGGCCAAGGCCAAGGCAATCCGGGAGAGCGCGCTATTCTATACGCGCCAGCGCACGACCGACCTGCTGACCCAGATGGCGGTCACGGTCCAAGGCTATCTCGCGCTCGACCTCGTCAAGAAGAACAATGTCGAGTTGGTGAAGGGAGTCGACCGGGCCTCGACCACTACCGTTTCGGCCCTTCGCACGGCCGTTACTGTCGCCCAGGCCATGACCAACCAGAAACTGGTGTTGCAGCAGATCACGGCGCTTAACACGACCACCGCCGGAATGATCGATTCGACCGGCGAGATGCTCAAGACGCAGAGCGGCGCAATCCACGAGCAGGCGGCCTCGTCGACCATCCCGCTGGAGACGCTGCAGCGCGCCTTCCAGAACATCTATGACACGATGGACCAGATCGACCAGTTCAAGCTGGCCGCGCTGGCCAACATGAAGCAGACGGTCGATACGCTCGGCAACGAGGTCGAAAAGTCGAAAGGCTATATCGCCCGGGCCGAGGGCGTCGCCCAGGCCAAGCTTGAAAATGCGACATCGCCGTTCACGCCCATTGAGCAAAAATGACCTCGGAGAAGACTGAATTAGCAATTGCCCGCGCTGACCGCGTCATGCGGTCGATGGATGAGCGTGGAGGGGCAGCCCGCGATGCGGCCCGGCGCGAACGGCAGCGGCTGAATGCCGGCCTTGGGCGGACGCTTGCTCGCGTCGGGATCGCGGTCGGCGTTATTAGCCTGGCGGCGATCGTGATCGGACTAATCGTCCCGATCGGCATGTTCGGCTTCCTGGCGGCGGTCGGCCTGGCCGTCGGCGTGGCGGCACTGCTGCTTTTCTCTGGCGGCCGCGAAATTGCAGCGCCTAACGTCACGCCCGACCTGCCCAACGGCCAAATGGTGGCCCGTTTCGACAGCTATCTCTTCCGCGCACGGCGCGCCCTGCCCGCCCCCGCTCAGGCAGAGCTGGACCTTCTTTCGGCGCAACTGCCGGCGCTTCGCCAAACGCTTGAGCGAATCCCCGACCTCGATCCCAACGCCCAGGACGCCCGGCGGCTGATGTCGGTCCACCTGCCCAATCTGATCGATCGCTATGTCCATGTCCCCGCGGCCTACCGGGGCGAAAGGGACGGTGAGGACGTCAGCGTCGACCAAAGGCTGGTCGAAGCGCTAGCAGCAGGGAGGCAGGCGCTAACCGAAATTTCCGAGAAGCTGGCCAAGGCCGACATGGCCGCGTTCGAAACGCAGGGCCGCTTCATCCAGTCGCGCTATTCGGAAAAGTCGATCGACGGCTAGGCTAGGCCATCCCGATCCGTTGCTTCGCCGCGGAAAGCATTTCCTTGAACGTCCTATTCTCTCTGAGCGTGTCGAGATCGGGATCTGCCTCGGCATGCGCGATCTGCGAAGCGCCGGTCGCTGATTCGAAATAAGGTCTCAGCGCATCGATCGCCTCGTCGGCATCGCCCAGTTTGAGGGCGAGCGTACAGGCGACATTGTACCGCATGGTGACGTTGTCAGGGTCGAGCAGCAACGCCCGGCGGATCCAGTCGCGCGCCCTGTCTTCGTCGCCGGCCATGGCAAGACAGTATGCGCCGCCGCCTAGGGCCGTGCCATTTGTAGGATCCTGGGCGACCGCTCGTTCAGCTCGTTCGACGGCGGTGCGCGCCGATTTGCGCATCTTCTCGTCATCGCCGGTGGCGGAATAGCAGGGCACCAGCATCATCGAACTGTTCCAGTCGAAGTCCATCAGTGACGTCGCTTTTTCGAAAAAGGGAATCGCTTCACCGATGTGGCCGTGCCGGTAAAACATTCGCGCTGCTTCGCGGTTCACCTCCCAGGAGTCGGGGTCCAGCTTAAGCGCCATTCGGATTTGCTTCTCGGCCTCTTCGGCAAGACCCTTCTCCTCCAGGTATCGCGCCTTGACGCAATGCCCCTCGGCCAGCCCAGGATTGATCTCGAGCGCCCGGTCCGCTGCCGGAACGGAGTCCACGTCGCGCCCGTGGCTGTAGCGAAGTTCAAGCTGTGCGAGTGCCATGAGCGCCCAGGCCTGCGCATAATCCGGATCAAGTTGCGTCGCCTGCTTGCAGAGCCGGACAATGGCCTCCTCGCGTGAAGATTTGCCCAGTGCTCCGCCGATCCATTGCTGCCGCGCCATCAGGTACAGGTTATAGGCTTCGACGTTCGACGTTCCGCGCTTCTCGATCGCCTTCTTTTCCGCTGGAAGAAGCTTCAGCTTCAGCGCGTCGACAATGGCCTTCGATATTTCGTCCTGGATCTCGAAAATGTCGGTGAGGTCCCGATCGAAGCGATCGGCCCACAGATGCTTGCCGGTCGAACCGTCGATCAGCTGGGCATTGATCCGAATTCGGTTGCCTGCCTTGCGGACGCTGCCTTCCAGCACATGGCTGACGCTGAGCTGCGCCGCGACATCCTTCACATCCAGGTTCTGGCCCTTGAAATTGAACGCAGTGTTGCGGGCGACCACTTCGAGCGTGGAAATCTTGGAAAGGTCGGTTGTGATGTCCTCGCTGATGCCGTCGCTGAAATATTCCTGCTCAGGCTCGCCGCTCATGTTCATGAAGGGGAGGACACAGATTGACGCGCGCACCAGCGGCGCCCGCGCAGCTGCCGGCGCGGCGGAGGGAGCTTCCTCCTCATTTCCTCCAACCAGCGCAGCGACGCTGGACTCTAGCTTCTGCCAACCGGGTGAATCGGTGCCGCCGTCCCAACCTTTAAGGTCGGCGCACTGGATCTGATTGAACGGAATTGGCGGCATGGTCCCGTCAACGCTCGCCTGCACGAGGGTCCCGGTCCCGCGGGCCGTATCGGCCTCGGCGCGAACCCACTGCGATTTGGCGGCTTCCGCCGACCAAAGCACCACCACGGCCTTCGCGCTTTTCAGCCGCTCTTCGATGACCTCGGCATAGCTGCGGTGGGCGGGCAGTTCGTCATCGCGCCAAACGCTGTAGCCGGCTCCGCGCAGCGCTTCGGCAACGCGGTTCGCCTGCCCCTCGCTCGACCGGGCGTATGATACGAAGACGTGAGCGGGCTCACGCATTGGCCTCGGCCGCGGGCATTTCGAGCCGCTTCTTTGCGGTTGCTATCATGCCGATGAACCGCGGATCCTCGCGCACTCGATCCATGTCCGGATCGATCTCGGCGTGTCTGATTTGGCCCGGACTGTCGACCCGCTTGAAATACTGATCGAGGAGGTCGAGCGCTCCCTCAAGGTCCGAATTTCGAAATGTCAGGCTGCAGGCGACATTGTACCTGATGCTCTGATTTTCCGGGTCGAGCAGCAGAGCCCGCTGGGTCCAGTCCTTCCCCCTCTCAATCTCGCCCATCATAATCAGCGAGCTTGCACCCGCAGCAAGTGCGGCGCCATTCGTAGGGTCCTTCGCGAGGGCCAGTTCCGAGCGTTCCAATGCTCGTCGGGCAGCTTCCAAAGCAGCCGGCTCGTCGTCCGTGCCCAGATAACAGGTTTGCAGCATCAGGCAGCTATGGAAGTCCGTATCCATCAGCTGTGATGCCTTTTCGAAGTAGCGAATTGCATCGCCCATCCGATCACGGCGAAACATGAGCCGCGCCGCCTCCCGGTTCACTTCCCAGCTGTCCCTGCCCAGCTTGAGTGACTGTTCGAACTCTTCGTCAGCCTCTTCCCGGCGACCCTCCTCATCAAAACACCGAACCTTGACACAATGCGGTTCCGCCAGCCGCGGGTTGATCTCCAGCGCCCGCTCGGCCGCCGGTAGCGGATCCTCGTCTTTGCCATGCCAGAACCGCAATTCCGCCTGTGCGAGTGCCATCAGCGCCCAGGCCTCGGCGTAGTTCGGATCGAAAGTGACAGCCTGCTTGCAGATGCGAACGATGATTTCGTCGCGGCGACTATTTCCCCAGCTTCCCCAGATCCATTGCTGCCGGGCCATCAGATAGAGATTATAGGCCTGTGCATTCTCAGTGCCGCGGGTTTCGATCGCCTGCTCCTCTTCGGGTAGCAACCTGACCTTCAATGCCCGCACGATCTCCTTCGATATTTCGTCCTGGATAGCAAAAATGTCCGTCAAATCGCGGTCGTAGCGATCGGCCCAAAGATGGTCTCCGGCCTTGCCGTCGATCAACTGGGCCGTGATCCGGACCCGGTTGCCGGCCTTGCGCACGCTGCCCTCAAGGACATGGTCGACGCCCAGCGTGCTGGCCACTTCCTTGACGTCGACTGCCGAGCCCTTGAACTGGAATGCGGTATTTCGCGCGACAACGGACAGGGCGGAGACCTTTGACAGGTCGGTAATGATGTCCTCCGAGATACCGTCGCTGAAATATTCCTGCTCCGGGTCGCCGCTCATGTTGACGAACGGCAGAACGCAAATTGCGGCACGGTGGCTGGGAGTTTTGGCGGCAGCCCTGCCGCTCACTGGTGCGGCTTGCGGCTCGCCGCCTTTCTGGGCAATCGCCCGAACCAGAGCTTCGAGCGCCGGCGGATCTCCCTCGCCATTCCAATTGCCGAAATCGATCGACTGAAACTGGCGGAAACCGAGCGGTGGCTTGTCCGTGCCGAGAAGGACGGGAACGAGGCAGCCGCTGTCGCGACCCTCAGCGGCCTCGTCCTGGACCCAAGGGGATTCCACCGACGACTTGGTCCAGATGACGACCACGGCGTCGGCGCCCTTGAGCTCACGGTCTATCTCGGCCGTGAAGCGGGAGCCGCCCTCGATCTGGTGGTCCCACCAGACCTGATGCCCGGCTCGTTCGATACACTCGGCCAACTGCTTGGCCGCGGAAGCATCTGCACGGGCGTAACTCAGAAATACTTTCGCCATCAGTCCTCCCTGAGGGAGAGCGCGGGTATGTTACAATGCCCTCAAGATAACAAGAATTTAACTCAGCCGATGATTCCCATGGTCTTCAGCCGCTTCAGCTCGGCCTCATCGACCCATTCTCGCAACAAGTCACCATGTTCGCCAAGCGCAGGCGGCGGGAGCGGCGCATCGGCGCGTGTCCCGTCGATGCGTATCGGGCTGCCGACCATTGGCACCTCGCCCAGTGCGCCGCCTCCCGCACTGATTTGAGCGCCGCGGTGAACCACCTGCGGATCGGCGAGCGCCTGGCTGATGGTGTTGATCGGCCCGGCAGGGATTCCGGCCGCCTCGAGCTGCTCCAGCCATTCCGCGGCGGGCTTGGTGGCAATGATCCCGGCGATCATTGGGACTAGTTTCTCCCGCGCGCTCACCCGCGCCGCATTAGTTGCGAAGGCAGGGTCCGCGGCCCATTCGGGATGACCTACGATCGCCGCCAGCTTGGCGAACTGCCGGTCGTTTCCGACGGCGATGATGATCGGCTGGTCTTTGGCGTTAAACGGTTGATATGGGACGATATTCGGATGCCCGGCACCGAGCCTTCGCGGGTCCGTTCCGCTGATCAGCATATTGGATGCCTGGTTGGCCAGCATCGCCAGTTGCGTATCGAGCAGGGCCATGTCGATCGTCGCCCCCTCGCCGGTCTGCTCCCTCCGGTAGAGGGCGGCGAGGATGGCGCTTGCCGCATACATGCCGGTGAACAGGTCAGCGACCGCCACGCCGACCTTCATCGGCCCGCCGCCGGGCTCGCCGTCGGGCAGGCCGGTTAGGCTCATCAGCCCGCCCATCCCCTGGATGATATAGTCGTAGCCGGCCCGCCCCGCATAGGGCCCGTCCTGTCCGAACCCGGTGATCGAAGCGTAGATCAGCCGCGGATGTTTGGCGCGCAGGCTGGCGGCATCGAGGCCGAACTTCTCAAGGCCTCCGACCTTGAAGTTTTCGACCAGGACGTCGGCATCCGCGGCCATGCGCCTGACCAGCCCAGCGCCCTCCTCGGTCGCGAAGTCGATCGCAACCGACCTTTTCCCGCGGTTGGCGGCGAGGAAATAGGCCGCGACCTTCTCTTCGCCATGCTCGTGCCACGGCGGCCCCCAGTGGCGGGTATCGTCGCCCGCGCCCGGCTTTTCGACCTTGATTACTTCGGCGCCGAGATCGGCCAGGAGCTGGGTCGCCCAAGGCCCGGCCAGCACTCGGCTGAGGTCGAGAACCCTGACCCCCTCCAGCGCTCGCTTCATGCCGCGCGGCGCTTCTTGAAGAGCTTGCGGCGGTCGGCGAGGATCGCCTGCGCTGCATTATGCCCCGGCGCGCCGGTGACTCCGCCGCCGGGGTGCGCGCCGGACCCGCACAGGTAGAGCCCGGCCAGTGGCATGCGGTAGTCGGCCGCCCCGATCATCGGCCTGGCGCTGAACAATTGGTCCAGCCCCATCTTGCCGTGGAAAATATCGCCGCCGATCAGCCCGAACCGCCGCTCGAGGTCGAGCGGTGAATGGATTTGCCTGGCGATGACCGACTTGGCGAAGCCGGGCGCGTGACCCTCGACTGTCGCGATGATCGCATCGGCCGCCTTCTCCCGCTCATCGTCCCACGACCGCCCGTCGGGCAATTTGAAGCGGAAATGCTGGCAGAACAGCGAGGCGACATGCTTGCCCTTGGGCGCCAGGCTCGGGTCGAGCGTCGACGGGATCAGCATCTCGATCACCGGCCGCGACGACCAGCCGTTCAGGGCAGCGTCGGCGAAGGCTCGGTGCATATAATCCATGCTCGGCGCCATGATGATGCCGGCGGTGAGGTGGTCGCCGCGGCCCGGCTTCACCGTGAAGCTGGGCAGCTTGTCGAGCGCGACGTTCATTCGGAAGGTGGCGCTCTCGCAGCCCCAATGAGCGAAATGCTCCTCGACAGGGCGGCTGACGGCGCCCTTCGGCACAAGCCGGTCGAACAGCAGCTTTGGATTCACTCCAGCGGCAATGGTTGGCGCGCGCCAACTTTTGCCGCCCGATACCACGCCTGCGGCGCGGCCTTTTTCGACGATGATTTCGCTGACCGGTGAACTCAGCACAATGTCGACGCCCGCCTCGCGGCAAGCGCTCGCCATGGCCTGGGTGATCGCGCCCATGCCGCCGATCGCATGGCCCCAAGCGCCCGGGACACCCGCCGCTTCCCCGAACAAATGGTGGAGGAGGACGTAGGCGGTGCCCGGCGTGTAGGGCGAGGCGAAATTGCCGACGATGCCGTCGAACGCGAACAGCGCCTTCGTAAGGTCGCCCTCGAAAAACCGGTCCAATATGTCGCCGGCGCTCTTGGTCGCGAACTCATGGACGATCTTGATCTCATCGGTCTTAAGCCCGACCAGGTCCTTGCCGAGGCTGGCCAATGTCGACAGGCCGCGGACACCCCGGCCCGGTCCAGGCGGAGTCTTCAGGATCCACTTGCGGATGAGCGGGACGACCGTGTCCAGCTCTTCGTGATAACGGTCATAGGCCGCACCGTCGGCCGGGACGTGCCGGGCGATGTCGGAGCGGGTCAGCCCATCCCGCCCGGTCAGCAAGAACTCGCCGTTGTAACCCGGCAGGAAATTGTCCTTCTTGCGCAGCACGACCTTCAGGCCATGCCGCTCCAGCTCCATGTTCTTGATGACCTTGGGCTGCAACAGCGACACGGTGTAGCTAGCCGCCGAATTGCGGAATCCCGGGTGGAACTCGTCGGTCACCGCGGCGCCGCCGACCTTGTCGGCGGCTTCGAGGATCGCAACCTTAAGGCCCTTCTTGGCCAGATAATGGGCGCAGGTCAGGCCATTGTGACCGGCCCCGATGATCAGAACGTCATGCATCAGCGCATCAATACCAATTCTTCGGACATGGTTGGGTGGAGTGCGATCGTCGAGTCAAAGTCGGCCTTCTTGAGGCCCGCCTTTACCGCCACGGCCGCCGCCTGAAGGATTTCGGGAGCGTCGGGCCCGATCATATGGATGCCGACCACCTGGTCGGTCGCGCCGTCGACGACCAGCTTGTAGAGCGAACGCTCGTTCCGGCCGGCGAGCACATTCTTCATCGGCCGGAAGTCGCTGGTGAAGGTCCTCACCTGCCCCAGGCGGTTGCGGGCTTCGCCCTCGGTCATCCCGACGCTGGCAATCGGCGGGTGGGAGAACACCGCATGCGGCACGCAGCCATAGTCGACCGTCCACGGCTTCCCGCCGAACTCGCTGTCGGCGAAGGCGTGGCCTTCACGGATCGCGACCGGGGTCAGCTGGATGCGGTCGGTAACGTCGCCGACCGCGAAAATCGACGGGACGCTGGTGCGGCTGCTTGCATCGACCTTGACCTCTCCCCGTTCGCCCAGGGCGACCCCGGCGTCTTCCAGCCCCAGTCCCTGCGTGTTCGGAATCCGCCCGATCGCGAACAGTACGGCGTCCGCCTCCAGGTCGTCGCAACCTTCCATGTCGACCAGCAGCCGTCCATCGTCGCGCTTCTCGATGCTGTTGAAGGTCGAGTTGAATCGGAACTCGATGCCCTTGGTGATCGAGATTTGCAGCAGCCGGTCGCGCATCTGCTCGTCATAGCCTCGAAGGATCACATCGGTCCGGTTGACCAGCACGACGTGGCTGCCGAACTGATGGAAGATGCCGGCAAACTCGTTGGCGATATAGCCTCCGCCGGCGATTACGATGCGCTTGGGCAGCTGCGGCAGGTGGAATACTTCGTTCGAGCTGATCGCATGCTCGATGCCGTCGATCGCGGGCATTTGCGGACGAGCGCCCGTGGAAATGAGGATCTTGCCCGCAGTGACCGTGCGGCCCGATGCAAGCCTGAGCTCGTTGGCGCCCGCGACAGT
>Ga0207650_10002850_pt1 | contig 11937 bp, 7 predicted proteins | sample KBSS63metaG_FD_184325 | JGI IMG/M metagenome (GOLD analysis project Ga0207650, IMG submission 184325) | Switchgrass rhizosphere microbial communities from Kellogg Biological Station, Michigan, USA - KBS S6-3 metaG (SPAdes) (version 2) | ecosystem: Host-associated > Plants > Roots > Rhizosphere >...
ACGTCGATGGGCGGGCTGCTCGGGATCATTGCCGCCGCGCAACCAAAGAGCCCGGTCGCGCGGCTTGTGGTGAACGACGTGGGCCCCGTGGTCGAGCCGGTGGCGCTCGAGCGCATCCGAACCTATTTCGGAGCAAATCCCGACTTCGCGACGTACGAGGAAATCGCCCGCTACGTGCGCACGATCTCAGCCCCGTTCGGTCCGCTCACGGACGCGCAGTGGGAGCACACCGTGCGCACCAATGTGCGCGAAGACCCCGACGGTCGCTGGCGCATCGCGTACGACCCTGGCATCGCGGTTCCGTTCCGGTCCACGGCCGCGCCGCCGAATCTGTGGCCGCTGTGGGACGGCATCCGTTGCCCGACTCTCGTGCTGCGCGGCGCGGAATCGGATCTGCTTTCCGCTGCAACCGCGAACGAAATGGCGAAGCGCGGCCCGAAGCCCTCCATTGTCGAGTTCGCAGGCGTCGGGCACGCGCCGACGCTCCTTTCCTGCGAACAGGTCGATCCGATACGCGCGTTCCTGGCCGCGGAGCAAGCGCCATCGGATGCGGCCGGAACGGGCGCCGCCGAAAAGCTTTGACGCCGGATCGGTACTTCGGCAGCGAGCGTCGGATCGCTTACAATCCCGCTCGCCCATGGCTCTGACGCTCAGCCTTCCATCGCTCGAACCGGGTTCAGCGAATCCCCCCGAGACGCGCCCGGCACTGCTCGGAAAGTGGCTCGATGATGCGCTGACCCGCAATGCGATCGAGGCGGCGCGTGTCATCGGCGACGCGCTCGCCGCGACCAACACGGTCCCGATGAACGAGTCGCGGCGGCTGGAGCTCGCCGAGAAGTTCTTCGCGACGGCGGAGATCCTGTGGCCGCGGCTCGAGCTCTATTTCGCGCCCGCGCCGCACCCGTTGCGCGGCGAGGCGCTGGACGCGGCCAAGTCGTCGCTCGCGCTCGCGCAGGAGCTTTTCTACGCGTACAAGCGGGTGCTGGAACACGAGGCGAACAAGCGCGTCCACTTCGGCGGCAACCGCACGCTCGTGCTGCTCGTTTATCGCTGCATGCAGTGCGCGTGGCGGATTCTCGTCAACAGCTACATCGCGTATGCGCCGATCATGCCGCGAACGTGGCTCGATGCGCACCGGATCTACGCGTTCGCACGGGAGCGCGGGCTCCATCAGCGGTCGATTTCCGCCGACGACCCTTCGTCCACGCCCGAGACCGCGTACACGCAAGCGCTCCTGCTCGCACTCGCGAATCCGTACGGGTTCCTGCAGGGCCAGCTCGACACCGTCATCCGCTACGTCCAGCAGTATTCGCAGTGGGTGAAGCTGACCGACGTGGCGCCGGTGCATCGGATGGCCAAAGCCGTCGCGATCGTCCCCGTCGGCCACGACTTCCCGCCATTCTCGGCCAGCAAGGGCGGAGCGGTCGAGGGCAGCAAGATCTTTCTGCTCGCGTTCGATCTCGCATTCCAGATACAGGAGCAGGTGCGCAAGCTCGAAGCGGGAGGCGATTTCCCCGCGGAGGTCGGCAAGGACATGGCTTCGCGGCGGCGTTACCTCACGCTGCTGAAGCGTCTGCTTCGGCAATGGGCGATCCCTCCGGCGCGCCAGTTCAACCGTCTGCCGTCGCAGGCGCGAGTCATCATGTGCACCGAGCTCGTCGGCGTCTGGCAGTACAGCCGCGGACGCCACAGCGGCGTCTCGGTTCCGCCGAAATCGGCAGCGCCGCTGATGCATTGCCAGGTCATCAATCACACGCCCGCAGGCTACGCGCTGCGGCAAACGGATCCGCATCCGCCGCCGCTGCGCATCGGCGAGCTTGTCGCGCTGCGCGTCGAAGGCAAAGCGGGTCCGCAGGTTGCAATCGTCCGCTGGTTCCGCAACACGATGCGCGGCAGCGGGCTGGAATTCGGCTGCGAGGTGTTGTCCGACCGTCCCGAGGCCGCGTCGGCCGCGCTCGAGAATGCGCCCGAAGGCAAGCGCGTGCCGGTCGTCGTGCTGCCGCTCGACACGGTCAAGCCAGGATCCGGGGACGCGCTGCCGCAGATCATCGTCGCCGCAGGCCCGTTCGCCGTCGACCAGGGGGTCGCGCTCACGCGCGCGGGCGAGACCGGGTTCGCGGTGCTCACGAAACTCGTCGAGCAGGGCCCCGGATTCGAGATCTACGACTACGCCGCTGTCACCTGATCCCGTCGTCGTGGCGTCGCTTCCCCTTGCCACCGCCGCCCAGCGACGCAATGCGCGATCGCAGCGATGGGCCGTCGCGCTCGTTGCCGCTCTCGCGCTGCTCGAGGCGCTATGGGAGCTTGCGCTCGCGCCGCTGCGACCGGGAGGTTCCTGGCTCGCACTGAAGGCGTTGCCGCTTGCGTTGTTGTGGTGGCCGCTCGCGCACGGCAATCGCCGGGCGCGTCAGATCGCAAGTCTCGTCCTTCCGCTCTATTTCGGCGAAGGCATCGTCCGCGCGTTGACCGAGCATGGCCGCCACGCGCAGGTTGCCGGGCTCGCGACGGCGATCGCGCTTGCCGCACTCGTCGCCGTCCTGATGTCGTTCCGGGACGAATGAACGCCCGCGACGGCCTCAGGGCGGATGATGTGGCGCGAGCGCCTTCGGCATGGGAAACACGATGCGTTCGGCGACGCCATCGAGCTCGTGCACGCCACCGGCGCCAAGCTCGGCAAGCCTCGTGAGAACCTCTTGCACGAGAATTTCCGGCGCCGATGCGCCGGCCGTCACTCCCACCGATCGCTTGTCCGCCACCCACTCGGGCAGAAGCTGGTCGGCGCGGTCGATCATGTAGGCAGGCACGCCGCGCTTGGCCGCCACTTCACGGAGCCGGTTCGAGTTCGAGCTGTTGGGACTGCCCACCACGATGACGACGTCCGCGCGCCGGGCCATCACCTTGACGGCGTCCTGCCGGTTCTGCGTCGCGTAGCAGATGTCGTCCTTCTTCGGCCCGACGATCAGCGGGAAGCGCCGCTTGAGCGCCGCGACGATGGCCGCCGCATCGTCGACGGAAAGCGTCGTCTGCGTGACGTAAGCGAGCGCATCCGCGGAACGGACATTCAGCCCCTCGACGTCGGCCACCGATTCGACGAGGTAGATGCCGCCGTCGCACTGACCCATCGTGCCTTCGACCTCCGGATGGCCGGCGTGGCCGATCATCACGATCTCCCTGCCCTGCGCCCGCATCTTGTCGACCTCGGCATGAACCTTCGTGACGAGGGGACACGTCGCATCGAACACCCGCAGCCCGCGCGCCTCCGCTTCCTTGCGGACGCTCCTCGCGACACCGTGCGCGGAGAACACCACGGTGCTGCCCGCCGGAACTTCGTCGAGCTCCTCGACGAACACGGCGCCCTTCGCTTTCAGGTCGTCGACCACGAACCGGTTGTGAACGACTTCGTGGCGCACGTAGATGGGCGCACCGTAGTGCAACAGGGCCTGCTCCACGATCGCTATCGCGCGATCGACGCCGGCGCAGAAGCCGCGCGGATTGGCGAGCACGACGTCCATCACACCCCCTTGGCGGCCTCAGGCGCGTCGCCGCGCGGCCGGCGGAAGCTATCCAGGATGATGAGCCCGGCGCCGATGGTGATCGCGCTGTCCGCGACGTTGAAGGCGGGATACGCCCACTGGGCGTAATGAAACAGCAGGAAGTCGACCACCTTGCCGAGAAGCACGCGGTCGATCAGGTTTCCGAGCGCGCCGCCGAGAATCAGCGCGAGGCCGGCACAGTAGATCTTCGATCCGCCACGCCGCAGCAGCGCCACGATGACGATCGCTGCCGCGGCGGCGATGCCGGTGAAGAGCCAGCGCTGCCAACCCGAGGCGCCAGCTAGGAAGCTGAACGCCGCGCCGGTGTTGTAGGTCAGCACGAGCGTGAAGAACGGCGTGATCGGGAATGCGCCGCCGTCGCGGAACGCCGCGACGATCGCCGCCTTGGTGAGCTGGTCGGCGGCGAATACGGCCGCCGCGAGCCACAGCCAGCGGAGCGAATGCGTGCGTTCCGAGCTTGTGGCCATCGTCGTCCGATCATGCGAAGGTGCGCGGCTCGCCCGGGCCATCCAGGTTCGCGATGCAGCGGGCGCAAAGGGTCGGATGCGAGGGATTCTGCCCCACCTCCGGGCGGTAATGCCAGCAGCGCTCGCACTTCGCGTGCGTGCTCGGCCTGACGTCGATCGTCAGCGCCTCGGCCGGCGCCACCGTCGCGGCGGAAGTGATCATCACGAAGCGCAGGTCATCCTCGAGGCTCGCGAGCGCCTCGTATTCGGCTGGCGGTGCGCCTATCGCGACTTCCGCCTGCAGCGACGAACCGATCCTGCCTTCCTGGCGCAGCGCCTCCAGTTGCTTCAGCACCGCCGCTCGAACGGCGAGGATGCGCGACCATTTGGCGCGGAGCGCCTCCTCGTTCTCGACGCGCGGCAGCGCATCGACCCACGTCCGGCAGAAGATCGACGGCTCGTCGGGTCGAACGATCCGCCACGCTTCCTCGGCCGTGAACGACAGCACGGGCGCCATCAGCAGGAGGAGCGCATTGCGAATGTGCACGAGCGCCGTTTGGGCCGAACGGCGCGCGACGCTTTTCGGCGCGGCGGTGTAGAGCCGATCCTTCAGCACGTCGAGGTAGAAGCCGCCGAGGTCCTCCGAGCAGAACGTCTGCAGCCGCTGGACGACGACGTGGAAGTCGTAGCGCGCGTAGTCGCCCTCGATTGCCTCCGCGAGCGCGCGTGTGGCCGCAAGCGCGTAGCGGTCGATCTCGAACAGCTCGTTCGACGGAACGGCGTCCTTCGCCGCATCGAAGTCCGACGCGTTGGCGAGCAGGAAACGCAGCGTGTTGCGGATGCGGCGGTAACTCTCGACGACGCGCTTCAGGATCTCGTCGCCGATTGCCATGTCGCCGGAGAAGTCGGTGGACGCGACCCACAGCCGGAGTATCTCGGCGCCCAGCGAGTCGGCGATCTTCTGCGGCGCCACGACGTTGCCCTTCGACTTCGACATCTTGCGGCCTTCGTTGTCGACGACGAAGCCGTGGGTCAGGAGTGCCTTGTACGGCGGCACGCCGTTCAACATGCACGACACGAGCAGCGACGAGTGGAACCATCCGCGATGCTGGTCGGAGCCTTCGAGGTAGAGGTCCGCCGGGAAGCCGGTCTCCTGCGACCGGGAGCCGGCGCGCGTGACGCGTCCCTGGGGCCCGCCCATCACCGTCTGGTGCGTCGAGCCCGAGTCGAACCAGACGTCGAGCGTGTCCGTGAGCTTGCGGTACTTCACCGGGTCGACGCCGAAGTCCTCGTGCGTCGCTTCGAACCACGCCTCGATGCCGCCCTTTTCCACTTTGGACGCCGCGAGCTCGAGCAGCGCAGGTGTATCCGGGTGCAGCTCGTCGGTCGCATTGTCGACGAAGAAGGGCAGCGGCACGCCCCACTGCCGCTGGCGCGACAGCGTCCAGTCGGGCCGATGGGCAATCATGCTGTAGAGCCGCGACTTGCCCCAGGTCGGGAAGAACTGCGTCGCCTCGATGCCGGCGAGCGCCGTGGTGCGAAGCGGTTCCTTCGGCTTCACCTTGCCCGCCGCCGGCACGTCGTCCATCGCCGCGAACCACTGCGTCGTCGCGCGGTAGATGATCGGCGTCTTGTGACGCCAGCAGTGCATGTAGCTGTGGACGTACTTCTCGGCGTGCCACAGCGCGCCGACCTCGCGCAGCTTGTCGACGATCTTCGGGTTCGCGTCCCAGATCTTCATCCCGCCGAAGAACGGAAGATCCGCCGCGTAGCGGCCGTCGCCCTGCACCGGCTTCAGCATGTCGTCGTCGGTCATGCCGTAGCGGCGGCACGAATTGAAGTCGTCGACGCCATACGACGGCGCGCTGTGGACGATGCCCGTGCCGTGCTCGAGCGTCACGTACTCGGCGAGATACATCGGCGACCCGCGGTCGTAGAAGGGGTGACGGAACACGATGTTCTCGAGCATCGTGCCTTTCGCCGTCGCGATCGCTCGGCCTTCGAGCTTGTAGCGTTCGAGGCACGCCTTGACGAGGTCTTCGGCGAGCAGCAGCGTTCCGCGCTCCGTGGCAACGAGCGCATAGGTGAGATCAGGGTGCGCATTGAGCGCCTGGTTCGCGGGAATCGTCCACGGCGTGGTCGTCCAGATCACGGCTTGCACCGATCCTTCCGGGAGCGCGGCGATGGCAAATGCCTTGGCGAGCTTCGCGCGCTCCACGGGATCGGTCAGCGGAAAGCCCACGTCGATGGCGCTGTCGGTCCGGTCCTCGTATTCGACCTCGGCCTCCGCGAGCGCGCTGCCGCAGTCGAAGCACCAGTTGACCGGCTTCAGGCCGCGATAGAGGTAGCCGCGCTCCAGCACCTTGCCGAGCGTGCGAATTTCGTCGGCCTCGCTCTTGAACTCCATCGTCGTGTAGGGCCGATACCAGTCGCCGAGCACGCCCAGACGCTGGAACTGCGTGCGCTGCCGAGCGATCTGCTCGGTGGCGTAGGCGCGGCACAGACGCTGCGTCTCCGCCGTCGACAGATGCTTGCCGTGCGTCTTCTCGATCTGGACCTCGATCGGCATCCCGTGGCAATCCCACCCCGGCACATAGGGCGCGTCGAAGCCGGCCATCGTCTTGCTCTTGACGACCATGTCCTTCAGGATCTTGTTGAACGCCGTTCCCATGTGGATGTCGCCGTTCGCGTACGGCGGGCCGTCGTGCAGCACGAAGCGCGGCCGTCCCTGCGAGGCTTCGCGGATCGCCTCGTACACCTTTTTCTCCTGCCAGTCCCTGATCCAGCCGGCCTCGCGCTTCGCGAGGTCGCCGCGCATGGGAAACGTCGTGTCGGGCAGGTTGAGCGTGCTCTTGTAATCGGTTTTCTTGGCGTCGTTCATGTCCGGGACATTCATGCGCCTGCGGCGCTGTCGGCCGTGTGGTCGGCGGCCGTGCTGTTGCCAGCCGTGTTGAAGTAATCGCGCGCCTGTGCGACGTCTTTGTCGATCTGGCGGGTGAGCGTGGCGAGGTCCGGATAACGCTCCTCGTCGCGCAGCTTGTGCATGAACTCGACGCCGATCCGGCGCCCGTAGAGGGGCGCATCGAAGTCGAAGATGAACACTTCGAGCACGGGCACGGGTTCGATCGCGACCGTCGGACGCACGCCGACGCTCGCCACTCCGGTGCGCGGCGCGCCATCGATGCCGTGCACGCGAACCGCGAAGATTCCTGCAACCGCGGGCTTGCGCTTCAGCGGGATGTTCGCCGTCGGGAAGCCGAGCGTTCGTCCGAGCTTGGCGCCGTGCGCCACCCGACCGCGTATGGTGAACGCGCGCCCGAGAAGCGCCTTCGCGCGGACGAGGTCACCTGCGGCGAGCGCGGCGCGCACCGCCGTCGACGAAGCGCGCTCGCCTCCGATCGCCACCGTGCGCATCGCTTCGACGCTGAACGTCTTCGCCGCGGCGCGAAGGGTGGCGATATCGCCGGCGCGGCCCTTGCCGAAGCGAAAGTCCTCGCCGACGAGCACCCAGCGCACGCCAAGCCGCGAGAGCAGCACGCCGTCGATGAATGCCTGCGGATCGAGCGATGCGAGGCGGCCATCGAACCGCGCGATGTAAGTGCGCGCGACGCCGTGCGCGGCGAACGCTTCGACCTTGTCGCGCACGGACGAAAGACGCGGCGGCGCGGCGGCCTTGCCGAAGAATTCGCGCGGCGGCGGGTCGAACGTCAGCACGGCCGACGGCAACGCCAGGTCCTCGGCGGCTTCGACGAGCCGGGACAGCATCGCCCCGTGGCCGCGATGGACACCGTCGAAATTGCCGATCGTCAATGCGACATGAGCATCGGCCGCCGGCGGAAGACCGCGGAAAAGCTGCACCAGGACCTCGTTCGCTTACAAAACCACGCATTTTAACCGATCGGGGCTTGCTTCCCCACGCGTCTACCCTTGGTACGCCCATTCCCGCCATCCACGCAACAGCGGATGGTAGAGCGCAAGACGTATCGGACGTGTGTCGAGCGCGCGGACGAACGCGGCGTATTGCTCGAGCTGCTCCCTATAACGCTCCTGCTCGCGATCGAGAAAGCCTTCGCGGTCGGCACCTTCGTGCGCCCCGGTCTTGAAGTCGACAATCCAGCGCACGCCGTCCGCGACGAACGTCCGATCCACCACGAGATGGGCGACGGCGTTCTGCTTCCATCCTCCAAGTGCGAATTCGCTCATCGCCTCGGCGTGCCCCGGGTCGAAGAGCCATCGACCGCGCGCGTCGGACAAGAGCGCCGAAACCGAATCGATCACCGCCGTGACGGATCGCGCCATTTCCGCTTCGTCGACACCCGCTGCCGCGAGCTCGGCGCGAAGACGCGGCGCGAGTGCTGCGACTCGCTCGGGAGTCCAGGCGGCAATCCCTTCGTCGGCGATCTGCGCAAGCACCCGATGCACGACCGTACCCACGTGGCGTGCGGCATCGCGCGCCCAGTCGAACGGAAGCTTCTCATGAGCCGGCGAAACCCATGCAATCGCCGGCACGCTCGCGCGCACAGGGGGCGTCCGCCACGACGCCGGCAGCCGTTGCAGCGGGCGTTTCCGGGGCCCCGCCGCTGGTGCGACGACGGCTTCGAGCGGGGGCGGCACGGCATCACCCAGCAGTGGCCAGAACTTGGCGAGCGCCGACCCTGCAGATGGTTCGAGCCAGGACCGGGCACCTGCCTCGTTACCGGCGCCCAATACCGCGGTGAGATGCAATCGGCGCTTCGCACGCGTCGCGCCCACGTAGAGCAGGCGCCCGAGCTCGGCACCCTCCTCGACCTCGGCGAGCCGTCGCAAGTACGCGTAGATCGAATCCGATTCACCGCCTTTTGCCTTCATCGATGCGACGAGCAGGCCGCGGGGACGCCGTCGCCAGCGGAGGATTTCCGGCGCGCCGCGATTGGGCGGACGACCGAGACCGGGCAGGATCACGGTGTCGAACTCGAGGCCTTTCGCGCGATGCAGCGTCATCACCTGCACGCGAGAGGCGACGCGCGGGTCGGGCTCCGCATGCAGCCACTGCAGCGCCGCCGAAAGCCCCGGCCAGTCGGGCACATCTCCGGCAAGGTCGTAGTCATCCACGAGCGCGAAGAAGCGCTCGGCCGCTTCGAGATCGATCGGTTCGACAAGGGTTGCACCGCCTCCCAGTGCAAGCCAGGCGCCACGGACGCGCGCGGCAACACTTTCGCGCCCCCGCGCGTCGAGCGCAGGGGCGAGCACCGATGCGAGGCGAGCAAGACGAACGGTGCCGTCCGGCGTGAGTCCCGCAATCGGCGCCGTCGTATGCATCAGCGCGGCGATCGAGCCGCCATGCGTTGCCTCCGCGGCGGCCGTCACCGCGAAAAGATCGGGCAGCGTGAGGCCGCACCACGGCGCTCGCAGCACCGATAGCCACGCAAGGCGATCGGCCGGCTGAATCAGCGCGTGCGCGAGCGATGCCAGATCCCGAACCGCCTGCCGCTCGCCCAGCGCGTCGAGCTCCACCGCAGCGTACGGGATCGACGCAGCGCGAAGCGCGGGCAGCAGCGCATCGAGGTGCGCGCGCGCCCGGACGAGGATCGCAATGCTTTGCGACCCTTCGGCGAGCGCCTGTCGCACTTGCCCCACAACGGCCTCCGCCTCGCCCGCATCGTCGGAAAACACGTCGAAGCTGAGCGCGCTCCCGCTGCGAGCGTCGCACGCCGCCACCGCCGGCACGAAGCCTACGATGCCGCGCCACGCATCGCTGGACGGGCCCAGAACCGCGGGAAACACGCGGTTCGTCCAGTCGACGAGAGACGGCTGCGCACGGAAGTTTCGCGCGAGGACCAGGTTCTCCACTGCCACGTCGCCGATGCGATCGCCCGCCTGCGCCTCGACGAAGAGCCGCACTTCCGCGCCGCGAAAGCGATAGATCGACTGCATCGGATCGCCGACGGCGAAGAGCGTGCGGCCATCGTCAGGCTGCCAGCCGGCGGTCAGCCGCCGGATCAGCTCGAGCTGCATGTACGACGTATCCTGGAACTCGTCGACCAGCAGATGCGAGATCCGGTAATCGAGCTTCAGCAGCAGGTCGGACGGAGCGTCGACATCGCCGAGCGCCTCCAGGGCGGCAAGCGTTCCCTGCGTGAAGTCGATCTTTCCTGCCGCGCGAAACGTGAGCGTGAGCTCTGCGGCAACGCGCGGCAGCACTTCGAGCAGCGCCTCGATGAACGACCACGTCTCGTCGTCATAGCGCGGCGCCGGCAAGCGCCGCACGGCGTGGAGGCCATCGGCAAGTCCGGCGACGGCGGCAAGATCGGCTTGCAGCACGCGCATGGCGTCGTTGCGCGCGCCGTTTGCCGTCCCGCCGCGGGCGGGCGGAAAACCGCGCTTCGCCGAAACCGTCGACTGGAACCGCGGATCCTTCTTGACGAGCAGCCAATTCGCGAGCGTGCACCAGTGCTCCTGTCGTGACGCGACGGCCGGCGGAATGCCGCCGGAGGCAGCGCACGCCTCGAGCGCGGCAACCAGGGTCGCCGTTTCGGGATCCGCCGCGTTCGCCTGGCCGCCAAGGCATGCGGCCGCATAGCGCTGGTGCTCGACCAGGGCCCTGGCGAGAGAGCGGGGAAAGAGCGCAGATACCGCCGCGAGCTCGCCTTCGACCTCGGCGGTCAGAACGGCTTCCAGCGCGGCGCGAAATCGCGTGCGGTCGCCGGTGCGCAGCTCGCCGATCCACTGCTCGCGTTTCGCGAGCATGTCCGCCATCAGCCTTATCGCCTCGGCCGCATCGTTGTCGACATGGGCAAGGAGCGCGCGCCATGCGAGGCTGCCGGCATCGGCCGATGAAAGCGCGGCGCGGGCGGCCGCCGTGTACTGCGGTTCGGCGTGCTCCTCGTACCGGGGCGTGCCTCCCAGCTTGGTCGCGAGCGGCGCCTGGCGCGCAAGTCCGGCCGCGAACGCGTCGATCGTGAACACGGCGAGACGCGCAGGATGATCGATGAGCTGCCAGCGGTGACGACGGTCCGCGTCGAGCACCGCGGACGCGAGCTCGCGCGTGCGGCGCTTGTGCGCCGAGTCGACGGGCGTTGCTGCGATGGCGTCGTTGAGCGCGCCGATGACCCGCTCGCGCATTTCCCCCGCAGCCTTGCGCGTGAACGTCATGGCGACGATCTCTTCCGGCCGCTCGACGTGCGCCAGCAGCGCGAGGTAGCGCTGGATGAGGAGCTCGGTCTTTCCGGATCCGGCAGGCGCCTGCACCAGGAACGAACGCGAGGGGTCGAGCGCGCGGGCTCGCGCCGCCGCATCGGGATCGATCGTCTCCGCCGGCTCGAGCGCGTCCAACGCGAGCATCAGCTGCCGCTCACCCATCGTCGTCCTCGCCGTCCACCGGACTCGCGCCGATGCGGCACAGCGCCTGCAGACCGCATTCGCGGCACGTGCGAACGACGTCGCGGGGCGCGACCGGCGCACGGCCTTCGCGCACTTCCACCGCGAGCGCGGTCAGCGATCGTCGCCAATGCGCCTCGACGGCCGCCCAATCGACGAGATCCGACCGACGCAAATCCGATGACTCCGATAATTGCGGCCAGGCGGTTGCATCGCCGGCCAAGCCGACGGCCTTCATCTCGCCCGGACGCAGCTGCGCGTAGGCGAGCGCGCGCACGGGCCGCGCCGGATCAAATCCCTGCTGCGAAAGCCAGTACAAGCCGAGCTGAGGTTCCACAGGTCGCGGGTCGAACCATTGCGGTGGCGACGCGACCTTTCCCGTCTTGTAGTCGATGATCGCGATTCCGCCGTCGGCGAGCTCGTCGAGGCGGTCGAGGCGCAGGGACAGCTGCAATCCTGCCAACGCGAGCGGCCTCGAGGCCTCGACTTCGATGACGGTGAATGGAGGACGCGGCCGCTCGAAGTCGACGAGCCACGAGCCGACGATCCTTGCGAGTCGCGACGCTTCGCCCGCCGCGACG
>Ga0207650_10002857_pt1 | contig 11921 bp, 8 predicted proteins | sample KBSS63metaG_FD_184325 | JGI IMG/M metagenome (GOLD analysis project Ga0207650, IMG submission 184325) | Switchgrass rhizosphere microbial communities from Kellogg Biological Station, Michigan, USA - KBS S6-3 metaG (SPAdes) (version 2) | ecosystem: Host-associated > Plants > Roots > Rhizosphere >...
CTTGGCGGTCGGAGGCAGCAGCCTCGACGTCGGCCAGCTTCTCGTACTGCTTGAACAGCTTGTGGACCTCGGTGTGATCACGGGTCAACAACAGCGTTGCATCGGTCTTGGCGGCCGTGGGTGTCGACGCCGCCTTCTTGGCGGGGGTCTTGGTGGTAGGCATGAGAGTCCTTCTTGATCGCGGAATCCCCGCGCGGTGAGGCCCGATGGCAACCCGCGTGCCGCGGCGCGCGGTGAGTTCAAGGACTGGATGCGCGACAGACACCAGGCTCCGCCATCTGAGGTCGTCTTCTAAGCGACAGTCACAAGCCTCTCAGAAAATCGATCAGCAGCGCATTGACTTCTGTCACCCGCTCGCGTTGGATCCAGTGCCCCGCGCCTTGGAGCACGTGGCTACCTCGAAGATCAGTCAGCAGCGATGGCAGTTGCTGCAACCGCGCCTTCGCGCCCGGGAAACGGAGCACGTCGTCGCGCGAGCCCGCGACGAAAAGCGAAGGTTGCGCGATCTTGCAGCCACGCCAGGGCGCCCATCAGCTCCGCGGTGCGTCGAAAGCTGGGGTACCAGTTGAGCCCGCCCCGAAAGCCGGTGCGCTCGAACTCGCCGGCGACGTAGGCGATGTCTCCGGCGGGCATCCAGTCGGGGAGCTGCGCCGGCTCGACGGTCGCATCAAGAAATCCGGCGCCCTTGGGAAGGATGCCTGCAACCACGTTGCCCGGTCCGTCACCCGACATGCTGAACGTCAACCGGCGAATCGTCGCCGTGACGTCGTGCTCGAGCTCCGCCTCGGCGACGCCCGGCGTCTGGAAGTACTGCATGTAGAACGTGCCGATGCCGGCCTTCTCGAGTGCACTCAAGAGATCAATGCCCGTCGGGGGCGAATACGGCACGCTCATGCCGACGACCGCCCTGAACAGGTCCAGCCGCAACAGGGCACAGTTCCACGCCACCGGTGCGCCCCAGTCATGGCCGACGATCACGGCCTGTCGCTCGCCCAGCGCCGTCACCAGACTCACCATGTCGCCGAGGAGATGCAGCATCGTGTACTGATCGGGATCGGCAGGCGCGTCGGTCCCGCCATAGCCGCGCATGTCAGGGGCGACGGCTCGGTAGCCTGCCGCAGCCAAGGCCGCGAGCTGATGGCGCCACGAATGCCACGACTCGGGAAAGCCGTGACAGAGCAGCACCAGCGGGCCACTGCCCTGCGTCGCCACGCGCATGCGCAAGGCCCCGACCTGGAGCACTTCCAGCGTGGGTTGATCGACGGGGCGATTGGGCTCCGTCATTGCACTTCGGCGAGCAGCGTGGGCAATCGTGCGGCGGCGGCGCCCGCCTTGATGCCGCTCTCCTTCAGCAGCGTCATGCGGGGGCCGTCGTCGGGCGTCACGCCGCGCGCCATGACCGCCTGGCCATTGAGGCGGCAGTTCATCAGCCATGTGTTGAGCAAGGGATGTTGGCGCCAGCGCATCGTGTTGGTCAGCGTCACGGCCCACATTCGCAGCCAGTCGGCAGGGTCGGCGGGGCTGGGCACCACCTGGCAAAGGAGGTTCTTCCCGGCTTCATCCTCGTCGAGGGTTTCGACCCGTGCGATCAGCGCGGCGCTGAACAAGGGCTGGCAGAAGCGGACCATGAACAGGTTGATGCGGTCGCCGTCGAACACGGGCAGCCGAGGCGGTAGCTGGATCGCGCTCGCGCTGCAGTCGACGTACAACGTGTCGGCTTGCGCCGGCAGATCACCCTCGTCGAGAACGATGCGGTTCGGCTCGATCCTGCGAAGGCGGCCGATCCTCACGACGTCATGGATCTGTCGCAGCAGGACCAGCTCGTCGGCCGACACCGTCGCGCAACGGTACGAAGTGGGGCGGACCTTCGGATCGAGACGAAGCAGGGCGCCGTGCGCTTCCAGGCGTTCGAACAGGTCGGGCACGGAAGCGGCGGCGCAGATTGCGTCGAACTGGCCGATCGAATAGGCCATGTTGTGCTCGAAGTTCTCCAGTCCCGGCTGGAAATTCGCGCGGTCCATGAACCAGGAATCGCGCGGCATGATCCAGCGGATCCGCGCTGGCTCGACGCCACGCTCGAGCAGCCATAGGCAGGCATCGATCCCGGTCTTCCCCGAACCCACCACCGTGTAGGCAGCGTAGGGACGAGCGGTCTCGGCGAGCGCGTTCACTGACACGCAATGCGCTTCGGGCGCGACGTCGTAGCGCGGCGGGTGCGTCGCCGGAACCTCAGTCCGTGCATGCGTGGCATCGACGACCTTGCGCCGTACGGTCACCTCCTGCACCTGGCCGCTGACCAGCGATCTGACGCGATGCGTGCCGTCAGTCCCCGCGGAGTAGTCGCTCTTCGGCAGCCAGCGGACCCGGCCCGAGGGCAGGAAGCGCTGCTGCATCACCTGTTCGAAGTGCGCCAAAACCTCCGCCCCCGAGGCCATGCTGTACAGCCCGGCGTTCAGTCCGACCTGGTCCTTGTCGCCGCTGGCGAGCTCGCGCGAGGTCACTCCATACCAGGCCGATGGCTGATCAAGCCGCACGAACGGGTAAGCGTGATTCCAGTGGCCTCCGGGGCGGTGCTCGCGGTCGACCATGGCGACGGTGGCATTCGCGTCCTCGCTGAGCAGCGTGTCGACGAAGGCCATCGCCGACGCCCCGGCACCAATCACCAGGTAGTCGGTCGTGAGGGGAGCGAGGTTTATGCGCCCACTCGCCGTACGCGAGACCCGTGGAATTTGGACCGCGACTGTACTCTCGGCTTTCGCTCGACCGTCAGAATCGGTGATGACCGGCAGCGCCGGATCAGGGGCCAGAGAATGACAAATTCAGAACTGACGTCAGACGTCCGCGCGTTCCTCGACGACTACAACGAGGCCTTCGCCTCGATTGACGGCCACCGGATTGCCGACCTCTACCATCTGCCCACGGTGACGATGCGTGGCGACGGCTCGATCCACTGTTTCCAATCCCGTGCGGAGCTCGCGACCTTCTTCCAGGGCGTCGCGGATACCTACCAAAGGGACGGCTACGCTGGCGGGCGATTCGATGACCTGCACGTCAGCCCCATCGGCAGCCGCAGTGCGCTGGCCACGCTGGATTGGAAGATGGCGCGCGGCGACGGCAGTCTCATTCGCAAATGGCGCCAGTCCTACAACCTCGTTCGCGTCGATTCGGGCTGGCGGATTCTGGTTTCCACCTTCCACTTGCCTGACGCAGTGCCTGCCGCGTGACTTTTCCAGCCACGGCTTGAGCGTCGCGCTCAGCTGTGACCGATGCTGGCCTCGGGTAGCGGCGTAAGGGCAACGCCCGACTGCTTTCGATCCGACAGAAGGTAGTGCGACAGCGCCGGGATGAGGATCACCGCCCCGACCATGTTCCAGATGAACATGAACGCGAGCAGGATGCCCATATCGGCCTGGAACTTGATCGGCGACAGCGCCCAGGTCGCGACGCCGGCGGCCAGCGTGACACCGACGAGAACTACCACCTTGCCAGTGAACTGCAGAGCGCTGCGGTAGGCCTGCGCCAGCGACACGCCGACCCGCTGCTGCGCGAGTTGGACCGAGAGCAGGTAGAGCGCGTAGTCGATGCCGATGCCGACACCGAGGGCGATCACTGGCAGCGTGGCCACCTTGACGCCGATGCCGAGCGCGACCATCAGCGCTTCGCACAGGACCGAGGTGATGACGAGCGGCACGACCGCCACCACCACCGCGCGCCAGCTGCGGAAAGTGATGAGGCAGAGCACGATGACCGCGGCGTAGACGAGCAGCAGCATCTGCACCCAGGCCTTGCGAACGACGATGTTGGTCGCGGCCTCGATGCCGGCGCTGCCCGCGGCGAGCAGGAATTTGCGCTCGGGCGTGCTGTGCAGCGTCGCGAACTCGGCGCTCGCATCGACGACGCGGTCGAGCGTCTCGGCGCGATGGTCGGAGAGGTAGGCGATCACCGGCATCACCGAGCAGTCGGTGTTGAACAGGTCCGGGTTGTTGACGCTGGCCTGCTGCGCACCGTAGTTGAGCACGTCCTGGTTGCGCGCGATCGTCAGCCACTTGGGTGCGCCTTCGTTGCTGCCGGCGGTGATCTGGCGCACCGCGTTGGTCAGGCTCGCGGTCGTCTGCACGCCAGGCAGCTGCTGCAGCGCCCACGCCAGGCGATCGGCCTCGACCAGGGTCTGGTACTTGAGGCAGCCTTCCTTCTCGGTCTTGACGATGACCGCGAAGGTGTCGCTCGACAGCGAGTAGTGGCCGGTGATGTAGGCGTTGTCGCGGTTGTAGCGCGAGTCGGCGCGCAGCTCGGGCGCGCCTTGATCGAGGTCGCCGATCTTCAGATGCCGGCTCACCAGGTAGCCGCCGCCAAGCAGCAGGGCCGAGACGACGATGGCGGTGAGCGCCCAACGCCGCTCGACGAACTTCGATAGCACCCCGAACAGGCGATTGAGGCCCTGCGTGCGCCCGGCCTCGCTCTCGGCCCTGAGCGCTCGCGCCGCGCCGGCGTCGCTCACGCCGACGTAGCTGAGCAGCACCGGCAACAGGATCAGGTTGGTGAAGATCAGCACCGCAACGCCGAGGCTGGCGGTGAGCGCCAGGTCCTTGATGACCGGGATGTCGATCACCATCAGCACGCCAAAGCCGACCGCGTCGGCGAGCAGGGCGGTGAGGCCGGCGAGGAAGAGGCGCCGGAAGGTGTAGCGCGCCGCCACGAGGCGATGCGCGCCGCGGGCGATGTCCGACATGATGCCGTTCATCTTCTGCGCGCCGTGACTGACACCGATCGCGAAGACGAGGAAGGGAACGAGGATCGAATAGGGGTCGAGCTCGAAGCCGAAGGCGGCGACCAGGCCGAGCTGCCAGACGACGGCAACCAGCGAGCAGGCGATCACGAGCGCCGTCGAGCGCAGGCAGCGCGTGTAGAGCCAGATGATGACTGCGGCGATCAGCGCCGCCAGGCCGAAGTAGAGCGAGACCTGGACCAGCCCGTCGATCAGGTCGCCGACCAGCTTGGCGAAGCCGATCACGTGCATGCGCGCGCTGCCGTCGGCCTCGACGCCGCTGCGGATCTTCTCGATCGCGTGCGAGAAGGCGCGGTAGTCCATGCGCTGGCCGGTGGTCGGATCGATGTCGAGCAGCGGCACGACCAGCATCGTCGACTTGAAGTCGTTGCCGACGAGGCTGCCGACGATCCCGGCGCGGGCGATGTTGGCGCGCAGCTTCTCGGTCGCGGCGGCGCTGCCGTCGTAGTTGTCGGGCATCACCGGGCCGCCGCGGAAGCCTTCCTCGGTGACCTCGGTCCAGCGCACGCCGGGCGCCCAGAGCGACTTCACCCAGGCCCGGTCGACGCCGGGGGTGAGGAAGACCTCGTCGTGGATCTTCTTGAGCGTGTTCTCGTACTTCGGGTCGTAGATGTCGCCGTTAGGGTTCTCGACGACGATGCGCAGTGCGTTGCCCAGGCCGCGCAGCTCGGCGCGGTTCTCCAGGTAGTTCTGGATGTAGGGGTGACTGCGCGGGATCATCTTCTCGAAGCTCGCGCTGAGCGTGAGCCGAGTCGCAGCGACGATCGCCAGCAGGACGGTGACCACGGCGCAGGCCAGCATCACCGCCTTGCGGTGATTGAAGACCGCGCGCTCCAGCACCGAGCCGCTCGCCGGGTCGAACTGCTCGAGCGTCTCGGGGGTGAGAGCGGGGCTGCTGGCGTGCATCGCAGGCCTCCTTCAGGCCAGGGGGAGGATCTGGACGCCGCGCGGGCCGGCGATCGCGAGAGACCCCGCGCCGGCGCTCACCACTGCCGCGGCCGGGGTCGGCCGGTCCAGCTTCATCGGCGCGAAGGTCGCGCCGAGATCGCCGCTCACGAGCACGTGCCCGGCCTGGCTGACGATGACCATGCGGCCGCGATCGTCGAGCGCGCTCGCGGTGAGGCCGACGCCGATGCCGGTCGGAACGCTCTGCCAGGTCTGGCCGCCGTCGGCGCTGCGCACGACGTTGCCGCGCAAGCCGTGGGCGACGACGACGCGGTCCTTGCCGATGAGTCCGAACAGCGTTCCCGCATACGGAAGGGTCAGCGCCGCGAAGCGTCCGCCGTCGCGGTCGAGCTTCATCAGCAGGCCTTGCTCGCCGGCGATAAAGAGCTCGCCGCCGATGCGGCGCACCGCGTACAGATGCAAGCTCTTGGGGTTGTCGGTGGCATGGAGCAGCGGCTCCCAGGTCTGGCCGCCGTCGCCGGTGCGCAGCACGAGGCCGAAGGCGCCGACGACGATGCCGTTCTTCGCATCGTCGAACCAGACGTCGAGGAACGGATTCTCGGCGCCTTGCGCCGCGAAGCGCTTCGCTTCGGCGAGCCACTTGTCGTCGCGGCTCTTGGTGTAGTGAGCGACGAGGACGTCGCCCAGCACGCGGCCGTCTAGCTGGCGCGTCCAGGTGCGGCCGCCATCGGCGCTGTGCAGGATGACGCCGTCGTGGCCGACCGCCCAGCCCGACTCCGCGCTTGCAAACGAGACCGCGACCAGATCGGCGCTGACTGGAACGTCGGCTTGCTGCCAGGTCGTGCCCGCATCGTCGCTGAGCAGAACGTGGCCGCGCTGGCCGACCGCGACGACACGCTTGTCCGCCCGTGCCAATCCGGTGAGGACGGCTTTCGGCGCGAGCGGGCTGCGCTGCGCTGGCGTATCGAGGACATCGCGCCAGGGCCCGGAGGCAGCCGGTGCCGCAGCGCCGGCCACAAGCGGGTACACCCCGCCCGCGGCAAGCGCCTTGAGCAGGGTGCGTCGCTTCATGACGGTGGTCGCTCGGGCTGGGTCAGCGAACGCCGCTGCCGGCGAGCGAGTCGGCTGTCCACTCGCGCTCGGCGAGCGGCTTGGTGTGGCGCAGGCCGCCGGTCTCGGCGATGAAGCCGGTCAGCGAGTAGACGCGCGACACCAGGTCGTAGTGGCCGAACATGTCGGTGTAGGGGGCAGGCAGGTCGTAGCTCGGCGCCATGTAGGCGAAGCCGGCACGGTACAGCTGGCCACGCGCATCGTACTCGTCGCTCGCCACCGCCGCCCACGAATCTTCATCGAGGTAAAAGGTGCGCTTGCTGTAGACGTGGCGCTTGCCTTCCTTCAGCGTCGCCTCGACGACCCACACCCGATGCAGCTCCCAGCGCACGAGGTCGGGGTTGAGGTGGTTCGGCTTGAGCAGGTCGTCCTGCTTGGCCTGGTAGACGGCTCCGTAGGCGTTGTACGGGACGTACATCTCCTTCTTGCCGACCAGCTTGAAGTCGAACCGCTCCATCGAGCCGTTGAAGATGAAGGTGTCGTCGAACGTCGTCGCGCCCGCCGTGCCCGGGTTTGGCGTGTCGTGGCTCAGGTCGGGAGCGACCTTGACGCGGCGCTGGCCGGGCAGGTAGGTCCAGGCGCGGCGGTCCTTGGTGCCGATGTCGAGCGGGTCGACGATCAGCAGCGCCTCGCCGGCGCGACGCGCCGGGCCGGTGTAGGTCAGCTTGATGCGCCAGTAAGTGTCGGCCGTCGGCTTGCTGTTGTCCCAGAACGGGAATTCCTGGGTGCTGACGCCTTCGGTGGCGAGCGACGCCCGGCCGCTCGCGTCGACGGTCAGGTTGCGGTACTTGGCCTCGTAGGCCTGGCCGTTGAAGCGCACCAGGTGATTCCACATCGCCTCGTTGCCGGTCTTGGGGATCGGGAACGGGAAGCCGGCGTGCGCGCCTTCGATCGAGCGGCCTTCGTTCTGCGTCTTGGCGCTGACCGCCGCCTTGGCGGTGTTGTCGATGACGAACTTCGGGAACGCCACCGTGCGATGCGTCGGGTAGACGTCGATGCGGTAGGTCGGGTACTTCTGCATCAGCGCCTTGGCGCCTTCGGTCAGCTGCGCCGCATGCGTCGCCATGTTCTTGGCGTCGATCTGCAGGCGCGGCTTCTCCGATGCATACGGATCCGGGCGAATGCCGTCGCCCGGCTTGAAGCCGGCCGGTGCGGCGGTCAGGCCGCCGGTGTAGGCGGGAATGGTGCCGGCGGCGTTGGCGGCCTTCTCGGCACCGATCGGAGTCAGCGTGGTGCCGAGGGTCTTGGCCTCGTCGGCCGAGACGGCATGGGCAGAGATCGCCGAGAAGGCCATCAGGCCGGCGAACCAGTTGAGCTTGCGGTTCATGTGGGGACTCCTCAGAAGGTGGTCTTGAAGGTCAGGCTGACGGCGCCGCGGTCACGCAGGAACGTCGTCAGTCCGTTGGTCGAGGTCACGGCGGTGCCGTTGTCGCGGTAGTGACCGAGATAGTCGATGTACTTCAGGTCGAAGCGGTACTTCTGCTGCACGTCGGCGCCGAGACCGACGCTGTAGTTGCCGAGGCCTTGATTGCCACCGAAGGTCGTCGCGGCGTTGCCGCTCACGCCGATCGCGTAGGTCATCGGCGCCGACAGGTCGACGCCCGGCAGGACCTGGAACCAGGTCGGGTTGAACGAGGCGGCGATGCCGACGTAGTTGCGGGTCGCGCAGCCGTCCCACTTGTCCTTGCCGTTGCAAGGCGCGTAGCCGACGCCGTTGAAGAGGTTCGCACCGCTGTCGACGCTGACGAGGTGCGACCAGGCCAGCTCGGCCGCCCAGGTCGCGGCGTCGAACACAGGGGTCTTGGCGATCGTGCCGATCACGTTCGCCAGGCCGTGCAAGGTATCGCCGCGCGGGCCCTTGGTGTCGCCCTGGCCGGGCAGGCCGATCGCGACGCCGAGCACCTGGGCGTTGAGCGGCGTGTTCTTGCGGTACGAGATCTCGGCGCTGGTGCTGACGCCGCCGATGTTCTTGGCGATGCTGGCGCCGAACAACTGGATGTTGTCGGCGTAGATCATGTTGTACTGGCTGACGCCCGGGCCGGCCCGAGTCAGCAGCACCTGCGGCAGCTTGTCGGCGAAATTGCGGTAGTAGAAGCCCATCGAGCCGTCGAGCCATTCCGGGCTCCAGCGCGCCGTCAGGCCGAACTCGCCGTGCTGCGACGGCTCGGACGCCGCGCCACGCGAGGCGAAGCCGAGGCCGGCCGACAGGAACTGCCGATCCGGACCGTTGAAGACGAAGTCGACCGGGCCGTAGTAGGTGCCGCCTTCCGGATAGCGCGCCGACTCCCACTCGAGCATGTACTGGCCGGCCAGCGACAGCGTGTCGGTGACTTGCGCTTGCATCGAGAGCTGGTTCAGCGGCCGGAACAGTTCCTTGACTTCGGTGCCGGGGGTTGCGAAGCCCTTCTGCAGGTCGAGCGGTGCCTGTGCGTACGAGACGCTGTGCATGTGGCCGCCGAGCAGCAGCGATTCGCCCCAGTAGATCGTGTGCCGGCCGAGCTTGGCCTGCACCGGGACCGCGCCCAGATCGATGCCGCCGAAGATAAAGGCGTCGAGGACCTCGGCGCCATCGCGGTACAGCCGCTTGACGGTCGAGCTGTACTGGTTGCCGACGTAGCTCGGGATGTTCACCAGCGGCGCATTCGGATTGGACTTGCTGGTGCCGCTGTCGTAGGCGAAGTCGTACCACGCCGCGCCGCTGACGCGCAGGCCGTAGCGCTTCTTGTAGATGAGGTCGAACTCGGAGAGCAGGTCGAACCGCTTGGCGATGGCATCGTTCTTGTCGAAGCTGTAGTCGCCTTCGTCGGAGAGCGCCGAGTTGCCGATCTTCGAATCGCGCGACTCCACCCGGACCCCGTAGTTGAGGCGGACCGTGTTGTCGAAGCGGATCGCCAAGTCCGGATTGCCGGTGTTGACGTCGAAGGCGCTCGCCTCGCCGGCGCAGAGCGCCAGCGTCGCCGCGATGGCGAGGGTCGAGTAGGCGAATGCCGGCTTGGAACGGATGCGCTGGGGGGATGAAGGACGGGTCACGTTGTCTCCGCTTGATTTGTGTGGGCAAGCCCGTACCGGCGCCTGTGGAAGCGGAGCAAATTCTCAGCAGCGGGGGATGCCCGGCACCCCCTCTTGACAGGGGGGCGCGGGGGGAGGGAAACCGAGGGGAACGCCGCCGAAATCTCGCTGGTGCGAGGGCGCGGTCGGGTGCTTGTTCAGTGCCAATTCATCGGGCTGCGACAGGTCTCGACGGCTGCGCAAGGCGCGAGCGCTACGAGGGTTGCGCGCCACCGGGGACCGGTCGGTGTGGACAACAGCGCCCGACCTGCTCGTTCGGCGAGGTCGCCGTTCGCCGGCCCTTGTGCCGGCTCTTGCCGCCCCTCAGATCGATCCTGTTCCTGCCATGGGTGCAACCGATTCCTTTCTCCTCGACGCGTACTCGCAGACGGTGAGCGGCGTCGTCGACCGCGCCGGGCCGAGCGTCGCCGCGGTGCGCGTCGGTGGCGCCGACAGCACGCTCGGCAGCGGCTCGGGCTTCGTCTTCACGGCCGACGGCTACCTGCTGACCAACTCGCACGTCGTCCGCGCCGGACAAGCTCCGGCGTCAGGCGCCGCGCCGCCCAAGCTGGCCTACTCGGTGATGCTCGGCGACGGCACCGAGGCGGCGGCGGAGTGGGTCGGCGACGACCCGGACACCGACACCGCGCTGCTGCGCGTCGGCGCCACGTCTCGGGCCCGGCTGGCGCCGCTCCCGCTCGGCAGCTCCGCCGAGCTCAAGCGCGGCGAGATCGCGATCGCGATCGGCAACCCGCTCGGCTTCGAGCACACCGCCACTGCCGGCATCGTCAGTGCGCTCGGGCGCAGCATGCGGGCAAGCACCGGGCGCCTCATCCCCGACGTGATCCAGACAGACGCCGCGCTCAACCCGGGCAGCTCGGGCGGGCCGCTGCTCGGCTCGCGCGGCGACGTGATCGGCGTCAACACGGCGATCATTCGCGACGCCCAGTCGATCTCGTTCGCGATCGCGATCGACACCGTCAAGTGGGTGATCCCGCAGCTGCTCCGCCACGGCCGGATCCGGCGCGGCTACCTCGGCCTGGGCGGGCAGACGGTCGCAATCGACCGCCGCGTCGTCCTGCACCACGGCCTCGGCCAGTCGCACGGCGTTCGGGTCGTTTCTCTTGATCCGCAAAGTCCGGCCGCGCGGGCCGGAGTGCGCGAGGGCGACATCGTTCTCGGCATCGACGGCGCGACCATCGACTCGGTCGATGCCCTGCATCGCGTGCTGGACGAGAGCCGGATTCATCGCGATTGCGCGCTCAAGTTCCTGCGCGGTCACGCCTCGCCGCAGGCGATGTTCGTGACGGTTCGGCCGAGCGAACGGCTCGGCTGATCGATCGCCGATCTCGGGTGCAATGACGACTCGATACTTCCTTACTCGCCGCGCTGCCCGGAAGTCGTTCGGCCCCCTGATGCCCATCCGTCGACCGGGGGCGGACCGCTTGCGCGCGACGAGGCGCGAGTCCTTCGGCAGACTCGAGGTCGTGAAGGAGCCGCGGACCGCCCGGGGCCGCTCTCCCATCCCACCACCCGCACACTTCTGGAGAATGCACTCAATGAGCACCATCACCACCAAGGACGGCGTCGAGATCTTCTACAAGGACTGGGGTCAGGGCCAGCCCATCGTGTTCAGCCACGGCTGGCCGCTTTCGGCCGACGACTGGGACGCGCAGATGATGTTCTTCGTCGCCCATGGCTATCGCGCGATCGCCCACGATCGCCGTGGCCACGGTCGTTCGAGCCAGACGAGCGACGGCCACGACATGGACCACTACGCCGACGACCTCGCGGCGCTGACGGCGCACCTCGACCTGAAAGGTGCAGTGCATGTCGGGCACTCCACCGGCGGGGGCGAGGTGGTGCGCTACCTGGCGCGCCACGGCGAGAGCCGTGTCGCCAAGGCGGTGATCATCAGCGCCGTGCCCCCGCTCATGGTGAAGACGCCCGCCAATCCGGGCGGCCTGCCCAAGGACGTGTTCGACGACTTCCAGGCGCAGACCGCGACCCGTCGGGCCCAGTTCTTTCACGACATTCCTGCCGGGCTTTTCTACGGCTTCAACCGGCCCGG
>Ga0207650_10002861_pt1 | contig 11918 bp, 10 predicted proteins | sample KBSS63metaG_FD_184325 | JGI IMG/M metagenome (GOLD analysis project Ga0207650, IMG submission 184325) | Switchgrass rhizosphere microbial communities from Kellogg Biological Station, Michigan, USA - KBS S6-3 metaG (SPAdes) (version 2) | ecosystem: Host-associated > Plants > Roots > Rhizosphere...
GGCGCCGCAAAGGCGATCGGTCTTGTCTTGCCCGAACTCAAGGGCAAGCTCGACGGCGTCTCTATCCGCGTGCCCACACCGAACGTCTCTGTCATCGACCTAAAGATCGTTGCCAAGAAGCAGACCACCAAGGAAGAGATCAACGACGCCATTAAGCGCGCGGCGGAACAGCAACTGAAGGGCATCCTCAACTACACGAACGAGCCCAACGTTTCGATCGATTTCAATCACGACCCACACTCGTCCACGTTTCACATGGACCAGACCAAGGTCATCAACGGCACGCTGGTGCGGGTGATGTCCTGGTATGACAACGAGTGGGGCTTCTCCAACCGCATGGCGGATACAGCCGTCGCGATGGGCAAATTGCTCTGACGGTCGCTGTGGAGCGGCCTATGACCGGATTTCGAACGCTCGATCGCGTCGATCTGAAAGGCAAACGGATTCTACTCCGCGTCGACCTGAATGTGCCGGTCGAAAACGGAGTCGTAACGGATGCGACACGTATCGAGCGCGCGGCACCGGCAATCACCGAACTCGCGGGCAAAGGCGGCAAGGTCATCCTGCTTTCGCATTTCGGACGCCCGAAGGGCCGCGATCCCAAGTATTCCTTGAAACCGGTCGCCGCCGAGGTTGCACGGATCATCAAGCGGCCGGTCAGGTTCGCCGACGACTGCATCGGGGAGCCGGCCGAGGGCGTGGTTGCGGCCATGAAGCCCGGCGACATTGTCTGCCTGGAAAATACCCGCTTTCATCCGGGCGAGGAAAAGAACGACCCCGCCTTCGTCGCCGAGCTTGCGAAGCTCGGCGACATCTGGGTGAACGACGCATTCTCCGCCGCGCACCGCGCGCACGCCTCAACCGAGGGCCTCGGTCACAAGCTTCCGGCCTATGCCGGGCGCACGATGCAGGCTGAGCTCGAAGCGCTTTCGCAAGCCCTGGACCACCCGCAGCGGCCGCTTGCAGCGATCGTCGGCGGCGCAAAGATTTCGACCAAGCTCGACTTGCTGGGCAATCTGCTCGACAAGGTGAATATCCTGATCATCGGCGGCGCGATGGCCAATACTTTCCTGCTCGCGCAGGGGAAAGGCGTCGGTAAATCTCTCGTGGAAGCCGACTTGGTCGGCACCGCGCGCGAAATCATGGTAAAGGCCAAGGCCACGAAGCGCGAGATCGTGCTGCCCGTCGATGCTGTCGTCGCGCAAAAATTTGAAGCGCGAGCGCCCTCCCGGGTCGTCGACGTCGACAAAGCCGATGGCGCTGACATGATTCTCGATATCGGCCCGCGCAGCGTCGAGCAGGTGGTGTCCGTCTTGGCGCGCTCGAAGACGCTGGTATGGAACGGCCCGTTCGGCGCGTTCGAGATGGAACCGTTCGACAACGGCACCGTCGAGGTTGCGGAGGCGGCAGCGGAACTGAGTGAAGCCGGTGAGCTTGTCTCGGTGGCGGGCGGCGGAGATACGGTCGCGGCACTCAATGTCGCAGGCGTGGCCGACCGCCTCACCTATGTTTCAACCGCCGGCGGCGCCTTCCTGGAATGGCTAGAAGGGAAGGCCTTGCCCGGGGTCGAGGTATTGCGGGTAAAATGAGGTTGAGCAACGCCGCCGGCGAATCTGAAGGGATGCGATGGAGAAAGCCATGAAACTCGATGAACTGAACAAGGTCGCTCAGGCCATGGTGGCGTCCGGCAAGGGCATCCTGGCCGCAGACGAATCCTCCGGCACGATCAAGAAGCGCTTCGATGCGATCGGCGTTGAATCGACCGAAGACATGCGGCGCGATTATCGCGAGATGCTCTTCCGCTCGGCCGAGGGCATGAAACACATTTCCGGCGTCATCCTCTATGACGAAACGATCTGGCAGAAGGCGAAAGATGGGACGCCGTTGGTTGAGCTGATCAAGAAAGCGGGCGCGATCCCCGGCATTAAAGTCGACGAAGGGACAAAACCGCTGCCATTCTGCCCAGGAGAGGTAGTCACTGCCGGACTCGACAAGTTGCCGGACCACCTGCCGAAATATTACGAGCAGGGCGCGCGGTTTGCGAAATGGCGGGCGGTGATCGACATCGGCGCGGGCATCCCGACCTACACCTGCATCCGCGCCAATGCCCATGCGCTCGCGCGCTACGCTGCGTTGTGCCAGGTCAACCAGATTGTCCCGATCGTTGAACCGGAAGTGCTGATGGACGGCGATCACGATATCGATCGCTGCCAGCAAGTGACCGAATTGGTATTGAAGCTCCAGTTCGAGGAGCTTTATTTCCAGCGCGTCGCGCTCGAAGGCATCGTGCTAAAGCCCAATATGGTGATCTCCGGCAAGAAGAACGGCAAGCGAGCAGGCATCGAGGAAGTTGCCGAGAGGACCGTCAAGGTACTCAAGAACTGCGTACCCGGCGCGGTCCCCGGCATTGCCTTCCTGTCGGGCGGACAGAGCGACGAGGAGGCAACCGCCCATCTCGATGCAATGAACAAGATCGGCAATCTGCCGTGGAAGCTGACCTTCTCTTACGGTCGCGCGCTGCAGCATGCGCCGCAGACAACCTGGAAAGGCAAATCTGAAAATGTCGCCGCGGCCCAACGCGCCTTTTCACATCGCGCAAAGATGAATGGCCTTGCCGCGCTGGGTCAATGGAAGTCGGATCTGGAAAAGAAAGCGGCATAGCAGCCTTGCTACAGACCGGGTGACGAGGCCGGCGAATGTCTATAGAGAGGCGCGTCATGGCCGGGCTTGTCCCGGCCATCCACGTCTTTTTGCTGAATTTAATGATGTGGATGCCCGACGACAGAGCCGGGCATGAGATGAAAACCAAAAGGATATTTCCCGTGATCGATCTCTACACTTGGACGACCCCAAACGGCCGCAAGGTTTCCATCGCACTGGAAGAGTTCGGCCTGCCTTACACCGTCCATCCAATCGATATTTCCAAGGACGAGCAGTTTGCGCCCGCGTTCCTGAAGATCGCTCCAAACAACCGCATTCCTGCCATCGTCGACCGCGACACGAATATTGCGCTGATGGAATCCGGCGCGATCCTGATCTATCTCGCCGACAAGACAGGCAAACTGATGCCGAAATCGGGCGAAGGACGCTATCGGGTGATCGAGTGGCTGATGTGGCAGATGGGCGGTCCGGGCCCGATGCTCGGCCAAGTGCATCACTTCGTGAAATACAACAAAGGCAAGGCGCCCTACGCCGAGGAGCGCTACCTGAAGGAAGGTCAACGTCTCTACAAGGTGCTCAATGCGCGGCTTGAACGCCGCGAGTTCGTTGCCGATCAGTATTCGATCGCCGACATCGCTATCTGGCCCTGGATCTCGCGCTTCGAATGGCAGACCATCGACATGAAGCAATACCCCAACGTCAAGCGCTGGTATGAGACCATCGCGGCTCGCCCTGCTGTGCAAAAGGGCTACCGGGTCCCGAAAGATATGGGGCCGGTGCCGATGCCGACGTGAGGAACTCGCGAGTCTGCTTGGACGAAGCATTTCAGGCGAATACTCTTAAGAGCTGATTCGCTGGCGGCCGTGCCGGCACGGTGATGTTGCGTGCGCAGTGGGTGCAACCTCATCGAGGCATGTCGAAACCACAGCCCAAACCAATTCCCGCGAGATCCGCCGCCGAAGCGCTGCGACAGGCGGTTCTGTGTCACCAGCGTGGTCAATTGGGCGAAGCTGAAACGCTCTATCGGTACACCCTCGACTCCGATCCGGATAATTTCGACGCACTCCACCTCTACGGCGTTCTCAAGCATCAACGCGGCAACCATGCGGACGCGCTTAGCTTTATCGCGCGCGCACTCAAGACCAACGCGCGGTCGGCGGCAGCGCACTCCCACTACGGCGCGGTCCTTGCGATGCTTGGAAGGGCCGAGGACGCGCTCAAGAGCTACGACCGGGCCATCGCCCTCAAGCCCGATTTCGCCGAAGCGCTCAACAACCGCGGCAACGCTTTGCGCGCGCTCAAGCGGCTGCAAGAGGCGCTGACGAGCTTTGATCGCGCCGTCGCGGTGCGGGCTGACTATGCGGAGGCTCTCAACAATCGCGGGAATTCCTTGGTCGATCTGGGCCGGCTTGAGGACGCGCTGGAAAGCTATGATCGGGCCCTCGCGCATCGCCCGAAATACGTGGATGCCCTGATCAACCGGGCAAATACCCTGCGCTTGCTCGGCCGCCATGACGAGGCGCTCGCCAGTTTCGAGCGGGCTGTTTTGTTCAAGCCAGATCACGCCGAAGGCTACCTTGGTCATGGCAATACACTCCTGGCGCTGAAAAGGCTGGCGGAAGCCGTACACAGCTATGATCGCGCGATTGCGCTCGCGCCAACTGCTGTTGATGCCCTTGCCAATCGTGGCCGCGCGCTGCGTGAACTCAGGCGTTACGATGAATCACTCTCGAGCTATGACCGCGCGCTGTCGATCAGACCGGACGATGCCGCATTGCTGGTCGGCCGCGGCAACACTCATTATGCGATGAAATCCTTTGCCGCAGCGCTTGCGGACTACGACCGTGCTGTAGGCATCCGGCCGGATTTCGCCGAGGCGCATGGCAATCGCGGCAACGCGTTGCGCGAAATGGGCCGGCACGGCGAGGCGCTGGACGCGTGCAATCGTGCTCTCGCACTTAAGCCCGATTACAACGAGGGCTATAACAATCGCGGCAACGCGCTGATCGAGCTCAACCGCCCGGCCGACGCGCTTGCCGATTATGACCGGGCGCTCGAAGCAGCGCCGGACAATGTCTATGCCTGGGTCAATCGAGGCAACGCGCTGCGCTACCTGGATCGGGCCGAGGAAGCGATCGAGAGCTTCGACCGGGCCATCGCGCTCGCTCCCGATCTCGCCGAAGCGCACTGGAACAAAGGCTTGCTGTGCCTGTCCGTCGGTGATTTTGCGCGCGGCTGGGCCGGCTATGAGTGGCGCTGGCGGCGCGAAGGAGAACTGCAGCCGCGCGAATTCACGCAGCCACAGTGGCGCGGCGAAACGCTGGTCGGGAAGACCATCTTGCTGCATGCGGAGCAAGGGTTTGGCGACAGCATCCAGTTCATTCGTTACCTGCCGATGGTTGCCGAGAAGGGCGGCAAGATCATTCTCGAGATCCCCGACGGCCTGGCGCCGCTGGTCGTGAATGCCGTGAACATCGACGGTATCTATCGCCGTGGCGACAAGCTGCCGCACTTCGATGTCCACTGCCCGCTGATGAGTCTTCCGCTCACCTTCAGCACGACGATCGACACCATTCCGGCGTCCGTTCCGTATCTCCATGCACCAGGCAAGCGTGCCAGGGTTTGGCGGGACCGGCTGGCGGACATGGGCAGGCCGCGGATCGGTCTCGTCTGGTCGGGAAAACCAACCCACAAGAATGACCACAATCGCAGTATCGCGCTCCCCCGTCTCAAGCCCTTGTTGTCGGTGGCGGGCACGCAATTCGTCAGTCTGCAACGCGAGTATCGCGCCAGCGACCTCACGGCGCTCGACCAACTGCCGATCCGGCGTCTTGATGACCTGCTCACCGACTTCGCCGACACGGCGGCAGTGATCGGCGAGCTCGACCTCGTCATTGCGGTCGACACCGCGGTGGCCCACCTCGCCGGGGCAATGGCCAAGCCGATCTGGCTGCTGCTGCCCCATATCCAGGACTGGCGCTGGTTGAACGGCCGTAACGACAGCCCCTGGTATCCGACAGCAAAGCTATTTCGGCAGCCGCAAATCGGCGATTGGGGCGGGGCAATTGCAGCAATGGAAAAAGCGCTCGCGGGCTTTGCGAAGACCTGCGTCACCTTGGCCAAGTGACGATACAGGTCAATATTTCGCCTGATTAGGCTAGCATCCGACCGTCATGGCTTTGCGACCCAAGAACCCGGCGCCTCGTCCGGCACCCAGACTCTACCTGATGACACCGCCGGTTGCGGATCCGTCCACATTTTTGGACCAGCTGGCTTCTGCTTTGGATGCCGGAGACGTTGCTGCAGTGCTGCTGCGGCTGGCCGAGGCCGACGAACGCACCTTGATCAATCGTGTCAAAGCGCTGGCGCCAGCGGTCCAGGACAAAGGTGCCGCACTTCTGCTCGATGGCCGCGCCGATTTGGTGGCGCGCGGTGGCGCCGACGGCGCGCATCTCAGCGGTATCGCGAGTTTCACCGCCGCACTTGAAACGCTCAAACCCGAACGCATTGCTGGTACGGGCGGGCTTGCCAGCCGGCACGACGCGATGCTCGCCGCCGAGCAAGGCTCCGACTACGTGATGTTCGGCGAGCCGGATCCGACCGGAAAATGTCCAGCTTTCGCAGCCATAGAAGATCGCATCGGCTGGTGGGCTGAAGTCTTCGAAATCCCGTGCGTGGGCTATTCGGAGTCACTTGAGACGATTTCGCCGCTGGTCGTGGCCGGCGCCGACTTTGTTGCGCTTGGCGATGCGGCATGGCTTGAGCCGGACTCTATTGCCGAAACGATCCGGGAAGCGGGTCGCCATCTTCGCCTTCCGGAGCCGGCCACATGATTAGGCCGATTTGCGGTCCCCTCACCGCGTTGATGACTATCGCTGTGGTTACGATTGCCATGGCGCAGCCGACGAAGAATGCGCCCCGGCCGACGCCAGTGCCAAATGCACCCAGTTCCGATCAGTCGAACGTCGACATCGCTTATGGTGCCTTCCAACGGGGGCTCTATCTCACCGCATTCAACGAGGCAACGAAGCGAGCGCAGCAGAACGATCCAGCAGCCATGACACTGCTTGGCGAGATTTACGCGCAGGGCCTTGGCGTCGGGCGCGACGATTTAAAAGCGGCTCAATGGTACAAGATGGCTGCGGCCAAAGGCGATCGCGACGCAATCTTTGCGCTTGCGATGTTCAGTTACCAGGGCCGCGCCGGCCCGCGCAATGTGGACGAGGCCGCGCGTCTGCTGGAGGCGGCCGCCAAGCTTGGACACGCGAGCGCGGCTTATAATCTCGGACTGCTTTATCTCCAAGGTCAGCAATTTCCGCAGGACCTCAAGCGTGCCGCCGAACTTTTCGCGATTGCCTCGGAAGCCGGCAACTCCGAGGCGCAGTACGCGCTTGCAACCATGTATAAAGAAGGCCACGGCGCACCGAAGGACATCGGCAAGGCGGCGCGCCTCATGCAGCAGGCTTCCGTCGGCGGCAATGTCGACGCGATGGTGGAGTTCGCGATCGCTCAATTCAACGGAGACGGCACGGCCAAAGACGAAGCGGCTGCCGCACGCGTTTTCCTGAAGGCGGCGCATCTTGGCAGCCCTATCGCGCAAAACCGGCTGGCACGCATCTTTATGGCCGGTCGCGGCATGCCCGCCGACCCGACTGAAGCCGTCAAATGGCACCTCGTCGCCAAGGTCGGCGGCAACAGCGATCCTGATCTCGACGTCTTCGCGTCAAAACAGAGCCAGGCCGTGCGCGACGCGGCGGACCAAGCAGCGAAGAAATGGCTATCGACTGTGGCCACGCCGCGGCCTTGACGACAGACGCCTTCACGGGCAGACCGCAGACCTCATGCAGCATTCAGCTCTGCTCAATGTCATGATCGCCGCTGCGCGCAAGGCCGCGCGCGCGATCAAACGCGACTTCGGTGAACTTGAAAAGTTGCAGGTCTCATTGAAGAGCCCGGCCAATTTCGTAACGGCCGCCGACCGTCGCGCCGAAGAAACCATCTACACAGAGCTCATTAAGGCAAGGCCGGGATACGGTTTTCTCGGTGAGGAAACTGGCCGTCGCGATGGCAGCGACAAGAGCCATATGTGGATCGTTGATCCACTCGATGGCACCACCAATTTCCTGCATGGCATTCCTCACTTCGCAATTTCGATGGCGCTCGAGCGCGACGGCGCCGTGGTCGCCGGCCTGATCTACAATCCCGCAACCGATGAAATGTTCATCGCCGAGAAGGGCAAGGGTGCCTTTTTGAACGATCAACGCATTCGCGTCGCTGCGCGAACGCGGCTCGCGGAGGCGATCGTCGCGTGCGGTATTGCCCACCATGGGCATGGCGATGTCAGCCTGTCGCGAAAAGAAATCGGCGCCGTGCAGGAACACGTCGCTGGCGTCAGACGTTTTGGTGCGGCCGCACTCGACCTTGCCTGGATCGCAGCGGGACGGCTCGACGGCTATTGGGAACGGACCCTGAAGCCTTGGGATCTGGCGGCGGGACTGGTCCTCGTACGCGAGGCCGGCGGTTTCGTCACCGATTGTGAGGGCCAGGACGAGATATTCAGTAAAGGCCACGTCGTCGCTGGCAATGAGGCGATCCACAAAGGGTTGTTGTCCCTACTGAAGGCAGCCGGCAAAGGATAGGTACCGCAATTTCAACTCAATCGGCGGCTTTATCCAGATACGCCGGGTTCCGGCACAACTGCTTTTTACAGATCGCACGTCTGTGTCATAGTGCGTCGCAGGGGCTTTCAGACGCAAACGTCGAAACTCATGGCCAAAGAACTCGATCCTCTCAAGCTGTCGTCTCCACGGATCTTCCTGTTCAGGATGTTGGTCTTCGTCATCCTGGTCGGACTTGTTGCGTTCGTGCTGCACAAGCAGATCGTAGTCGCATTCATGGCAAACCCCGGGCTCAACGCGCTGATCATCGCCGTCGAAGCGATCGGCATTATTCTGTCGTTCCGGCAGGTGTTGCGGCTTTATCCGGAGATCGCCTGGGTCAACAATTTCCGCCTGGCCGACCCGGGCCTCGCCGTCGACCGGCCGCCAGTGTTGCTTGCGCCAATGGCGGCAATCCTCGGGAGCCGCGTCGGCCGCATGGCCATGTCTTCGCAATTGATGCGCGGCATTCTCGACTCGATCGCCACCCGCCTCGACGAGGCGCGTGACATCTCCCGCTACATGACCGGCCTTCTGGTATTCCTCGGCCTCCTCGGTACGTTCTGGGGCCTCATCGAGACCGTCAGTTCCGTCGGAAACGTCATTCAAGGCCTCAAGGCGAGCGGCGACACCGGGACCATGTTTGACTCCCTGCGCGACGGGCTCGCCGCGCCGCTGTCTGGCATGGGCATTTCATTCTCGTCGTCGCTGTTCGGGCTTGCCGGCTCGCTCGTTCTCGGCTTCCTCGATCTGCAGTCGAGCCAGGCTCAGAACCGTTTTTACACCGAGCTCGAAGACTGGTTGTCCACTACCGTTTACGACCAGGCCGCCGAGCCCGCTGTTGCCGCCGGGATGGGTGGCGAGGTTCGCTCCGCTATCGAGCGGCTGCGAGAAGCCGTCGATCAGGCCGGCGGCAACAAATCCGCATCCGCGGCGATGGCCAACCTGGCCGAGGCGATCCAGGGGTTGGTACACCATATGCGCACCGAGCAGCAGATGATCAGGGACTGGGTCGACTCGCAGGCCGACCAGCAGCGCGAAATCAAGAAGCTGCTCGAAGTGATGGTGCGCGAAAACGTGAACCGTTGAGTTTAGACTGATAGCGCTTGCAAGGATCCGCCGCAGCGAAAGTGGCATGAACTACTGGCCGGGCTTCGTCGATGCCCTGTCGACGCTCATCCTCGGCATCATTTTCCTGCTCACGGTCTTCGTTGTCGTGCAGTTCTATCTGCAACAGGAAGTCGCCGGGAAGGATACAGCGCTCGGCCGCCTGAACGCGCAGATCGCACAGCTCACCGAGCTGCTCTCGCTTGAAAAGTCCGGAAAGACGGACATCGAGGATCAGCTCGCTCAGTTGCGCGCGACGCTGGCAACCGCGGAAAGCGAACGCGACCGCCTCAAGGGCGCGGCTGAAAGCGCGGGTGTCGGTGCTGCGGCTGCTCAGGGCAAGGTGTCCGAGCTCACCGGCCAGATCGAGGGCGAAAAGAGAATCTCCGCGCGTGCGTTGGCGCAGGTCGAAGTGCTCAATCAACAAATCGCGGCCCTGCGCCGACAGCTGGCGGCGCTGGAGCAGACGCTCGACGCTGCGGAAAAGAAGGACAAGGATTCCCAGAGCCGTATCACCGAGCTCGGACAGCGGCTCAACCTCGCATTGGCCGAGCGCGTAAATGAGCTCAAGCGCTATCGTTCCGATTTCTTCGGCAAGCTGCGTGAAATCCTGGGTAATCGCGCCGATGTCCGCGTCGTGGGGGACCGTTTCGTCCTGCAATCCGAGGTCTTCTTCGATACCGGCAAGGCCGACCTCAAGCCGGAAGGCCGGGCCGAGCTCGACAAGGTTGCCGACGCCCTGCTCGAACTGGAAAAGCAAATTCCGGCCGATCTTGCCTGGGTGTTGCGCGTTGACGGCCACACCGACGTGCGGCCGATTTCAGGCGGCGTATTCAGGTCGAACTGGGATCTGTCGGCGGCGCGCGCGATTTCGGTCGTGCAGTACCTGGTTGGAAAGGGCGTTTCTCCGCAGCGGCTTGTGGCCGCCGGATTCGGCGAGTTCCAGCCAATCGACCTCGGCAAGACCGAGGATGCCTACGGGCGCAATCGCCGCATCGAGTTCAAGCTGACCGAACGGTGAGCGCGTCAACCTTCACTTTGCGCCCCTACTCCGCCGCCGATGAAGACGCGGCGATCGAACTGTGGCGCCGAACGTGGTCCAGCCACTACCCACATCTTGATTTCAACGCACGCCAACCCTGGTGGCGCGACCGTTGGCGCAATGAACTCGTTCCCGCGGCGCAGATCGCCGTGGCGGAACGCGACGGAGCTATTATCGGCTTCGTGACTATCGACCCGAAGACGATGTATCTCGACCAGATCGTTGTTGCGCCCGAGCACTGGGGCTCGGATGTTGCGTTGGCTTTGCTCGATGAGGCCAAGCGTCTCTCACCCAAAGGAATCGAACTTCTCGTCAACAAAGACAATCTTCGCGCCATTCGGTTCTACGAGAAGCACGGCTTCGCATATGCGGGCGAAGACAAGAACCCTGTGTCCGGCCTGCCGGTGAACCGCATGGCGTGGCGTGGCTAGGCAGCGCCCATCTCGAACTGCAACTTCGCCAGACGCGCATAAAGCCCGCCGGCGGAGGCCAGCGAGGCGTGGGTCCCTTCCTCAACGACGCGGCCATTGTCGATGACCAGAATGCGGTCGCAGAACTGCACGGTAGCAAGCCGATGCGCGATCACGATACTGGTGCGGTTGAGCATCAGTCGCTTGAGCGCCTGCTGCACCAAAGTTTCACTCTCGGCATCGAGTGACGATGTCGCTTCATCAAGCAACAACAGTGGTGCCTTGCGCAGGATCGCGCGCGCAATTGCGATTCGCTGACGCTGTCCGCCCGACAGTGTAACGCCGCGTTCGCCAAGCGGTGTCTCAAATCCCAGTGGCAGGCGGCGGATAAATTCTGCGGCGTGGGCGGCTTCCGCAGCTTTCTCGATTTCGGCTGCGGTCGCATCCGGCCGTCCGAACTGAATGTTTTCACGCACGCTCGTTGCGAACACGATGGAGTCTTGCGGCACCAGCGCGATACGCGATCGCAGCGCCGCCGGATCGACGTCGGTAAGACGGACGCCGTCGAAGGTTATGCTTCCGGAAACGGGATCGTAGAACCGCAAGATCAGCTGAAAGATGGTGCTCTTGCCGGCGCCGGACGGCCCGACGAGCGCGAGCTTTTCCCCCGGATTCACACCAAATGAAAGATTTTCGAGAACCGGGACGCTCGGGCGGCTGGGGTAGGAAAAACTGACGTGATGAAATTTGATGGCGCCGTGTGCCGGCGTCGGCAAGACGACTGGATTTGCTGGTCGGCTGATCGACGGCTGAACCGCCAGAATTTCTGATAGCCGCTCGGCGGCGCCGGAGGCTTGCGCGATCTCGCCCCAGACTTGGCTCAATTCACCAAGTCCGCCCGCTGCAAACGCGGCGTACAGCACAAACTGGCCAAGCCGGCCGGGCGTCATCTCCCCGGCGAGCACGTCCTGCGCGCCGACCCACAGGACGACGACGATGCTGGCAAAGGCCAGAAATATGACGATCGCGGTAAGGACAGCG
>Ga0207650_10002864_pt1 | contig 11915 bp, 24 predicted proteins | sample KBSS63metaG_FD_184325 | JGI IMG/M metagenome (GOLD analysis project Ga0207650, IMG submission 184325) | Switchgrass rhizosphere microbial communities from Kellogg Biological Station, Michigan, USA - KBS S6-3 metaG (SPAdes) (version 2) | ecosystem: Host-associated > Plants > Roots > Rhizosphere...
GAATGGAGGTTGGGGAGCTGAGACTGGTTGGACATGCCTTGTACCATACCGGGAACGTACCCACGAGTCCATACATCAGGCCTAGGTGACCAGGGCTGAGCCGACCAGTTTCGGTCCGCTCTCCACCAACAAGGTACTGGTAGCGTTGGTCGTTCACCATCAACCTCAGTAGCCCGGAGGGTCACCGTGGCCATCAATACCAACCAGCTCCGCCCCGCCCTGCACGCCTACCTGACGGAGACGTCGCATCGGGGCTGGACGGAGTTCGCCGAAGAGAACGGGTGCTCCGTGACCAGCCTCACCGAGGTGCTCGGCGAAGACTTCCTTGAGGCTGCGCTCGCCGACGACGACCGGTTCAAGGAACTGGTCAAGCGTGCCCGGCGCATCGACGTTCAGCGGCGGCGCCGGAAGTGAACATCGAGGACATCCTTGACGTGGGCCACCAGCGCCCGGCCCCCCGCCACAGTGGCGACGGCGCCGGGGTGGGCTGCGTGCGCTGCACGATCCTGCCGGTCGAGCCGGGCACGTCATGGTGCCGGTTCTGCCACCCCGGCCAGCCGAAGGCGGACATCGGCCCGATGCTGGCCACGCTGCAGATCATGGCGCCGGAGAGCACCACGGCCATGACGACGGGGATGCTGCAGCGTTGGCTGGACACCCAATGAACGACGCCCTCACCATCGGGTCGATCGTCGTCCTGGTGTTGGTGGCCGTGCTCATCCTCAAGGGCATGGACGACACCCGGCGGTAGTGGCCCCCGGGGAGCGCGGACTCCCCGGGGGCCGGCCCTGCAGGGCGATCTACACCCGCACGTAGAGCACGGTGAAGACGGACAGGACGATGAAGGCGACGGCCACCGCCACGTTGATCCAGTCCTCCCGCCTCACCCGGCCGCCTCGTTCCTGTTGGCCAGGTCTCTGGCTCGACGTTCGGCCCGTTCGGCCCGCACCCGCTGTACGGCCGCGTCCCGGCGTGCGGAGTCCCGGTCGGTCAGGGCGTACAGGAGCGCCTCGGCGGGGCTCTCCGCTTCGATGGCGGCCCGTAGGCGGTCGACCTCGGCCAGGGCGTTCGACAGGGACTCCTGCATGGATTGGGTCTGCTCGTCGGCCACGGCGGCCACCCGCTTGGCTTCGGCCAGCTCAGCGCGCACCCGGTCGATGCGCAGGCGCAGCTCGGCAATCTTGTCGTCCTGCACGTCCAGCTCCGATTCGGCCATGTGGCGCTTCTGCTTCTCGATGGCCAGCCCGGCCCGTAGCTTGGCGATCGTGTCGTAGGCGTTCTCCTGGTCGGTCACGTCTTCCCCCTCTGTCAATCGAACTTCTCATCCAGATGTGCCGGCAGGGGGATGGCCCCCTTGGACGGCCAGCGGGACACCTCGGCCAACAGCTCGTTCACGTCGGCGGCGCTCATGTAGCCGGCCACCCGACCACCGAGCAGGCCGTCCTCACTGATGACCCCGACCTCCACCGAGGTGGGCTCTTCGTTGATGCGCTCAGACCACGTGTCGTAGTTGGTTGCCGTAGTTGCCCGAGCCCCACACGATGCTCACGCCCCAGCCGGACTCGAACCACACCCGGGCTCGGCGGATGTGGAACCAACGGTGCTTGCTGTCGGTGCCCAGCACGGTGCCGTGGTCGATCGTCTCGCTCTCGATCTCTGCGGGCCAGGAGAGGTCGCCGACGACCAACAGCCTGTCGCCCACGGCGTGGATGATGACGCTCACCCCGGCACCATCGCCATGTCCTCCGTGTCGTACACCCGGACGTCCTTCTCCCACAGGATCGAACTGACCAACGGCTCGACCTCATCCCACGTGCCCCCGGCGAGCCCGCAGCCGATGCGGGGCATGACGATCAGGTGCTCGTCGTCCCCGGCGAGCTGCGTCAGGCATTCGGCGAGCGCATCGAGGTCGAGCGGGTGGCGGTTGGCGGGGGTGCGCAGTCCGTGCTGGGCGACCATGTTGGCGACCCACCGGCCCCACCACGGTCCCCGTCCGACGTTGGCCCCGACGCCGACCCACTGCACGGCGCCCAAGCGGAACGGGAACGACGATGCCCCCTCGCCGCGGTACCAGCGCAGGTACTGCTCCTTGGCCCGGGGGTAGCGGTTGGCGATCTGGCGGGCGAAGCCGGCACCGTACGCTCCGGTGTCGGACAGGATGTGTGCGATGACGAACTGGCCATCGAGGTCGGGCCAGGCGGCGTCGCCGATGTGATAGCTAACGGTCACCCTTTCGCCTCGCTGCACAGCCGCCCCCGGTCGGGGTCGCCCTCAGCCCACCCGCCGCACGCGCAGCACGACTCATAGCCCCCGGTACGGACGTGGTCGGGGCACGTGTAGTGCGATCGCCGTCGGAGACGGTCACGGGCCGGGCCGATGCCGAAGGCGATGAACAGGATCGCCACTACGGCCACTTGTGCGACGAGCGGCCCGACCTTGATGCCGTCGAACTGCGCGATCACGCCTCACCGCCGGTATCCGGTGTTACGTCAAGCCGGTCGAGCACGGCTTGCACCGCGCGGATCGTGTGCGAGCAGTCCTCGCAGCACATCGGCCCGAACCCGACGTCCTCGAACTGCGTCGCGCACTGCAAAGTGGTGCGGTTGCAGCGCGTGCACCGGCTGTTGTCGCTTCCGTCATGCTCGGCCTCGTCCAGCGCGGCCAGAGCGGCATCGTATGCACGCCGGGCTCGAACGACCACCGCCTCTTTCTGACCCTCCAAGGCGAAGATGTAGGAGATGGCTGCGTCCAGTGCGGCCCGCAGCGCCTCATCGTTGCTCACGGTGAACCCTCTTTCGTCGCCAGGCGTACCACTCGGCTTCAGCCCGCTGCCGGCGCTTCTTCGCCTGCTCATAGGTCATCCCGAGCAAGAGCGCCACGTCCGTCAGTGGCAGCCCGCGAACGCGTGTCGCCTCGATGAGCACGCGATCCCGCTCGCTCAGCGGCGAATCGTTCAGGGGCGAGTCATCGACGTCGGCCGGTTGGCTGACCTCGCGCTTGACATCGGCCACCGGGATGACATGCACCTGCCCGCTGGCACCCTTGCGCGTGACCCTGCGGACCGACGCGTAGGTGCGCTTGTGTGCTCGGCCGACGAGCCGGCGGGCAAGGCGTTCACCATCGTGGGGGCCTTCGGCGAGGACCATTGCTAGGTCGCCGTAGACGTTCTGTACGTACTCATGGTCGTTGTCGCGGACCTTGGCACGCACCCGTGGGGCGAGGGCGTGCATCGCCACCGTCATGGCGTCGCGGTGGCGAACGTGGATCAGCGTGCGCAGCGCGTTGTCCGACGCGTCGTTGTCGTCCTGGCGGATGACGTCGACCACCTCGTGCAAGTCGACGGCTGGCAGCCACTCGTGGCGGTGGGCAATCCGGCGAACGGACCGAGCCAGCGATAGCTCATTCATCGGCTTGCCCGCCGATAGTCGGGCTTACGTCAAGTTGGTCGAGCGCGGCGAGCGCGGCCTCGTACGAACGTCGGGCACGTGCGACCACCGTCTCCTTCTGGCCCTCCAAGGCGAAGATGTAGGAGGTCGCGGCATCCAACGCTGTCCGCAGCCGGGTGATCTCGTCGTTGCTCATCGGGTCCCCTTCCGACGTGAGCGGGGCTCCTCAGGTGCCCGGAAGTCGAGTGCCCACCTGATGAGGTCACGGTAACGAACGCGGTACTCGCCATTTGGAAGCTTGAATGCTTGCGGGCAGAACTCTCCGCGAGCCGTCCACTTGGTGAGGGTGGAGTACGAGACGCTGAGCACCGCGGCGGCCTGACGGAGAGTCAGCAGGGTGTCGTCGTGAGGTGCAGGAGTCGCGACCGCGGCGATCAACCGAGCGACCAGCTCGTGCACGACGATGCGCCGGTGCCGGTTGAGGGCCGTCGATTCGCTGGTCTCGCCACACAGGATGCACGTCGTCACGGTCGCGCCCCCGACGCCGACGCCGCTCGGAAGGTGATCGAGGGGGCAGGGGATCGTCAACCCGACGCCCGTTTCGTCGCTCACGTGTCCTCCCCGGTCGGACCGGCGTCAAGTTGTTCGAGCGCCGCGCCCAGTTCAGCGAATGCGTTGTGGTCGACGCTCCATTGCTCGGGGTCCCGACGATCAACGACCCGGTTGGCGATCTCCACGACCGCCCGCAGCCGGTCCCGTTCGGCCTCGGCGGTGATGGCCTTCTCGATCGCCTGGTCGAAGTACCCCTGCAAGACTTTGGCGTTCTGTCGCTCGACGGCCAGATCGTCCCGCAGCCGGTCCCGTTCGGGCCGCTCCTCATCGATGATGCTTTGTAGTCCGGCCGCGTAGCCAGCTACAGCCCAGACGAGACCGTTGGTCTCATAGTCATGGTCTGGGCGCAGGGCGGCGACGCGGTCGATGATCGCTTCGGCGGCGGCTGTCATCTCTTGGTCGGTCGGCTTCTCGTTCACGTGTCCTCTTCGGTCGGGGTTGCATCGAGCTGGCGACTGAGGGCCGCGTACAGGTCGGCAGAGATCAGTACGTCGTCGTGGCACTTGGCCTCAACCGCCATCAAGCTCAGTCCGCTGAGTGCAGCATCCACGACCGCTCGTAACCGGTCTCGCTCGGCCCGGAGTCGCCGCACCGATTCCACGATGTCCGATGAGGCGTTGGCGGCGAGGGCGCCCACCAGCTCATTATGTACGGCGACGATCGCCGTCCGCAGCCGGTCCCGCTCGGCCGCCTCACGGCGAGCAAGAAAGCGCCAGTGATCCCGCTCGGCCAGCAACTCGCCCACGGCCTCGTCCAGCACCTCTTCCGGCTCGCGGAAGGAAGTGCCCCAGTCCGCCCGCATCTGATCGCGCCACGTCTTGGTCGCGGAGACGGCCTCGCGGGCGGCATCCAACTCGTCGGCGTTCACGTGCCCTCCCCGGTCGGGCTGGCGTCAAGTTCCGCAAGGATCTCGCGCAGAGCGACATGTACGTCGGACTCATCGTCCTCTACGTCGGCGACGGAGAGGTAACCGCGCACCGCATCCACGACCGTCCGCAGCCGGTCCCGTTCGACCACGACGCGGTAGCAGCCGTCATGCACGCCGCAGTCGGGGCAACCGCTGGCCAGGTTGATATCGCGCTCCATCTTGAGGTCTGCCCGCAGCTCGTCGCGCTCGGCCTGCACTTTCTCCAGCACGTCCAGCACGAAGTCGACTTGCTTGGCCGGCGGCAGGTCGGCCACCAGCGCGGTGATGGCGTCCGCCTCTTCATCGGTCATTGATGTGTCGTTCTCCCGCTCGATGTCGCGCCACACCCGGTCCCCGGTGGGGTCCACGTCCCCGTCGTCACCCATCGGTCGCCTCCACCGGCATCGTCAACTGCCGCAGGCGGGCCTCGGCGGCCAGCAGGCGGGCACCGTGGGCGAAAGCGGCAGCGTCATCATCGGTCGGCGCGACGGCATCGGACACGGAGAGATAGGCCCGCACCGCTTTGACCAGTTCGGACAGTTCGGACTCATTGCTCATCGAGCAGCTCCGGGTACGTGAGGGCGAGCATGCGGGCACAGGCGCCGTGGCCGTAGAGGGCGGCAACCGACACGGACACGAACCAGAAGATCGACATGAGCCACCAGATGTCATTCCCGGCGGCCCAGCCGGCGACTAGGCCGGCGATGGTGATGACGGCCAGCAGGATCAACTGGAACTTGGCCCCGGGCACGAGGACGATCTTGGCCGTCACCGGGCACGGGCGACGGGCCGCTCCTGCATGAACCGCTGCGTGGCCTTGAGGTTGGTGAGCTGACGTTCCCGGTCGGGGGCGCCGGTGCTGGCCTCTTGGATGGCCCGCAGGTTGTTCTGCGCCACCATCAGCGCCTTGCGCATCGCCTCGTTCTCCTTGCTCTTCGCCACCAACGTCTCCGACAGGTCGTTGACCTTGCGGCGCAGGCGCTGGTTCTCTTCGAGCGTGGCGGCCAGGCGGGTCTTCTCTTCGTCCCGCTCAGCGGCTTCGGCCGGGTCGACCCCGGTGCCCATCTGTTGGGCGAGCCCGAGCACGGCCTGCATGGCCAGCCCTTGAATCTCCAAGAGCGTGTTGAGCGGGTCGGAGGCGGTGACGGCCACGATCGGCGGCAGGGCCGGCTCTACGGCCTTCACAGGGGGCTCTGGCGGGACGACGGCGAGAGCCACCTGGTTGACGTTGGGGTCGTCGGGGCGGGGGCCGGGCTCGGGGCCGGGGTGGGGCTTGGGTTCTGGCTCCGGGTCGGCCGGGCGGGGGCCGGTCCCGCCGGCTGCGGGGATGTTGACCGTGTCGGTCGCCTTGGACGCCTTGGCCAGTTGCTTCTCTATCCACTCGTCGTCCTCAACCACCGTGGAAACCACCTTCACCCGGGCGTTGGGCTTAGGCGGCATCTGCTCGTCGGCGAGCTTGAGCGTGATGCGATAGCTCTGGCGGACGCCCTTGACCCGCTCGATAGCCCCGGCATAGGCACCCGATTCCAACTCCCGGATCATCGCCGAGGGGTGACTGCGGGGATGGATGGGAGTGCCCATCTTCTCGGCGTGGGCGACGACCTTGGATACCGCCCGCCCGCTCTTGTCGGCGCACACCCCGCCCATGTCCTTGAGCGCCCACAGGAACGCCGGGATCGACTGGCGGGTCTCCGCCCTCGTGTAGAGCGCCCACTTCCACGGGCCGCGGCTCTCAGTGGTCGGGGTGGTGGTCTCAGCAAGGCTCATGCGCTGGCTCCTTGATGGGTTGTTGCTTCTAGTTTCGGACGCTGCAGCAGTCTTCTATCGCACGGCGAGAGCCGCAGGGACAGTCGGTCGACAACGCAAAGAGCAAACCCAACCGACCGTCGGGCGCGGGCATCTCACCGAGCAGATGCACACGGCCCCCGGGTCTGATGAGCGGGTGGGGGTTCCTGTTGCGCTCACGGAAGGCGAGCTGCAACGCCCCGATGTAGGCGCTCCCGCAGTCGAGCACGCCCCGCTCTTCCCACACGACGGGCCGGCCGCTGTAGGTGTAGGTGCGGAAGATGGCCGTCGACTCGCAGCTCTCATGCACGCCGATGACGGTAACGGCCTCACGGACCCCGGGGTCGCCGTCAGCGAACCGGCGGGCCAGGTCCCCGTGCAGTTGTGGAGAGGCGGGGTCGAGTTCGTAGTAGACGTCGCAGCCGACGTAGGCCCGGTCCGCATCGGAGAGCATGATCGCCGTGGCGATGACGACGGGCGCCTGGCCGGGACCGACGAGCGGGTACGCCTCGATGAACTGGTTTCCCCGCACGGTGACCAGCGTGGTCGGGATGTCCGTCCCCACGCCTTCGTCCGCCACCACCTGCGCCTTGAGCCCACAGAAGGCCCGTTCGGCCATTTGATTCGGGTCCATGTCGGACCACGTTAACCCCTTGGCGCACCGCGTGTCGTGGATCTCCAACTATTCAGTTCAAGCTCAGCTCTGGCGAGCTGCAGGCGCCCGCTGATGGCCTGACGGGACGTGTCCACGATGTCTACCAGGGAGCGGGCCGTCGACAGGCTCTCAAGCTCCGCCACGTGCCGGTCCAGCCCCTTGACGCGCAACAGCCGGCCCGAAGGCCGGCTGTCGTAGGTCCCTTCCCGGAGACCCTTCACGCAGCGGGAGACTTCCCGGTCGACCGCTGCGGGGTTGATGGTAGCCGGTCCAACTCCTTGGGGCTTGGGCCATCCGGCTCATCCGGGCTCACGGCAAGGCGCCTCACAGGACGAGCCACGCGACGGCGACGAGCGCCAGCCCGACGGGCACGAGCGCACCCCGGGTGGGGTCGACAACGCTGCGCCCCCCATCGACGGCCGCCCGCACGGTGAGCTTGAGCACGGCGGCGATCACGAACACGACCGCGGCGATGAGCAGCAGCCATTCGCTGGTCTCGGGGTAACTGCCGATGAGAGCAAGCATGATGGTCTCCTGAGGTCAGGTGGGTGGGGGGTCGGACCGCTTAGCGCAGTCCCATGTCTTCGACGAACAGCCACGTCGGGTTGTTGACGCTGGCGGCGATCGTGAAGGTCGCGGCGCCGGCTATCTCCCGGGCGTTGTATTCGATGGCGTGCAAGCCCGTGGTGGGGAACCAGAGCGTCGAGAAGGAAGTGACACCTACGTTCGCCCCGTTGCCGACTATGTCGAGGGCGTTGCCGATCGGGGTGCCGTCAGCCATCAGCTCAATCCACCAGCGGTCGGCGCCGCCGGTACCGCTCGACAGTGTTGCCTGCGCGGCGACCAGCCACACCCGATAGGCACGGGTTGCGTCAGTCGCCACGTTGAACGGCAGGTTTCCCCCGGTGGTCGAGGTGAACACGGCGTAGGCGGTGCTTGAGTTGCGGGCTAGTAGCCCTTTCGGCACCTGCTGAGTCCATCCGACGTCATAGTCAGCCGACGACGCTTTGGCGAGCACCGATCCGGCCGCGCCCCCGGCAGGTAGGACGACCGGGCCGGCGGGACCTTGCTGCGATGCGGTCTCCCACGCCGACCCGGTCCATATCTTCATCGAGCCCATGTCACGCCCTCGTGATCCGCATGTAGGCGGGTGCGTTGGTGCCACTTGAGGTTCCGAGCCCGGCGTCGACTTTGCCGGTGCCGGCCCCCGTCAACCAACCCCGCATCTGATAGTTGTGCGAGCCGGCGGTGGGAGTGAGGCGCCGACGAGCGAGCACCCCGGCCGAACCCATCGATCCGCTCGCCCCGCCCGGCCCCACCTCCCAGTGTTGGCTGAGGTCGGTCGAGCCGTCCCACAGTTCACCGACGACCCACTGGCCGCTCGGGACCTCGATGTACTCGGAGAAGAACTCGATCATGATCGGCGTGCCGTCATAGTTGCGGGTCCCGCTGTTGATCACGAGTTGGGCGGCGGCGGCCGTGGTGGCGGTGATGGTAACGGTGGCGGTGATCTGCGTGTAGGCCAACTCTTCGCCGACGTTCTTCGCTTGCCACGTGCCGGGCGAGCCGGCGGTGACGCAGAGCCATAGCACGGTGTTCGAGTCCAACCACTGGTCGCCTCTGGCCCACGTGCCGGTGGCGGGTGGCCCGGCGGTGGTGGTGCTGTTCCCGATGGCAGGCACGGCGAGCCCGCTGCGGGCCGATGCCGGGGCGGTGGCCCCGGTGCCGCCGGTGACGATGCTGACGGGCAACGGGATGGGCAAAGTGGACGGGTCGTCGCTGTCGTACCAGACGTCACCGACCTTGGGTGTGCCGGTCGGTGCGTTGATTCCGACGTAGGCGTTCTCCGACCACGCCGGGTTCCACTGCGTGTCGTAATCGGTGCCGGACTTCTTCACGAGTTTCTGTGAGGTCGTGCCCCCGGGGACGAGCCCGGGGCCGGCGGGTCCCGTGCTGCCGGCGGGGCCGGTAGCGCCCGCCGTGCCCGTATCGCCCTTGTCGCCCTTCGGTCCTTGGGGACCCGTTGAGCCTGCGGGTCCTGTCGCACCGGTCGGTCCGGCGGGACCGGGGACAGTGGAGTCGGCACCGGCAGGTCCGGTAGGACCGGTAGCACCCGGATCGCCCTTGTCGCCCTTCGGGCCGGTGGCCCCTGGTGCACCGTCAGCGCCGGCCGGTCCCGGGTCACCAGCGTCACCCTTGGGTCCCGGGTCGCCTTGAGGACCGGCAGGGCCGGGCACCGTGGAGTCTGCGCCCGGCACACCTTGGGGACCTTGCGGTCCGGGGGCACCGTCCGCTCCGGCAGGTCCGGGATCACCTTGAGGTCCGGGGGCACCGTCAATGCCATCAACGCCGTCCGCTCCGGGGGGACCCTCAGGGCCGGGATCGCCTTGAGCGCCTGCCGGACCGACCGCCCCGTCAGCGCCGGGGGGACCGATGTCGCCTTGGGGTCCCGCCGGTCCGGGCGCGCCGTCCGCTCCGGGGGGTCCCGGCACGGTCGAGTCTGCACCTGCCGGCCCTTCCGGTCCGGGGTCGCCTTGAGGTCCCTGCGGTCCCGGCACCGTGGAGTCGGCCCCGGGGGGACCAGGTGCGCCGTCGATGCCGTCGTCACCGGGTGGACCTTGCGGGCCGGGCGCTCCGTCTGCGCCCGGGGGGCCAGGGTCACCATCAGCACCCGCGGGTCCCGGGTCACCCTGCGGGCCGGGCGGCCCTGCCGGTCCCGGTTCGCCACCTTCGCTGATGATCAGCTCGATCACGTCGGCCGGCGTCACGTCGAGGTTCACCGTCTCGTCGGTGAGCGACAGGGTGACGTCGTCGGTGATGGCGTTGAGATGCACCTCATCGGCGTCGGTCTGGTAGTCCAACACGATCGCCGGATTGGCCGTCGCGGCGTCGAGCGTCACCGAGGCGTCGGTCAGGTCGAGCGCAACGCTCTCGTGATGGAAGTCGATCGCGACCCCTTCGGGGGCAGGCTCGTTCAGCTCGACCGGTTCCGTGGTGGTCAGGTCGAGCGTGATCTCAGGCACTGTTCGCCTTCAACAGCGCCGCCCGCTTGGCGACGTTCGGGTTGACCGGGGCGGCCACGGCCTTGACGATCGGCCCCGGGTCGTCGCGGGACACGTCGGGCTGCATCTTCAGCCCGGTACAGATCCACCACGTCTTGATCGTGTCGCCCGTGGCCTTGTCCAGCTCTTCGAGGTCGAACACCATCTTGTCCTTGAGCATTGCCGTCTCGTCGCCAGTCAGTGACATGAGCACCTGGGAGGGGACGGAGCCCCCGCCGGGCGTCACGACCGTGCACGTGAACTCCACGACCAGGGCGGCGTCGTAGGTGGTGCGTACCTGCGCCCGCCAGTCGGAGCCCGACACGTCGAGGGGGACACCGTCGGCCGAGATGTTGACCGGGATGGTCAGCGGGTCGCCGCGGACGATGGCGCCGTTGTTGGGGTAGCCGGATGTCGCGGCCATCAAGTCCTCCTGCACAGGTTGGCGCTGTCGATCTGGTCGGCGGCGTGGAGCATCACGATGCAACCGAACGCGAGGACCGCCCCGGCGGCCAGGTAGGCGAGACAGAGAGCGATCACATACCAGCGGTCGGTCATGCGGGGGTGTAGTCCGGGAACGGGGCGCCACCGAAGCCCTGCTGGGTCTGTTGGGTCTGCGCTACCGGGGTGGCGACGGGGGACTCTCCGTCGAGGGTGCCGTCGGCCATTTTCTTGATGGCTTGTTCGTGGCGTTCTTGGGTTTCCAAGATGAGGTCGCCGAGTTCGGGGCTGTAGGTGATCTCGCCGTTGTCGTCTTCGCTGCCAGTCAACGCCCGCACCCGTTGGGCGATCGTGCCGCCCCCGTAGGCGGGCACGGTGATCGTGTCGCCCACGTTCCACGCCCGATAGGGCCGGTCGGCGACACCCATGGGTTCGACATCCGCGGCGATGGCCATGCGCTGGTCGGCGAAGACCGCGAGCTGTTCTCCGGCGACCCGGTCGACCTCTTGGGGGGATTGGAGGGCACCGAGACCCATGAGGGCTTCACGGCGCCCGTAGGTGGCGATCGACTCTTCGTGGCGCACTTCCCGCCAGCCCCCGATCCAGCGGCACAGGAGCACGTTGACGGGCATCTCAGTCGACCCTCGTGAACGTGAGCCCGGCGAGGTTGCCCGAGTAGGGGTCGTTCGGGTTGGTGACGGCGTGGAGGTCGACGTCGGGCCGGTTGATGCCCCGCTGGCCTTTCACCCACGCGTGCAACCGGAACGTGCCGGGTTCCATCCACAAGTCGATGTAGGTTTCGGCGACCTCTTTGAAGAACGTCAGGTAGTCGGTGCCGACCTTGGTCGAGATGTCGGTGACGGTCGGCCACGGGGTGCCGTCGGAGTCGACGTCGTGGGTGAACCCGACCTGTAGGAACGGGATCGTCTTACGGGACCATCCCGATTCGACCAGGCAACGGTCGAGCACCTGTCCGGGAGTCCAACCGGGCGGGCCGGGCGGGTAGTCGACGATCTTCGTGGTCGCATCCGATTGGAACAGGGGGCCGCCGATGAACTCGCCGGTGTTGTCATCGAACCGGTAGCCGG
>Ga0207650_10002865_pt1 | contig 11914 bp, 14 predicted proteins | sample KBSS63metaG_FD_184325 | JGI IMG/M metagenome (GOLD analysis project Ga0207650, IMG submission 184325) | Switchgrass rhizosphere microbial communities from Kellogg Biological Station, Michigan, USA - KBS S6-3 metaG (SPAdes) (version 2) | ecosystem: Host-associated > Plants > Roots > Rhizosphere...
CAAGGGGGAGACGGCGGCAAGGGTGCCGGTGCGAAGGATAGAGCGACGGGTGAGGCGCAAGTGAAACCTCCGGGAAGCCAGGCGCTGAGTCGGTTGAGCGATGAACTATGTCCGGTTCTTATTGGACCGCCGGCTGACGAGCGCCGATGAATGCGCGATCAAGCTCCTATCTTCACCTCGATAAGCGCCGCGCCAAGAGGGATGTACGCACCGTTTTCCCAAGCCCCAAGCACATCATCTGACAACTTGGCGGGGCCGACAAGGGGATTTCCTGTCACCCCGGGGGCGTCACTCTGACCCGGATATTCACCAACGGGCAGAAATTCTGAACGACTGCGGTGCAAAGCGGGCGTCGCGTATCGTTGTCCCAACAAGGTGCGTTGCGTTCACCCGAGCGCGATGCCGCTTGCCTTCACCTGCCAGCTGGCCGTCGTAGGAACCTGACAGTGGGTTTTCACCGCGGTCCTCGGAGGGCGGTCTGCCGCTGCCGGTCGGCGCAGTCCGACCAGCGGCGCGCCGCTGGCCTCGCAATCGACATCGGTTGTCTGGAGAATGCGCGGGCAAGACGGAGGCGGCGCGTCCTGGCCGCGGCTCTCGTCGATCAGGCCGCCCAATCCGCGGAGCCGGTTTGGCGGACCTCAATCCGTCCGACCAAAAGCGCGCCGCCTGGCGGTGCCGGCGAGGAGCCGCCGGCAAAGATTTGAGCGAATGTCAGCGCGACGCATCGCCGCGAGCCGTTCCGATACAGTTGGCAATGGTCGCGCGTCCCGCCGTCACCTCGGGGGCAGCTCAATGCCTTCCTGGCCCAGAAGCATCTTTTTGAGCCGCTGATGATCGTTGAGCCGAAAATCAGCCTTTGCAGGCGTGGGGCGGTTGGTGGCGACCTGTGTGGCGCTGCGTTCAACAGCGCTGATACCGAACGCGCTTGCACCCACGATCGCCGTTAGGATCGCAATCGCAATTACCACCAATTGCCTGACGGTTGGCATGATCATCTCCACCCAGTCGACGATCGCCCATCACCTGATACGACCAACGGCGAGCATTGAACGTGAGTTAGCTCACACGGGCCAAAGAGTTCGGGGATGCAGAGCAGCCCCTGGGGAGCCAAGGAGACGCGCCAGGTGTCTAACGGTCACCGAGGATCGGTTCCGCCGAGGCTCGAATGCGGACGCACCTCGTCGCAATCGCGGCGCCACCTTTCGATGATCGCCTTTGCTTCGGCGCGTGAACGAAATCACTCAGATCTCAGGCACTGGTCGCGGAACTTTGCCGTTGAAGCTCTCGGCGACGCTATTCTGCCAGGGCTCGCATTCGCTTTAGAGCGGGCGGTCCCGGGTGACGTGCAGCCAATCGTTCCCTGCAGCCGTCGCCGTTCCGACTTGCAAGGGAGTTAGGCGTTCTCTGAGCGTGCTGAGCGCGCGAAGAGCAATGTCGCGCTCTTGCCCTGCGCCCATTTGCGCTGAAAGCTCAAACCAGTTGTACGCCTCGCTCATTTCTTTCATGGGATATCAACGCCGCCGTTTCGGAAATAGCGTCGGATCAATCATCGCCGGGAAAGACGAGCGACATGTCGCGGAATTTCTGCACCGGGAGGTTCTCAACATTCTGACGTAACTGAGAAGCATCTACGCCCACACGCTTGATGGAGAGGGAGTCCGCTTCAGCCGTTGGAGCAGCGAAGAAAATAGGCCTCACGCCGAGCCCGACGAGGAGAACTGCGACGACCGCGATGACGTGATATGCGCGCATGACGGTTCCTTGGGTTGTGAATGCTCTGAATGCGGGTGCTGGCGGCATGCAGCATCGGCGTCGCCGCGTTCTCCGCGGCCGCGCCTTATCTCAGGTCGGGCAGTCTCGAAATCTCGGGCAGGCAAAGGTCCTGACAGCCATCGATCCTCTCCTCGTCGTGGGTTCAATTGCCGAAAGCCAGAAACTCGTGAATCGCGGCGACGACGTAGAATGCGAGCCAGGCGCTCGCCACGACGACTGTCCCGCTATGATTGTAAAGCGGAGCGGCGGCCCGCCCGATTTCGCGCGTATTGAATTCGGAGACATCGCAGCGGTCTTGGACTGATCGCTCTTGCCACGGTGGCTCACCGGCGCGTTCTACGGCCAGCGGTAGCGCATTGGCGGGAGCTAGCATGGCGACCTCCAAGATCGGCGATGCGCGATGTAGGCAACCGGCCGCAGCCGCCGCATCTCGAACCGATGAGTTTCACCAAGAGCTTTCGACGACGGCGCGCGAAGTCTGATGGCAAGGAAGGTGCGCCGCATATCAGTCGGGCGAACCACTTATCCCTCCGCGGGCCAAGCTGTAGCGCGCAAGAAACGCCAAATATATCTGTGGCTTACTCCGATTTTACCATCGGCTTGTGGCAAGTGATTTAGGGCTAGTTCTGAAGTACTATCGCGGCGACGGCAGATGACCGCGCGGCGCATTGCATGAAGTTTCTCTTGATCGACGATCACCCGCTGATTCGCGAGGCGTTGCAAAACGTACTCGAGGAATTGGCGTGCGATGTCACCATTTTGGAGGCGTCGAACTGCCATGGGGCGCAGATTTTGATTGAGCAGCACGCCGATCTTGAGGTCATTTTGCTGGACCTGAACTTACCGGACGGCGACGGCTTTAACTTGCTTGCGCAGGTGCGCGAGCATTCCCCTCAGATTTCGATCGTCGTCGTATCGGCAGACACGGACCGCGACAACGTGTTGAGGGCACTTGACCTTGGCGCGGTCGGCTTCATTCCAAAATCCGGTCAGCGTGCCGTCATGCTCGCCGCTCTCAAGCTGGTGCTGTCCGGTGGCATCTACCTTCCGCCCGAAATTCTCGCGCGGGAGCAATCCTCACGTCCGCAATTTGCACCAAAGCACCGCGGCACCGATCGGTTGCGCTTATCGCCCACCGATTTTGGAATAACGGAACGACAGCTCGAGGTGCTCGCGCTGATGATGCAGGGTAAGAGTAACAAGGAAATCTGTCGCCTTCTTAATTTGGCCGAACCCACGGTGAAGAATCACGTCGCCGCAACATTGAAGGCGTTAAAGGTGAAAAACCGGACCGAGGCTGCGATGGCGGTCATAGAACATGGATGGAAGTTGAGGCCGATCGAAAAATAGGCCGAGCGATCGCCAGAGCGAAAGGTCAGCAATTCAAAAACTTGCTTAGCATCGCACGCAGTGCTCTCGGGCGCACCGGCTTGTGCAGCAGATGGTAGCCGCTCGTGCGCACCTGGTGCATCCGTGCGGGAGCCGTGTCGCCGCTGATGAGAAAGGCCGGAATCGAGAGGTTGAGATATTTGCGCAACTCTTCGATCGCCTCGATCCCAGTCTGCCTGTCACATGGCTGATAGTCAGAAATAATGAGATCGGGAGATTGGTTACATTTGGCAAGGTCCGCCAATGCTGCGCGTGCGGAGCCCGCGGTCAAGACATGGCAACCCCAGCTTCGGAGCAGACCACCCGTGCTGTCTAAGACTAGGGGGTCGTCATCAATCACTACGACCAGCTTGCCGCCGATTGAACCGGGCGTGGGATGCACCAAGGCCTCGGGGGCGACAATCAAGGCCCGAGCCGCGACCGATGGTACGAAAACCGAGAACCGTGAGCCTTTTCCCAATGCCGACGCGAAATCGATGTCATGTTTGAGAAGCCGGCATAAGCGGTCAACGATAGCAAGGCCAAGGCCCATTCCGCCCTGCCGCTCCCTCTGCGGCCCGCCGAGCTGATAGAACTCGCGGAAGATACTGATGTGCTCGTCCTCTGGAATGCCGGGACCGCTGTCCAACACGTCGATTCGCAAATGGCGGCCACGCAGACGGCATCCGACGACCACTTTGCCACGCGCCGTATAGCTCACCGCATTGGATACGAGATTCAGCAGAATCCGTTCGAGCAGGATGAAATCGCTGCGTACCCACGCGCTGTTTCTCACGATCCGCAGCGATAATCCTTTTTTACGTGCCGCAGCCGAAAACGTACTTTCGATTCTCTCAAGCAGCTGCGCGATCGGAAACTCGGAAATATTAGGCGCCAGCACCCCTGAGTCGAGCTTGGACATGTCCAGCAAGTCGTTGAACAGCTCGTTCATGGCGGCAACGGAAGCGTCCATTTGCTCGACGATCCGGCTTCGTTCCGCGGCCTTCACGCGCCCCTGCAATCGGGCGACGAACAAGCCTAGGGCATGTAATGGCTGCCGCAAGTCGTGGCTCGCGGCCGCAATGAAGCGAGACTTGGCCCGGTTCGCTTCATCCAACTCCCGTGTGCTCGCCTGCAACGCTTCGAAAAGCCGGACATTCTCAAGCGCGATCACCGCCTGGTCGGCAACGGTGGTAGCCAACTCGATTTCGCGCTCGGTAAATGGCCGGAGTGTTTGCCGCAAGATGACCAAGACGCCGATGGGAACGCTTTCCCGCATGAGAGGGACGGCCATCATCGTGCGATATCCGCCAGCCTTGAACTCCTGATGCAACTCGGGATCATCCTGCACATCGACGACGTGAATGACTTGTCGCTCCAGCAATGCGCGGCCCACGCCGGTGTCTCGTCCCGGACGGACAGAAAGCCGGTCCAATCTTTCCCTGTGCTCCGGCCGATGGCCGAACGCCGCCGCGATTTGATAGGTCTCGCCCAATGGCCGCCATATGCTTGCACTGTCAGCCGTGCAAAGCCGGGCAGCCAAGTCAACCAACCGGTCGAGCAGCTTCTGAAGATCGAAGCTGGAGCCGCTGATCTCCTTGAACACCTCGGCAAGAGCAGTCTGCTGCTGGAGCGCTTCCTTCAGTTCGTGGGTCCGCTGTTCGACCCGTTCCTCGAGCTCCCCGCTGGATACCTGTAGCCTTTCAGCCGTGTCCCTTAATTCACCGGCACGGGCCGCGAGCTCGTCGTGGGCGTGCTGCAGTTGCTGCTCGGAGCGCCGGCGCATCTGGACGTCGGCACTCAACGCCATGCTGGGCACCGAAATGCTGATGAAGAACATGACCAGCAGGAGGAACGAATCATTGAGGCTGACACGCGCGAAGGGGCCGCTGCCCGCCAGGGTCCCCCACACTGCAAAGCAACACAGAATGACGACAATCGTCGCGGTCTCGCGCGGGTCGCGTCGCAGCGCCGCCCATAACAGCGGAGGGAGTGCGAGGAACCCCAGGGGATCGCGGTAACTGGTCTGGTCGAAGAGCGGGCTGAAAGCGATGATGCCGACGGCAATGGTCGCTGCGACAATTGTGCCGACCTCCCCCCACTGGGTGCGCTCGAAGGAATGCAGATCGCCCGCGGCCCACAGAATGACAGATGGCGCGATGACCAGCGCGCCGGCCAGATCGCCGAGCCACCAGGTCATCCACGTCATTGCGAAAGCGGTGGGGGCGTCGCCGGAAAAGATCAGGCTGGCGATGCCGACCGTGGCGCTGATCATCGTGCTCGAAACGCAGACCAAAGCGAATTTGGCGACTCCAGTTGTCGTTGCAAACGTCTCCCGGCCATCGCACCAGACATTGATCAGCCACGCAGCCACGAGCGCTTCGAGCGTGTTGCCCAAAGCGATCCCAGTCGCCGCGTAGATTGATCCGTCATTCGTTACGTCGCAGCGAACGCCGCAACTAGGACTGCAGGCGCGACGCGGTAGCCCCACACCAACACTGACGCTAAGGCAAATCCGGTCGCCGGCCAGATCGCACTCGTGCTCGAATTGATCGAAGCCAACGTCAGACCGATCTTGGCCAAAACAAAATAGGCAATGCCAATACCGAACAGCTCGAAAATATAAGCCGAATGGCCGAGACCGACACGCACCGCAAAGCTGCGTCTTGCCGATCTCGTCACGGCCCCCTCCAATAGACCTGGGCAGAGAATAATCGGTGGCGCGCCTGCGCTACGAATCTGATGCGAGCCACAACCCGTTTGGCGAAGTATGTGCCGAATGAGGGCGCGAAGAGTTTCCTCACCGCAAAGTCAATGTCTTGAGAACGTGGCTCCATTGATTGTCGACCGATGTTGGAACGTCTGCACCCAAGTCGCGCACGGTCGCTTTCCTGCAGCACGGGCGATGCGGATTGCATGTAGCTTATCGCCCGGGAAACTGATCGGCCCGCTCGCGGATCGAGCGCGCAGATCCTCGATGCTCAAGCTAGGGCTGGTTTCGTTGCCCGTTTCGGAACCCCTTGATCCGTCGTAGGACCGTGAGCATGTTCCGGCTCCGGACACTGTGACGGCCATCACAAAATTGACGATTGTACGGACATCCACACACCAGCTGCCTGGGTGCGCTAAAAATCGGAGAGGTTCGCCGGACTGGCTGAAGTTTAAGAACCGGAGGCACCGGCGGTGAAACGAGCGGCGAAAGCGGATTGCCCGTGCATTCCGTCCTGCGGCCCAACATCTGGCCGGTCGGTCGCTTCCCATCGGCCGGGGGGCACAACTCGCTCCCTATCCGAGCGATACCGCAGGAAGGTCATGGCCCGAAAGCCAAGGCGCGATGACGGCCGATAGTGGTTCCAGGACATCCCTCCCATCGCGGTTCTTAGCGAAAAAGAACGCCCAATGCGCGCAAGCTGATGCTGACTGCACCGCGTTGAACCTACAATGTTGATTGCTCGCCCGCCGGCGGCAGCCGTGGTGTCTATTAATGGAGCGGCGGTTTCGGTAACTGGCCCCTTTGCGACAATGCGCGGGCGACTCATGCGCGTGCGTGAAATGATCGAAAAAATGATGCGCCCTCTATGCCAACAAGGCGATGCTGTTGGGCAATCTCTTTGATGGCAGGACGAACGCAGGAAGTGGTGAATTCCCGGAGCAACCGGTCGGACTTAATGGCAAACCAGAACCGGTATCTTGGTGTGCGTTAGCACCTTGTTCGTTACGCTACCGAGGAGAACGGCGGAGATTCCACTTCGACCGTGCGAAGCCATGACAATCAGATCGCAGCCCTCGTCCTCTGCGGTCTTGATGATCGCGCGATAGGGTTGATCGTCCTCAACTTGGACCGTATCGCAAGGAACACCAGCGGCCTTGGCTGCGCCCGCGACGTGATTTAGCACCTTGCCGGCATGTTGCTTGACGTGCTCGGCATGCTGCGCAAATGCCGCGGGCATCTGCCGTATCTGAGACTCAGGCACGCTGAACACATTGAAGGGGGTCTCGACGATCACGGCGGTTACCTTGCCGCCAACTGACTTGGCCAGCGACACCCCATGTGAGACAGCCTTTTCTGCAAGATCAGATCCATCCGTTGCGATCAAAATATTACGATACATGCCATGCTCCTTTGGTGCCTGCCTGTATGCCAATTCCAAGTTAAATCTCCTGGCATCCCCATACAAAGACCAGGCCCCCGCCGGGGATGAGCCAAATGTCCAAAGTATTCACAAGCCGTCGCTTGTGCAGGGATGTCCTCGATATCTTTCTTGCGCATCAACGCGCTACGTGCGCGCCAGAATATGTGGCATTTGATAGACATCGATAAATAGGCATCGCGGTGCTGGCTCTGGCTTTGATCCAGGTCAACATGCGCCCGAAATCGCAGGCTTGGCCCGTCAAAGACGGCGAAGATCGGTTTGCCATCTCGGGATGTTCGCGGAAGCGCCAGGAACAGGCTCGTGCGCCGCGACAAATTCGGCGAGATTCGACAGGAGCAAATCAGGCGTCACGCGCGGAATTGATCACGGCAGCCCTTGGCGTGGGCCGTCATCCGCTTGAAGCATTTTGACCTGCCGTCGAATCGTCCGCCATCTCAGCCCCATGATTGCGGAGCAAGACCAGCGGCAACGCCGCCCATCGCCGGGCGCTCGTCCAGGAACCACGAATGCAAGCCGACCCCGCCGCCGAGAGCTTCAAAGCCATCGTTCGCGCAAAGACGCGGGGCGGTCTCGATCTGCCCGTGATCGACGTCACGCATCCTCGGTTCAGGGTGCCGGATGATCCGGGGAGCCTCAAAGCTCAGCGTGACGCCTTCATCGCATGGGATCACCACCGCCGCGACGTTCCGAAATGGATCACGCAGTTCATGCTCGGATTGGCCGTCAAGCGCTCCCGCCTGATGCGCGCGATGTTTCAATCGGACAAGGGATTTCTCGACAGCATCAGCACCTACATTTTGAAGCTGGGCGAAAAGGACCTGCCGCCCGGCGTCGACGGCCCCTTCGACCGGATGATCGCGCGGTCGCCGCATGTCGTTCTTGTTCGGCTTCGCATGCAGCAAATCGCCGGGCTGCTCGCGGGTGCGCTGGTCGAACCGCTGGCTTCGGATACGGCAGCCCCGCTGCATTTCATCAATATCGCTGGCGGGCCTGCGCTCGACAGCATGAACGCCGTCATCGTGCTCAACCGCGGCCGGCCCGAGCTGCTGCAGCGGCCCATCGTCATCGATGTGCTGGACGCGCAGGATGACGGGCCCTGGTTCGGGGCGAACGCGCTTGCCGCCCTTCAGGGGCCCGGCGGGGCCCTGCGCGGCCTCGGCATCGAATTCCTGCACCGCGCGTACGATTGGAACGACCCGACGAAACTTCGCGCGCTCGTTGCCGACCTCATGTCGCGCGGCGCGATCATGGCCGCTTCATCCGAAGGGGGACTGTTCGAGTACGGCACCGATCAAGCCATCGTCGCCAATCTCAAGGCCCTGCATGCGGGCGTGAAGATCGTCGCGGGTTCGGTAACGAGCTCGAGCGAAATGAGGAAGCGGATGATCGCCGAGACCAGGTTTCGGCTCTATCCCCGCGGCATCGAGGGTTTCGCGCCGCTGGCCGCGCAGGCGGGCTACGCGGTGGCCGAGAGCAAATCCGCGGTGCTGAGCGAACAGGTGCTCCTGCGACCTCTCGGCTAGCGCGGCAAACGCGCAAACGGACAGACGCGCCAGGGCGGCGGGGCCTGCGGCGATGAGCCGACGAACCGGGGATTTGCCTGAAATTAAGCCAATACACAGGCATGCGAATCATTTAAGCAGAGTGAACTCTCTCCTGGGATTTGGTCCTGCCTTGCCCCGCAGCGGCGGGGCTTTTCTTTAGCTTCCTGATCTTTTACCCGTTGACTGGGCGACCGCTCGAAAGTCACGCGCACGGCGCCCTGTCATCAGCCGTTCTGGCGGGGCCTCTTTCCTCTCGCCATTCCTCGTTCGGCACACGAAAGAGCACTCCGATGTCGGCTCGGGACCGTCGCATACTGACCGCGCTCGGCCTTCTCCTGCTTGTCGTCGTCGCCTACCTGGCCGGCCGGGTGGCATTCCCTGAGCTGTGGCCTTGGTTCTAGCGATGGCGGCGCGAGGCACGTAGTTGCCGTGGATGGCATGCGGGCTCTCGTCTGCGGCTGATTGATGGCCGCGACGGACCACGGACCACGCCGCAGTTTGGTGTCGCGGGCGTGCTCGCCACCAGCTACCGTGGGCCCGGCGCGCTGGTGTGGCGCGCGTCGAGCGCTCCTGGGCCACATGAAAGCGCACCGGTCCCGGTTCAACCTCGTATCGTTGTGGCTGCTGGGCATATCGGCAGCCGCCGGAGTGCCGGCGCAAGCTCAAGCTCAAGCTCAAGTCCAGGACTATCCCACGCGGCCGGTGAAGATAATCACCGATTCCGGGCCCGGCAGCGCCATCGACGTCACCTTGCGGATCATCGCCGATCGGCTGACCCAGGTCTGGGGCCAGCAGGTCTTGGCGGTCAACCAGCCGGGGGGAGGCGGCGCCATTGCGGCCCGCATGGCGGCCACCGCCGCGCCCGATGGTTACACGCTTTTCATCCCCGCTCTCTCGGCGTTTGTGGCCCCTCCGGGAGCGGCCGCCAATCTCCCGATCGAGGTGCCGCGCGACTTCACGCCGGTCGGCTACTTCGGCGGATCGCCCATGTTCATTACGGCTGCGCCGTCTCTCGGCGTGGCCACCTTGCCAGAATTGATCGCGCTCGCCAGACGGCGCCCAGGCGAACTCGCATACGGCACGAACGGACCGGGCAGGCTCACTCACCTGACCGGCGAGCTGTTGCAGAGCCGGACTGGAATCAAACTGCTGATGGTTCCCTATTCCGGCGGCACCGCCCAGGTCCTCAACGACGTCATGGGCGGTCGCATCCCGATCGTCATCGAGGCCTATTCGGGCATTGCCGGCGCGATTCAAGCCGGCACGGTGAGGCCACTCGCGGTCGCGTCGCCCAAGCGGTTAGCCGACTTTCCCGACCTGCCGACCGTTGCGGAAACCATCCCCGGCTTCGCGGCCTCCGGCTGGCAGGTATTGGTGGCGCCCGTCGGCACACCCACGGGCATCGTACGCAAGGCGAACGAGGCCTTGATCAGGGCGCTGAGCGATCCCGAGGCCAGGGAGCGGCTGGCGAGGCTCGGCCGCGATGACGTTGCGATGTCGCCCGCTGAAGTGACCGCATTCATCCATGGTGAGCAGCGCAAGTGGGCTCCGATCCTGCAGCAGATCGGCCGTGGTCCGTAGCGAGCGCCGCGCGCGAGAACGATCTGCCGCGTCCGACCGCTTGTCCTCAATGCTGACTGTCCGGCCGCTCCTGCGCTTTCGAATCAAGTTCTTTGAAAAAACTCTCTGCATCCTTGTCGGCCGCCAAATGGTCGATGAAGCGGTGCCAGAAGTTCTTCCAGTACTTGTCTTTCCATTCCGCGACCGACTTCTGCCAGTATTTGAAATCGTCGTCCGTCGTCCATCCCCGCTTCCTGCCCAAGGCTTTCCAGAACGCAGGGTCGATGAAGACATCGGCCTGCATTGCTACGGCAATTTGCAACGGTGAAATCCCCTCCATCTCCGGATAGCGTTCGACGTTTGGTTCGTAACCATGGTCCACCGCTTCCTTGATCGCCTGCTCGATATACGTCATCCGCGCTTGTCCGACATTCTGGGTTCTGGGCCGCTCGCCGTCACGTTACCACGGCAACCAGGAAGGAAGGCGACCAACGTGCTCTGAAGAATGTGTTGGCTCTGAAGGATGTGTTCCAGGATGCGCGCCTGACGTGAGCTCGGACGCAACTTTTTGCCGCTCGTCGCGACGTGGCCATCGTGCGTGCGGGCGATCTGCGCGAGACGCAGTTCATCGACGGCACGAACCCATGGGATTCGTGATCGTCAGTCGACCAGCTCTGCTGTATCGTTCGGTGGGTCCGTTTTTCAAGGTCCCGAACGATGCGGCTGGGGTCAGGAGCGGACAATGCTTGACCGGGATGATGTGGACGAAGAGCTTCAACGAGGCTTTGGGCTGTCGATAGAAGAACTTGAGCCGTTCGTGCGGGCCGGCGGCGACGCCGCCGAGATGAAGTTCATGGAATGCTGCAGGTACTTGTGGCAGGCCGACGGAGCGGAATTGATTGAGCCTTTCATCGAGGCGGTTTTCAACAAGCTGCCGGACAAGTCGCGCTGTGTGCTCTTCCAGCGGATGTTGACGATTGTGTACCTGGCGCAGGATGCCGAGCCGGCATCTCCAGAGTGAGCCCGCGCCAACTGATCGATTCCCGAAGGGGGGACGCATGAAGCGCTGGGGAGACATGCTCGCCTGGGTCTTCTTCGGGTTCGCGGTGCTGTCGCTGGCGGCATGGCCGCTGATGGTGTGGTGGCACGTTACAACCGGCACACCTGCCGTCCCGGCCATGCTGGAAACGCTGCCGTATCCGCTTGGAGCGATCTTCTTTTGGATTGTCGCGCGCGGGCTCAAACTGTCGACGAGCTTGCCGCCGCGAACCTAGGGTGAGGACCCATAAACTGAACGAAAACTCGGGTGACGACTTCGAGCCCAGGACGGAACTCAATCAGCCGGCCGGTGGCTTGCCGGAGTAAACCGCCAATTGAGCGGCGAAAGCACGCTTGTAGGCGGGCCGCGCTTCGCCGCGGGCGACATAGGTGGCCAGGTTCGGATATTCGTCCAGAATGCCCGATGATTTCAGCCTGAGCAGCACCGACACCATCATCAGGTCGCCCGCGCTGAAC
>Ga0207650_10002868_pt1 | contig 11906 bp, 12 predicted proteins | sample KBSS63metaG_FD_184325 | JGI IMG/M metagenome (GOLD analysis project Ga0207650, IMG submission 184325) | Switchgrass rhizosphere microbial communities from Kellogg Biological Station, Michigan, USA - KBS S6-3 metaG (SPAdes) (version 2) | ecosystem: Host-associated > Plants > Roots > Rhizosphere...
CCAGCTCGCTGACGCTGGCCTCGGGCTCGGCGGCGCGGCCTGCAGCGCGCCAGAGCTCCTGGCCGAGCGCCGAGAGCGGCGCCGGCACGTCCTCGCTGCGCGCCAGCTGCATCGCGATGCCGATGTCCTTCAGCATCAGCGCGAGCTTGAAGGGATCGTCGAAGCTGCGGCTGATGACGCGCTGGCGAATGTGGGTCTGCGAGATCCACGACATCCCGGTCGAGCGATCGAGCACGTCGACCATCGCCGCCGGGTCGAGGCCGTAGCGCTTGCCGATCGCGAGTCCTTCGCTCACGGCGAGGAAGTTGAGCGACGTGACGAGGTTGTTGAGGCACTTCATCGCGTGCCCGGCACCGAGCGGCCCGAGATGGAACACGGCCTTGCCCATCCGGTCGAGCAGCGGGCGCGCGCGCTCGAGGTCGCCAGCCGCGCCGCCGCACATGAACACCAGCTCGGCCGCCTTCGCGCCCCACTCGGCGCCCGACACCGGCGCATCGACCATGGCGATGCCGGCGGCAGCCAACATGCGCCCGGTCGCCTCGGTGAGCCACGGCTCCGACGACGACGTATCGAGCAGCAGCGCGCCGGGCCTCAGGCCGCGCAGCAGGCCGTCGTCGCCGGCGACGAGCGACTGCACCACGGCGCCGTTCGGCACCATGGTGACGACGATGTCGCTCGTCGCCGCGAGCTCGGCCGGCGTGCGCGCGGCACGTGCGCCCGCGAGCGTGGCGGCGATCTCGTCGGCGCGGCCGGAGACGACGTCGTACAGCGTCATCGCGTAGCCGGCTGCGGCGAGATGCGAGGCCATCGGCCGGCCCATCACGCCGAGACCGACAAAGCCGAGCGACGGAAGGCGCGATGTCATAGGTTCAGGGTTTTTACGAGGAAGCCGGCGCGACGAGGTGCCGCTCGTCGTCGTCGATGCAGGCAAACACTGCACGACCGACGTTCGGGGAACGATACACTTTTCGCAGGCCTCGACCGGCCAGCTCACCTGGAGAACGACCCCCATGAAGGCCTTCCGCATCCTCGCCCCGTTCGCCGCCGCGTTGGCGCTCGTCGCCGGCGCGCCCGGCGCCTCGGCGCAGACCGTGCTGACGATGTCGAGCTGGGTTCCGCCCACCCATTCGCTGACGCGCGACGTGCTCGGCGTCTGGGCCAAGCAGGTCGAGACGGCGACCAGCGGCCGGGTCAAGTTCGAGATGCTGCCGAAGCATCCGTCGGCCGCGCCCGGAACCTTCGATGCGGTTCGCGACGGCCTCGTCGACGTCTCGTTCGTGACCGCGAGCTACACCCCCGCGCGTCACCCGCTGCCGCTGATGGCCGAGCTGCCCGGCGCCGGCGCCACCGCCGAGATCAACTCGATCGCGTTCTCGCGCGTCCACTGGAAGTACTTCCAGGCCGCCAACGAATACAAGGGTGTCAAGCTGCTCGGCGTGTTCACGCACGGCCCGGGCCAGATGTTCACGGTCAAGAAGCCGGTGACGTCGGTCGCCGACCTCGCCGGCCTGAAGATCCGCACCGGCGGCGGCATCGCCGAAGCGTCGGCCAAGCTGCTCGGCGCGTCGCCGTTCGTCAAGCCGGCGCCCGAGTCGTACGAGCTGCTCTCGTCCGGCGTCGCCGACGGCACGTTCTTCCCGTCCGAGTCGATCGTCTCGTTCAAGCTCGACAAGGTGGTCAAGTACGCGACCTACTTTCCCGGTGGCTTCTACTCGTCGGCGTTCGGCTTCTTCATGAACGAGGACAAGTGGAACAAGCTTTCCAAGCAGGACCAGGACGCGATCATGTCGGTTTCGGGCGAAGCGCTCGCGCGCCTCGCCGGGCGTTCGTGGGACGCCGCCGACCGCGGCGGCTTCGACGCGCTGAAGGCAGCGGGCGTGCAGATCATCGACGCCAGCCCGGCGTTCGTGACCGATGTGCGCCAGCGCACCGCGCCGCTGGTCCAGGACTGGATCAAGTCGGCCAACGCCAAGGGCGTCGATGGCGCGAAGGCCTGGGCGTACTACCAGGAGGAGCTGAAGGCCGTCGCGGCCTCGCTCAAGTAGCGCCGTGGCGATCAGCACGCTGCGCGAGCCGACACCGGCGCTCCGCAGCGACCCGCGTGTCGCGCTGACGCGCTGCGCCTGGATCCTGGCCGACGAAGGCCACGAGTCGGGCCTCGCCGGCCAGCTGACCGCGCGCGGCCCGGACGACGGCACGTTCTGGACCTTGCCGCTCGGCCTGGCCTTCGACGAAGCCGAGGACGCGTCGTGGCTGCTCATCGACGACGCGATGAAGGTGCTCGCCGGCGACGGCTCATACGGGATCCGGGAGCCGAATCCGGCGACCCGATTCCACCTCTGGGTCTACCGCGCACGTGCCGACGTGCAGGCGATCGTGCACACCCATCCGCCGGCGACCTCGGTGCTCGCGGCGGCCGAGCAGCCGCTCGTCGTCGCCCACATGGACGCGACGCCGCTGTTCGATGACATCGCCTTCCTGCCCGAGTGGCCCGGCCTGCCGACCGCCGACCGCGAAGGCGAGCTGATCGCCGGCGGCCTCGGCACGAAGCACGCGATGCTGCTCGCTCACCATGGCCTTCTTGCCGCCGGACGCAGCGTCCAGGAGTCGGCATTCCTCGCCGTCTTCATCGAGCGCATGGCGCGGCTGCAGGTCGATGCCGCACCGCTCGGCGGCGTCAGGCCGATCGACGCGGCCGAGGCCAGGCGGGCGCGCGATTTCCTGCGCACCGACCGGATCATGAACGCGACCTTCGACGCCTGGTCGCGGCGCGCCGGGCGCCGGCGCGGCCGCGCCGGCGCCGCCGCATGAGGGCCCGCCTCGGCCACGGCCTCGAGACGCTGCTCGGCGCGATCTCGGGCAGCGTCCTGTTCCTGATGATGATGGTCACGGCGATCGACGTCGCCGGCCGCTACGTGTTCAACAAGCCGCTGGCGGGCGGCTTCGAGCTCACCGAGATGATGCTCGCCGCGCTCATCTACTGCGGCCTGCCGCTGGTCTCGAAGCGACGCGAGCACATCGTCATCGACACCTTCGACCCGCTGATGTCCAGGCGCGTCAAGCGCGGCCTCGACGTCTTCGCCGACGTCGTCTGCAGCCTCACCCTCGCCGGCATCGGCTGGCTGATCTTTCGCCGCGCCGCCCGCGTCGCCGAGTACGGCGACACGACCAGCGTGCTGACGCTGCCGCTCGCCCCGGTCGCCTACCTGATGGGCGTGATGATCGTCGTCACCGCGGCGATCCACCTGTGGCTGATCTTCGTTCCCCACAAGGACGACGACGGCAAGAGCATCATTTGATGGCACCCCCACGCTCTCTGCTTTGGCTGCTCCCCGAGGGGGCGCGGCCGGGCTTGGGAGCGGCCCCGCGCCCGGCCGTCGCGCCATGACCGAAGCCTTGATCGGCCTGGGCGTGATGCTCGCGCTCTCGTTCCTGCGCGTGCCGATCGCGTTCTCGATGGGCTTGGTGGGCTTCCTCGGCGTCTGGTGGATGCGCGGCTTCAACCCGTCGATGGCGTCGGCGACGACGGTGGTCTACGAGTCGGGGTTCCAGTACACGCTCTCGGTCGTTCCGCTGTTCATCCTGATGGGCAACTTCGTCACCCGCGCCGGGATGTCGAAGGAGCTCTACCGCGCCGGCCACACCTTCGTCGGCCACCTGCGCGGCGGGCTGGCGATGGCGACGGTGCTCGCCTGCGCCGGCTTCGGCGCGATCTGCGGCTCGTCGATCGCGACGGCGGCGACGATGACCAAGGTCGCGTACCCGTCGATGAGCGACCACCGCTATTCCGACGCGCTCGCGGTCGGCACGATCGCCGCCGGCGGAACGCTCGGCATCCTGATTCCGCCCTCGACCATCATGGTCATCTACGGAATCATGACCAACACCAGCATCGGCAAGCTGTTCGCCGCCGGCATCCTGCCCGGGCTGGTCGCGGTGGTGCTGCTCTGTCTCGCCGTGCAGTACATCTGCTGGCGCGACCCGGCGGGCGGGCCGAGGGCCGAGCGAGCAACCTGGCGCGAGCGCCTGAGCGCGGTCAAGGACGTCTGGGCCGTGGCGGTGCTGTTCATCATCGTCATGGGCGGCATCTACGGCGGCGTCTTCACTGCGACCGAAGGCGCGGGCATCGGCGCCTTCGGCGCGTTCTGCTTCGCCCTCGCCCGGCGTGTCCTCTCGCCGCGCGCGCTGCTCGACGTGCTGATCGAGAGCTCGCGAACGACGGCGATGCTGTTCATGATCCTGGTCGGCGCGCTGATCTTCGCCAACTTCATCAACTACACGACGATGCCGGCCGACCTGAAGGCGTTCGTCACGAATTACCAGATCCATCCGATGACGGTGATCGTTGCGATCTGCGTCATCTACGTCGTCCTCGGCACGGCGATGGAAGAGCTGTCGATGATCCTGCTCACGGTGCCGGTGTTCTTCCCGCTCGTCGTCGGCCTCGGCTTCGACCCGGTCTGGTTCGGCATCCTCATCGTCGTCGTGGTCCAGATCGGCCTGATCAGCCCGCCGGTCGGCATGAACATGTTCGTCGTCAAGAGCATGCTGCCGCGTATCTCGACCGCCACCATCTTCCGCGGCGTCACGCCTTTCGTCGTCGCCGAGGTGGTCCTGCTCGCGGTGCTGGTGGCGTTTCCGTCGATCAGCCTGGTCCTGCCGCAGTTGCTGAAGCTCTGACCGTCGCTGCGCCCGCCTTGATGGTCCTTCGCAAGGGCGTGGTCGGGCAGCGGGCGCAGCGCCTCTGCGGCGCGGAGGAGCGCAGGGCTCGGGGCCCGCGCGCGCGCAGCGCGCATCCACTCTGACTTGGCCGCGGGGTGTCTGAGCGCAGAGAGCGCAGCGAACGAAGCGAGTTACCCGGCCGGGCCTCGGGACCGAGCACCGCAGGGGAGTCGGCCCGAAGGGACGACCGCCGCAGCGAAGCGGAGCCCGCTGCCGGCCACGCCTTTGCGCGCCCGGTCATCAACGATCACCGAGCCCGGTGAAACCGGCTACTTCAGCAGCAACGACGGCAGCCAGAGCGAGAACGCCGGCACGTAGGTGACCAGCATCAGCGCCGCGATCAGCGCGCCGTAGAAGGGCCAGATCGTCTTCATCACCGTGCCCACCGAGACGCCGCCGATGGCGCAGCCGACGAACTGCGTCGTTCCGACCGGCGGCGTGTTCAGGCCGAGGGCGCAATTGATCAGCATCACCATGCCGAACTGGATCTCGCCCATGCCGTACTTCTGGCAGATCGGCAGGAAGATCGGCGTGCAGACCAGGATCGTCGCCGCCATGTCGAGGAAGGTGCCGAGGACGAACAGGATGACGTTGACGAGCAGGAAGATCAGCCACGGCGTCGAGGTGATGCCGGCGAGCATCTTGCCGGTCAGGTCGGGCACCTCGTAGAGGCTGATGATGTAGCCGAACGCGGCCGAGATGCCGATCAGGAGCAGCACCACGCCGGTCGTCTTCACGGCCTTGCTCGCCGCCTTCAGGAACTGCTCCCACCTGAGCGTGCGATAGACGACGACGCACAGGAAGAGCGCGTACACCACCGCGACCGCCGCCGACTCGGTCGCGGTGAACACGCCGGAGAGGATGCCGCCGAGGATCAGGATGACGACGAAGAGCCCGGGCAGCGACGCGGCGAAGGTGCGCGCGACGATCGCCCAGCCCGGAAAGGTGCCGCGCGGATAGCCGCGGTGGACGGCGACGGCGTACGCGGCGACGAGGTTGCAGATCGTCAGCACCAGCGCCGGCAGCAGCCCGGCGACGATCAGCTTGGCGATCGACACCTTGCCACCCGCGGCGAGCGTGTAGATGATCATGTTGTGGCTGGTCGGCATCAGCGCGCCGACCAGCGCCGCGTGGGTCGTGACGTTGACCGCGTAGTCGGCGTCGTAGCCCTCGCGCTTCATCATCGGGATCATCACCGCGCCCATCGCCGAGACGTCGGCGACGGGCGAGCCCGAGACGCCGCCGAAGAGGGTGCAGGCGACGACGTTGCTCATGCCGAGGCCGCCACGGACGTGACCGACGACGCTCTTGGCGAAGTCGACGATCTTGTCGGCGATGCCGCCGTAGAGCATCAGCTCGCCGGCGAAGATGAAGAACGGGATGGCGAGGAACGAGAACGCGTTCATCCCCGAGGTCATCTGCTGGAAGATGACTGCCAGCGGCAGGCCTTCGTACAGGATCGCCGCCAGCGCCGAGAGACCGATCGAGAACGCCACCGGGACGCCGATGATCAGCAGGCCGAAGAAGGCGACCGAGAGGATGGTCAGTGCCATGCTTTTTCGACCTCGACGCCGCGCACCAGGGCGACGATGTGCTCGACCGAGAACAGGACGATCAGCGCGCCGGCGACGATCAGCGGCAGATAGCGCCACGACTCCGAGATGTGCAGCGTCGGGATCATGTAGCTGCGCACCGACTCCAGCATCAGGGTGCAGTTCCACGCCATCAGCGCGCCGAAGGCGAGCGTCAGGACGTGGATCAGGATCGCCATCGGCAGGTGGAAGCGCTCGGGCAGCAGCGGGCCGATCAGCTCCATGCCGATGTGGCCGGCGTCGCGGACGCCGACGGCGCAGCCGAGCATCGTCACGTACAGGACCAGCAGCAGCGCCAGGCTCTCGGCCCAGGTCGGCGTGTCGTTCAGGACGTAGCGGCCGAACACCTGCCAGATCACCGCCGCCAGCAGCAGGACCAGGCCGAACACGCCGATCTGCAGGCAGGTGCGGGCGATCCGCGCGCAGACGCGCGTGAAGCGCGGCGCGGCGCGGTCCTGCCCGTGATCGATCACGTCCGGGTCGACGACCTCCTGGATGCCGTCGAGCGAAGGAACGAGGCCGCCATGCGGCTCGTGACCGGGTTGCACCACGACCGCCTACTTCGTGTCCTGGATCCGCTTGATCAGGTCCTTGTTCTTCGGGTCGGTGATGAACTTGTCGTAGACCGGCTTCATCGCCGCCTGGAACGCCGCCTTGTCGACCTCGATGATCTGCGCGCCGCCGGCCTTCACCGTCGCCAGCGACTGCTCCTCGCGCGCGTCCCAGAGCTTCCTCATGTACGGCACCGATTCCTTGGCCGCCTGGCGCAGCGCCTTCTGCTCGTCGGGCGTGAGGCCGTCCCAGACCTTCTTCGAGAACAGCAGCACCTCGGGCGCCATCGAGTGCTCGGTCTTGGAATAGAACTTGGCGACCTCGAAATGGCGCGAGCTCTCGTACGACGGGTAGTTGTTCTCGGCCGCGTCGACCAGGCCGGTCTTGAGCGCGGTGTAGACCTCGCCGAAGGGCATCGGCGTCGCGTTGGCGCCCATCGCCTCGAGCAGCGCGACCCAGAGGTCGCTCTGCTGGACGCGCACCTTCAGCCCCTTGGCGTCGGCGATCGTCTTGATCGGCTTCTTCACCGTGTACATCGAGCGCGAGCCGCTGTCGTAGTACGCCAGGCCGATGAAGCCCTGCGCCTCGCAGCTTTTCAGGATCTCCTCGCCGATCGGGCCGTCGAGGACGGCGCGCATGTGCTCCTTCGAGCGGAACAGGAACGGCATCGTCGGCACGACGGTCGTCGGGCAGATGTTGTTCATCGGCGCGATGTTGACGCGCGTCATCGCCAGTGCGCCGATCTTGGTCTGCTCGATGGTGTCCTTCTCGGCGCCGAGGGCGCTGTTGTTGAAGACCTTGATCGAGTCCTTGCCGTTGGTGAGCTTGGTCAGCACCGTGCCCATGTACTTGACCGCCTCGACCGTCGGATAGCCGTCGGGGTGGATGTCGGTCGAGCGAAATTCGGTCGCCTGTGCGGCGAACGCGGCGCCGGCGAGCAGCGTGGCGAGCGCGGTGAGAACGGGCTTCATGGAGTCTCCTGTCTTGATCGGTCGAAGGGGCCTTGGGTGACGAAGCCGCCACCCTGGAAAAGGACGGCCGGGTTGCTTCGGTCGAGCACCGGCTGGCGCGCCTCGACGGCAGCGCGAAAGCGCTCGGAGCTGTCGAGCGGGCGAAAGCCGACATGCGATGCCGAGGTGTTGTCCCACCAGGTGGTGGTGTTGGCCGAGACGCCGTAGATCACGCTGCAGCCGACCACCGGCGCGGTCAGGCTGGCGACGACCAGGCGCTCGAGATCGTCGTAGCTCAGCCAGGTCGCGAGCATGCGCCGGTCCTTGGGCTCGGGGAACGACGAGCCGATGCGCAGGCAGACCGACTCGATGCCGTAGCGGTCGAAATAGAAGCGGGCGACGTTCTCTCCGAACGCCTTGCTGAGGCCGTAGTGGCCGTCGGGCCGCATCGGCGCGGCCGGGTCGATGACCTCGTCCTGGCGATAGAAGCCGGTGACGTGGTTCGAGCTGGCGAAGACGATCCGGACGACGCCGTGCTTGCGCGCCGCTTCGTAGAGGTTCCAGACGCCGACGATGTTGGCATCGAGGATCGGCGCGAACGGGCCCTCGGTCGAGACGCCGCCGAGATGGACGATCGCCGAAACGCCGGCAACCATCGCATCGACCGCGGCCGCATCCTGAAGCGGCGCGACGACGACTTCCTCGCCGCTTTCGGCCGGCGCGAGCGTGGCGATGTCGCTCGCGCGCAGGCACCGCGCGAGCTTTCTCAGTCGCGGCCGGAGCTCTCGGCCGAGGCCGCCGGCGGCGCCGGTCAGGAGCAGCCGGTCGAACCGGGGCGCGGCATCGGCACGCGGGGTCACCTCGACTTCGGACATGCCGCGATGCTCCCAGATGCCGATCGGCGGCGACATTGGCGCATCTCCTCTTGCCAACAGTTGTCAGTCGTCGTACAACTGCCCGGCCTCCCCTTCTCGCCGCGCTCGATGTCTGACCCGCCCCTGGCTTCGCTTGCCCCGCTTGCCCGCCGGCCGCGCAACCTGGCGCTCGCCGTGGTCGACGCGCTCGGCGACCGGATCCGCGACGGCCGCCTCGGCCCGGGCGCCAAGCTCGCCACCGAATCGGCGCTGATGGCCGAGTTCGCGGTCAGCCGCACGGTCATCCGTGAGGCGCTGTCGAAGCTGCAGGCGGCCGCGCTGGTCCAGACGCGGCACGGCATCGGCACCTTCGTCACTCACGGCGGCACCGATTCAGCGGTGTTTCGGATCCGCGCCGACCAGCTCGAGACCCTGCACGACGTGGTCGCCATGCTAGAGCTGCGGATCGGCATCGAAACCGAAGCAGCGAGCCTGGCGGCACAGCGCCGCAGCGACGACAATCTGGCCGCGATGCGGCATTCGCTGATGGCCTTCACCCAAGCAGTCGAGGCAGGTAGAGACGCAGTGGGTCCTGACTTCCAGTTCCACCTGGAGATCATGCGAGCGAGCCACAACGCGCACTTCTCGACTCTTCTGCAAAGCCTGGGCACGACCTCGATCCCGCGCGCCCGGCTCGACCCTTCGGCGGCGTCGGCCGAGGAGCGTCAGGGCTACCTGCGCCGGGTCAACGCCGAGCACGGCTCGATCCTCGACGCGATCGAGAATCGCGACAGCGAGGCGGCTCGCGCGGCGATGCGGACCCACCTCGCCAACAGCCGGGAGCGGCGCCGTCGCGCCGCCCAGCTGGCCAAGAGCTGAGCTCCAAGCCAGTTGTACGATGACTTCACGACCCTAGCCGGAGACCCGCCCATGCACCGACGACTCGCCGCTGGCCTGCTTGCTGGCCTCGCCCTCGCCCTCTCCCCGGTGCTCGCGCTCGCCCAGGCGTGGCCGACCAAGACGATCCGGATCGTCGTCCCGTACACCCCCGGCGGATCGTCGGACATCATCGCTCGCGCGATCGCGACGCCGCTGGGCGAGGCGCTGAAGACGACCGTGATCGTCGAGAACAAGCCGGGCGCCAACGGCAACACCGGCACCGACTTCGTCGCCAAGTCGCCCGCCGACGGCTACACGCTCCTGCTCTGCGACGTCGGCGCACTCGCGATCACGCCCTCGGTCTATTCGAAGCTGCCGTTCGATCCCAAGAAGGACCTGCGCGGCGTGACGATGCTCGCCTACTCACCGCACCTGCTCGTCGTCCACCCCTCGGTCAAGGCCAATTCGCTCAAGGAGCTGGTGGCGCTGTCGCAGAACAGCAAGCTCGACTTCGCCGTCACCGCGATCGGCAGCGCGCCGCATCTCGCCGGAGTCGCGGTCGAGAAGGCGACCGGCGCCAAATGGCAGTACATCCCGTACAAGGGCGGCTCGCAGGCGATCGGCGATACCGTCGCCGGGCAGACGCAGGTACTGATGAACGGCATGCTGGCGACGCTGCCGTTCGTCCAGTCCGGCAAGCTCAAAGTGCTCGGCGTCTCGAAGGCGACCCGCGTGCCGCTCCTGCCCGACGTACCGACGATCGCCGAGCAGGGCGTCGCTGGCTTCGAGTCGGGCACGTGGCAGGGCCTGCTGGTGCCGGCCGGGACGCCCAACGACATCGTCGCCCGCCTGTCGAGCGAGCTGACGCGGATCATCCGCTCGCCGGAGATTCGCTCGCGCCTCTCGGCGCAGGGCGCCGAGGTCTACACGATGTCGCCGGCCGAGTTCGTGACTTTCTTCGACAAGGAACAGAAGCGCTGGGCCGCGGTCGTCGCGAGCGGCGGCGTCAAGCTCGATTGACCGCCGCCCACCGGAGCCGCCGATGAACTCGCCCGAACCGTACCGCGCCTTTCCTAATGCGTTCAAGCGGCGCCTCCTCGCCCGCGAGACGCTGATCGGCTGCTGGTGCTCACTCGCCAACCCGATCACCACCGAGGTCCTCGGCGTCGCCGGCTTCGACTGGCTGCTGCTCGACGGCGAGCACTCGCCCAACGACGTCACGACCTTCATCCCGCAGCTGATGGCACTGAAGGACAGCGCCAGCGCGCCGGTCGTGCGGCCGTCGTGGAACGACGCGGTCGAGATCAAGCGCCTGCTCGACGCGGGCTTCTACAACTTCCTGGTGCCGTTCGTGCAGACCGCCGACGACGCGCGCCGTGCCGTCGCCGCGACGCGTTATCCGCCGGAGGGCATGCGCGGCGTCTCGGTCTCGCAACGCAGCAACCGCTACGGCTCGGTCGCCGACTACTTCGCCGGCATCAACGCCCAGATCAGCGTCATGGTGCAGATCGAGAGTCGCGCCGGCCTCGAGGCGGCGGCGGCGATCGCCGCGGTCGACGGTGTTGACGGCATCTTCGTCGGCCCGTCGGATCTCGCCGCCGCCTTCGGCCAGCTGGGCAACGCCAACCATCCGAGCGTACAGGCGGCGATCACGGCGATCTTCGACGCCGCCAAAAGCGCCGGCAAGGCAATCGGCATCCTGGCGCCGGCCGAGGCCGACGCCCGCCGCTATCTCGCGCTCGGCGCGACCTTCGTCGCCGTCGGCAGCGACCTCGGCGTCTTCAGGAGTGCGACGCAGCAGCTCCGCGACCGCTACGCGCGAAGCGGCTGAGCCAGGAGAGCATCTCGTCGAGCTCGTTCGACTTGTCGAACACCTTGACCGCGCCGAGCTCCTGGCACTTCTTGCGGACCTCCGGCGTGGCGTGATTGCTGAGGACGATGCGCGGCGGCGCCGCAACGTCGGCGTCGAGCGTCTTCAGCACGCCGAGGCCCGAGCCGCCTTTCAGGAAGATGTCGATGATCACCAGGTCGCACTCGTTGCCGTCGCGAAACCAGGCGACGGCGCTGCGCTCGTCGTCGGCGCAGCCGACGATGTCGATCGGCGCGCTCTCGTGCAACGCATCGATCAGGTTGTCGCGGATGATGGAGCTGTCCTCGACGAGGTAGATCTTGATCTGGTCCATAGGTTTCTCGTCGCGCGGCGAGCGACCATTCTGTTGGCTGCGCTGGGCCGTCCCCATCGGTGACGGCGCGGCAGCGGCGTCGGGCGCCCCGCTCCCTGCGGGTCGGACACCTCCGACCCCCCTCGGAGGGAGCCGATCGGTAAGTCTTTCGTAAGGAGCTCGTCCTTACTCTGT
>Ga0207650_10002869_pt1 | contig 11904 bp, 9 predicted proteins | sample KBSS63metaG_FD_184325 | JGI IMG/M metagenome (GOLD analysis project Ga0207650, IMG submission 184325) | Switchgrass rhizosphere microbial communities from Kellogg Biological Station, Michigan, USA - KBS S6-3 metaG (SPAdes) (version 2) | ecosystem: Host-associated > Plants > Roots > Rhizosphere >...
CCGCTCCCGTACGGTGAACCGCAACTCCCGCGGCACGAGCGGCGGAGGTCGGTCCCGAGCGAGGTCGTACAGCGCCGGGCGGTTCTGCCGGCCGATCTCCACGACGTCCCGGAACCCGTCGGTCGTGACCAGCGCGCTGCGGCCGCCCCGACGCTCGAGCAGCGCGTTGGTGGCGACGGTCATGCCGTGCGCGAACACCGCCACGTCGGCGGCGTCCAGTCCCGACGCGTCGAACGCCGCGAGCGCCCCCGCCGACTGATCCCGCGGCGTGGACTGCACCTTGGCCAGCACCAGCCGGCCGTCCCGCAGCGCGACCAGGTCGGTGAAGGTCCCTCCGACATCGACGCCCACCCGCACTCGCCCGCTCGTCACCGGCACATCGTGGCATCGCCGCCACGGCCCACTCCTCAGGCTCCTCCCACGCGGCCGGTCGTCGGCTGGGCGCCGTCCCGCGCCGCCGACGATCCCCGGGTCACGACACCGTCTCCCAACTGCCTGGCGGCGCCGGCATCCACCGCCAATTGGGAGACACGCCCTAGATGATCAATTCCAAGGGGTGGGTGCGGCGTGTTGCCGGTGGGGTGGGTGAAGGGTGCCCAGGATCGGCGTTGCTGACCAACGTCGAACCCGGAGGCTCTCGTGGACGCCGACCTGGACACCCTCGCGACGGCACTGTATGCCCGAACCGATGAGCTGCTGAAGAGCGCGCCGGAGCGTCTTCCGTGGCGTCCGGCGGTGGGTATCGCTCCGCGGATCTGTGACGCCGAGGTGGTGACGCTGGCGGTGCTGCAGGCGGTGCTGCAGGCGCTGCTGGGATACACCAGCGAGGCCCGCTGGCTGCGGTTCGCCCGAGCGCACCTGCGGCATCTGTTCCCGTATTTGCCGCAACAACCGGGCTATAACAAGCGGCTGCGGGGGCTGATGGGCACGCTGAGCTGGCTGACCGGGGCGCTGGCCCGCGATACCAGCGTGTGGACCGACGACGTCTGGGTCGTCGATAGCACCCCGGTGGAGTGCGCCCGCTCCCGCGACACCGTCCGCCGCTCCCAGCTGGCCGGCTGGGCCGAGTACGGCTACTGCGCCTCCCACTCCCGCTACTTCTGGGGGCTGCGGCTGCACCTGCTCGCGACCCTGCACGGCCTGCCCGTGGGTTTCGCGTTGACCGGCGCGAAAGCCGACGAACGGCACGTGCTACTCGACCTGCTGCACAACGATCCCACGCTGGCCGCGGCCCGAGGTGGGCGAGTGCTGATCGCGGACAAGAACTACGACGGCCGCGACTTCGAGGCCGCCCTCGCCGGCGCCGGCATCGAACTGCTCCGTCGCGCCCGCCAGGGCGAACCGGGCCGAGCCGGCGGCCAGTTCTTCAAGCCACTACGCCAGACCGTCGAATCGATCTTCGACACGCTCAAGGGCCAACTCGACCTCGAACGCCACGGCGGACACACCCCACCGGAGTCGTCGTGCGAGTCCTGCAACGACTACTGGCCCTGACCACCGCGATCTGGCACAACGACCACACCGGCCAACCGATCAGACGATCACTACTCGCCTACGACCACTAACCCAGCTTGGAATTGATCATCTAGTCGAGGTCGTCGTGGATCATGAGCCGACGGGCGGCTTCGGTGAGCGAGCCGGACAGCGACGGGTAGACGGCGAACGTCGAGGCGATCTGGGTCACGGTGAGCCGGTTCTGCACCGCCATCGCGATCGGCAGGATCAGCTCGGAGGCCGTCGGCGCCACGACCACCCCGCCGATCACCACGCCGGTCGCCGGCCGGCAGAACAGCTTGACGAACCCGTCGGACAGGCCCTGCATCTTCGCCCGCGCGTTGCTCGCCAGCGGCATCGTCACGGTCCGGGCCGGCACCTCGCCGGACGCGATCGCCCGCTCCTGGATGCCCACGGTGGCGATCTCCGGGTGCGTGAACACGGTCGCCGACACCGTCTTCAGCCGCAGCGGCAGCACCGCCTCGCCGAGCGCGTGCCACATCGCGATCCGACCCTGCATCGCCGCGACCGAGGCCAGCATGAGCACGCCGGTGCAGTCGCCGGCCGCGTACACGCCGGCCGCCGCGGTGCGGGAGACCCGGTCGACCTCGACGAACCCGCGCTCGTCCAGCGTCACGCCGACCGCGCCCAGCGCGAGGCCCTCGGTGTTGGGCACCGAGCCGACGGTCATCAGCGCGTGCGAGCCCTCGACCGTACGGCCGTCCTCCATCGTCACCAGGACGCCCTTCTCGGTGCGGACGACCGAGGCGGCCCTGGCCCGCTTGACGATCTCGCCGCCGTGCTCGGCGAAGACCTCCTCGATCACGTCGGCCGCGTCGGTGTCCTCGCCCGGCAGCACCCGGACCCGGCTTGACACCAGCGTGACCCGCACGCCCATCTCCAGGTATGCGCTGGCGAACTCGGCGCCGGTCACGCCGGAGCCGACCACGACGAGGTGGTCGGGCAGCTCGGTCAGGTCGTAGACCTGCCGCCAGGTGAGGATCCGGTCGCCGTCCGGGGCCGCGCCGGGCAGCACCCGCGGGGTGGCGCCGGTGGCCAGCAGCACCACGTCGGCGTCGAGGGTCTCGGTGACCCGGCCGGTCGGGTCGACGACCTCGACCCGGCGGGCGCGGCCGGGCTGGTCGGCTGCGAACCGCCCGCGGCCGGTCAGCATCCGCACGCCCTCGGTGGACAGCCGCTGCCAGACGTCCTCGGACTGCCAGGCGGCCAGGTCCTTGACCCGCCGGTTGACGACCGCGGCCTCGACCGACACCTCGCCCTCCAGCCCGCCCGGGGCGCGGACGCCGAGGGCCGGCGCACCGCGGAAGGTGCTCATCGTCTCGCTGGTGGCGATCAGCGTCTTCGACGGGACGCAGTCGTAGAGCACGCACGCGCCGCCGAGGCCGTCCGGCTCGATCAGCGTCACCTCGGCACCGAGCTGCGCGGCGACCAGCGCCGCCTCGTACCCGGCCGGTCCGCCGCCGACGATCGCAATGCTGGTCACGCTTGCATTGTCCTCGCTTTGTCGTCCCTGTGGACGCCGGTGGCCGCCGCTGCCCGTACGATGCCGATCCGTGGCTCTCTATGCCGCCTACGGCTCCAACATGGACCCGGCACAGATGGGTCAGCGCTGCCCGCACTCGCCGGCGGCAGGCACCGGCTGGGTCACCGACTGGCGGCTCACCTTCGGCGGCGAGGACCTCGGCTGGGAGGGCTCGCTGGCAACCCTGGTCGAGGCGCCGGGCGAGGCGGTGTTCGTCGCGCTCTACGACGTGATGCCGTACGACGAGACCAACCTCGACTCCTGGGAGGGCGCGGACACCGGGCTCTACCGGAAGATCCGGCTGCGGGTGCACACCCTCGACCAGGACGTGCTCGCCTGGGTGTACGTGCTGGACGCGTTCGAGGGCGGGCTGCCGTCGGCGCGCTACCTCGGCGTGCTGGCGGACGCGGCCGAGAAGGCCGGCGCGCCGCACGACTACGTCACCGACCTGCGCATGCGGCCCTGCCGCAAGGCCTGGCCCTGACCGATCCCGCGCCCGGTCGGAACCGCCGCGGCGCGGAGAGGGGTCAGGCGGTGGCTCCGGTCGGGGCGGGGATCGGCGCGGGGATAGGGGCGCGGGGGTCGTCGGGGGCGAGGAGCTGGGCGCCGGGGCCGGGACGGGGGTGCACGTCGCGGGCCGACCCGAGGTCGTGCCCGGCGCGGCAGCGCAGCACCACGTCGACCGGCTCGCCGCACTCCTTGTGGGTCAGCTCGAGCGTCGGCCCACCGGTCGGCAGGTCGAGATAGCGGTCACCCCACCGCAGCAGGCTGACCAGCACCGGATAGAGGTCCATCCCAGCCCGGGTCAGCCGGTATTCGTACCGGGTCCGCTGCCCCGGCTGCTGGTAGGGGTGCCGCCGCAGCACGCCGGCCTCGACCAGCGTGCTCAGCCGGGCGGAGAGCACCTGCCGCGGCGCGCCGGTGCGCCGGCGCAGGTCGTCGAACCGCCGCACGCCGGAGAACACCTCACGCAGCACGAGCAGCGACCACTTCTCCCCCACCAGTTCGAGCGTGCGCGCGATCGAGCAGGGGTCGGGGTCCCATCGCAACGCCTCCGGCACCATGCGTCCAGGCTAAGTTCGCTTGACAGACCGAGCAAGGCCGGGAGAGCCTGAGTCCGTCTCTCGTACTCAGGGGGTGGCTCGGTGACTGGCCTGCTCGATCGGCCCGCGATCGCGACCGTCCCCGGCGTGCTCCTGCGCGACGCCCGGCCCGAGGACGCCGCCGCGGTCCAGGAGTTCCTGTCCGGCCTCTCGCTGGACAGCGCGTACCGGCGGTTCTTCACCGGGATCGGCTCCCCGCCGTCGGCCGCGCTGGTGCGCCGGCTGGTCGAGGCCGACCCGGACAACCGCACGGTGGTGCTCGCCGTCGCCGGCGCCGAGGTGGTCGGCCTGGCCGACACGACGCTGGTCGACGGCGGCCGGGCGGTAGAGCTCGGCGTCGTGCTCGCCGACCGCTGGCAGCGGCGCGGCCTCGGCTGGCAGCTCTGCGCGGCTGCGCTCGTCCCCGCGCTGATGCGCGGCGTGCCGGTGCTGCGCGCGCACACGCTGCCGGACAACGCCAGGGTGGCCAGGATCCTGCGCCGCCGCTGGCCGGACGGCGCGCCCCAGTTCGCCGACGGGACGCTGGTCTGGGAGCTGCCGCTGCGCGCGGAGAACGTGCTGGGCGCTTGACCGGACCCGCCGCCCGGGAGAGGTAGGCGACGGGCCCGGTCTGGTCCCGGTGCGGCCGGTTCGCCGGCCGCACCGGGCGGCTCAGATCGGCGCCAGGTCCGCGCCGGCGCCTCGGTATCGGACGACACCCTGGCCAGAGCAGCCCGGTCGGGTCAAGCATTCGCCCCGCCGAACCACCCGAACAGGTCAAAGATCGCTACCCCGCGCACCCGCGCAGAGAAGGACGCCCACCGCCGCGGCGGTGGGCGTCCCTCGATCTGCGGACGGCGTTCGGCCCAGCCGTAGCTCAGCCGTACGCGGTCGGGATCAGAACACGTGCAGGCCGAACACGCTCAGCGGCTCCGTGACCGGCTGGAAGAACGTGGTGCCGCCGGTGGTGCAGTTGCCGCTGCCGCCGGAGGTGAGGCCGAACGCCACCGTGCCGCGGTAGAGCGAGCCGCCGCTGTCGCCGGGCTCGGCGCACACGGTGGTCCGGATCAGGCCGGTCACGGTGCCCTCGGCGTACCGGACGGTCGCGTTGAGCTGCTGCACGGTGCCGGAGTGGATGCCGGTGGTGCTGCCGCGGCGGGTGACCGTGCTGCCGACGGCCGGCGTGCCGGCCGAGGTGATGTCCTGGCTGCCCACCGTGCCGGACGCGGTGACGGTGCCGGTGTACTGCACGACGCCGTAGTCGTTGCCCGGGAAGCTGGTGGCGACCCGGCTGCCGATCAGCTGGCCGGACGAGGTCCGCCAGGTGGCGCCGATGTTCGTGCAGTGGCCGGCGGTGAGGAAGAAGTTCTGGTTCGACGAGTTCCGCACGTTGAAGCCGAGCGAGCAGCGTGCGGAGCTGGTCAGGATCGCGTCGCCGCCGCTGATCAGGTGCGTGACCGGGGTGCTCAGCGTCTCCACCCGGGCGGCGGAGCCGGCGCGGGCCGCCGCGGCCTTGAGCGCGGTGACCGCCGCGCCCTTGGCACCGGCCGGCAGCGAGAGCACGACCTGGTTGCTGACCGGGTCGATGCCCCACGCCGACCCGACGACCGCCGGCGCCTTCAGGAACGACGCCTGCACGCCGGCGAGCTGCGCGGCACTGTGCGCGACGAGCTTCGGCGTCGCGCCGGACGCCCGCACCGCGGCCGCGGAGGCCTGGTCGGTGACGTTGACGACCAGCTTGCCGGCCGAGTCGAGGTAGCTGCCGGCGGACTTCGTTCCGAGCGCCTTGGCCAGGGCGACGCTCTGCACGTCCGCGGTGGCGGCGGCGGGAGCTGCGGCACTCGGGGCGGCCGGGGCCGCCTGTGCGGCTGGCGCGGCGAGTGCCGCGGCCACGGCCAGACCGAGTGCGCCGGTGAGCGCGGTCCGGCGGAACGTTGACCCTCGGGTCATGGGTGCCTCCCGTAGGTGGGGCCGACACGCCTCCTGGCGCGTCGAGGTACGGCCGGACGGTCCACTCGGACAGCGAGGGGAAAGGGCCGAATGGATCACGCGCCTTACGCTGTCCAGCCGCCGGAAAGTAAACGACGCCTCACGGGGAGCGCACAAGGACATTCACCCATTCGGACGCGAACGCCGTGCTCCCGTCAAGGACAGGTCCAGACCAGCCCAGGTACGCCCGAACGGTCCACCGCCTGCCCGGCCGGACCCTCATCGGTCGCCCCGGGTCACGGTGCCGGCGGCGGCGTCAGCCCAGCACGGTGAGCGCGGTGTGGGCCAGCACCCGGACGCCTACGGCGAGCGCTCCCTCGTCGATGTCGAACGTCGGCTGATGGAGGTCGAGGTAGGGCCCGGTCGCGTCCGGAGCGCGGACGCCGAGGCGGGCCAGCGCGCCGGGAACGTGCCCGAGATACCAGGCGAAGTCCTCGCCGCCGAGGCTCTGCTCGGTGTCGGTGGCGGCGTCCGGACCGAACGCCGCCTGCACTCCCGCCCGGAACGCGGCCGTCGACGCGGCGTCGTTGGACACCGGCGGCACGCCCTGCTCGTACCGGACCTCGACGGTGGCGCCGGTCGGCGCCACCACCTCTTCGATCAGCGCGGAGACCAGGCCCTCGGCGCCGTCCCAGGCGTCCCGGTCCAGCATCCGGACGGTGCCGGACACCGTGCCGGCCCTCGGGATGGTGTTCGGCGCGAGGCCGGCCTGCACCGCACCCCAGACCAGCGACATGCCGTGCCGCGGGTCGGCCCGCCGGGACAGCAACCCGGGCACGTCGGTGATCACCCGGCCCAGCGCGTAGACGAGGTCGACCGTCCGGTGCGGGCGCGCGGTGTGCCCGCCCGGCCCGGACAGCAGCACGTCCACCCTGTCGCAGGCCGCCGTGATGGGTCCGGACCGCAGCCCGACCCGGCCGGTGGCCAGCTTCGGGTCGCAGTGCAACGCGAAGATCCGCTCGACGTCCTTGAGCACGCCGCCGTCGATCGCGTCCAGCGCGCCGCCCGGCACCCCCTCCTCCGCCGGCTGGAAGATCACCCGGACCCGCCCGGGCAGCTCCGGTCCGGAGGCCAGCGCGAGCGCCGCGCCGAGCACCGCCGTGGTGTGCGCATCGTGACCGCAGGCGTGGCAGACACCCGGCACGGACGACGCGTACGGCACCTCCTTGACGTCCTGCAGCGGCAGCGCGTCGATGTCCGCGCGCAGCGCGACGACCCGCTTGCCGGTACCGATGTCGCAGTACAGCCCGGTCCCGACGGGCAGGACGTGCGGCTGCAGGCCGGCCCCGGACAGGGCCGCGGCGAGCCGTTCGGTGGTGCGGTGCTCGGCGTAGCCGAGCTCGGGGTTCTGGTGCAGGTCGCGACGGAACGTGACCAGGCTGGATCCGTGCTCGTCCAGCCAGCGATCCAGCCACGGCGCCTCACGCAGCCCGGTCGACGGTCCGGTCACGACGGCAGCCCCACCCGCATCTCCTCCAGCAGTGCCTCCACGACAGGGCGCAGTTCGCCACCCGCGCTGGCGGCGACCCGGCGCTGTCGCTGATAGCTCGCACCGTGCTCGAGGATCCTCGGCACGAGCGCGAGCTCGTCCTCGCAGCCGAGCCGGCGCGCGGTCGGTGTGAGGTCGTCGACGAGCTCGTGGATCGCTGCGCGCACCGGTCGCACGGTGCCCCGCGCGTCGACCACGATCTCCGCATCTAGACCATACCTCGCGGCCCGCCACTTGTTCTCCCGAACCACCCAGGCGCGCGGCTCGGGCAGCTGGTAGCCCCGGTCGAGCTGGCCGTCCATCTGCTCGACCAGGCACTGCGCCATCGCCGCGACGGCTGCGACCTCGTCGAGCGTGGGCAGCCCGTCGCAGATCCGCAGCTCGACCGTGCCGAAGTCGGGGTGCGGGCGGATGTCCCACCACACCTCGCGAACCGTCTCGATCGCGCCGGTCTTGATCAGCAGCTCCATGTACCGCTCGAACTCGTCCCAGTCGTGCAGCTGGTAGGGCAGGCCGGCGGTCGGCAGCCCTTCGAAGATCTTGCTCCGGTATGACGCGAGCCCGGTGTCGCCGCCCAGCCAGAACGGGCTGGACGCGGACAGCGCGAGGAAGTGCGGCACGTAGTCGAGCAGCGCGTTGACGATCGGCATGACCTTGTCCTCCGAACGCACGCCGACGTGCACGTGCACCCCGAAGATCTGCAGCCGCTGCGCCATCCGCTGGTTGCGCTCGACCAGCATCCGGTAGCGCTCGCCGGCCGAGATCCGCTGCGTCGACCAGTGCGTCGTCGGGTGCGAGCCCGAGCACAGCACGCCGAGGTTGCGGCCGGCCGCGGCGGCCTCCACCTCGGCCACCGTGGCGGCCAGGTCGGCCCGGGCCTGCGCCACCGTGGTGCAGACGCCGGTGATCACCTCGACGCAGGACTGCAGCAGCTCGTGCTTGGCCTTGGGGTGTTCGACACCCTCGGCGGGCGCCAGCTCGGCCAGGATCTCGTCGGCTCCGGCGGACAGCTCGCCGGTGTCGAGGTCGACCAGCTCCAGCTCCCACTCGATCCCCAGGCTGGACCGCTCGGAGGCGCTGAAGTCGATCCGCACCCGAGGAGCGTACGGGTCTGCCCGGGCCCGCGCGGGGTGCTCGGGTGAGGTGCGCGGCGTAGGGTCACAGGGTCCCGACCGCACTGGCCGCGGGGCGGGACCGGCCTGGGCTCCAGCGCGTCGGTTTTTGTCCGGTGACCCCGGTGAGGCGATGCTAGGGGGTCACCGGGCCGTTGCTGTGCGCGTCCGGGAGACAGCAGGAAGGGAGACCGTGGTCAGTCCAGGGGGCCAGCGTGCCGGGGGGCGGGTGCTCGCCCGGCGCTACCACCTGCAGCGCGTGCTCGGTCGCGGCGCGATGGGTGCGGTCTGGGAAGCCGAGGACACGTTCCTGCGGCGCACTGTCGCGGTGAAGGAGGTCGTCCTCCCCGGCAGCCTGTCGCCGGAGGAGCGCGCGGTCAGCTGCGAGCGGACGCTGCGCGAGGCGCGCGCGATCGCCCGGCTGGGCCACCCCAACGTGGTCACCCTGTTCGACGTCCTGGACGAGGACTCCCGGCCCTGGGTCGTGATGGAGCTGGTGCCGTCCCGGTCGCTGGCCGAGGTGATCAAGGAGGACGGCCCGCTGCATCCACTGCGGGTGGCGACCGTCGGGCTGGCCATCCTCGGCGCGCTGGAGGCGGCGCACGCGGCCGGTATCACCCACCGCGACGTCAAGCCGGGCAACATCCTGCTCGGGCACGACGGGCGGGTGAAGCTCACCGACTTCGGGATCGCCCGGGCCGCCGGGGACGACACGATCACCGGCACGGGGCTGCTGGTCGGCTCGCCGTCCTACATCGCGCCGGAGATCGTCAAGGGCCTGGAGGCGGGCGCGCCGGCGGACATGTGGGGCCTCGGCGCAACCCTGTATGCCGCGGTCGAGGGGCGGGCGCCGTTCTCCGGCGGCGACGCGATGGAGACGCTGTCGAATGTCGTGCAGGAGCCGCCCTCGCCGTACGAGAAGGCCGGGCCGCTGATGCCGGCGCTGGACGCGATGCTGGAGAAGGACCCGGTCCGGCGCGCCCGGCCGGTGGACGCGCGGCGGGCGCTGCTGGACGTGCTGCGCGGCGGCGCCGAGGCCGAGGCGCCGGTGCGGCCGACGCCGGCCGTCGCTCCCGCCCCCGCGCCCGAGCCGGCGCCGCCCCCCGAGCCGGTGGCGGCACCGGCGCCCGGTCCGGGGCTGGCCGACCTGCTGGTCCCGGTGTGGCGCCAGGGCCGGTCCGAGGAATCACTCGGCGCCCCGCCGGCCGAGGCCCGCAGCGAGCCAAACCCGGCCACCACCGGCGACCCGATCGCCGCCCCCACCAGCAGCCCGGCCAGCGGGTCATCGGCCACCGAGTCATCGGCCACCGGGTCATCAGCCGGCAGGTCATCGGCCGGCGGGTCATCGGCCGGCGGGTCATCGGCCAGCGGGTCATCGGCCAGCAGGTCATCGGCCAGCAGGTCGGCCGGCGGGTCGTCGGCCACCGAGTCATCGGCCAACGAGTCATCGGCCAGCGGGTCATCGGCCAGCAGGTCGGCCGGCGGGTCATCGGCCAGCGGGTCATCGGCCACCGGGTTGTCGGCCAGCGGGTCGTCGGCCAGCGGGTCGTCGGCCAGCGGGTCGTCGGCCAGCGGGTCGTCGGCCAGCGGGTCGTCGGCCGGCGGGTCGTCGGCCGGCGACGCGGTGGTCGGCGACGGGTCGAGCGGCGCGGTCGCGGGCGACGGGGCGAGCGGCGCGGCGGTGCCGGTCGGTGGGCTGGCGGCGGCCGCCGGTGCGATGGCGCTGCGGCGGGGCGAGCCGGCCGAGGCGGCCGGGACCGACCCGGCCGACGACGCGCCGCCGGCCGGGAAGTCGGTGGCCGGCAGCACGGTCGGCGAGCGGGCCCGGGATGTCCTCGCCGACGACGCCGACCTGGTCGACCCGGAGGTCGCCGACCCCGAGCTGGTCGACATGAACGCCGCCACCCACACCGACCTCGGCGCCCCGCTGGAGCCGTTGGCGATGCCGGACCGGCCGGCCGGCGAGGGCTCGCGGGACGGGACCGACTCCGAGGCCACCGTCACGCTGCCGTCCCGCCCGCTCACCGGCGCCGCGAGCCCGCCGGCCGCCCACCGCGCGCCGGCATATGGCTCGTACGGCGGGGGCGACGAGCTCGGCACCCAGCGGATCGCCCCGCTCCCGTTCGGCACCCCGCCGAGCGGACGGCAGCAGCCGGCCCGCGCGTTCCGCCCGCAGCCGCCGTCCTCGCCGCTGGACTTCCAGGACGAGCGCTCCCGCGGCGACCGCCGCAAGCGCAACGCCGCCGCCCTGCTCATCGTGGTCGTGCTGATCGCGGCCGTGCTGGCCGGCGGGTTCCTGCTGGTGCGCAGCCTGCGCGGGGGCGGCGACCCGAACGCGGGTGCCCCGCCGAGCGCGAGCGCCTCGCTCGGCCCCGCGACGATCCCCGCGAACTACACCAGATACCAGGGCGCGGGCTTCTCCGTCGGCATCCCGAAGGGCTGGCCGCCGGCGGAGCGGCCCAACGGCGTGGTCGACGCCCGCGAGCCGAACTCGACCCGGTTCCTCCGGCTGATCACGGTGGACAGCACCCGCTCGGCGCTCAGCCAGCTCACCTCGGCCGAGCAGCAGTTCGAGAACGACCCGTCGTACGGCGCGTACCGGCGGGTCAAGCTGGAGAAGGTCGACTACCGCGGGCTGGACGCGGCCGACTGGGAGTTCACGTTCACCCTGGACGGCGTGGCCCGACATGTGCTCTACCGGGGCATCGTCACCAACAACCGGACGTTCGGGCTCTACCTGTCCACGCCGTCCGACGAGTGGGCCAAGAGCACCGACGTCTTCCGGGTCGCCGCCGACACGTTCCGGACTGGCTGACCGCCCGATGCCCTAGGGTCGGTCGGCGTGACCGATCTCGTACGACCCACCGCCGAGGATGCGGCCACGGCGGCCAAGGATCTGGCCACCGCGACCGGGGCGGACCGGCACGACGTCGCGGTGGTGCTCGGCTCCGGCTGGGCCCCGGCCGCGGACGCGCTCGGCAGGCCGGCGGCCGAGGTGCGCGTCGGGGAACTGACCGGGTTCGCCGCGCCCACCGCGGAGGGCCACGGCGGCACGGTGCGCTCGCTGACCATCGGGGGCAACCGCACGCTGGTCTTCCTCGGGCGCACCCACCTGTACGAGGGCCGCGGCACCGCCGCGGTCGCGCACGGCGTTCGGGTCGCCGCCGCCGCCGGCTGCCGGACCGTGGTGCTCAC
>Ga0207650_10002872_pt1 | contig 11896 bp, 9 predicted proteins | sample KBSS63metaG_FD_184325 | JGI IMG/M metagenome (GOLD analysis project Ga0207650, IMG submission 184325) | Switchgrass rhizosphere microbial communities from Kellogg Biological Station, Michigan, USA - KBS S6-3 metaG (SPAdes) (version 2) | ecosystem: Host-associated > Plants > Roots > Rhizosphere >...
AACATACGGATGAGGCGAAGCATCCTGCCACCAACTGCATACGGCTGAGCCCCATTTTCTACCGCTCAGGTCATCCAGTTTGCACCTCGACAGAATCGGACGAGACCCAGCCGTATGCGAGCCCCTTCCGATCGTCGTCTGCGCGTTGCGATCGTTGTCGCCTCGCTTCGGATTCTGGGTGGCCATTCTGTTCAGGCGCGCCGGCTCCTCCAGGGCTGGACGAACGATCCCGCCGTGGAGGCCTGGATTGTTCCAATCAATCCGATGCCGCCGCGCCCACTGGATCGTCTGCTTCACATTAAGTACCTGCGCACGCTCGTTACACAGTTGTTCTACTGGCCGCTGCTCTTCCGCGAGGTCAGGAAGGCAGACGTGGTCCACGTATTCTCGGCCTCGTACTCATCCTTTCTGCTGGCCCCGCTTCCGGCGATTGTCGTCGCCCGACTCTTCGGCAAACCGGTCCTGCTGAACTATCACAGCGGCGAAGCAGAGGGTCACCTGCGGAACTCATGGATCGCACGAACGGTGCTACGCCGCTACGTTGCTCTGAATGTCGTGCCGTCGCTGTTCCTGAAGAACGTCTTCAGCCGATTCCGGATGGACGCGGTGGTGATCTGCAACACCGTCGATCGTCGCGACTTCAGTTACCGCGTGCGTGATCTACGGCGACGACCGTTGACGCTGCTGTCGACGCGCAACTTCGAGCCGGTCTACAACGTGGCTTGCACGCTGCGTGCGTTCGCCCTGGTGCAGGAGCACTGTCCCGACGTGACGCTGACGCTTGTCGGCAGCGGCTCGCAGCGACAGGCGCTGGAGACGCTCGCCGTGAGCCTTGGACTTCAGGGAGTGAACTTCGTGGGCAGCGTGGTTCCGCAGGAGATTCCCGCCTACTGCGCGATCGCTGATATCTACGTCCAGACCCCGACCACCGACAACATGCCGCTATCGGTGTTGGAGGCGTTTGCGAGCGGCCTGCCGGTGGTGTCCACCGCGGTCGGCGGCGTACCAGCTGTCCTGGCAGATCGCGTGCACGGTCTGCTGGCGCCCGATAACGACGCCACGGCGATCGCGGCCCGGATCATCGAGCTGATGGAACAGCCTGACTTCGGGCAGCAACTGGCCGCGGCCGCACACGATGCCTGCGCCGAATACGACTGGCAACGCGTCCGCGGCTCATGGCTGGACGTTTATCGACGTCTCGCGTCCCCGGTTCGCACCGCGGGCGGCGGAACCCTGGAAGCCGAGGGATCGGTGTGACACGGGTTCGTATCGATCGGCTGGGGCGCATGTCGCGTCAGGAATGGAAGTGGCGCACTGCCGAAGTGCTGCACCGCATTGCCGAACGCATCCACGTGCGCGTCGGTGCTGCCCGGTGGAACCGTGCCGACATTCGAAAGGTCCTGTCCACATCCGAACGTCACGGCAGCGCCGAGGCGATTGATCGCAGCGACTGGGCCGCCGTGCAGCGGACCCTTATCTCTCACATGACCGAGCGGCGAACGCGCTTCGTCCTCGATCCGGCACGAGCGCCGGCAATGCGCGGTACCGTGCTCGGCCAATGGCCGGCTGCCCTGGCGTCCGCGACAGGCCATGCCGACCGAGTGATGCAGGGGCGGTTCGATCTTCTTGGTTACAAGGGAATTCCCTGCGCCCGGGATGGCCGCATCGACTGGCACGCGGATCCCGTTCACGGACGATGCGCACCCCGAGTCTTCTATGCGGACGTTCCGTTTCTCGACCCGCGAATCGGCGATCACAAAATCATCTGGGAGCTGAATCGTCATCAGCACTGGCTCCTTCTTGGGCGCGCAGCCTGGCTCTCGGGAGACGCTCGATACGCGCGGGAAATCCTGGTGGAGCTCAACGACTGGCTCGCTGAGAATCCGCCGCTCGTCGGCGTGAACTGGGCCAGCATGCTGGAAATCGGACTCCGCACACTTTCCTGGACGTCTGCACTCCACTTCCTGCTCGGCCAGCGGCGCCTTGGAAGGTGGGACGTCGCAGTGGAGAGTTCGCCGTGGCTGATCGACATGCTCATCGCGATCGATCGGCAGCTGACGCACGTCGAGCATCACCTCTCCTACTACTTCAGCCCCAACACACATCTCACCGGTGAGGCGCTCGCGCTGTATGTCGTGGGCACAGCACTTCCGGAACTCTCCGGCAGCGACCGGTGGATCAACACGGGACGCTCCGTACTTCTCACCGAAATCGACCGGCAGATCCTGCCTGACGGCGGGCACGTTGAACGCTCGACTCATTACCAGCGCTATACGCTGGACTTCTACCTGCTCGCCACGCTGACGGCGCGTCTTGCAGGGGACGTCGATGCGGCACGCCGGTTCGAGAACGCGACGAGCCGACTGGCGGATTTCACGTTGACGCTGGCGGACCCGAACGGCGTATTGCCGCTCCTTGGCGACGACGATGGCGGCATGTTGTGGCCGATCACAGGTCGCGCGTGCAACGACGTGCGCGACTCGCTCGCGCTCGCGGCCGTCGTTCTTCAGCGGCCAGAACTCGCTCCCTGGGGCGTTCCAGAGGAAGTGGCCTGGCTTGCGGGGCCTGAAGCCATCCGATTCAGGACGGCCACCGACGTGAGCTCCACATCCCGCCTGCTCGCCGACACTGGATACTTCGCCGCCCGAGGCGCCGACGGAAGCCACGCAGTGGTCGATGTGGGCTCCCACGGATATCTCAACGGCGGACACGCACATGCCGACGCGCTGTCGTTGACGCTGTCGATCGACGGACGCGCGGTGCTCATCGATCCGGGCACCTCCACCTATACGATGGATCCGCAGCTGCGCGACCAGATGCGCAGCAGCATCAGCCACAACACCGTCACGCTCAACGACCGCTCGCAGTCGGTTCCCGCAGGTCCTTTTCACTGGCGTTCCACAGTTGACGCACGTCCGGCAGGATGGCGCACCAATCCGGCGTTCGACTGGATCGAAGCCGCACATGACGGCTATGCGCCGGCACGTCATCGCCGGACCGTCGTCCGCACACTCGACTGGGGCTGGCTCGTCGTCGATGTCATCGATGGCGATGTCGAGCGCATCGGTGCGGCGGCGCATTGGCACTTCGATCCGATCTGGCACGTCACGGTTGCGCGCGACCACGTGCGCGCCAAGGACGCCAACGGCAACGGCATGTGGATGCTCTGCTCGGGCGGAGACGTCAGCGCTGTCAGGGGTGACTCAATGCGGGGCGGCTGGTGTGCACCCGTGTACGGACAGCTCCTGCCGACATATACCGTGCGACTCGCCACGACTGCGGATGCACCAGTCACGCTGGTCACCTGGATTGGAGAGGGACGACGGTTCGTCGCTCCGCGAATGCGGCATGTCGGTCGAGCAACGTCCGGCGACGACGCGGTGATCGTCGAGATCGCCGATGGCTCGCGCACAGCACTGTTCATGGTGCGGCCGGCAGCCTCTGCGGACAGCCGGCGCATGCGGCGTGTCGGCGAATTTGAGACCGACGCCACGATGCTCCACTACGCCACCGAGAATGGACGTCTCCGCGCGGTGTCGGCCGTCGACGCGCGACACGTCAACGCGGCCCGCGATCGATGGCTGTCGCTGACTGCGGACGCTGTCATCAGGGATCTGCACGTCGGACTCGGTGATGACGAGATTGACTTCTGCTCCGGCGAGCCACCGCGGCGTTTGGTCGCGCGGGGAATCCTCAGATTCCCAATCGCCCGATTCAATGGACGCGATTTACCACTTAGTGCCAAGCCGGCGACCGACTCCCTGCTCATCCATGGATCCGACTGGCGGCCCGTTTCAGCCGGAAAGCCCTGTCCTTCAGCAGTTGCGGCATCCGGTGCAGCTTTTGCTCGCCATTGAGGCCGTTGAAGGTATGTGGAGCTTTTGCCAATAACGGAGAGTCCATGGCGATGAAGTCAGTCACTTTGTTACGAACCTATTCACTACTACTCGTCTGCCTCGCGGCCCTGTTGTTGGCTGTGGCGTGCGGAAGCACTTCGCCGACGTCGCCGGACCCGACGCCGACGCCGACACCATCCCCAACGCCCACGCCAACGCCGACGCCAACCCCGACGCCGACGCCAACACCAACACCCACACCCACCCCGACGCCGAGTCCGGGAGGAGCGGGCATCACCATCACCATCACACCGAACCCGGTGCCATGGACGGGCGCTGCCGTTGAGGGATGCGATTCGAGCACCCCTAATCGGTGGGTGTGGAGACAGCTGCTGAAGAACGACGGAAGCTCCCCGGTCACGATGAGCCAGCGCCTTAATTTCTTCGACGGCTCACAGGTAAGCAGTGCGTCGGACAACGTCACGCTCTCGCCAGGGGAAACCTACGATCGGACGACGCGGTGGTGCAGTGCGCTTCCCGGGGACCACACCTTCAGAACGGATTGGGTGACGAGCACGGGCACTCGCCTCACTGGGCCGACGGTGCAGTTGCAGAAACAGTAGCGCTTACCTCTCGCTTGCCGCTTCCAGCCGTCATCGCGCGGACCGCGTGACGGCTGGAACTGTCTTGTACGCACCGCCACGGCAGAGTAAACGTTTTCCGTTTCACTCCCACGCTGTTCCATCCTCGTTTGACAACGGAACATTCGGCGGCAGTTTTCGAGCACTTTCGTGGCACTCCGCTTGCTCGACTGAACGACCGTGTGCGGCATCGCCGGAATAGTCGACTCAGAAGGCATCGGCGCTGACGAGGTCGCCGCGGCGACGCGAATGCGCGACGTGCTCACGCATCGCGGCCCGGACGGTGCCGGGCTCTACTCCGATCCTCACGCCGTTCTCGCACATCGTCGTCTCAGCATCGTCGATCTCGCCGGTGGCCATCAGCCGCTGTCCAACGAGGACGGCACCGTGTGGGTCACCTACAACGGCGAGATCTACAACCACGGTGACGTGCGACCGACGCTCGAGCGTTGCGGGCATCGCTATCGGACGAAGAGCGACACCGAAACGATCGTTCACGCCTATGAAGAATGGGGCGACGACTGCGTGCATCGATTCCGCGGCATGTTCGCGTTCGCGGTGTGGAACGCGTCGACGCGCCGCCTGCTGCTGGTGCGCGACCGTCTTGGTGTCAAACCGCTCTACTGGGCGCGCGCGGGCACCCGGTTGCTGTTCGCTTCCGAGATCAAGTCGATCCTTGCAAGCGGCCTGATCGCAGCCGAACCGAACGAACAGGTTATCCCCGAACTGCTGGCCACGCGCTACACCTCTGGAGTCGAGACGCTCTTCCGGGGCATCTTCAAGCTTCTTCCTGGCCATCGCCTGATCTTTGAAGACGGTCATCTGAGTGTTGAGCAGTACTGGGATCTTCCACTCGACGGCCCGGACCCGGCGCTGGATCACGCAGACGATCAGCGGCTCATCGAGGAATTCCGCGACCGGCTGCAGGAGTCCGTCCGGCTCCGCTTGATGGCTGATGTTCCCCTGGGGATGTTTCTGTCAGGCGGGATCGACAGCAGCGCCGTGGCGGCATTGATGGCGCGTGAAGTCCACCGGCCCATCGAGACCTTCTCGGTGGCCTTTGCCGATCGTGCGTTCAGCGAGCTGACCTATGCACGCGAGGTCGCGCTGGCCGTTGGCGCCATCAGCCACGAAGTCGTGATCGACGACGGCGACTTTTTCGGGGCGCTGCCGCGACTCATCTGGCACGAAGACGAGCCGATCGCACACGCGTCGAGCGTACCGTTGCACTTTGTGTCGGCGCTGGCCCGCGAGCACGTAAAAGTCGTCCTCACAGGGGAAGGCGCCGACGAGCTGCTCGCCGGCTACGGCAAGTATCCGCGCGCGTTGATCAACTGGAACGCTGGCGGGGTCTACGAACGGCTCGTCCCTGCACTGTTTCGGTCCGTCGTCTCGACGTCGATCGTTCCCCGGTTGCCGGGCACGCTCGGTCGATTCGCTCGACGCTCGTTCCTCGCCATGGCTCGCAAGCCAGAGGCGATGTTCCTCGACAACTTTGCCGGGATGCCGTTGCGCGTACAGCGAGAGCTGCTGAATCCGCATAGCGCCGCGGGCGATCCGTATTCAAACTCGCTCGAGTATTTCGGACGAGTGAACGGCGCCAACGGAATGCTGGGGCGCCTGCTCTACACAGACGTGAAGACGTATCTGGTGGAGCTCCTGATGAAGCAGGACCAGATGAGCATGTCGGCATCGATTGAGAGTCGTGTTCCCTTCCTTGACCACCAGCTCGTGGAGTTCGCGGCGCGGCTGCCGGAGCGCCTGAAGCTGCGGGGGTTCACGACGAAGCGCGTGCTTCGCGAGGCAATGCGCGGGGTGCTGCCTGAGCGCATCCTCCGCCGCCCGAAGATGGGCTTTCCGGTACCGTTCGCGCGATGGATGCGCAGCGACTGGAACGCGACGGCTCAGGAGGTGCTCCTCGATCGCCGTTCACGACAGCGCGGGCTCATCGACGCCAGGGCCGTTGCCACATTGCTGCGTGACCATCGCAACGGAACGCGCGATGGCAGCGATGCGATCTGGTCGCTGCTGAACCTCGAGCTCTGGTATCGCACCTTCATCGACGGCGACGGCGTCCAGACTTTACCGGTGCGCACAGGTCGGTCGCTCGCACCCTTGGCACACCAGGCACCCTTGGCACCCCAGGCACCCTTGGCACCTCAGAGGACAGACGGATGAAGGTCTCAGTGTTCGGTCTCGGATATGTCGGCAGCGTCTCCGCCGCCGCGTTTGCTGACGATGGCCATCAGGTCGTCGGCGTGGATGTCGTCCCCGACAAGGTCAGCGCGGTCAATGAAGGGCGCAGCCCGATTGTCGAACCAGGTCTGGCGGACCTGCTTCGAGGTGGCGTGGAGAGCGGGCGGCTGCGTGCGACGACGTCCACCGAGGACGCCGTGCAGTCCACGGACCTCTCCCTCATCTGTGTGGGGACTCCGAGCCGGAAAAACGGCAGTCTCGATCTCACGTATCTGACGCGGGTCTGCGAAGAGATCGGACAGGTCCTTCGCGACAAGGATGACTACCACGTGGTCGTCGTGCGGAGCACTGTGCTCCCGGGGACCACTCACGATACGGTGATTCCAGCGCTCGAGGCTGCATCAGGGAAAAAGTACGGGCAGGGATTCGGTGTCTCGGTCAATCCCGAGTTCCTGAGAGAGGGCACCGCGATCCGCGACTTCACCCACCCGCCGCTGACACTGGTCGGACACAACCATGCGGTCGATGCGGCGCCGACCAAGGCGCTGTATCAGAACATCGAGGCCCCGCTCTTCAGCGCCAGCATCCGTGTGGCCGAGATGATCAAATACACCAGCAATACCTGGCACGCGGTCAAGGTCGTCTTTGCCAACGAGATCGGCAACCTGTGCAAACGGCTGGGCGTCGACAGCCACGAGGTGATGGACATCTTCTGCCAGGACAACAAGCTCAATCTCTCGCCGTATTACCTGAAGCCCGGCTTTGCGTTTGGCGGATCGTGTCTGCCGAAGGACGTGCGGGCGCTGCAGTACCGGGCGAAGGAAGTGGACCTCGAGATGCCGCTGGTCTCGTCGCTGCTGGCCAGCAATCATCTGCAGGTCGAGCACGCCATCGACCGGATCGTCGAGACGGGCCGCAAGAAGGTCGGTCTCCTCGGCTTCAGCTTCAAGGCGGACACCGACGATCTGCGCGAGTCGCCGATGGTGATCCTGGCGGAAGCGCTGCTCGGTAAGGGCTACGAGCTCTGCATCTACGACCGCAACGTGTCGATGGCGCGCCTGGTGGGCGCCAACAAGCAGTACATCACCGAACAGATTCCTCACCTGTCGCGACATCTCTGCGAATCAATCGATCAGGTGATCGATCGGTCGGAAGTGATTGTGATTGGCAATGCGTCACCGGAATTTTCCGAGGCGGTGACACGCTGCCGGCCGGACCAGATCGTCGTCGATCTCGTACGGATCCCTCTGGACTTCAGCAGGGTGAACGCGCAGTACGACGGCATCTGCTGGTAGTGCGGCTCTTCAGGTTCTTCCTGACGTGGTGGGGTATGTACCTCATCGCGGCCCTCGACGCTTCGATGATGTTCTTCCTCCCGTTCGGCGTAGACGCCGTCGTCATCTTCCTTGCTGCGCGCGATCGAGAACTCGCGTGGCTGTATCCCCTGCTTGCAACGGCGGGATCAATAACGGGCGCGGCCGCCACGTACTGGATCGGCCAGAAGATCGGTGAGATCGGGCTGGCGCGCTACGTACCGTCGCGGCGACTGGAACGCCTGCAGGCCCGTGTCCGAAACAGCGGGGCGATCGCGCTCGCGATCCCCGCCCTGCTGCCGCCGCCCTTTCCGTTAACGCCATTCGTGCTGACCTGCGGGGCACTGCGTGTCAATCCCTGGCGGTTCTTCACGGTGTTCGGGGCGATGCGGCTGGTGCGGTTCGGGACCGAAGCCGCGCTGGCGCTCGTCTTCGGCCGGAAGATCCTGCAGATTCTGCGCTCGGATACGTTTCAGATCGTGGTCGTCGGATTCATCGTCCTTGCCGTTGTCGGAACGATTATCTCGGCCGTGCTGCTGTGGCGCAGCACGCGACGTCAGGAGGTCAGGACCTGAATGGTCACGCCTGGGTAGTAGGCCTTGAGGATATCGATCATCGACTCGCCGCGGCGGGCACGGCGGCCGGCACCGATCACGCACATTCCAACACCGTGCCCATATCCGCGACCGGTAAACCGAATCGTGTCGCCGTCCTTCTTCACCGAAAACGCCGTGCTGCGGACGATGGTCGTCCCGATCGCCGCACGGAATTGGTCCCCAGCCATCCGATCCGGATACATCCCCGACAACTTGAGGACCGCCGCCCGGTCCGACTTGGTGCGCGAAGCGACCTGGACGTTTTTCAACCTGCCGCCCAACCCGACCTGTTGCAGGCGCACCTGTAAGTCCGCGAGCGACATCTCGAGCGTCCATGGCGCATCATCGTGATGCACGTCGTCCTTGACCGAACGAAGGTACGGATGCGGCACGCCGGTCTTCGGCCATGCTGCGGCTGCAGTTTCGGAGCGGCCCCCGCACGAAGCCGAGTAGAAGATTTCTGCCGGCTGCCCTTTGTAGGTCAGGATGCTGCCCGCCGTAGCGAAGGCGGCGCGCCGCGCGCTGGCACTCGCGGCTGCTCGCGGCACCTGGCAGTGCACCGAGTCGCAGAGATCGAAGCCCTCGCGGCGGTGACGCCCGGCATTGAACACGGCGTAGGTGCGAATGGCAACGGCCAGCGCCTGCTGGGTCGCCTCTGGAGCATTGGGCTCGCCCTCGCCAGTCAGGACACGAGCGACGTACACCTCCAGCGGAAGGTCCGCGATCTTTCGCCCGCCAGCCGCGCCAAGCGCGACCATGCGCGCGCTGACCGCCGCCAGGTCGGCATCGCTGACATCGGTTCGCGCCTGCCCGGACGCGCCCGGATCAATCGCGGCGCACGCAATCGCCACCCACAGCACCAGAGCCCGTTTCCGGGCTACAGCCACTTCTTACAACCGGGACGACAGTGGCACTTGATGACGCGCTCGCCGTCGGTGAAGTAGTTGTAGGTCAATTCCTCGCCCGCCTTGATATTGCGGCCGGCACGAATCCAGATCTGTTTGCCGACGATCTCGCTGTAGCAGTTCGGTTTGCACGCATGGTTGACGAAGCGGCCGATATTGCCGCCCACCATCGCGTCCCTGACCCACCGGCGATTGACCGTGAAGCACCAGATCTCACGGCGCTTCAGGTACTTCGACTCGCGCTTGAGGCTCTCTTTGTGATCAATGAGCTCGCCCTCGTACGTGACGATGCGCTTGTTCTTGTTGATGGCTTCGAGGGCAAAGACTCCCCAACCGTGGAGCTTGGACCGTCGCCTGACGATTCGAGGTAATACCGGATCCTTGGGCATGAGCGCCCACAGAATAGCAGGTGAGGTCAGCGAATCGGCGGCGGCGCACAGGTAGAATTAAACGTACATGGCTCAAACGGGGCTCGGCGCGCGTCAGGTGATGCAGGCGTGGGGAAAGATCCTCACAGGTTATCGTCCGAACATTTCGATCGAAATCACGAAGGAGTGTCCGCTTCGCTGCCCTGGCTGCTATGCGTACGGCGACGAGCACCTCGGTGGCGAGGTCACGCTGCGCGGACTCGCAGATTACAAGGGCGACGAACTCGTGTCGCGGTTCATGGCCATGATCGACCGCCACAAGCCGCTGCACATTTCAATCGTCGGCGGCGAGCCGCTGGTCCGGTTCCGCGAACTGGGAGAGATCCTGCCGCAGCTGTCGGCGCGGGGGATCCATACGCAGGTGGTGACCAGCGCGGTACGGCCCATTCCGGCTGAGTGGGCCGCGCTGGAACGCCTGCAGGTGGTCGTGTCGATCGACGGCTTGCCCGCCGAGCACGATGTGCGACGCACGCCCGCAACCTATGAACGAATCCTCAAGCACATCGCCGGGCACCAGATCACCGTGCATTGCACCATCACCAGACAGCAGGTCCGGAGCGACGGCTACCTCGAGGAATTTCTGTCGTTTTGGCAGCAGAACCCGAACACCCGGCTGATCTGGATGAGCCTGTACACCCCGCAGATCGGCGAGCTGTCGATGGAACGTCTCAGCCGGGCGGATCGTGCGCGCGTGGTTGCCGACCTTCGCCGATTGCGGCTGAAGTTTTCAAAGCTGCAGCTGCCGGAGGGGCTGCTCGACGTCTATGCAGAGCCACCCGATTCGCCGGAGAACTGCATCTTCGCCCAGACGACCGATTGCTTCTCGTCTGATCTCGAGCGACGTGTCATGCCCTGCCAGCTCGGAGGAAATCCCGATTGCAGCAACTGCGGCTGCATGGCGTCGGCGGGCCTCGAAGCAATTGGACGGCATCGCTACAAGGGCTTGATTCCGGTGGGCCGAATCTTCTATGCGTCGGTGCGCGTCGGAAAAACCGTCCAGCGGCTGCGCGGTGCGGCCGTTCAGGCCACCGAGGCGCCCATTCAATCCACGCCGTAGCCCACTGAGCTGAACGCGCGCGATTCGCGGATCCGATCGTCGCTGGAGCCGATAGAATCGAACTGCTCCATGGCATCGGGTACCCTTCCGCTGCGCCTGGCTTTTCTCGGGTGCGGCTTCATCACGCGCGTACACAGCCGCCACCTGCGCGCGCTGCGGGCGGATGTCGTTCCCTCGTATGCCAGCCGTGATCGGGCGAAAGCCGACGACTATTGCCGCAGGTTCAACGGCAATACCAGCTACGGCAACTATGAGGCCGCGATCGACGACCCGGCAACCGATGGCGTCGTCATCGCCGTGCCGCCGCGATTCCACCTGAACCTCGCGCTCCGTGCCCTGGCGGCGGGCAAACATGTGCTCGTCGAAAAGCCAGGGTTTCTCACCATGGCTGACTACGAGACGGTGAGCACCGCGCGCGATCGGGCCGATAGAGTCGTGCTCGTCGGAGAAAACGACCATTACAAGCCGCTGGCGGTGTGCCTGCGTCAACTCCTCGCCGACGGCGTCATCGGCGAGATGGTGTTCGCACACTTCGTCACGCTGGCGAAACGCCTCAAAGCCGCCGATGACTGGCGCAATGACGAAACCATGGCCGGCGGCGACGCGTTCTTCGAGGAAGGCATTCACTGGCTGCATCTGGCTGCCAGCCTCGGCCCACGCATCGTCGATATCCACGGCTTTCGCCCGTCGGTCTCCCGTGGCGGGACGGATCGGCGCGCGAAGAGCATGATGGTGGCGTTTCGCTACGACAACGACGCGGTCGGATCCCTGTACTACTCGCGCGAGATCCCGTCACTACTGCGCGGATTGCGGCTGTCGAAGCTCCTTGGCCGAGACGGGATCATCAGCTTCGAGTCGAACGGGCTGTTCATCCTGGTACGCGGGAGCGGCCTGCCACGTCTCGTCATTCCTGGATTCCGCGAC
>Ga0207650_10002876_pt1 | contig 11889 bp, 11 predicted proteins | sample KBSS63metaG_FD_184325 | JGI IMG/M metagenome (GOLD analysis project Ga0207650, IMG submission 184325) | Switchgrass rhizosphere microbial communities from Kellogg Biological Station, Michigan, USA - KBS S6-3 metaG (SPAdes) (version 2) | ecosystem: Host-associated > Plants > Roots > Rhizosphere...
GCCGGCGGCCGAGCCGTTGTTCTTGCGCGGGTCCTTGTTCACGCCGGACTCGATGAACTCGTAATAGAGGTCGTTGCCCTCGCGCGTGCGCTCGCCGACCCCGGCGAACACCGAATAGCCGCCGTGCGCCTTGGCGATGTTGTTGATGAGCTCCTGGATGATCACGGTCTTGCCGACGCCGGCGCCGCCGAACAGGCCGACCTTGCCGCCCTTGGCGTAAGGCGCGAGCAGGTCCACGACCTTGATCCCGGTGACCAGGATCTCCGATTCCGTCGACTGCTCGGTATAGAGCGGCGCCGGCTGGTGGATCGGACGGCGCTCCTGGTACGGCACCGGACCGGCCTCGTCGACCGGGTCACCCACCACATTCATGATGCGGCCGAGCGTGCCGTCGCCGACCGGCACCGCGATCGGCTGGCCGGTGTCGGACACCGCCTGCCCGCGCACCAGGCCTTCGCTCGTGTCCATGGCGACCGTGCGCACGGTCGATTCGCCGAGATGCTGGGCGACTTCGAGCACCAGGCGCTGACCTTGGTTCTCCGTTTCCAGCGCGTTGAGAATCGCGGGCAGGTGTCCTTCGAACTGCACGTCGACGACGGCGCCGATGACCTGGGTGATGTGTCCGGTGGGATTGGCCATGGAATGTCCTTGTTAACGCGCCGCCTCGGCACCGGAGATGATCTCGATCAGCTCCTTGGTGATCATCGCCTGGCGGGTACGGTTGTAGGTCAGCGTCTGCTTGCGAATCATTTCCCCGGCGTTGCGCGTGGCATTGTCCATCGCGGTCATCTGGGCGCCGTAGAACGACGCGGAATTCTCCAGCAACGCGCGGAAAATCTGCACCGAGATGTTGCGCGGCAGAAGCTCGGTGAGGATTTCATCCTCATCGGGCTCGTATTCGTAAACCGCGCCGGTGTCGTTACCGGCGGCCTCGCCCGCGAACACCGGCGGGATGATCTGCTGCGCGGTCGGAACCTGGGCGATGACCGACTTGAAGCGCGAAAAGAACAGGGTGCAGACGTCGAACGCACCCTCCTCGTAGAGCCGCACGATCTTGTCGCCGACCCCCTCCGCGTGCTCGAAGGCGAGCGCGCGGACCCCGCGCAACTCGACATGTTCGATGATCTGCTTCGCAAAAAGACGGCGCAGCTGCTCGTAGCCCTTGCGGCCGACGCAGAAGAACTTGACCTCCTTGCCTTCGGCCAGCAACGCATTGGCGCGCTCGCGCGCCAGCCGGACGATCGACGAGTTGAACGGGCCGCACAGGCCACGCTCGGCGGTGCAGACCAGGAGCAGATGCACCTGCTCGCTGCCGGTTCCCGCGAGCAGCCGCGGCGCCGAACCGAGGTCGCCGACCGCTCCGGCGATGCTGCCGAGCACCTTGCCCATGCGCTCGGCATAGGGCCGCGCGGCCTCGGCGGCGGCCTGGGCGCGGCGCAGCTTGGAGGCCGCAACCATCTGCATCGCCTTGGTGATCTTCTGCGTCGCCTTGGTGGCGGCGATGCGCACGCGCATGTCCTTGAGGCTGGCCATGGGTCTCGATCTATCCGCTTGCCGAAACGCGCCGTGCCGTGTGGCTAGTCATCGTCTTTACGCAAACGACTTCGCATACGCGTCGACCGCGGCCTTGAGCTTGGCGGCAGTGGCGTCGTCGAGATCCCTGGAATCACGGATGGCGTCGAGGATGCCCTGATGCTGGCTGCGCATCAGCGTCAACAGCCCCTCCTCGAATGCGCGCACCCGATCGACCGGAATCGGGTCGAGGTAGCCGTTGACGCCGGCATAAATGCTGACGACCTGCTCCTCCATTTTCAGCGGCGAGAACTGCGGCTGCTTGAGCAACTCGGTCAGCCGGGCGCCGCGGCTGAGCAGGCGCTGGGTGGTGGCGTCGAGGTCGGAGCCGAATTGCGCGAAGGCCGCCATCTCGCGGTACTGCGCGAGCTCGCCCTTGATGCGGCCGGCGACCTTCTTCATCGCCTTGGTCTGCGCGGCGGAGCCGACACGCGACACCGACAGGCCGACGTTCACCGCCGGGCGGATGCCCTGGTAGAACAGGTCGGTCTCCAGGAAGATCTGGCCGTCGGTGATCGAGATCACGTTGGTGGGAATATAGGCGGACACGTCGTTCGCCTGCGTCTCGATCACGGGCAGCGCGGTGAGCGAGCCGGCCTTGTTGGCGTCGTTCATCTTGGCGGCGCGCTCGAGCAGCCGCGAATGCAGGTAGAACACGTCGCCGGGATAGGCCTCGCGCCCGGGCGGCCGGCGCAGCAGCAGCGACATCTGACGATAGGCGACCGCCTGCTTGGATAGATCGTCGTAGATGATCACCGCGTGCATGCCGTTGTCGCGGAAATACTCGCCCATGGTGCAGCCGGAAAACGGCGCGAGATACTGCATCGGCGCGGGATCGGACGCCGTCGCCGCCACCACGATCGAATAATCGAGCGCGCCGTTCTCCTCCAGCACCTTGGCGAACTGCACCACGGTGGAACGCTTCTGCCCGATCGCGACATAGACGCAGTAGAGCTTGATCTTCTCGTCGCCGGTGGCGTTGAGCGCCTTCTGGTTGAGGATGGTATCGAGCGCGATCGCGGTCTTTCCGGTCTGGCGGTCGCCGATGATCAGCTCGCGCTGGCCGCGACCGATGGGGATCAGCGCATCGATCGCCTTGAGCCCGGTGGACATCGGCTCGTGCACGGACTTGCGCGGAATGATGCCGGGCGCCTTGACGTCGACGCGCTTGCGCTCGGTCGAGACGATCGGACCCTTGCCGTCGATGGGATTGCCGAGCGCGTCCACGACGCGGCCGAGCAGGCCCTTGCCCACCGGCACGTCGACGATGGCGCGCGTGCGCTTGACGGTCTGCCCTTCCTTGATCTCGCGGTCCTCGCCGAAGATCACGATGCCGACGTTGTCGGTCTCGAGATTGAGCGCCATGCCGCGCACGCCGTTCTCGAATTCGACCATCTCGCCGGCCTGGACGTTGTCGAGGCCGTAGACGCGGGCGATGCCGTCACCGACCGAGAGCACCTGGCCGACTTCGGAGACTTCGGCCTCCTGACCGAAATTCTTGATCTGCTCTTTCAGGATGGCCGAAATTTCGGCGGGACGGATGTCCATCAGCGGGCCTCTTTCATCGCTAACTTGATCGCATTGAGCTTGGTGCGCAGCGAACTGTCCACCATGCGGGAGCCGAGCTTGACCACGAGGCCGCCGATAATCGCGGGATCGACCTTCACGTCCACCTGCACGTCCTTCTTGGTCACCGCCCTGAGCGCATCCTTGATGGCAGCGAGATGTGCCTCGCTCGGCTTCTCCGCCACGGTCACCTCGGCGGTGACTTCGCCCTTGTGCTTGGCGACCAGCGCTCGGTAGGCCTTCACCATGTCGAGGGCGGCGAACAGCCGCCGGTTGGTCGCGACCAGTTTGAGGAAATTGGCGGCGAGCCCGTCGATGCCCACCTTGTCGAGCACGCCGGAGAGCGCCCGCCCCTGCTCGTCGGCGGAAAGCACCGGACTTCGCAGCAGCCGCGCCAGGTCGGCGATCTCCGCCACCAGCGCGTCAAACCGGTCGAGATTCACCTTGACGGTGTCGATGGCATTCTGCTCGCGCGCAAGCTCGAACAATGCGGTCGCGTAGCGGCCCGCCATGCCGGATACGATTGCCCCTTCGCCTGCCACCTTGTGTCTGCTCTTTCGGCAATTCCGCAGGCTCGGCACCGCCGCGGATGGTGGGCGCCAAGCCATTGAAATTCAATGGAACTTTGTGTCCTCGTGGAGGACGCCGGCGCGCCCCGAAACCCCACGAAAATCGCGCGGTTGCGTAACACACCGCAAACTGCGGTGCAACACGACCAAGTGTCCCGACAGGGAAGAGGATTTTGCGCTCCCGACCGCCTGCACGGGGCCCCGCGCCGGTGCTACACCAGCCCGCGCCTGCCCCTCCCCGCGCCCCCCTTCCGGAAGCCGCCACCGTGCCACCCTCCCCGCAGCATGCTGCCGACACGACAGCCCGCCTCATGCTGGTCGGGGTCAGCCTGGCGTGGGGACTGAGCTGGCCGGTGATGAAAATCGCGCTCGACGAAATACCGCCGTTCAGCATGCGCACCGGCACCTCCGGGCTCGCTACCGTCACGCTGTTCGCGCTCGCCTTTCTGCAGCGCCGGCGGGTGCGGATCCCCAGCACGGTCGCCGGCGTGCATCTCGTCATCGCGGGATTTCTGAACGTGGCGTGCTTCACGCTGTTTTCCGCCTTCGCGCAGCTCGCGACCGCGACCTCGCGGGTGGCGGTCCTGACCTACACGATGCCGATCTGGGCGGCGCTGCTGGCGTATCCCATCCTCGGGGAACGGTTGAACGTCGTCCGGGCAAGCTCGCTTTTGCTGTGCGCCACGGGGCTGGCGGTGCTGGTCTATCCCTTGCTCGGGTCGAATGACCTGATCGGCCTCGTCCTTGCGCTGTCGACGGCGGTGACCTGGGCGGCGGGCACGGTCTATCTGAAATGGGCGCGGATCGACGCCGACCCGATCGCAATCGCGGCGTGGCAACTGCTCGTGGCGCTCGTGGTCACGATCTGCTGCCTGCTGGTGTTCGAGGGATCGCTGCATTGGTGGCCGGTGCATCCGCGCGCCCTCGGCGCCATGATCTTTGCCGGCATGGCCGGGTCCGCGTTCGCCTATCTGCTGTGGTTCGAGATCGTGCGCCGGCTGCCGGCGACGGCGGCGGCGCTGGGCGTGTTGAGCGCCCCGGTGGTGGGGGTCGTCGCCTCCACGCTGGTGCTGGGGGAACGGCCGAGCATCCACGACATCATCGGTTTCGTGCTGATGCTGGCCGCTGCCGCCTGCGTGCTGCTGGCGCCCGCGGCACGTTCGCCCGAAGCCGCCCCGATCGAGCAATAATCACCCATCGCCGGCGCCTGGAGGTCTGTCATGGCTTGGATCTATCTCACCATCGCCGGCTTGTTCGAGGTCGGCTGGGCGATCGGGCTGAAATATACCGAGGGATTTACCCGCCTGCTGCCATCGCTCTGGACCATCGCCAGCATGATCCTCAGCATCGTTCTGCTCGGGCTGGCGCTCAAGACGCTGCCGGTGGGAACCGCGTATGCGGTGTGGACCGGGATCGGCGCGGTCGGCACCGCCGCGCTCGGCATCTATCTGTTCGCGGAACCGGCGACCGTGGCGCGGCTGCTCTGCATCGGCCTGATCCTGTCCGGCATCATCGGCCTCAAGCTGGTGACCTGAACTGCGCGCGCGGCGTGGCGCTGCGCGCGCCTGATGACGGCCGTGGACTGCCGCGTTCACGCCGGCGCGGTCCTCGTCAAACGACGACGGATCATCGCACCGCGATCGGCGCCACGGTGGAGCCGGTGCCGCCCTCGATCTTCAACGGCTGCATGATGAACGCGAACTCCGACACTCCCTTCGCCGCCAACTCGTCGAGCTTGAGATTCTCCAAGAGGTGAACGCCGTTCACGACCAGCGCGATCTGGTGCACCGGCAGCGAGATCTGCTTGTCGGGATTAGGCGCGACTTCGACCGGCCAGTTGTCGGAGCCGAGCAGCATCGGGTCCTTGGCGATCAGCCACTCCGCGGCCTTAACGCCGATCCCCGGGCACGACTTCACGTAGCGGGCATTATCCTTGGCCCAGAGCTTGCCCCAGCCGGTATTGATGATGACGGCATCGCCCGGCTGCAGCGTCACGTTCTGCTTCTTCAGCGCACCCTCCAAGTCGTCGACCGTGATCTCATAATTGTCGCCCAGCGTCTCGACGCCCTTGAAGCCGGCAATGTCGATCAGCACGCCGCGCGTGATCAGCGCGCCGACCTTGTGAACGCCAAGCTTGGTGAAGCCCGAGCGGGTCGCGTTCTCCGCGACCTTGAAGCAATTGTACCAGCTGTTCTCGTGGGTCTGGTGCGCGAACCCGTCGAATTGCGTCCCGACCTGCCCGATTTCGGAAACGACGAGCTCCTCGTTGCTGCCGCGGCGATTGGAGAAGTCGTTCATGAAGGTGCGCTTGACGTGGACGTCGAAGCGACGGGTGCCGAAGAACGGCATGCTTGCGCCGAGCACCTGACCGAGCTCGATCACCTCGCCGGTCTTGATCAGCTTGACGGCGTTGAGCACGGCCTGCGGCTTCATGTGGTTGGCGGAACCGCGCTCGTCGCCCGCGCCCCATTTCGACGGGCAGCGCACGTTTTCCGGCGGCGGGCTCCAGCTCGGCGCTTGAGCCAGCGCCGCCGTGCCGCCCATGAACATGGCCGCGAGCACAGCGCCGAATGCGATGCGTTGCATGGTGTCCTCCCGATGTTTTGTTGGGCCGGACGCGGTCCGGCGCGATCAGCATGCGCTGGAGCGCGGGCCCGTTCAAGCGCAGGTTGCAGCGGCGCGGGTCCGCCCGCGGCCGCGACGCCCCGCGTGCCGCGGATGTGCCTAGAGGAAGCTCTGCGGGTCGACGTCGACGTCGAGCCTGAGGGTGCCCGTGCGCTTGGGTGCGGCGGCGAGCCATTCCCGCAGATAGCCGGAGAGATCGAAGCCGCGAGGAGATTTTACCAGCAGGCGGAAGCGGTAGCGGCCGCGCACGACGGCAAGCGGGGCCTCCGCCGGGCCGAGCACGCGGACCTCGTCGGCCAGCGGCGAGGCCGCGGCGAGACGGCGCGCATAGGACTCGGCGGCAAGGCGCTCGCCCGCCGACACCAGCAACGCGGCGAGACGGCCGAACGGCGGGTAATGCGTCTTTTCGCGCAGCTCGATTTCGCTGCTGTAGAACGCGTCGCGATCGGCCGCCACCAGCGCCCGCATCACCGGATGCTCGGGCTGGTGCGTCTGCAAGTAGCCGATGCCGCGGCCCTCCTCGCGCCCGGCGCGGCCGGTGACCTGATGCAGCAGTTGGAACGTGCGTTCGGCCGCGCGCGGGTCGCCGTTCGCCAAGCCGAGATCGGCGTCGATGACGCCGACGAGATTGAGCTTCGGAAAGTGGTGGCCCTTGGCGACGAGCTGCGTCCCGATCACGATGTCGAACCGCCCCTGGGCGATGTCGTCCAGCTCTTCGCGTAGCCGCTCCACCGATTCGACGAGATCGCTGGACAGCACCAGGATGCGGCTTGCCGGAAACAGCTCCGCCGCTTCCTGCTCCAGCCGCTCGACTCCCGGACCGACGGCAACGAACGAGTCCGTCGCCTGACATTGCGGGCACTGCGCCGGCGGCGGCATCGAGAAGCCGCAATGGTGACACACCAGCCGGCGGCGGAAACGGTGGTCGACCAGCCAGGCGTCGCAATTCGGACATGCCAGACGAAACCCGCATTGGCGGCAGAGCGTGAGCGGCGCATAGCCGCGGCGATTGAGGAACAGCAGCGCCTGCTCGCCACGTTCGAGCGAGGTCCGCACCGCCTCGGCGAGCCGCGGCGCGATGAAGCGTCCGCGCGGCGGACCTTCGGCGCGCAGGTCGATCGCCTCGATGGCGGGGAGATGCTGGTTGCCGAAACGCTCGGGCAGATGCACCCGGGCGTAGCGGCCGCTGCGAGCATTGACTTCGGTTTCCACCGACGGCGTCGCCGACACCAGCACGATCGGGATGCCGGCTCCCCGCGCGCGCACCACCGCCATGTCGCGCGCATGGTAGCGCGCGCCCTCCTCCTGCTTATAGGCGGGATCGTGCTCCTCATCGACGACGATCAATCCGAGATCGTTGTAGGGCAGGAACAGCGCCGAGCGGGCACCGACGATGACGCTCACCTCCCCGGCGGCGACCGCGCTCCAGGTCCGCGCGCGCAGGCGCTGCGACAGCTGCGAGTGCCACTCGGCCGGACGCACGCCGAAGCGCTCGGCGAAACGGTCTAGGAATTGCGTGGTCAGGGCGATCTCGGGCACGAGCACCAACGCTTGCCGTCCGCGCCGGATGATCTCGCCGACCGCCTCGAAATAGACCTGCGTCTTGCCCGAGCCGGTGACGCCGTCGAGCAGCGTAACGCCATAGCCGCCGTTGGCGACGGCGGCATGCAGCGCCGTCGCGGCCTGGCGTTGCGCCGAGGTGAAGTCCGGGGCCGAAAAATCCGGATCGGGCGCGCGGGCCACCGGATCTGGCGGCAGCACCAGACTTTCCAGCGAGCCTTCATCGACCAGGCCGTCGATGACTCCAGGCGAGACCCCCGCCCCTTCGGCGACGTCGCTTTTGCCGCGCGCAAGGCCGTCGGCGAGGAACGCAAGCACCCGGCCGCGGGCGGCCGTCATCCGCTTGGGCGCGGCGCCGGCGAGGCGCACGCCGACGCGCTCGCGCGCGGGACCGAGATGCTCGCCCATGCGCAACGCCATGCGCAGGACCGTGCCGCGCGCAGTGAGCGTGTAACCGGCGACCCAGTCGATGAACTTGCGCAGTTCCGGCTTGAGCGGCGGCAGGTCGAGCTTTTCCTCCACCTCCTTCATGCGGTTGTCGAGGCGGGGGTTGGGATTGGGATTCTGCGCCCAGACCACCCCCGTCGCCACACGCGCCCCAAGCTGAACGCTCACAATGTCGCCCGGCGCCAGCGTGAGTTCATCCGGCACCCGGTAGGAATAGGCCTGATCGAGCGCGACCGGGAGGAGGACATCGACGACGCGTTTGGCCATGGCGATCCGGCCGATTGCCAGCGATTAAGAAAGGGTGAAGGAAGGGGGGAGATATATGGTGCCATGTCAAGCGCAACACCCGCTCCCGATCTCACCCCCGCGGCCCCCGATGTCGCACGCGAAGTCGCGCGCTGGCTCGCATACCTGTCGGCCGAACGACGCATGTCGCCGAAAACGGTGGAGGCCTACGAGCGCGACCTTCGCCAATTCCTCGGCTTCCTCTCCGGCCATCTGGAGGGCCGGGTGACGCTGTCCGCGCTGTCGCGGCTTGCGCCGCTCGACGTGCGCGCCTTTCTGGCCGCGCGCCGCGCCGATGGCATCGGCGGGCGCTCGCTGATGCGCATGCTCGCGGGTGTGCGCTCGTTCGCGCGCTTTCTGGAGCGCAGCGGCAAGGGCAAGGTGGGCGCCCTCGCCTCCGTGCGCACGCCAAAGATCGCGAAGACGCTGCCGAAACCCCTCGCGATCGCCGCCGCCAAGCGCATGGCGGAGACCGACTTGCGCGCCGGCGAGGAGCGCGAGCCCTGGATTCTCGCCCGCGATGCCGCCGTGCTCGCCTTGCTGTACGGCTCGGGGCTGCGCATCTCAGAGGCGCTGGGCCTCAAGCGCAGCGACATGCCGGCGCCCGGCCGCGGCGACGTCATCACCGTGACCGGCAAGGGCAACAAGGCGCGCATGGTGCCGGTGCTGGCCAGAGTGGCCGAGCTGGCCGCGGAATACCTCGCGCTCTGCCCGTATCAGCTTCCGGCCGAAGGTCCGTTGTTCGTCGGCGCCAAAGGCGGTCCGCTCTCGCCACGCATTATCCAGCTGGCGATGGCGCGACTGCGCGGCGCGCTTGGCCTGCCGGAGAGCGCGACCCCGCACGCTTTGCGTCATTCCTTCGCGACGCACCTGCTGGCGCGCGGCGGCGACCTGCGTGCGATCCAGGAGCTGCTCGGCCACGCCTCGCTGTCCACCACGCAGATCTATACCGCCGTCGACGCCGAACGATTGCTGGAAGTCTATCGCAGCGCCCATCCGCGGGCGTGACCGCACGCCCGTTGCACCACGGCGGCGACATGCTAGCTTCCCGGCGACGTCCGGAGGGCACATGCCACGCCTGCGCATCCTTGTTCTCGCCGCCGCACTCGCGGCGGCAAATTGCTTGCCGGCCACCGTGCGCGCCCAGCAGCAACCTTCGCCCGACAGCATGGAGGCAGCACAAGCCCTGTTCGCACTCGTGTTCGCGCACGGTTTTGCCGCCCTCAACGCACAGGCGGTAGAGGCGGCATGGCCCGGCATCGAAAACGCGGTGCGCACGCAGCGGCCGGATATCGCAGCGGCAACGCTCGCCGACCTGCGGAGGGAATTCGAACGCATCCGTCTCGCGCGGATGTCCGAGGCCGTGAAGGATGTTCCCGCGATCTACGCGCGGCACCTGAGCGCCGACGACATGCGCGTCCTGGCCGCCTTCTATGGCACCTCGACCGGCACCCGGATGCTGCAGGCGATGCCCAAAGTCCTGCCCGAGGCGTTCGCCAGCGTATTGCCGCGCATGCAATCCATGTTGGCGGATACTCAGGATTCGTTCCTCAAGCTTCTGCGCGAGCGTGGCCTGCTCAACTGACGGCGGAAACGACCATCCCGAACGAGCGCCGGCGTGACAATGACATGACGCGCGCTGCGTCGCCTTGCCGCCCACTTGCGCTAGCGAACCGGTTCGATACATCGTCGTCGGACCAAGCACGGAGGGCGACATGAGTCATGGCGTGCACGCGGTCCAGCATGAAGTCGAGCACCACATCGAGCATGAGGAGCACGGGCATGGCGGCGGCCGGAAAAAGTCGCTGGCGGAGAGCTTGAACAAGAAGATCGCGCTGCTGATCTCGGTGCTTGCGCTTTTTCTGGCGTTGGCCGAAACGCTGGGCAAGAGCTCGCAGACGGAAGGCATTTCGCTCAATATCCGAGCGTCCGATACCTGGAACTTCTTCCAGGCCAAGACCATCCGTCAGACCACGCTTCGCACCGCCGCGCAGGCGATCACGACCGAGGCCGGCACCATTGCCGACGAAGCAAGGAAAGCGGCACTGCTCAAGCAGGCCGACGACTGGATGAAGACCGTGGCGCGCTACGAGTCCGATCCGGCGGAAAAGGATGGCCGCAAGGAATTGCGAGCGCTCGCTGAAAAATACGAACACGACCGCGACACCCATCTGGCACGCTATCATCACTACGAGTACGCCTCGGCAGCCTTTCAGATCGGCATCGTGCTGGCGTCGGCGGCCGTCATTACCGGCATGATCGCGCTGGCATACATTGCCGGCGGTCTCGGCGTCGTCGGCCTGGCCATCATGGCATTGGGGTTTTTCCATCCCGAATACCTGCACTCGCTCCACCTGATCTGACGGGTCACGCCGCCTGCATCCGGCGATGGATGCGCGCGAGCAGCCGCAACGTCCGCCCTGCCCGCCTGGGCCTCCACATGCGAAGCCAGCTTCGCAGACGCCGCTTGATCGGATCGATCAATCCGTGCGCCCAGGCCAAGCCCGCCACCACGCGGCCGTAGAGCCATCGGAACCAGGCCAACTGCATGAGTTTGGGCTGCGTCACGTCGAAGATGAACGCCGTGACGCCTACGCTGACCATCTTCGCGAACGCCAGCACGCCGAGCGCTCCGAGCCACGAGCCGTGCGCCAGCATCCGCAAGCCGAGAAACTTGAGCGGCAGGAGCAGCAGCACCGGCACGATGAAGACGACGAGCGTTGCCGCGGGCGGCAGTACCGGACGCGGAGCCGGCCGCGACCTCAGATATGGATGGCGCGCTTGTCCACCGCCAATGCCGCCTCTTTCACCGCCTCGGTCAGCGTCGGATGCGCATGGCAGGTGCGGGCGATGTCCTCGGACGCGGCGCCGAACTCCATCGCAACGGCGGCCTCGGCGATCATATTGCCGGCATCCGCGCCGACGATATGCACGCCGAGCACGCGGTCGGTCTTGGCGTCGGCGAGGATCTTCACGAAGCCTTCGGTCTGCAGGTTCACCTTGGCGCGCCCGTTGGCGGTGAAGGGAAATTTGCCGACCTTGTAGGCAAGGCCGGCCTGTTTCAATTCGTCCTCGCTCTTCCCGACCGAAGCGACTTCCGGATAGGTGTAGACGACGTTGGGAATCACGTCGTAGTTCACGTGGCCGGACCGGCCGGCGAGATTTTCCGCCACCGCCACGCCTTCGTCCTGCGCCTTGTGCGCCAACATCGGGCCGGCGATCGCATCGCCGATGGCGTAGATACCCGGCACGTTGGTGGCGTAGC
>Ga0207650_10002877_pt1 | contig 11887 bp, 4 predicted proteins | sample KBSS63metaG_FD_184325 | JGI IMG/M metagenome (GOLD analysis project Ga0207650, IMG submission 184325) | Switchgrass rhizosphere microbial communities from Kellogg Biological Station, Michigan, USA - KBS S6-3 metaG (SPAdes) (version 2) | ecosystem: Host-associated > Plants > Roots > Rhizosphere >...
CTGTAGTTGCCTCGCCATCCGATTTCCCTGGCGGCCCATGCCGAACCTCCGACAAGGAATGTCAGCAGCAACAGCGCAGCGAAACGCAGAGCACCGGAACGGATCGGCCATTCGAGGCGTCCCGCATGCTGGGTCAGCAGGAACAGGACTCCGGTCGCGCAGATATAAATGTGTGCATACAACAGGGGAGTCAGCGGCCTGGTAGCGCCGGTGAATGCCAGGATAATTCCCAGTGCTGTTCCAATGGCGATGAATATCCAACCCGCGATTGCGGCAGAACCCTCTTGCCGTGGCCGGCGCAGGCACATCAACAGCACCAGCGCAAAAATGAGGCCACCTGTGATGTGGCCGAGCACGATCCCCAGATACGGAATTGTCGCCGAAGGGAATGCATACAAGTAGATCCCGGTCAGCGTCAGCAGAATCAGTCCAAGCGAGCGCACTCGAGTCATGATACGGACTCCGCTACTTCAGAAATCATTGATGGTGCTCTCCATTCATTGGCTCGCTCAAGGCAGGCTGCGACTGCAAGAACGCGTTCTTCTTCCCACGGTCGTCCCACGATCTGGACGCCAATGGGCATCCCTTCCGGCGAAACGCCCATCGGCACAACCGCGGCAGGAAGTCCGAGAAGGTTGAAGCACTGCGAATAGCTGAACGAATCGAGGTAATGGATTGTTTTCCCCTCGATAATCCAGGAGCGTTCCTTGTGCCGAAATGCCGGGCCTGCACTGACCGGACAAAGAAGGATTGGATAGTGATCCATCTGGTCGAGGAAGCAGTAACGCAGGGCGTCTCGTCCGAGCAGCGTGTCCATCAGCGATTGCATCGTAAGCGCAGGATCCCTGTCAGCAAAATCGAGGATTTCCCGGACGATGGCATACATTTCGGATTCGCGCCCTTTGTATGCCTGCCGCAACAGGATAGAAATGCCATCGATAAACAAGACATGCCACAGGCGAAGCGCTTCATCGAGTCCCTTCGGCAGGAAGGAGTCGACCGCGAATCCGTCATCCTGCAGCACCTGCGCGGCGCGCTTTACAGCCGCTCGCGTCTCCGGTGTGACAGGGGTACGCCCGTCGTCTTCGTAATATCCAATGCGCGTTTGCCGGAGGGTGGCGTGATCGATATGACGCAGCGGCACGGGCGCGGCGAACGGGTCGCCATTGTCGGGGCCGGCAATCACTTCGAACAACAACTTGAGATCTTGCACGGTCCGCGCCATCGGGCCAACAACGCCAAGCAGAGCAAACGGACCTGCCGAGGCTGGAAAGTGTCCGGTTGCCGGCACCCGGCCGGGTGTGGGCTTCAAACCGCAGATACCGGTGAAATGCGCCGGCACGCGTATCGATCCGCCGCCATCGCTGCCGATTCCACCGGCCGAACAGCACGCCGAGATTGCGGCCGCTTCGCCCCCGCTGGAGCCGCCCGGCGTCCGTTCCAGATTCCACGGACTGTTGGTTTGTCCGTAAAGAGCGCTGTGCGTTTCCCACGCCATCAGAAATTCCGGCGCAGTGGTGTTTCCAAGAACGATAGCGCCCGCGTCTTTTAGTCTCGAAACAAGGGGAGCATCGGATGCCGCAATACGGCCCTGCCGCAAACGCGTTCCGGTTTCGCACAACAGCCCGGAAACATCGATGGAACTCTTGATCGTGATTGGCACGCCATGCAGTGGGCCCAGCGGCTTGCCAGTGCTAACTTCGTCATCCGCGAGCTTTGCATGGCGAAGTGCGCGTTCCGTATCCACGCAGACAAATGCATTGAGCTTTGGATTGATACGTTCGATCTGGAAAAGATGTGCCTCAACAAGTTCCACTGCGGAAAGCTTTCGGTCACGAATCCCCGCGGCCATCTGCCACGCCGTCAGTCGTGTTGGTTCACTCATGGGTATTCGGGCGCAGTATAGCCCGACACGTGGCAAAGGATGAGAAGAGATTGGCGCCATACGACATTCGAATTCGAGTTAGAAGGAAAGCCGCACGCTGAGCTGGACCTCCCGGTTGGGAGTCGCAGTCTCGGTGATGGTTCCAAACTGTGGCGTGTTCACAAACCGGTTTGGGATGCCGAGGTTTGTGTGATTGAACGCATTGAAAAGTTCCCCGCGGAACTGGAGGTTCACGCGTTCGGTGAAGACGAAGTTTCGGTCCAGTGCCAGATCCATTGTTTGCATCCCGGGACCTTGTACAGAATTTCTTCCGGCATTGCCGAATGTGAATGCGGCCGGCACGGCGAACGCGGCAGGATTCATCCACTGACTCGAAGTGCGCGTGCCGGGCCCGAACACCGGTTCGCCAGTGACGTTGGCCCGTACCGGATTCTCGCCGAGTACCGTGCCCGTATTTGCCGTGTCGCCGAAAACCGATACCGTGAAGGGGAATCCGCTCTGCGCCTGATATTGGGAAGACAGGCGCCAGTGCGATGTCACCGCACGGATGAAAGAAGGGGAGCTCAGCGCGGGGATTTCGTAAACGAGGCTCAGGGAAAATCGATGGCGGATATCGCAGCCCGGTCCCTTTTCCGCATCCAGATTTGCGTTGTTCTGTGGAATGGACGCCTCGAACATCGGCGAACGGAAGTCCGGGGCGTCCGTCAGGCTCTTCGCAAACGTGTAGTTGGACAGCAACGTGAGCCCATGCGAGGCTTGCCGCCGAATGTTGATGTATCCCGCCTCATACCAGCTCTGAGCGGTATTCTCCAGCACGTTGATACCGCTTACCGGAAATGTCGTGCTGACAACGTTTGTGTCGGCCGGAAGAGTTGTTCCAGGAACGAAGCTCAGGGTCAGGTATGGCCGTCGTGGGCCAATGGCGCCCGGACCCGCCGTCGCGTTATTGATGAGGTGCGCGCGTTGCAGGTGGACTCCATGAGACCCGAGATGTCCTAATTCAATCGTGGTCGTTCGGTCCAGGCGACGTTCAATGGAGAAGCTCCACTGCTCGATGTACTGAGGCGGCGCTTTGGGATCAAGCGCTGCGAAACTGACCGTCGTCTGGCCGAGTACGGGCGTACCAAAATTGAAATGGGAGGCGACTATGCCCGCGGACGGAATGAAATTGTCGCTCTGCTGAGTCTCCGGAAAAACATACGGAACATTGTGGCGCTGATTGCACCACGTGTTCATATCCACGGGCGTGAAAAAAATTCCAAACGCGGCATGGACCACCAATTGGTAGTTCGGCACGTTTTGAGACAAGCCGATCCGAGGTGCAAAGTTCAGTTTATTGGAATACTTCAGACCTTCCGGATATCCGGATTGGCCACCGACAAAAACGGCGGGCGTTCCACCATCGAAGGTCAGGTTGGTGTTGGCGTAACGGATATCCACGAGCGGGCTCATGTATTCGTATCGCACCCCAGCCTGCACGGTTGTATTGCGCGCGAGATGGAAAGTATCCTGCGCAAACCCGTCGGCATACCACTGGCGAAGCTGCATCTGCGGAATTCCCGCCTGACGCTGCTTCACCGACGGAAGTCCAAGCAGAAAATTCGCAAGTGCCGCGCCGGTGCCGTCGTTGGTGGCAGTCTGTGTAGTGAAGCCGTTGGTGAACTGGTAGTAGCCGCGATTTTGAAAGAATCCCCACATCGGCCAGATAACGTCGCGGATGCTGCCGCCAAACTTTACCGCGTGTCGTCCCCACTGTGCGCTCAGCTGATCTCGGAGCTCGATTGTTGTATTCCATGAATGCATAGGAGTGGCGGCAAACGTATCTCCCATTCCCGAGTAACCCTGCACGTTGAACCAGGGTGCGCCATACGCTCCTTTTCCACCATACCCAACCCCCTGAATTCCCAACTCCGTAACGATGTCGTTGTCTTCGCTGTTCTCGGACGACCGATGCATTGCCAGTCGCGATACGGCGATGGTCCCCACGTTCGTGAGCCGCGGGCTGATCACGTGGTTCCAGGCGATGCTTCCGTGTTGCGAAAGGTTGTCGTGAAATGCGCCGAATCCCGGCAGGTTCTGCGGCATGAACCCGCGCTCCGAGCTGAACGAATACCGAAGCGAAATGTTATCGTTCGGCGAGAAAATATGATCGACGCGTATGGTGGACTGATCGGTGGAGTGACGCTCGTTTCGCGTGTCGAGGTAGTTGTTGCAATCCATTCCTGCTCCGACCACCGTCGGGGCGCCCATCATTGTCATGCCGCAGCCCATCGCTCCCATCTCCATGTTGGGACGCGGAATGTATTTCGATAGAAACAGCGAGGTCGCAGGATCAATCAGATTCGACGGGATCACATTACCCGGAAATGGATCGCGGATAATCTGCGGATTTGAAGGGCTGACCGGTTTGGTCGAATCGAACGACGGGTTGGCATGGGCGCTGAACGGATTGTAGATGGATTGGCCGCTCATGCTGAAGTCGCCCATGATTTCATCCTCGGTTGGAACCGTAGCGATCATCGTGTCGGCTTGGGTGTGCCGCAGGCCTTCATAGTTGAAAAAGAAGAATGTCTTGTTGCGGACAACCGGACCGCCAATCGATGCGCCAAAGTTATTGCGCACAAGAAAATTCGAGGAATTCATCTGATTGAAACTTCGTGCATCGAGCACATTGTTTCGAAGGAATTCGTAAACGGTCCCATGCAGTGCGTTGGTCCCGCTGCGCGTCACAATGTTTACCTGCCCGCCACCGGCCCCACCCATTTCAGCGGAGTAACTGCCTGTCTGAACTTTGAATTCCTGCACCGCATCGGGAGAAGGACTGAAGTTCAGGGTGTTGAATGTGGGATCGGTGTTGGTCGCGCCATCCAACAGAAAGTAGTTTGCGTTGGGCCTGTTTCCACCCACGCTCACCGCCGAACGCTGTCCAGGACGCCAATAGAGGGGATTCATGTTTCCTGTCTGCGCGCCGTGACTCACATGCGCACCGGGAACTGTCAGGACCAGGTCGATGAGCATGCGGCCATCCAGCGGCAGATTGCTGACCGCGGTTTGCTCGATCACTTCGCCCACGCTCGCATCAGTGGTTCGCAACGCCTCCGCGGTTTCGGATAGAACGCTGACGGTGCCGACGACCGTTGCCAGCCTCAGGCCGGCCTCCAGGCTGACTTGCTGGCCAACCTCCATGTGCACGATGCGAGAGTACGTGGCGAATCCAACCGCGACGACGGAAAATTCATATTCTCCCGGCAACAGCCCCGTGAATTGGAAGATCCCGAATTCGTTGGTCGTCGTGTGCCGCACAGCGCCCGTCGACTTTGCAGTCATCTGAACATCAGCATTGGGAACAACGCCTTGTTGAGGATCCAGAACTGTTCCTCCCAGCAGCGCGTAATTGCTTTGCGCAAATGCGGGAGAGCAAACCAGAAGTGCCAGAAGAATCGGGAAACATAATGATGAAATCCGTCTGCGCATGGAGAGATCCCCCTGGTCGTTCGATTTTGGCTGCCAAACATATCACTGGCGGTCGGCTTTCTTTGATAAAGGCGCAAAGAATCTGGGGTTAGTACAATTTCATTATTGACACGCGCTACATTCGGTGTTTTCATTCCCCCGATTTAGTTGTTAACAAGCCGATACTCTTCCGTGCGCTATTCACGCTGACGCTGCCATGAGGATAAGAATCATGAGTTGGATGCGAGTTGTAGTTGCGATTTTGGCTACTCTTCTTTTTTCTATTCCGCTGTTCAGTCAATCCAGTAATGCCACCATGAGCGGCACCGTGAATGACCCTTCGGGGGCCGTTGTTCCCGGCGTCACGATCACCGCGACGAACAATGCCACTGGCGTTTCGTCGACGGCAATCACCAACGAAGCGGGCGTCTATAGCATCACTGGACTCTTGCCTGGAGTTTATAAGGTATCGTCCTCGCTTACCGGCTTCCGGCCACAGACTTTCACGGACGTTCAAGTCGGCAGCTCCGCACAGATTCGTTTGAACTTTGCGCTGGCCCTCGGCACAGGAGCCCAGACTGTGGAAGTCACGATCGAAGCGCAGAACCTCATCACATCCTCGTCGTCATCGGTCGGCGCGGTATTGCAGGAAAAGACGATTCAGGACCTGCCTCTCGTGAGCAACAACGTGCTCGATCTGGTCGGAGTCATGGCTGGCGTTCGCATGACCAACGACGCTGTCTTCGGAGCCGAACAAACCAATTTCGCCGGAGTCAGTGCCCGCGATATCAATGTGCAGCGAGATGGGATCAGCATCAACAACCAAAGGTGGCCCAACGGTCTCGATTCGCCGACACGGATGAACCCGGATCTCGTTGGTGAAATCAAATTGATTCTTGCGCCGGTCGATGCCGAAATGGGACGGGGCAACGGGCAAGTTCAGATTCAGACGCGCTCGGGAACAAATGCATTCCACGGGTCCCTCGTGTGGAATGTGCAAAACTCGGCTTTGGATGCCAACACGTGGACCAATAATTCAAAGTCGCCGGTTGTCACGCCGCCCTGGAGAAACCAGCACGAGTACAACATCGCTGTCGGTGGCCCGATCAAGAAAAACAAGACTTTCTTTTATGCGCTTTGGGATCAAAATATCGTGAGTTCGCGCGCCACCGCGTATCCTACGGTCCTGACGGATTGCGCCCGTCTTGGAATCTTTCGTTACTTCGACAATTTCAATAACGGCAATGCCAATCAGATACCTATAGGTGGCGGTACACCCACCGTGCCGACCGTCAATCTGGATGGAAGTCCAAGATCACCGGATGGAAGTCCGGTTCGATATTTGAGTGTGTTCGGTACCTTAGCCGCCAATCCGACAAGGAATGATTGCTCCGATGCGCAGATCAACCCTTCGACTCTTGTTCCAACGGGAGCCGGTGCACCCTGGGATCCATTAAGGACACAATTCGATACGACTGGATTCATGGCAACAACGTTGAGTGCCATGCCGCACGCGAATGCTTTCGACAATCCCGGCAATCTGGTCGCATCGACCGGCTTCTTCGGAGCGACCTACGCACCCGAGGGCTTGAACACGGCAACGACTCGCTGGGTTCGAACCACGCACGGTTCCGACAACTTATTCGGCGTCGGTGGCGCCAACAACCGCAAGCAGATCAATGTCAAGATCGACCACAACTTCAACGCCCGACATAAAGTGAACGGGTCTTACAGTTATGAAAAGGACGTCTCCGACGATGCGGCTTTACCGCAGTGGGAGACCGTGCCCCCGGGACAAGATATCCGGAAACCCCAGGTTCTGTCGGTCAATTTCACATCGACGCTATCGCCTTCCATGGTGAATGAGGCGCGTTTTGGATTCTCGCGAACCGGCGCGAACACCGGTGGATCCGGTCAACGTGAGGATGTTGGCGATGAAATTATGGCCAAGCTTCCCCTGGTGAACAATGAAAGGATCCTGACGAATGTCGGGTTCCAGAATATGGCTTTCGGAAATGGCATCCTGGGTGGTCTGACTTATGCCAGCCATGAGGTTAGTCCCCGGTGGATCTACGCGGATACTTTTAGTTGGACGCGTGGGAAACATTCCTTGAAGTTTGGTGGGGAATACCGATTGTCCAGCTCAAAATCCACACTCGGCGGCAGTGTCCAGACGGGGGCCAACCTGCCTACCGCAGCAATCGGCAACGCACCGAACGCTGGAGTATCGGGCATCGCGAGGGCCGGGTTGACGGGTAATACTAATAGCGGAAATCAACAGGTAGCGGAAAACATGCTCACCTGGTTGTCGGGATCACTCGGAACGCTCCAACAAACACGATTTATCAATGAGCTGCAGTCGGTCTGGAATGATCCCACCAAGGACCCTTTCAAGATACGCGATATCGCTCAGAATGAATTTGGCTCCTTCGTCAAGGACGACTGGAAAGTCTCAAAGGATCTGACCCTCAATCTCGGCGTGCGTTGGGATTTTTACGGCGTCCCATGGGAGAGAAATGGGCTGACCACGGGGTTGGTTGACGGCGGAAATGCCCTGTTTGGATTGTCCGGCCGAGACTTTTCAGGCTGGATGAAGCCCGGCGTGCGCGCTGATTTGATGACGATCACGTATGTGGGGCCGAAGTCTCCGAATCCGAACGATAAAATCTATGGCGAGGACCTGAACAATTTTGGTCCCGCAGTCGGCTTCTCCTGGCAAGTTCCGTGGGGAGGTAAAGGCAAGACAACGCTGCGTGGCGGATATCAGCTTTCGTATCTCGGAGGCGGTCGAGGATTCGTTCTCGACACCGCCATCGGCAATCCCCCCGGCAGCAGCAACCAGGCCAACTATGTGATCCCTGCCTCGGATCCCTATTTCAGTCTCTCGAAGCTGGTTGCCAACCCGAGTCTGATACCGGTTCAACCGACGTTCCTGCCGAACCCGACAGCGACGGTAATTCCCGTGACGGACCGAACCGGGCTTATGAATGCGTTCGATCCGAACTATGTGAGCCCCTACGTTCAGAACCTCACTTTGTCGGCAACGCGCACCATCTCATCGAAAGTGTCGCTGGAAGTCCGATACATCGGGACGCTGAGCCGCAAGCTGTATGGCAACATGGATCTCAATGCTCCCAACTTTCTGTATAACGGATTGAAGGAAGCGTTCGACGCCGCAAGAAGTGGCGGCGAGTCCCCATTGCTCGATCAGATGTTCAACGGGCTGACGATCGCATCGTTTTTTGATACGTGCCGCACTTCCGACGGTGTCGCGACCCCGTGTGGTCCAGTAGGGACAACGCCGGCTGGCGGTGTGCTTCAGACCGGTGCAATGCACTTGCGAGCGTATTTCGGAACGCAGAGCAACCTGGCAAATGGAAACTATCAGGCCCTGGCCACAACGCTCAATACGCTGACCAACCCCGTATCCGGCAGCGCCTCCGGTTCGGTGCTCCGGTACAGTGGCTTGTTCCCGGAGAACTTCATCAAGACGAATCCCCAGCTGGCAAACGCCGTCCAGGAATCCAACCTCGGATACGCGAACTATCATTCGATGCAAAGCCAGGTTACGATCCGTCCTACTGCAGGCCTCACACTGGAAGTATCGTATACGTTTGCCCGGAATCTCGGCATGAGTCCAGGAGAAGGACCAAACGGAACTGGTGCCACCTTCACCGATCCAACCAACCGAGCCGCGGATTATGCTCTTCTGCCTTCAGACCGAATGCACTCCATGATCACTTATGGTTCCTTTGCCCTTCCGATTGGGCCCAATAAGATGTTTTTCGCGAATTCGACCGGTTTCTGGGCTCGGCTTGCTGAAAACTGGCAGGCGAGTTGGATTTTGAACCTGACATCCGGAGCCCCTTCCACCATCGCGGCTCAAAGCATGCTTTACGGAAATGGAGTTCCGGATGTTGTCGGGCCCTTTGACAAGTCCAACAAATACAGTTGGAACCCAACCTCAACGGCGGGCTATCTGTACTCCGATGGCAACGGCAAGAATTTGTATACGAAGGTGAAGGACCCGCAGTGCCTCAACCCTGCTATTGTCGCCGCATCTCTTGCGGCTTCCTGTACTCTCAATGCGGTCGCGAATTCCAGTGGTCAAGTTGTGCTGCAGACCCCGTTGCCCGGTCATCGAGGGACCCTGGGTTTGAATCCGATCTACACGGTGGGCACGCGAACGGCCGACCTGGCCGTTCAGAAGAGAATTCAAATCAAGGAAGGAATTAGCGCCACCGTACGTTTAGATGCAACCAATGTTTTCAACCACCCGACGCCGGGAACTGAAGGTGGATTCTTCGCTGCTGCCCCCGCGGTGTCGGACTTGAACCTGCAAAGCGGAGTTCCTTTTGGAAGTTATTCTTCCAAGGTAGGAAGCCGCCAATTCCAGCTCAAGGCCCGAGTGGATTTTTAGTTAATCCTGCAGGCGCGGTCGGATGATCGCGCCTGCATTTGCGTATGAAGCAATTATTTCCACTGCTTCTGCTTTCGCTCGAACTTTTCATCCCTTCCATAACCCTTTCCCAGGAAGAATCCATTGGCCTTCGATTGATCGAAGTCCGAAGCGAAGCGGAGGCCGCAGGCATTCGCGCACAACTTCAGAGTGGAGCTTCGTTCGATGCGCTTGCCAGAGCCCGCTCGGTCCACGGCTCTGCCAGCGCGGGAGGCTATCTGGGACTGCTGAAGCTGACCGATCTCAAACCCGAATTGCAGCGGGCGCTGAATGGTCTGGCGCCCGGCGGCATCAGTGCGGTCACGCCGCTCGACGGCGAGTTTGCGCTGTTCCAGCGGTTGACCATGGAAGAAGTAAACTGGGTCGTCTCGAATGACGCCGGGATCCAGGCATTTGAACAACGCCGATATGACGCAGCAGCCCAGAGTTTCCAGCAGGCTGTTCAGTATGCTGAGAAGCTGATACCCGCGGACTATCGGCTCGAGGACAGTCTGCATGGTCTTGCCGAAACGTATCGGCTGCAAAAGAAGTACAACGAAGCCGAACCTGTTTATCGCCGTTACATCGCAGCTCACTGGGGAGGGAGCAGCGCGCCGGAAGTGCTGGACCGGTGTTCTGCGCTGATAGCGATAACGTATTTTCACGATTCCTCGTTTGACGAAACACTGCGGAAGTTCCAGGAAGCCGTCAATCGATCGCCTGTGGGCGAAGAGCTGTATCAGGCAATGAGCGCCATACTTTTTAAGGCCCAGCTGATGCCGGAAGCAGAGGCCCTTATGGTCCTCGCTGCACAGTCGTTCCCGGAGTCCAGGGATGTTCACTTTCACCTGGCTCAACTTTATCTCGTCAGCGGAAAGCCCATGAAGGCACTCGAGGCATTTGAGCAGCTCAGCCGGATAAAAGCACCGGCGGGATTCGATCCTGCATTGGATAGCCTTCAGCAAAGCGTCGTTTATCAGAAAATTGGAAGTATTCGAGCGGAGCTTGCTGATTTTGAGCAGGCGGTGTCCGCCTACAAGAAGGCTTTGGAATTCACGCCGGATAACTCCGAAGCGCGTCTGGGTTTGGGTGATGTTTACCTGCGAGAGGGAAAACCAGACGATGCTCTAGCCGAATATGATCCGGTGGCTGCCGCGTCCCCTCAAAGCGTTCCCGCCCAATTCCGGATCGCGGATGCGAATTTACGGCGCGGAAACTACGCTGAAGCTGTAACGGCTGCCGCGAAGGCGCTGGCCATCGAACCAAAACATCAAAGGGCACGATACATCCGGGCCACGGCACTTTTGCGGATGGACCGGAAGGACGAAGGCGACAAAGAACTCGAACTGTATCGCAAACTCGAAGAGGAGACGAGGGCTGAAAGGGACCGCAGCCGGAACGTCGTCGTGCTCAATCGAGGCGCGGCGGGGAAATTTCTGGAAGGAGAGCCTCAGGAAGCGATCGACATGTTTCTCAAGATTATCGAAAGCTATCCGGACGTCTCGCCACAATATCTGAATTTGGGGATCGTGCAGAGCAAGCTCGGTCGCCACCAGGCTGCCATCGACACGTTTCAGAAAATGTTGAGTCTGGGGATGGACGATAATTTTCTGGTGTACTGGAATCTTTCCCAGGAATATCGGTTACTCGGCGATATGGATGCCAGCCGGCGTCATGAGGTCGTCTATCTTCAAAACCTCGACGTGGCGTTGCGAGATGCGCTCGAGTGGAATCTTGAATAAGGATCAAATGCGCGTTGAGATGCTTGTCAGAATTTTCGCGGCTTTCATCATCGCCGTCGTCATGACGAACGTCAGTGCCGCCTGGCAGCAGAGCGCCACTGTGGTTTATTCGAGTATCGCAGCGCAGGCGGGTATCAATTTCAAGCACGAAAACGGCGCCTCTCCGCAAAAGTTCCTGCCTGAAACAATGGGTGCAGGAGCTGTCGTCTTTGATTTTGACAACGATGGGTGGCCGGATATTTTTCTCGTCAACGGCGGCTCGTTCGTGGACAGCAAGGTTGCGGCGGCTGCGAAGCACCGGCTCTACCGTAACAACCGCAATTCTACATTTACGGACGTGACAGCGACTTCGGGCATCGGTGTGTCCGG
>Ga0207650_10002879_pt1 | contig 11883 bp, 13 predicted proteins | sample KBSS63metaG_FD_184325 | JGI IMG/M metagenome (GOLD analysis project Ga0207650, IMG submission 184325) | Switchgrass rhizosphere microbial communities from Kellogg Biological Station, Michigan, USA - KBS S6-3 metaG (SPAdes) (version 2) | ecosystem: Host-associated > Plants > Roots > Rhizosphere...
GGTTGGCCGCTTAATCTCTCAGTCATTTGGCGCCAGGCGCCGCGTTTCTTTAGGGTCTTACCGGCTACACCTACAAGCGAAGGAACCGGGCCCCTAGAAAAGAGCGCTGCTTTATACCAGAAAGACCTTGGTGCAACAACAGCGAGTATGTTTTTACCGCAGTAAATCTCGCCCGTTGATGCCTGAACCGTTGCCAGGAGGGGCCGCTGCCATAGCCGACCGCTCGTCGCACAGAATGATTTTCAGCGCCCGCGCGCGCCGCAAAGCGCACAGCGAAACTCTCTGAGGCGCCATCAAAACAGCATTTGAGCCAAAAGCACAGGCAAAAATGGGCTAGTCATTTGCCAATCAGACCACTACGGTAGGGCTTTTCCAGACTGCACTCGCAGATGGGCCTTCGATCTGCAAAGGAAACCGACCATGCGCCTCGCTGCCCTGCCACTGTTGCTTGCCCCTCTTTTAATCGCGCCGCTGGCCTCTGCCGCCAGCAACCTGAGCGTTTGCACCGAGGCCAGCCCCGAAGGGTTTGATGTGGTGCAGTACAACTCGCTGACCACCACCAACGCCTCGGCAGATGTGCTGATGAACCGCCTGGTGGACTTCGACGCCGCCAGCGGCAAACTGGTGCCCAGCCTGGCAGACAGCTGGGACGTGTCGCCGGACGGCCTGACGTACACCTTCAAACTGCACCCGGACGTGAAATTCCATCGCACCGAGTATTTCACCCCGAGTCGCAGCCTGACCGCCGAAGACGTGCGCTTCAGCTTCGAACGCATGCTGGACCCGGCCAACCCCTGGCACAAAATTGCCCAGAGTGGCTTCCCTCACGCCCAATCCCTGCAATTGCCTGCGCTGGTCAAGAAGATCGACGCCCTCGACCCGCTGACCGTGCGCTTCACCCTGGATCACGCCGATTCCACCTTCCTCGCAGCCCTGAGCATGGGCTTTGCCTCGATCTACCCGGCCGAATACGCCGACAAACTGCTCAAGGCCGGCACGCCCGAAAAGCTCAATAGCCAGCCCATCGGCACCGGGCCATTCATCTTCAGCCGCTTCCAGAAAGATGCGGTGGTTCGCTACAAGGCCAACCCGGACTACTTCGCCGGCAAACCGGCTGTGGATAACTTGATCTTCGCCATTACACCGGACGCCAATGTGCGCTTGCAGAAATTGCACCGCGACGAGTGCCAGATCGCCTTGTCGCCCAAGCCGCTGGATGTAGGCGAGGCAGAGAAAGATCCTGCGCTCAAGGTGGAAAAAACCGCAGCCTTCATGACCGCATTCGTGGCCATCAACAGCCAGCACCCTCCTCTGGACAAGCCCGAAGTGCGCCAGGCGATCAACCTGGCGTTCGACAAGGCCAGCTACCTCAAGGCTGTGTTTGAAGGCACCGCCGAAGCCGCCAACGGCCCGTACCCGCCCAATACCTGGAGCTACGCCAAGGACTTGCCGGGTTATCCCCAGGACCTTGCCAGGGCCAAGGTGTTGCTGGACCGCGCCGGGCTCAAGGATGGCTTCAAGACTACTATCTGGACTCGCCCCACCGGCAGCCTGCTGAACCCCAACCCGAACCTGGGCGCGCAATTATTGCAGGCGGACCTGGCCAAGGTCGGCATCCAGGCCGAAATCCGCGTGATCGAATGGGGCGAGCTGATTCGCCGTGCCAAGGCCGGCGAGCACGACTTGCTGTTCATGGGCTGGGCCGGCGACAACGGTGACCCGGATAACTTCCTGACCCCGCAATTCTCCTGCGCGGCGGTCAAATCAGGCACCAACTTCGCCCGTTATTGCGACCCGGCCCTGGACAAGCTGATCAGCGCCGGCAAGACCACCAGCGAGCAAGGCGTGCGCAGCAAGCTGTATCAACAGGCTCAGGCGCAGATCCAGCAGCAGGCGTTGTGGTTACCGTTGGCGCATCCGACCGCGTTTGCCCTGGCCCGCAAGAACGTCCAGGGGTACCAGGTAAGCCCGTTCGGGCGCCAGGATTTCTCCAAGGCCAGCGTCAAGCCCTGATAGCAGGCCCCGCCCACTGGGCGGGGTCATATCCACCCATATTCAGCCATCGACAACGGATCACCATCCCCCACGATGATGTGATCCAGCAGCCGCACATCCACCACCTCCAGGGCGCCTTGCAGGGTTTTGGTCAGTTTTCGATCAGCCACGCTCGGCTCCGCACTTCCCGAAGGATGGTTGTGACACAGGATCAATGCCGCTGCGTTGTAAGCCAGGGCGCGCTTGACCACTTGCCGCGGGTAAACCACGGCGGCATCGATAGTGCCCTGGAACAAAGCCTCGAAGCCCAAGACGCGGTGCTTTGAATCGAGAAACAGGCAGCCGAAGATCTCGTGTGGCTCATGACGCAACAGCGCCTTGAGGTAATTGCGCACGGCTATCGGGCTTTCGAGTACCGATTCACTGCGCAGTTGTTCGGCCATGTGCCGCCGGGACATTTCCAGCACCGCCTGCAACTGGGCAAACTTGGCGGGCCCCAAGCCCAATTGCTGGCTGAACAACGCCTGGCTGGCCTCCAACAAGGGGCGCAAGCCACCAAATTGCGCCAACAGGTGACGCGCAAGGTCCACCGCGCTTTTACCGCAAACCCCGGTACGCAAGAAAATCGCCAACAACTCGGCATCCGACAAACTTGCCGCGCCCCACTCCAATAGCTTCTCCCGCGGCCGCTCCGCCGCCGGCCAATCGCGAATACTCATCCCGCCTCCCTCTCCCTATGTGCGCCATATACGCCACGTCCGCCGCTGTTGCTGGGCGGGCGCTGTGTTATCGTAGGCCCTCTTTTTTGCATGCGATTTCACCTGGGGAGGGGAGATCGCAGGCGTCACTGAACTGGCTTCACTGAACTGGAAAGGCAAACCAATGCAGCGTCTGTATCGGAAACGCATCGTTCTCGGCGTCGGCGGCGGCATTGCCGCCTACAAGAGCGCAGAGTTGGTTCGCAGGCTCCTGGACCACGGTGCCGAAGTGCGCGTGGTCATGACCCGCGGCGGCAGCGAGTTCATCACCCCGCTGACCATGCAGGCCTTGTCCGGCCACCCGGTTCACTTGGACCTGCTGGACCCGGCGGCCGAAGCCGCCATGGGCCATATCGAACTGGCCAAATGGGCCGACCTGGTGCTGATCGCCCCGGCCACCGCCGACCTGATCGCCCGCCTGGCCCAAGGCATCGCCGATGATCTGCTGACCACTTTGGTACTGGCCACCGACGCCACTGTCGCCATCGCCCCGGCCATGAACCAGGCCATGTGGCGCGACCCGGCCACCCAGGCCAACACGCAACTCCTGCAAAACCGTGGCCTGAAGGTGTTCGGCCCAGCCTCCGGAAGCCAGGCCTGCGGTGACGTCGGCATGGGCCGCATGCTCGAAGCCACCGACCTGGCGCTGTGTGCCGCCGAGTGCTTCCAACACCTGGCCCTGACCGGCAAGCACGTGCTGATTACCGCCGGGCCGACCCAGGAAAACATCGACCCGGTGCGCTACATCACCAACCATAGTTCAGGAAAAATGGGGTTCGCGCTTGCCGAAGCCGCGGTCGAGGCAGGCGCACGCGTCACCTTGATCACTGGCCCGGTGCATTTGCCAACACCCGATCGGGTCACGCGAATCGACGTAGTCAGCGCCCGGGACATGCTGGCGGCCTGCGAAGCGGCCATTCCCTGCGACCTGTTCATCGCCTCGGCAGCGGTCGCGGACTACCGCCCGGAAGTGGTTGCCCCGCAAAAGCTCAAGAAAGACCCTACAAGCGGCGACGGCCTGCTCCTGCAAATGGTGCGCAACCCGGACATCCTGGCAACCATCGCCACGCGCCCGGACCGCCCGTTCAGTGTCGGCTTCGCCGCCGAGACCGAGCACCTGCTGGACTACGCCGCGCGCAAATTGAAAGACAAAAACCTCGACCTGATCGTTGCCAATGATGTCGCCAACCCGAGCATCGGCTTCAACAGCGAGGAAAACGCCTGCAGCGTGATTGACCGCGAACTGCACGCCACCCTTTTCGCCCAGACCAGCAAGGGCAAGATTGCCCGACAGCTGATCTCATTTATCGCCCAACGGCTGAACCAGGTTTAATTTCCATGCACGCTTTGCAAGCCAAGATCCTCGACCCCCGCATCGGCAGCGAATTCCCACTGCCGGCCTACGCTACCCCGGGCTCCGCCGGCCTGGACCTGCGCGCCATGCTCAAGGAAGACACCCTCCTTGAGCCGGGCCAGACCCTGCTGATCCCCACCGGCCTGTCGATCTATGTCGGCGACCCTGGCCTGGCGGCGCTGATCCTGCCGCGCTCCGGCCTGGGCCACAAACACGGCATCGTCCTTGGCAACCTCGTGGGGCTGATCGACTCGGACTACCAGGGCGAGTTGATGGTGTCGTGCTGGAACCGTGGCCAGACCGCGTTCAACATCGCAGTCGGCGAGCGCATCGCCCAACTGGTATTGGTACCGGTAGTGCAGGCGCACTTCGAATTGGTGCAGGAATTCGACGAGACCCAACGCGGCGCTGGCGGCTTTGGGCATTCCGGCAGCCACTGACCACGCCGCCCCTGGCCGGCACCTTTGGTCCGGCCAGACGCTACCGCATGGCTTTCAGGAAGAAGAATGCGCGGAATTTACCAGCGTTATTTCCCATTGAAAATCAACGGGTTACGCAAACAAAAATACGAAGCCCAAGCTCCGATGGCACTTTTGCACCACGAACTCTCTGCCGAAAACACCGTCATACCCTTCAGTTTGAGCCTGCCGGCCAGCCCCATTCAGGCCAGCCTTGCCCCCTTTCAGATGGAGTTCCCCCCGCGATGACTACCGCAGCCCGAGTAGCCCCGACGTTCCCCGACAGCATCTTTCGCGCCTATGACATTCGTGGCGTGGTGCCCAAGACCCTGACTGCCGAAACCGCCTACTGGATTGGCCGCGCCATCGGCGCCCAGAGCCTTGCCCAGGACGAGCCCAACGTCTCGGTCGGCCGTGATGGTCGCCTGTCCGGCCCCGAGTTGGTGGAGCAGCTGATCCAGGGCCTGGCCGACAGCGGTTGCCACGTCAGCGACGTGGGCCTGGTGCCAACGCCGGCGCTGTACTATGCCGCCAACGTCCTGGCCGGCAAATCCGGCGTCATGCTCACCGGCAGTCATAACCCGTCGGACTACAACGGCTTCAAGATCGTCATCGCCGGCGACACCCTGGCCAACGAACAGATCCAGGCCCTGCATGACCGCCTGAAGAACAATGACCTGACCAGCGGCACGGGCAGCGTCACGAAAGTCGACATTCTTCAGCGCTACTCTGATGAAATCACTGGCGACGTGAAGCTCGCGCGCCGCCTCAAAGTGGTGGTGGACTGCGGCAACGGCGCGGCCGGCGTGATCGCCCCGCAGTTGCTCGAAGCCCTCAATTGCGAAGTGGTCCCGCTGTTCTGCGACGTCGACGGCAACTTCCCCAACCACCACCCGGACCCGGGCAAGCCTGAGAACCTGGTGGACCTGATCGCCAAGGTCAAGGAAACCGGCGCCGATGTGGGCCTGGCCTTCGACGGTGACGGCGACCGCGTGGGCGTAGTGACAAACACTGGCGAGAACGTATTCGCCGACCGCTTGCTGATGCTGTTTGCCCGTGACGTGGTGGCGCGCAATGCCAACGCCGAGATCATTTTCGACGTGAAGTGCACGCGCCGCCTCACCCCGCTGATCAAGGAATATGGCGGCCGCCCACTAATGTGGAAGACCGGTCACTCGTTGATCAAAAAGAAAATGAAGGAAACCGGCGCGCTGTTGGCTGGCGAAATGAGCGGCCACGTGTTCTTCAAGGAGCGCTGGTTCGGGTTTGACGACGGCATCTACAGCGCCGCTCGCTTGTTGGAGATCCTCAGCAAGGAAGAATCCACGGCGCAGGAGCTGTTTCAGACCTTCCCGAACGATATTTCTACGCCAGAGATCAATATCCATGTGACCGAGGAGAGCAAATTCAGCATCATTGACGCACTGCACGATGCGCAATGGGGTGAAGGCGCCAACCTGACCTCCATTGATGGTGTGCGAGTCGATTACGCCAAAGGCTGGGGCCTGGTTCGCGCGTCCAACACCACACCGGTGCTGGTGCTGCGTTTCGAGGCGGATACCGAGGCCGAGTTGCAGCGCATCAAGGACGTGTTCCACGCCCAGTTGAAACGTGTTGCCCCTGATCTCCAATTACCGTTCTGATTTTTGCACCGGAGCCCTGAATGACCCTCGAACGCGAAGCCGCTGCCAACACCGCCAAGGTCCTGTCCGAAGCGCTGCCTTATATTCGACGCTACGTCGGCAAGACGCTGGTGATCAAATACGGCGGCAATGCCATGGAAAGCGACGAGCTGAAAACCGGCTTTGCCCGTGACATCGTGTTGATGAAAGCCGTGGGGATCAACCCGGTGGTGGTCCACGGTGGCGGCCCACAAATCGGCGACCTGCTCAAGCGCTTGTCGATCGAGAGTCACTTCATCGATGGCATGCGCGTTACTGATGCGCAGACCATGGATGTGGTGGAGATGGTCCTCGGCGGCCAGGTGAACAAGGACATCGTCAACCTGATCAACCGCCATGGCGGCAGCGCCATCGGCCTGACCGGCAAGGATGCGGAGCTGATCCGCGCGAAAAAACTGACCGTAACCCGTCAGACGCCGGAAATGACCCAGCCGGAAATCATCGACATCGGCCAGGTAGGCGAAGTGATCGGCATCAACACCGACCTGCTCAACCTGCTGGTCAAAGGCGACTTCATCCCGGTGATCGCGCCGATCGGCGTGGGCGCCAATGGCGAGTCCTACAACATCAACGCCGACCTGGTGGCGGGCAAGGTTGCCGAGGCACTGAAGGCTGAAAAGCTGATGCTGCTGACCAACATTGCCGGGCTGATGGACAAGCAAGGCAAGGTGCTGACCGGCTTGACGACCCAGCAAGTAGACGACCTGATCGCCGACGGCACCATTTACGGCGGCATGCTGCCAAAGATCCGCTGCGCACTGGAAGCCGTGCAAGGCGGCGTTGGCAGCTCACTGATCCTGGATGGCCGCGTTCCCAATGCGATCCTGCTGGAAATCTTCACCGATACCGGCGTGGGCACGCTGATCAGTAACCGCAAGCGTCCTTAAGCGTCAAACACAAAAAGGCCCCGCTCAATCGAATTGAGCGGGGCCTTTTCTATGGGCGCTGACTCTACAAATAAGTGGAGATCGCCTGTGGAAGGGAGCAAGCCCCCACACAAGCGCTCTTACACCATTGGGTCTGTGTCAGACGCCAAACTGCTCGCGGTACGCGCGCACTGCCGGCAAGTGCTGCTTGAGCTGCGGGTCATCTTCCAGGAACTGCAATACCTGGTTCAACGAAACGATGCTCACCACTGGAATGCCGAAATCGCGCTCCACTTCCTGGATCGCCGACAACTCACCGTTGCCACGCTCCTGGCGATTCAGCGCGATCAACACGCCGGCCGCCTTGGCACCCTCCTGGGAAGCGATGATCTGCATCACTTCACGGATCGCGGTACCGGCGGTGATGACATCGTCGATGATCAACACATCGCCAGTCAGCGGTGCGCCGACCAGGCTACCGCCTTCGCCGTGAGCCTTGGCTTCCTTGCGGTTGAAGCACCATGGCAGATCGCGCCCATGATGTTCCGCCAGGGCCACGGCCGTTGCGGCGGCCAGGGGAATACCCTTGTAGGCCGGGCCGAACAGCACGTCGAAGGAAATACCGCTTTCAACGATGGCCGCCGCGTAGAAACGGCCCAACTGAGCCAGGGCCGAACCCGAGTTGAACAAGCCGGCGTTGAAGAAGTACGGGCTGGTGCGCCCGGACTTGAGAGTGAACTCACCGAAGCGCAAAACACCGCGATCGATGGCAAAACGAATGAAATCGCGTTGATACGCCTGCATGAAAAAAGCCTCAGATACCACGGATTTAGCTAATTAGGTAGACGGCGTGTATCATACACGCACGCGATTTTTGGGGCCATTTATGCGGATCATCAGTGTGAACGTTAATGGTATTCAGGCTGCAGTCGAGCGTGGTTTGCTCAGTTGGCTGCAAGCCCAGAATGCCGACGTCATCTGCCTGCAGGATACCCGCGCCTCCGCCTTTGAACTGGACGACCCAGCCTTCCAACTGGATGGCTACTTCCTTTATGCCTGCGATGCCGAAGTGCCCACCCAAGGTGGCGTGGCTTTGTATTCGCGGTTGCAACCCAAGGCGGTCATCAGCGGCCTCGGCTTCGAGACAGCCGACCGCTACGGGCGCTACCTGCAAGCCGATTTCGATAAGGTCAGCATCGCGACCTTGCTGCTCCCTTCGGGGCAGAACGGCGATGAAGACTTGAACCAGAAGTTTAAGCTAATGGACGATTTCGCCCGTTACCTGGACAAACAGCGGCGCAAACGTCGCGAGTACATTTATTGTGGCTCGCTGTACGTGGCGCAACAGAAGCTGGATATCAAGAACTGGCGCGACAGCCAGCAATCCCCGGGCTTCCTGGCGCCGGAACGGGCCTGGATGGACGAGATTGTCGGCAACATGGGCTATGTGGATGCCCTGCGCGAAGTCAGCCGCGAAGGCGACCAGTACAGCTGGTGGCCGGACAACGAACAGGCTGAGATGCTCAACCTGGGTTGGCGTTTCGACTACCAGTTGCTGACCCCAGGTCTACGCCGGTTTGTTCGCAGTGCACGCTTGCCGCGCCAGCCGCGCTTCTCGCAGCATGCGCCGCTGATCGTGGACTACGACTGGACGCTGACCATCTGAGGTGCTTTTCCAGGCACAAAAAAACCGACATCACTGTCGGTTTTTTTGTGGGTGCTCGCTATTTGACCAAGCGCCAGGTAAAGGGATAACGATAGGCAATGCCCTTGTTGGCCTTGATACCGCCAATGATCGTCATCACCACCGTCGCAATCGCCAGGGCGATCATCAGGAAAAACCCGATGACTGCGAACGCCAGCACCATGCAGACCAGCCAGGCAATGGCCACGGTGATCTGGAAGTTCAAGGCCTCCTTGCCCTGATCATCAATGAACGCATCCTTTTCCTTCCTGATTTGCCACAGGATCAGTGGCCCCACGACGCTGCCGAAGGGGAACACAAAGCCCAGGAACGCCGCAAAATGACACAGCATCGCCCCTTGGCGCGCCTCGTAGGACGGCGTGGGTACCAGTGGCTGAGTGTCATTCATGGCGTTTCTCCTTGAGGCCGATTCAGTCAGCCAGTGCGGCGTTTTGCAGTTCGAAGATTTCGTTCATGCCTTTCTGGGCCAGGGCCAGCATGGCGTTCAGCTCGGCCGGCTGGAATGGCGCGCCTTCGGCGGTGCCCTGCACTTCGATGAAACCACCGGTGCTGGTCATTACCACGTTCAGGTCGGTCTCGGCAGCCGAGTCTTCCAGGTAATCCAGATCCAGCACCGGCTCACCCTGATACATGCCCACCGAGACGGCGGCAATCATCTGCTTGAGCGGGTCGCCGCCCTTCAGGCCGCCACGCTTCTTGATCACCTTGAGTGCGTCGACCAGGGCCACCATGGCCCCGGTGATGGATGCAGTGCGGGTGCCGCCGTCAGCCTGGATCACATCGCAGTCGACGTACAGGGTCACATCGCCCAGCTTGGACATATCCAGGGCGGCGCGCAGGGAACGGCCGATCAGACGCTGGATTTCCAGGGTACGCCCGCCTTGCTTGCCACGGCTGGCTTCACGCTGGTTACGCTCGCCGGTGGCACGCGGCAGCATGCCGTATTCGGCGGTCAACCAGCCCTGGCCCTGGCCCTTGAGGAAACGCGGCACGCCGTTTTCGACGCTGACGGTGCAGATCACCTTGGTATCACCAAACTCGACCAATACGGATCCCTCGGCGTGTTTGGTGTAGTTGCGGGTGATGCGGATCGAGCGGAGCTGATCGGCAGCGCGACCACTTGGACGTTTCATAGGGGATACCTGTACGGGGGACGAAAATCTGCCGAGCATTATAGAGCCGCGAGCCGATTCGGGGCACTGCTAAAAAATTCGGTTACGAATGGTCAACTATTGCCCATTGTTTGGGCGCGCTCGGCCCACTGCGCTACAATCCTGCGCCTTCTTAACCATCAGCCCGTGTTTGCGGGACTGCAACGCGAGGTACCTCCATGGTGCACAGCATGACCGCCTTTGCCCGCGTCGAAAAAGCCGGCGCCCAAGGCACCCTGAGCTGGGAACTGCGCTCGGTCAACAGCCGCTACCTGGAGCCGCACCTGCGCCTGCCGGAATCGTTCCGCGACCTTGAAGGCGCCGTGCGTGAAGCCCTGCGCCAGGGCATATCCCGCGGCAAGCTGGAATGCACCCTGCGCTTTACCGAAGAGACCACCGGCAAACCGTTGCAGGTCGACCGCGACCGCGCCGCGCAACTGGTCGCCGCCGCCGAAACCATCGCCAGCCTGATCCAGCAGCCCGCCGCGCTCAACCCCCTGGAAGTGCTGGCCTGGCCCGGCGTGCTGGTGGCCGACGCCACCGACCCGCAAACCCTCAACGCCGAAGCCCTGGCCCTGTTCAACCAGGGCTTGAAGGAACTCAAGGCCGGCCGCGAACGCGAAGGCGCCGAGCTGGCACGCCTGATCAACGAGCGCCTGACTTCGATCGAAGCCGATGTCGTCACCCTGCGCGAGCTGGTCCCGCAAATGCTTGCCACCCAACGCCAGAAGGTGCTCGACCGCTTCACCGACATGAAGGCCGACCTGGACCCCGTGCGCCTGGAGCAGGAAATGGTCCTGCTGGCACAAAAGAGCGACGTCGCCGAAGAACTCGACCGTTTGAGTACCCATATTCTTGAAGTGCGGCGCGTGCTCAAGTCCGGCGGCGCCGCCGGTCGGCGCCTGGACTTCCTGATGCAGGAGCTCAACCGCGAAGCCAATACACTGGGCTCCAAGGCATTCGACCCGCGCAGCACCACCGCTGCGGTCAACCTCAAAGTGTTGATCGAGCAGATGCGCGAACAAGTACAGAATATTGAGTAAGGCAACCTCCATGACCCATAGCACCGGCACCCTTTACATCATTTCCGCCCCTTCGGGCGCGGGCAAAAGCAGCCTGGTCAAGGCGCTGACCGACACCAACGATCAGATCCGCATTTCGATCTCCCACACCACCCGCGCCATGCGCCCAGGCGAGGTGAACGGCGTGCATTATCACTTCGTCGAGCGCACCGAGTTCGTGAAGATGATCGAACACGGTGACTTCCTGGAGCGCGCCGAAGTGTTCGGCAACCTCTATGGCACCTCGCAAAGCCACCTGCAGCAGACCCTGGACGAAGGCCACGACCTGATTCTGGAGATCGATTGGCAGGGCGCCGAGCAAGTCCGCAAGCTGATGCCCCAGGCGCGCTCGATCTTCATCCTGCCGCCGTCGCTTGAAGCCTTGCACCAGCGCCTGACCAACCGCGGCCAGGACAGCGACGAGATCATCGAAGGCCGCATGCGTGAAGCCGTCAGCGAAATGAGCCACTACGTCGACTACGACTACCTGATCATCAATGACGATTTTTCCCACGCACTGGATGATCTAAAGGCGATTTTCCGCGCCAATCAGCTCCAGCAAAAGCGCCAACAGCAGCGTTTCGGCAAATTACTCGCCGAACTGCTGGGTTGAATGGCCCTTCCCAAAACCGCTGCAAGGCCTTTACATTGGCACTCGTAGCGGTTTTGCGAGGGCCTGAGAAAAATCAGCGCTTCCCTAAACGCTGGTGATTTTTTAAACTGCTCAGTCCGCTCGCCCAACCGGGCAGCGCGCATCTTGCATTCGCTCCGAGGAATACCATGGCCCGCGTAACCGTTGAAGACTGCCTAGAACACGTGGATAACCGCTTTGAGCTGGTCATGCTCTCTACCA
>Ga0207650_10002885_pt1 | contig 11876 bp, 7 predicted proteins | sample KBSS63metaG_FD_184325 | JGI IMG/M metagenome (GOLD analysis project Ga0207650, IMG submission 184325) | Switchgrass rhizosphere microbial communities from Kellogg Biological Station, Michigan, USA - KBS S6-3 metaG (SPAdes) (version 2) | ecosystem: Host-associated > Plants > Roots > Rhizosphere >...
ATATCGCCGTCCTTCACCACAACTGCCGTAGCGATACTGCGGGTCATCGAAGCCCGGCCGTCGTTCTGGATGCGCGCTTTGCGCTTTTCTTTATCCTGTTGACTGGCGGGACGTCTTTGTTCAGCAGCCTGGCCGGCGGTTTTGTCTTCTGACATCTCGGTTCTCCTCACACCGTCACAAAGAAGAACGTCATGGCCAAGAGCGCATACACGGCAATCAATAGCACGCCCTCAAACCACGTCGTTTCGCCATCCTGGGCAATGGAGTTGACCGCGAACGCCGCCGCCGCAATGGCAACCAACTCCAACGGATTGCTGAACACCAGATTCATCGGACGGCCTAACACATACGAGATCAGCACCAGCAGCGGTGCCATCAGTAAAGCCACTTGAATGCTCGAGCCGACGGCAATACTCATCACCAGTCCCATCCTGTTCTGCCGCGCGAAAGAGAATGCCACGAAAAATTCTGCGGCATTCCCCACAAGCGGCAACACGATAATTCCGAGGAAAAACTCCGATAGATTCAAGGCGCCGGCGGTTGCCTCGAGCGTTCCAGAAACGAGATAGGCTTCCCAGGCGACCATCGCGGTCGCTCCGAAAAGAATCGCCAGCGAAGTGAGAAAGGACCACGTTGGGCGTTCGCGCTTCTCTTCGATGGTGAAGACGTCGCGACGTGTGACCAACGTGTATGTGAGATTCGCGGCATAAACCAGGATCAGCAGCGCCGAGACGCCCAAACTGAGCCGTTCGTCGAGCATCTCTGCGCCCGCGGTGGCAAGCAGGCCGCGTTCGGTGTAATCGAACAGCGCCGGAATCAAGAGTGCGATCACCGAAAGGATCAAGAGACTGCCCAGTAGCCCGGCGCGCGCGCGGTGAAAGGTTTGCTTCGGGCGCTTCCAACTGCCGATCAAGATGGCGATGCCGAGCCCGAACAGGCTGTTGCCGATTATCGAGCCCGTGATTGTGGCTTTGACGACACTCGGCTTCCCTGAGTAGAGCACAAAGAGCGCCAGGGTCAGTTCCGCGGCGTTGCCGAAGCTCACATTGAGCAGACCACCAATGGCTGGTCCAACCCGTTCCGCCATCTCTTCGGTGGCGCGGCGAATCCATTCTGCGAGCGGGACGATTGCGGCGGCTGCGCTGGCGAAGACCCAAAGTGGGGATGCATCGAAGTACTCCAGCCCGGCCGAGAGCGGTATGAACAGCAACAGGTATGTGAAGATCATGTGACGGGCGGGATTTGCCGTTTACCCGAGTCATTGTCGCCTTCTCCGAGAGAGCACCGCCCAGCCCAGCGCGGCGAGTCCACCGGCGATCATTGCCGCCGGCCCGCGATGCATATTGACCAAGCTTTGCAGGCTGAAAGCGCTGGCCCGTTTGTTGAAGATGCCATGGGCGGAGTAGTCGCCCGGCACGGGTTCAAATAAGTTATCGGGACGATCCGCCGCCACCGGTTGGGATGTCTCTTGACCCTCGTATGCATTTTCTGCCAGGTAACGATCGGCATATCCGGGGACCAGCTCCTGACCGTAGATGGCTTTAACGGTTGGCCAGCCGACGTACACCTCCCGACGCCGGTGCGCTGCCGCCCAGACAATGGCCCGCGCCGCAACTTCCGGCTGAAATATCGGCGGGACCGGTTGCGGATGCCGCGGAAGACGGGTACGGCACCAACTAAACTGCGGAGTATTCATCGCCGGCAAATGCACGACCGTGAGATGTACCTTGCTTTTATCGTGTATAAGCTCCGACCTGATCGAGTCCGTAAATCCGACGATGGCGTGTTTCGCCCCGCAATAAGCCGATTGAAGCGGAATAGAACGATATGCAAGCGCCGACCCGACCTGAATGATTACTCCACGATCGCGGGGCTTCATCCGCTTTAAGGCCGATAGCGTTCCATAGACGCAGCCAAGATAAGTAACTTCGGTAGCGCGCTTAAACTCTTCGGGTTTGATCTCAACAAACGGCGCGAAAATCGTCGTCATCGCGTCGTTCACCCAGATATCGATTGGCCCAAACTCACTCTCCAGGCGTTCAGCTGCTCCTTCTACCGCGGCGTGGTCTGCGAGATCGGCCGGCAGCGCCAACGCTTTGCCGCCATTTTCCTCGACTTCACGTTTCGCAGCTTCGAGGCGCTCTTTCCCGCGAGCGATCAATCCAATGTGGGCTTTCTGTTTGGTGAACTCGCGGACGACCGCGCGACCTACCCCAGCCGATGCTCCCGTGATCATTACAACTTGTGCTCTATTGGATTGCATATCTGTTCCCCGGTTACTCCGGTATTACCAAGATTTCGCCTTCCCATTCCCGACCGCGTCCAGAAAAGGTGACACAAGCTGCCCGGCCGAGGAAAAAAATAGATGGTTCATCGCCCGTCCCTGCGCGCACGGCGGTGATGACGAGCAGGGAAGGTATGGAGGGACTTTTCAGATAACGATTCCGATTCACCCGCCGATCAGGACTCACCGGGTCGCTGCCTTCTTTAACCCCCAGAGGAGCAACCCGCCGGCCACAAGACCGAGTCCCACAAGAGCCGGCTCCGTAAGGGAGGATGGTAATTTTCTCTGGTTCGTCTCGTTGAGAGCGCGCTTTTCAGGAAAATCTCCGGCCGCAACCTCAGGACCGTCGTGCAAAGCCATCTGCATTACTTGAGCGATGTGCAGCGCCTGACGATCGGTGGTCTGGGCGATCTGCTCCCGGCAACTGAAGCCGTCGGCGATGATGAGCGTGTCCTTGCGAGCCTCGCGGACCTTCGGCAAGAGTACGCGTTCGCCGATCTTCATCGAGATATCGTAGTGCCGCTTTTCAAATCCGAAAGCGCCAGCCATGCCGCAGCAGCCCGAGTCAAGCAGCTTGTAGTCCAGCCCGAGCGCATCCAGTAATTGTTTCTCGGCGGATTTGTCGAGCATTGATTTGTGATGGCAGTGCTCATGCACGACCGCCTTGCGCGCCAGCTTAGGCGGCTTGTAGCCGGGCGCTTTTTTGGCGAGAAACTCGCTAAACAAAAACGTCTGCGCTTTTAGTCGTTTGGCGTCTTCATCGCCAGGCAGCAGACCGATCAGTTCGTCGCGAAAGACCGAGACACAACTCGGCTCGAGTCCGACGATCGAGACGCCGGCGCGAATCTGCGGTCGCAAGGCCGATAGTATTTCGCGCAGCATCGTTTTGGCCAGGCCGAGCATCCCATAGTCATACAGCGGACGACCGCAGCAAAGCCGTACTGCCGGAATCGTCACGTGGAAGCCGGCATCCTCCAATACTTCGACGGCGGCCTTCGCGGTGGCAGGATGAAAGTGGTTGTTCCAGGTGTCGGGCCACAAGATGACCGGCTCTTGTCCGGCATTGCGCGGCTCGTGTGTGCGAAACCATTCCCGAAAGGTCTCGCGGGCGAAGAGCGGAACGCTGCGCTCCGGCGCCATCGTCGCAAGCCGCTTCACGACGGCGCGTAGCCCCGGCGTCTGCGCCATGAAGTTAACCAAGCCCGGCGCCCAGGAGGCGAGCCCCGCCCACCAATACATCCAGCCGAACGTATAGGCCGCGATCGGACGCAAACGACCTTCGTAGTAGTGAGAAAGAAACTCAGCCTTATATGTCGCCATATCGACGTTGACCGGACATTCGCCTTTGCAGCCTTTACACATCAGGCACAAGTCAAGCGCTTCCTTCACGGCTTCATTCTTCCAGCCGTTGCCGAGCGGATTGCCTTCGAGCATTTCGAAGAGCAGGCGCGCACGGCCGCGGGTCGAGTGCATCTCCTCCAGAGTCGCCATATAGCTCGGGCACATCGTGCCCTCGTCATGCTTGCGGCATTTGCCGGTGCCGACGCAGCGATTGGCGGCATAGGCGAAGCTCGCGTTGTCATCCTGGAAGGCGAAATGGGTTGGCGGATTCCACGGCTCGTAAGCGGTGCCCCAGCGCAGATTCTCGTCCAGCTTGTATGGCCGCACGCACTTGCCGGGATTCATCTTATCGAGCGGATCCCAGATCGCCTTGAACTCGGCGAAGGCCTGGACCAGCTCATCACCGTACATGATCGGCAACAGCTCGCCGCGAGCCTGCCCGTCGCCGTGCTCGCCCGAGAGCGAGCCGCCGTATTTGACGACAAGATGCGCCGCTTTGGTGACGAAGCCGCGGTACTTCGCGATCCCTTCGCTGCTGAAAAGATCGAAATCGATGCTGCAGTGCACGCAGCCCTGACCGAAGTGGCCATAAAGAGAAGCCACGTAGCCAAACTCCTCCATCAAGTTGTAGAACTCGCGCAAGTAGTCGCCGATACGATCCGGTGGTACGGCTGCATCTTCCCAGCCCGGATAAAAATCAGGCTCTCGCGGAATCTTCGACGTGGAACCGAGGCCCGATTCGCGCACCTCCCAGAGCTGTCGCTCTTCTGCCCTATCGTCGAACCGCTTCATCGACGGCGGACTCGGCTTCGCTTTGAATGCTTCCATCAACCCGTTCGCGCGTTCGTTGGCTTGTTCTTTGGTGTCGCCACCGAATTCGACGATCAGCCAGGAGTTCGCTTTGGGAAACATCGCGCGGCTCCTGGTCGACATTCCTTTGTCGTGCATGTAGTCGAACATGCTCGAATCGAGGCCTTCGAGCGCGATCGGATGATGCGTGTTGCAGAAAGCCACGTGATCGCCCGCGGTAAAGATGTCCGGAAATCCAAATACGGCGAGCGTGCGGCACGGCGGGCTCGACACGATTCGAAGCGTCGCTTCGAGAACCGTGACGCAGGTGCCTTCCGTACCGACCAGCGCGCGCGCCACGTGAAAACCGTTCTCGGGGAGTAATTCGTCGAGCGCGAAGCCTGAGATCCGGCGCGGAATATCGGGGAACCGCGCGCGGATCTGGTTCGCATACCGGTCGCGAAGCGCGCGGAGCCTGGCGTAAATCTCGCCTTTGCGGCCGCCTGCGGCAATGATTCGCGCCAGCTCTTCGTCGGAGGTCTTGCCGACCCGCATGCGCAGGCCGTCATAGGTGAGAATCTCCAGCTCATCGGTATTGTCTTCTACTTTGCCGGCCATCTGCGCATGCATGCCGCATGAATTATTGCCGATCATCCCGCCGAGGGTGTTGCGGTTATGGGTTGCGGGATCGGGACCGAAGGTGTAATGGCGCGCCTCCGCTGCATTCCGCAGATCATCGAGCACGCAACCAGGCTCTACTCGCGCCTGTTTTCGCTCCCAATCGATCTCTACGACCCGGTTCATATATTTGGTGAAATCCATGACCACCGCGGCGTTGCAGGTCGAGCCGGCGAGGTCGGTTCCGCCGCCGCGCGATAAAATGGGCGCGCCATATTTCCGGCATGCGGCGATTGTCCGCTCCACGTCCTCAGCATCGCGCGGCAGCACGACGCCGATCGGAACCTGGCGATAATTGGATGCGTCGGTGGCGTAGAGAGCGCGGCTGCCGTCATCGAAGCGGACTTCGCCGCGCACTTGCCGGCGCAAGCCCGCCGCGAGTCCCGCAGCGTCAACATCGGCCGAATTCAATTTGGCTGTCCGCGCCGGGCGGAGGTTTGATCGTCGCCGCACATCAGCCGCAAAGCTTGACCCCGCGTCGCTTTGATGGCTCGCCTGTGTGTCAGTTTTTTTATCCGTTACTTTTTCGCTGTTCATAATATTGAAAAGAGCCGCAGCTGTATAAAACTGAAACGCAATCCCGGAATGCCGCGGATTGCGCTGCGCTTCATCCGGCTTGTGGCGTGGCGCTCATGTAATTTCTCTGTTCTGCTTCAAACTGCGAAGCGCTCGGCGTCCGCGCGTTTGAATTCAAGTCCAAGGCCCGGCCTCGAGAGGTCTGGGCTAAGCGCTCCCTTCACCGGCGTCAGCGCGCCGTCAAACAGCATGTGCTCGATCCGGACATGATCATGAAAGTATTCCACATGGCGCACCGGCCCGACGGCACAGCACGGATGGGCATGTAAAGAAGGGCCGCAATGGGCCGAGAGCGGCAACGGACGCGCTTCGCAGAGCGCGCCTACGCGCAAAAACCCGGTGATGCCGGCGCACCGCGTGGCATCCGCCTGCAACACGTCAACCGCGCCGGCGTCGAGCATCCGGCGAAAGTAAAAGAGATCGTAACCGTATTCTCCGGCGGCGATATCCATTCCCGCGGGAGCGCGGTCGCGCAGCAAGCCTAGTCCTTCGAGATCGTCGGAGGAAACCGGTTCTTCGAACCAGCTCACGCCATAGTCGGTGAAGGTTTTGGCAAAAGCCAACGCTTGTTTGCGGCTATAGGCGCCGTTGGCATCAACAAAGAGCTCGGTGTTCGGGCCGATCGCCTCGCGCGCCCTGCGAACTCGCTCGGCATCGGCTGCCGGATCGGTGCCGATTTTCATCTTGACGCGCGTGATCCCGTCGGCGACCCAGCCCGCGAGTTGTTTTTGGAGTTGCGCGTTTGAATAGGACGTGAAGCCCCCGCTGCCATACACCGGAACACCCTCTCGTACCGCGCCGAGAACTGTGACGAGCGGAAGATTCAGTAACCGCGCCTTGAGGTCCCACAGCGCGGCATCGACGGCGGAAATCGCCATCGACACTATTCCCGGACGGCCGAGGTTGCGAATCGCATGCACCATGGCTGCCCATGCGCCGGAAACTGCCATGGCATCACGTCCGAGCACAACGCCCGCGAGCAGGTCTTTGATCAGCCGGGCAGTGGCCATGTCGGCATACGTATAGCCAAGGCCCTGTCTCCCGCCGGCTGTAGCTTCAACGATCACAAGTGTAGTTCTGTCCCAGGCCAGGGTTCCATCCGATTCCGGGAAATCGGTCGGGATGATGTAAGCAGATACATCAAGCCGATCGATAGCCGCTGATTGATCCCCGGTGTACATAGGTCCTCGCTGGCGCTTGAGTGCCATCGATGCCTCAGCTAAATCACCTCGCGTATAACGTCTTTGGCGACCGTCTTGATGATGTCCCAGCGGTCACGCTCTCCGCGTGCCAGCGCCTCCATAAAATTCCACGCCTGCTCTGTGGTAATTTTACCAGGCATAGGCGGCTCGTTAGCATCCACCACAGCCTGCACGACGGCTGGACCAGGATGGGCGAGCGCTTCACGGAGTACCGCTTCTGCCTCTTCTGGGTGCTCAATGGTATAACCGGCCGCGCCACAGTTCTTGGCGTACCCGGCAAAATCGATGGGTTGCAGCTCCACTCCGAACTGCGGCGTCCCGCCAAATACCATCTGTTCCCATTTGATCATGCCTAAGACGTTGTTCTTGATAATGATGACCTTCACCGGCAAGTTGTATTTGACCAGTGTCGCGATCTCACCCATCAACATCGTAAAACCGCCGTCGCCAACGACGCAGACCACCTGGCGCCCGGGGTAGGCGACTGCCGCGCCGACACTATACGGCAATCCATTGGCCATGCTCGCCAGTGTGCCAGAAAGCGAGAACTGCATCTCGCCGCGCATCTGGATGTGACGCGCCGTCCAGGTGGCAATGGTACCGCTGTCCGATGAAACGATTGCGTCCCGGTTGAGAAGTTTGTTTAGGTTATAGGTGACGACCTGCGGCTTCATCGGCATCTCGGCGCGGGTGCCCCGCTGCTCCATGAGCGCATTCCATTTCTTCATGCGCTCCTGGGCTTTTTTTAGAAAGCTCTGATCTTCTTTCCGCTGGATCAGCGGAAGCAGCGCCTGCAGGACACTCTGGCAGTCGCCAACAAGCCCTACGTCGGGACGACAACGAAGCCCAATACGGGTAGGACTTATATCGATCTGCACGATCTTCGCCTGGCCTGGTTTGGGATAAAACTCCATATAAGGAAAGCTGCTCCCGGCAATGAGCAAGGTATCGCATTCTTCCAAGGCATCCTGTGACGGTGCCGTGCCGAGTAGTCCAACTCCTCCGGTCGTGTATGGGCTATCGTCCGGCACAACCGCCTTTCCCAACAAAGGCTTGATAATCGGCCCGGCGATTTTTTCGGCCAACTCCAACACCTCGGCGCGTGCGCCTAAGCATCCCTGCCCCGCCAAGATCGAGACCTTTGCGCCGTGGTTGAGAAGCTCCGCCGCCTGCTGAAGCAAGCTTTGCGGCGGCAGGGTAAACGCTTGGGCAAAAAGATTACCGCTGTGCTGGGCGACATTCGCCGTCGAACGTTCTCCATTGCTCGTCCATTCTTGAATGTCTTTGGGAATAGTAATGTGGGCCACCGTGCGCCCATCGAGTGCCGTTTTGATCGCTTCGTCGACGACATTGTTAACGTGATCCGGTCCCATCACGCGCTGATTATAGGCAGCTACGTCCATGAACAGCTTATCGAGGTCAACATCCTGCTGATAATGCGTGCCAATCAGATCGTGAAATGTATGGCCGGTAATCGCCAACACTGGCTGGCCGTCGCATTTGGCATCATAGAGTCCATTTAAAAGATGAATCCCACCGGGACCCGACGTAGCCATGCAGACACCGAGGCGCCGAGTGTACTTTGCATAACCGCAGGCCGCGAAAGCCGCGGCCTCTTCGTGCCGTACCTGAATAAATCGGATTTTATCTTGGTGCGTCCTTAGCGCCTCGAAGAGACCATTTATACCGTCACCCGGGAAGCCGAAAACGGTATCGACCCTCCAGCCAATCAGCCGCTCGACCATGAGGTCGGCTACTGTTTTTGCCATGGCATATTCTCCTTCTTTACGGCCGGCTCCTTTGTGCTGACGCGAGGCTTCGGCCGAAATCCAAGCCCATGTCATCGGGAGTCATCTTTCGAGAACGCTGTAATCTTTGCAGAAAAATAACCTGTCGGGCCTTTTCTGACGCAGGCATTTTGAAAAAGAAATGCACTCTTTCACTGTATCTTCTCACTTTGCGCCCAGCTCAACATGTACGTGGATTAAGGCGGCGATAGACGAGGTAAAAGAAAGCTGAGCCCTGGATATCTTTCCTGCTGGCAGCAATGCTCTGACGATGAGCAAGAAATATTCCCCCGTTCTGACTCGCCTTTTATCAGTCGAGTTAGAGTTGCAATCGGGGTACTAACTTTATGATCCGGTTGGGCAAACTCGGGGACTCAAATTTTTCAACGAGCGGAAACAAAGAAATTACTAAATTCAGGTTAGGCACGCATGAGACAAAAACGAAAAGGAGTGTCGCATTGTTGCATCTTAATAAATAGATGAAATCAATCTAGCAATTGACATTCAGCGATAAGTAATGGAGACCGAACTCATGCGGTGTGTTGGTTGTGCGTCGGCAGCGCGCTCTTGCAACGATGCCGCTTTACTCGACGTTGCAGAACCCGAAGATAGTAACAGATCCATGTCTTTGGCTACTCTGACTGGAGAGATGAAATGAAGTGAGACGCAGAACCCTAAGCAGCCAGAAATCGCAGTGGACCTGCCACTAGTTACATGAAAGCGCTATTTTTGAAGAATTGCTACCCCACACCGTCGCAATTCGACTAGAGAGAATATCAGATTTGATTCGATCATGATCGGCGGTCAGGTTCAGCAGGCTAATTCAAATTAAGTGAAACGTGTTGCAGAAAACCGGCCAGCCGATAACCTGCGAGCATCATCGGCCGATCCGCTATCTTTCTCCCTCTTGATTGCGATGTCAAAGCTCTTAGACCAAGAGGTGGTCGGATATTGTTGCCGGACATGAGCAACCGATCTCAGACACGTTGCAGTTCTACGGCGACTTGGTCCGCCGCGATACGTACACAGGTCTGATTCCCGGCGGCATCGCCGCGCGAAATGCCGTGTAAAGAGCGAACTGCGTGGAGCCGCTGGTGAGTTAAGCGCAATAACTATTCCGATTAATGTTGACGTTATAAAGTTGAAGTTCCTATCGCGGCGTTGCTGATGAGTCGAAGTTCGGTGCATGAACTGCTTCGCGCTTAAGCTGAATCTGACCATCTCGTTTAGTATTAGCAGTCTTCGACAGAGTCAATAAAGTTTGAAGGTTTAGCGTGTCCCGAAAGCGAACATCGCGACGATCAAAATTTGTTGCATCCGATTCAAACACGTCGGCGTTTCACCTTACCGCGGTCCGGTAGCCACATATTCGACTTCATTGGCATCGTGCTAAGAGTTCCTCCGGCAAAATTCTAGCACCCGATCGCAAACTTTCTGAGTCGTCTGTTCCGGCGGCATGCAATTCCAGAAATCTGCTTTCGGCAGCAGCTCGCGTAGATAGTGCGCGCCCGACGTGGCGTGGGACGAATCGTCTCCTGGGATAACTAGCGCCGGCACGTCAACGCCCAATACTTCTTCCGGCTCGGCCCCAGGCGCGGTGTCCCGATCAAAGAGACTCCGGCCGGTCGTAAAAATGATTCCCAAATATCGGTCGAGGTTCTGACTGGCAAAACGCTCGGCAAATTCTTTGCTGCGCGCAATCTCCGTGGCCCATGGACCTCCTTCGGCATCCGTCCAGAAGCTCTTGCCGCCGCGCGCTCGCTCGATCACTGCGCCGAGACCATTTTGCTTGGCAAAGTTATAATGCCGCGTAAAGCGCTCGCGGCTGTTTACTTTCCATCGGTAACCACCCACCGGCCAGTGTAGTAAAAGGCCGCGCGTCGCCTCAGGATATGCGACGCCAAACCCCAGCGCGACTGAGCAGCCCATACAGCCGCCCATGATCCATGCCGAATCGAGCTTCAAATGTTCGAGCAGCGCTTTGCCGTGGCGGGCGTAGGCTGCCCAACTGAGCCGTTCGACGCGTCCGCCTGACTGACCGCACTCGCGCCGGTCGTAGAGAATCAGTGTATGCTCCGCTCCTAGCGCCTGCACTGCGTCTATTGCTGTCCAGGCGCTCGCCGTGCGCCACTTCTCGATCGTCGCGTCAAAGCCGCCGGGAGCGCACATCAGAATCGGCGTCCCTGTGCCGTGAGTTTCGTAATAGGTGGCGATTCCGTCGAGCATTGCGGTAGGCATGTGTCTCTCCTTGTCTGCTGGACTTAAAAAGATGCGGCACGTAAGATTTAACACGGTGCCGGTGTGCAAAAAAAGGGCGCGCTGGCGTGGAGGAAAACGGTGAACGACCAAGAGACTGAACGCAAATTCGGCGAGTTGCTCGAAGTGATGGCGCGCTTGCGCAGCGACACCGGCTGCCCGTGGGATAGGGAACAAACTCACGTCTCGCTTAAGCCTTGTCTGTTGGAAGAAACCTACGAATTGCTCGACGCTTTGGATAATGGCGAGCCGGAAAAAATCCAGGAGGAGCTGGGAGACGTATTGCTGCAGGTCATTTTTCACTCGCAGATCGCGACCGAAGAAAACCGCTTTTCGATCAAAGAAGTGATTCGACAACTCACGGAAAAGCTCGTGCGACGCCATCCCTATGTGTTTGCCGGCGAACCGTTGCCGCAAGACTCCGCGGCGGTTTTGAAGCAGCGCATGCACATCAAAGCGGAGGAGAAAAAGAATAGCGGCGAAAGCTCCCTCTTGGGAAATGTGCCCAAAAGCATGCCGGCGTTGGCTCGGGCGCAATCGATTTCCCGGCGCGCGGCGCATCTCGGGTTCGAGTGGCCCGAGATTGACCGGGTTTGGGATAAAGTCGAAGAGGAAATCCGTGAGCTCAAGGAAGCCGCCGTCAGTGGCGACAAGATTCGCACCGGCGAAGAGCTCGGCGATCTGCTGTTTACCATGGTCAATATCGGGCGCTTTCTCGATGTCGAATCCGAAGAGGTGTTGGCGCAAACCGTCGATCGCTTTACGCGCCGGTTTCATCACATCGAAGCTAAGCTGAAGCAAGCCAACAAGCCCTTTGAGCAGTCTTCGCTCGACGAACTCGATGAATTTTGGGAGGAAGCGAAACAGATCGAAGCTCAGCAAAAGCGCCGCTCATGAGCCTGCCGCATGCTAACATCGTTTTTCTGGATGCCGCCACCTACGGCGACGTTTCGCTCACCCATT
>Ga0207650_10002886_pt1 | contig 11874 bp, 11 predicted proteins | sample KBSS63metaG_FD_184325 | JGI IMG/M metagenome (GOLD analysis project Ga0207650, IMG submission 184325) | Switchgrass rhizosphere microbial communities from Kellogg Biological Station, Michigan, USA - KBS S6-3 metaG (SPAdes) (version 2) | ecosystem: Host-associated > Plants > Roots > Rhizosphere...
ACTGCAGGTGGAGAAAAACTTTGACGAGTGGACTCTTCGGAGGTGCAGGATGCGATTGAATAAGCAAAATTGTTGTTCTCTTGCGCTCTTAATTCTGGTCTTAGCGGCGGTCAAAGTTTCAGGCCAAAAATATCCCGACCGGCCTATTACTATTGTCGCTCCTTTTCCTCCCGGCGGAGTTGCCGATCTTACCGCCCGACCGGTGGCGGCAGCACTGGAGAAGGTGCTGAAGAATCCGGTCGTGGTTGTGAACAAGACCGGAGCGGCGGGTGCCGTCGGTATGTCGTTCGTCGCGAACAGCAAACCCGACGGGTACAACTTGCTCATGGCTCTGTCGAGCATCTCAATCATCCCCGAAGCCGACAAGCTCTTCGACCGCAAGCCCGCCTACACCATGGATCAGCTCATCCCCATCGCGTTGATTTCCGCTGATCCGACGATATTCGTTGTCAATGCCAGCCGCCCATGGAAAACAGTGAAAGAATTTGTCGATGACGCGAAGAAGCGCCCGGGAGAAATTTCTTACTCTTCCTCCGGCGTATACGGCACCTTGCATATGGCAATGGAAATGTTAATCCATGGCGCAAGCATCCAACTGAAGCACGTTCCTCACTCCGGAGCGGGTCCAGCGCTGACCGCGCTCCTCGGCGGTCATGTCGACACTCTCGCTTCCGGTCCCGCGGTGGTCATCCCGCACATCAAAGCGGGAAAAATTAGACCACTCGCCGGCTGGGGTGCAAAACGAGTCGCGTCGCTGCCGGACGTCGCCACGTTCAAAGAGCTGGGCTATGATATCGAGTTTTACATTTGGGCCGGGTTGTTTGCGCCGCGCGGAACGCCGTCAAGCGTGATGAAAACGATCCGCGAGGCTGTGAAACAGGCGGTGAATAGTACTGAGTTCAAAACCGCCATGGAAAAGATCGAGACGCCGATCGCATATCTCGACGCTCCAGAATTCCAAACGTTCTGGGACAAAGACGCAAAAATGTTGGCAGATGCCATCAAACGCATCGGGAAAATAGAAATACCGGAAGCCAAGTAATCTGGCATCGTCCAACGGATGTGCGTTAATCTCTTTTCATGTCCGACGGCGCAAAAATAATTATCGAGCGTGCCAGCAAGCTCTTCCTCGAAGGCTCTGTCGTCGCCTTCCGCAATGTCGACTTGCAAATAAACAGTAAGGAAGTTCTCTGTGTCGTAGGCCCGTCAGGCTGCGGCAAGACAACTCTACTGCGTTGTATTGGAGGGCTGCTAACACTCAATTCCGGCCGTGTTCTCATTGATAACCGACCGGTCACTTCACCTCGCGAAGGAGTGGGCATTGTGTTCCAGCATTTTGGCCTGCTCCCTTGGAAAACCGTTGCCGAAAATGTCAGCTTTGGCCTGCAAATGGTTGGAGCGCCCCGCCAGCTTATCAGAGAGCGAACCGAGCGTTATATAAGGCTCGTCGGCCTCGAAAGCTTCGAGGCACAATACCCGTATCAACTCAGCGGTGGCATGCAGCAACGGGTCGGCCTTGCGCGGGCGCTTGCGATCAATCCGGATGTTCTGTTGATGGATGAGCCCTTTGCGTCGGTCGACGCTCAGACCCGCGAGGTGCTCCAAGAAGAGCTGTTGCAACTCCATGACCGCGAGCGCAGAACTATGATCTTTATTACTCATTCCATCGATGAAGCGATCGTATTAGGGGATCGCGTCGCCGTGATGACGACACGGCCCGGCCGAGTGAAGGAAATCCTGTCGATCGATTTCAAACGGCCGCGCGATCCGGCCGCAGTGCGGTCTCACGCTCACTATGCCGAACTGCGTAATCATATTTGGAATGAACTAAGACCTACGGTCGTAGAGGAGGCTTATGAGCGTCACGCAAGCTGACAGCCGAGTCCGCCCTCGCTCGCGATCTACCGTCGAGTCTGAGCTCAGCGCTGAACAACAAGCCGCTCGGGACCGCGCAAAGGCGCAGCAGCGGAAGTGGACGATAGTTAACATTGCCATCCGCATCGTCTCGCTCGTAGTCGTGCTCGGAGGGTGGGAATACTTCGGACGCCAGGTGAACCCGGTTCTCTTCACCTATCCGACGGCGGTCGGCAGGGCAGCCATTAAGATGATCGCCAGCGGCGAGCTGTGGCAGTATTTATCGCAGAGCTTGATCGTTCTCGGTGCTGGTCTGGCGCTCGCCGTAGTGTTCGGCATCGCGCTAGGGGTGATCATGGCGCGGTATTGGGCGATCGACATCGCGCTCGACACCTACATTACGGCGCTTTACTCGATTCCGTCGGTAGCGTTAGTGCCCGTGTTGGTGCTCTGGATCGGCTTCGAAACCTCCGCCAAAATCGCCGTAGTATTCCTGTTCACTTTTTTTCCGATGGTCATCAATACTTATCAGGGCGTCAAAAACGTCGACGCGCGGTTGCTCGAGGTGGGACGCGCGTTCCGCTGTAGCGAACGCCAGCTTTGGGGCAATATCATTTTACCCGCGGCGCTGCCCTTCATCGTGGCCGGACTAAGATTGTCCATCGGCCGCGGCCTCATCGGCATGGTGCTCGCCGATCTGTATACCGCGATCACAGGTATCGGCTACCTCATTTCTCGATACGCGAGCATTTACCGGACAGACGCCATGTTTGTACCCGTGGTCACTTTGGGCGTTCTGGGAATTACGTTGACGGGCCTGCTGCGGGTAATCGAGCGCCGGGTCACACCTTGGATGCATTATTCGGACCGGGATTGAATAAAAACGGAGGCAAACGATGACTATCCTATTGCTCGACCGATTGAAGCGCTTCGCAGTGTTTGCCGCGCTATCCGTTTCAATCACTGCAACGGCAGTGGCCCAGCCGAAGCAACCCTGTAACGAAATGCGCAAAGTGAAGCTCGGCGTCTCGGTCGCCCCGCCTAATGTCGTCCACACTCCGGTCTACGTTGCGCGCGACCTCGGCATTTTTGCAAGCCATTGCATCGAAGCTGAAATTATTGAATTCGAAGGCGGCTTGTCCGCGACCAATCTGGTCGCGGTCGCCAAGGGTGGAACCATGGCATCGATGAACGCCACGGCCATCGCTCAGGGAATGACCGCAAAACAGATTTGGGGGATGGCGCCCCGCCTCCCACAGGCTTACGTCGTCAGCGAAGAGGTCAAGACCGCCGCCGACTTGAAGGGAAAACGTCTCAGCGCAGCAGGCGGTGGAGTGGGAAGCTTCAACTGGGTCATGGGCCGTGAAGTGCTGAAGACAGCCGGACTCAAGGTCGAAGACGTGCAATTCATCTCTCAGGGCACGGCCGGCCGGTTACCCGGACTGGTCGCGGGCCAGCTAAACGGCGTGGCGCTCCATCCCGAGGACGTCTACCTCGCACAAAAAGAAAAGCCTGGCGTGCATGTGTTGGTCCAACTCGTCGATCTCATGCCCAAGTATTTTTTCAATGCCTACGGCGCCGGCGATAACCAACTCGCGCGCGAGCGGGCACTCGTGCGTGATACCGTTTCTGCGTTGATCGAAGCCAACAGAATGATCTACACGCAGAAGGAAAAAGTGGTCCCGATCATGGTCAAGGCGACGAAAAAGCCTCAGGATGCGGTGGGCTTTGCCTATGACAACCTCGTCAAGAATTGCGTCTGGAGCGTCAACACCGGTTTCTCTAAAGATCGTACGGAGTGGTCGGTGGATAACGCCATCGAAAACGGCGATATTCCGGCGGAGAAAAAACCCAGTTACGAGCGCATTGTAGATATCAAACTGGGAGAAGAAGCACTGAAAGCCGTCGGCGGGTCGACGAAGATCAAAGGCTGCGCGGATTGAGTAGGGCGAAAATCTTTCGCCCCTTGTTCGTGATCTTCGTGTGCTTCGTGTTCAATTGAATTTAATGGGAGAAAGTGATGCCCAGCTACTCATTTTCTGAAATCCGCGGTCGTCTCGACGATTGGCGCGTGTTCAACAACATGGTGGACTCCCCTTACTATCGCGACGCCGTCTATGAAAAATTCTCTGACGCGGAATATGAACGGCGTTACGCGGCGCTCCGCTCCAAAATGCGCGAGCGTGGTTTAGACTGCGCAATCGTTCCCGGCGGACCGAATCACTGGAGTTTCGGCGGCGGCATGCTCTGGCTCTCGGGCCACTGGGAGTGGCATGCTGTGGCGAACTACGTCGTCTTCCCTCTCGAGGGCGAGCCCTCGTTGATCTATTCCATGGGCGGCACGCACATCGAAGCTACTCGCAGAGAAAGCGCCATCAAAGATGTGCGCCAATCGCGCGGCGGTCGCTTCGCCGAAGTGATGACCGAGTGCATCAAAGAGCTTGGTCTCGAACGCGGCAAGATCGGCATTTTGGAAGTTGATCCGCGTTTTCACGATCACCTGCCGGTCAATCAATATAATGCTCTTAAAGAGGCGTTGCCTGACGTCACTTTCAGTTTTGAATCGGGATTCATGCACGAGCTGGTTTACAAGAAAAGTCATGAAGAGCTTCAGTGCATCCGCAAAGCGGGCAAGTTGTGCGAAGCCGCAATGGAAGCGCTGGCTGCGCGCTGCAAACCAGGCGTCACGGAGTACCAACTCAAAGCCGCCGCCGCAAGCGCGATTCTCGAAGGTGGCGGCGACGTCGATTTCACAATCATCGGTTCTACACCGATGAACCATCCTGCGATGATCTTCGGCAATCCGCGTCCGTCGGGCCGGGTGCTGAACAATGGCGATATTGTCATTATGGAGCTTGCCGCCGGATATCGCGGCTATAGTGCGCAGATCGGCTCGCCAATTTGCATCGGCGACCCGCCAACAGAGATACTGCGCTTTTTCGACGACATCGTGCTGCCCGGTTTCGAAAAAATGGTTTCGCTCGCGCGTGCCGGACGTCATCTGAATGAGCTAGTCGAAGCCGCGTGCTTTTATCGCGCCAAAGGCGTGCAATCACGGCCGATTCATATTCATGGTATCGACTTCGTCAGCTCTGAGCCACACATCTTCACAGATCATGTTCAAGCCGAAGAATACGAGCACGTGCTCCAGCCCGGCATGGTGCTCGTGATCGAGCCTAACGCGGTCACCGCCGATGGTATGTTCGGCATCTTCTTCGGTCACACCTTCATTATCACTGAAGGAGAACCGGAATGTGTTGACGGTTATCCGTGGGACCTGACGATCGTCTGATAAGGAGAATTCGAATGCTGGCTAAACACTCCGACCCCATCGTTGATCACGTTCTGAAAACTTGGGCCCCGCGTATGATCGTGCAGGGAATCGATTATAACGATTTGATGACCACCGGTGAGCGCATCCGGACTTGGGACGATTGGTGTCGCGAATGGTGCGTGACCGCGGCGGGACACGAAGATTTTGCCCGCGAGGCAGAAGCTGCCGGCAACCGCGAAAGCGCCACTGAAGCCTATCTTATGGCGTCGATGGCGTATCACTTCGGCTGTAACAATTCGCCGCAGAATCTTGACGAGTATATTCCTGCAGCGAAAAAACGGGTTGAGTGCTATGCCAAAGCGGCGCCGTTTTTGAATCCGCCGGCGAAACGCCACGAAGTCTCTTTTGACAGCTTCCGCATGCCAGCTTATCTGCGGGTGCCGGCGGGAGTCACTAGGCCGCCCGTCGTGATTACGATCTCGGGATTGGAATCAACCAAGGAAGAAGCGCGGACGATGGAAGACGGTTTTCTGCGCCGTGGGATCGCAACCTTCACCTTCGACGGTCCGGGACAAGGCGAGAGCTGGTTTCAAGGCGGATTGATTGTCGAGTTCGAACGCGCGACTTCCGCGGTGATTGATTATCTTGAAAAATTTCCTTCGGTAGACGCGGGGCGCGTCGGCGTGTTTGGCCCGAGTATGGGCGGCTATCTTGCGCCGCGCTCGGCCGCTTGCGATGCGCGTATCAAAGCGTGCGCCTTCGCCGGCGGCATGTATGACCGAAGCCGCGTGCTCAACCGCGTCGAAGATCCCTTCGAGTTCGCGCGTATAGCGCACATCTGGAAAGTGTACGACAAGCAAAAGCTAGTCGAATTGCACAGCCACTGCACACTCGAAGGATTGGCGCCAAAAATTCGCTGTCCGCTGCTCGTCGTCCACGGCACCAAAGATTTCGTGCCGGTAGAGCAAGCGAAGCGTACATATGATGAGGCCTCCGGCCCCAAGGAGTGGCTGCTGCTCGAAGGCGGCAACCATGTTTGCAACAACATGCCATTCCGGTACCGTCCGGCAATATGGGATTTTCTCGCCAGACACCTCGGAGCTACAGGCTGATTTAGCTTTCAAACAGCCGTATACTGAAATGTTCAGGAAATCAGCCGTTAACATAAATCAGGAAATCCGGACAATACCGGCAAACGTTTGCTGATCTGTCATTCAAGCGGAAGCCGGAAAACTATGCGGTTTTTGAACTGAACAGAAACAAACTGGATGCCGGCGTTCGCCGGCATGACAACTTCGACTTCACTCTCATCCATCGCCACATCGAGCGCCATTGACTGACGGAGATGATCCGATTTAAATTCGACCGACAGTTTACAGAGGAGATCGTATGCTTCGTCGGTTGTTCTACGGACTGGTGTTTACAACTTTTTTTGTCGTCACAGCTGCCGACGCGCAGCCATTGCCGAAATCGATCGCGATCGGCTCGAACCCGCCCGGATCGCTCTTTTATTCACTCGCCAGCGGTTTAGCCAAAGTCATCAGCGAAGCATCGCCGATGCAGGCGCAAGTCCAGCCCTATGCGGGCACGAGCACGTTTGTGCCGCTGTTCGACAGCGGCGAACTCGAGCTCGGCGTCGTCAACGCCGTCGATATGGGCATGGTCTACCAAGGACAGAAACTTAAAGTCGGCGGCAGAAATCCCTTTCCTCACGTACCCAGCTCACGGCTGCTCTGGCGCGGCTCGCCTTTGCGCAGCAGCCTGATCGTGCGCAAGGATTCGCCGATCAAGACCATTGCCGAGGTCAAAGGCAAGCGCGTAACGGGCGAATATCCAGCCCAACTGGCGGTTTGGTATAATGTCTTCGGCTCGCTTGCGAACGCCGGCCTCACGTGGAATGACGTGAAAGTCGTGCCGGTGCCGGCGGTCAACGAAGGTGTCGATGCGCTAGTTCAAGGACGCGCCGATGTCACGACCCACGCGATTGGTACGGCGAAGGTAAAAGAAGCCGACGCCGCCATCGGCATTCGCTACATTCCGCTCGACTGCTCCAAACAGGGCGAAGCCCGCATCAAGAAAGCCGTGCCAGGTTATTACCTTTCGATCGTGAAAGCTGGGTCCTCCACGGGCATCGTCGAAGATACCTGCGCCTATACCTATGATATTTATCTGGTCGCTCCCAAGACATTGCCTGATCCGGTCGTTCGCAACGTCCTCCAAGCCATCTGGGTTAATGTCGAGAAACTGCCGCAATTCCATCCCAGTTTTGCAGAATGGACAAAGGCGCGGGCTGTCGATGCTGAGGTTACTTTGCCTTATCATCCCGCCGCAGCAGGCTTCTTCAAAGAGAATGGCGTCTGGCCGGCAAACATGGACGAAGCGCAAAAAAGATTGCTGGCGATGAAGCCATAAAGATCCAGCCTCGGGCTGTTGTTAACCCAAAATCATAGACATTGGGTTTCACTCACGACGTTGGGGAGCATGAGATGCGCACACCAAAGGTACGAACACTATCGACCGCGATTCTGACGCTCCTGCTCACGATCGGCAGCGCAGCTGCACAAAAACTTCCGGCTTCGACAGCCATCGGCACCAATCCGGCCGGCACTGCTTTTTACGCGGTTGGCGCAGGGTTGGCGAAAATGATCAGCACCGCGGGCTCGATGCAATCCACAGTACAGCCCTATACCGGCAGCAGCACTTTTCTGCCGCTCCTCGATAGTGGCGAGATCGATTTCGGTATCGTCAACGCCGTAGAGATGAATCTCGGATTCCAAGGTCCCGCGCGACTGAAGATTAGCGGCAAAAATCCGTTACCCCACGTGCCCAACACGAGATTGATTATGCGCGGATCACCGCTATCGGTGAGTTTGGTGGTGAGAAAAGATGCGCCGATGAAAACAATTCACGATGTAAAGGGGATGCGTGTTACCGGAGAGTATCCGGCCAATATTGCGATCTGGTTTCATGTCTACACAGAGCTGGCGAATGCTGGAATGACTTGGAACGACGTCAAAGTTGTGCCAGTTCCTGCCGTCAATGATGGCGTCGACGCGCTTGTCCAGGGGCGGGCGGACGCCGCCAATCACGCGATTGGCGTCGCGAAGGTAAAGGAGGCTGACGCGGCTATCGGGGTGCGCTATCTCCCACTCGACTGCAGCACTGCCGGAGACGCACGCGTGAGAAAGGCCGTACCCGGTTATTATCTAATCACTCTTAAATCAGCATCGTTCACGGGTATCGTCGGCGACACTTGCGTGCTCGCCTATGACATTTACTTGGTTGGCCACAAGGGATTATCCAACGACCTCGTAACTTATTCGTTAAAAGCCATCTGGGATAACATAGAGAAGTTACCGCCGCTCAATCCTCAATTCCAAGAATGGACACGCGAGCGCGCCGTCTCCAGCGACGTCACCATTCCATATCATCCCGCGGCGGTACAGTTCTTTAAGGAGAAAAATCTTTGGAACCCCAAAATGGAAGAAACTCAGAAAAGACTGCTTGCGATGAATCCATAAAGCTCGGTCTGGAGCTTTATCTCGGAGGCTCAAGTTAATGGAAAATAGATTTGGGTTATCGTCCAATCTGTCTTCGCGCGGCTAGACCGATTTGCACGGAGCAAAGCGATTGAACAATCAAAACGCTTTGGTTCTTTTAAATGAGTGATGACACCGGTTCCTCGGCGACAAAGTTTCGAGCACTGAGCGGCTCCGCTCGCGTGCTTGAAAGGTTGCTTTTCGGCGGCATTACCATCTTGGGGTCCCTTTGGGGTTTGGGTGTACAACACTATCTTCCCTGGACTTTTTTCAATCAACAATATCTCGGATTGTTTCTAGCGCTGGGGCTCGCAAGCATCTTCGTGGCGGTCAAAGCATATCCTAAGGAAAGCGGCGAACGAGTACCTTGGTACGACTGGTTTTTCGCTTTGGCCGGTATGGTTGTCGGCCTGTATGTCGCCGTCTTTTATCCGATCATCGCTTATCGACTAGCGGAGCTGAGTCCCGAGCGTTGGCTCCTTGGCGGTCTAGCGGTTTTGCTCGTGCTTGAAGCCGCCCGTCGCGTGGCCGGCGGCACGCTCGCATGGATCGCATTGGCGTGTGTAATTTATGCCAAGTTCGCGTTCGTGTTTCCCGGCTTGCTCTACGCCAAGGGGTCATCGTGGGCTCGGATCGCAACTTATCTTTATCTCGACTCCGGTGGTATTTTCGGCGTGCCGCTCGATGTCGCAGCGACTGTTTTGGTCGCCTTTATTTTTTTCGGTCAAGCGCTCTACGCTGTTAGGGGTGACAAATTTCTCATTGACCTTGCGTTGATCGCCATGGGGCGATACCGGGGCGGATCGGCGAAAGTTTCCATCGTCTCGTCCGGACTCTTCGGCATGGTTTCTGGAAGCGCTGTCGCCAACGTCGCGGTCAACGGCGCCATCAGCATTCCCATGATGAAGCGCAGCGGCTATGCCCCTCATATGGCGGCCGCCATCGAAGCGGTAGCGTCCACGGGCGGACAGATTATGCCGCCGGTCATGGGTGCTGCGGCATTCCTGATCGCTGAGTTTCTCAACATCACCTATGGTCAGGTGGCCCTAGCTGCTGCGATTCCCGCCTGCCTCTACTATCTCGCGTTGTTTGTCCAGGTCGATCTGGAAGCAGCCAAGAACGGCAGCGCCGGTCTTCCGGCCGATCAGATTCCGAAATTTCGCGATGTGATGCGGCGCGGGTGGATTTTCACGATTCCGCTGGTGATCCTGATTTACGCGCTAATGATCGAGGAGTGGGACGCTGCTAAATCGGGCATGGCGGCGGTGATTGCCGTATTCGTTGTCGGCGCACTGCAGAAAGACACCCGGCCGACCTTCCAGGGCATACTCAACAGTATTCATGAAACTGGCAGAACCATGCTCGACATTATCGCCATTGTCGCGCTCGCCGGCCTGGTGATCGGCGCTTTACAGCTTTCTGCAATTGCATTCAAACTTTCCATGATGTTGGTGACGATCTCCGGTGGCCACGCCCTACTCCTTCTAATCCTGACAGCCCTCGGTTGCCTCTTCTTAGGGCTGCCGCTTCCCACCACGGTTGTTTATATCATGCTCGCCGTGCTTGCTGGACCGGCGCTAGTTCAGGTTGGCATTCTACCGCTTGCGGCGCATCTTTTTCTTTTCTACTTCGGCATGATCTCGTTGATTACCCCTCCGGATTGCCTGCCGGTTTATGTCGCGGCGGCGATTGCCAAGGCAAATTTCTGGAAGACCGGCTGGACCGGAATGCGCCTCGCGATTGCGGCCTACGTGGTTCCGTTCATCTTTGCGTATCAACCCGCGCTTATCTTGGTTGGAAGCGTCAACGAAATTATCATTGCCGTACTGACAGCAGCGATCGGCATCGCTCTCCTCGCGGCAGGATGCGCCGGCTATCTGTTTCGCCCGATCAGTTGGAGCAAGCGCGGGCTCTTATGGTTCGCGGCGCTCCTGCTGCTACTGCCTTCTACTAGTAGTCTTCTCCTGCTCGCCGATGTTGTCGGCTTTGCTCTTGGCGCGGTCATCATTGCGTTGGAATGGGTGCAGCGGGAACGCATCCCGCACGCGATGGCCGAATCCCGCCCCGTCGCGCGGTAGGTGATGTGTGCGGTTTCGAAATTTCGTTGCCAGTTCTACTTGAGACCGTAATTCGCTGCGATTTTGTCGATGTACCCGTTCTCGTCGAGCTTTCGAATCAATCGTGCGTCGATCAATTCTTCGACTTTGACGTTCGCCGCCTTCGGGTTTTGCACGGCCATAAGCCGGCGAATGTTACGCATCGCATCGAGGGATGGAAAGGGCTTGCGCTCGACGCTCACGAGCAGATCCTGATAGCCTTCCTCGGCGACAGTCGAGTCGCTGATGTGAAAGCGCGTCATCATCGTCTTCGTCACGACATTCTTGTTTTGGGGCGCAAGTGTATATGCGAGACTGTCCACTAACGCCATAAGAATTTCTTCCGCCACATCCGCCCGCTTTTGCAAAAACTCCTGGCTGACAACGACCGCCTGATTAAGCATCGGAATATTGGCCGGCATGAGATCAGCAATGACATAAAAACCTTTGCTCTTAAGACGGCGCATCAAGGCGCCATCGAGCACGGCAGCGTCGATTCTCCCGGCTTCGAGCGATTGACCGATCAGCACCGAGTCACCGATCACGAGCAAATTGATATTATCGCGTTTGACGTCGAGACCGATATGCTCCAGTCCAAGAATCGTGTGCATCCAGGTCGTCCCGCCAATGCTCTGAATACCAAAACGTTTGCCGCGCAACTGCTCCGGCGTTTTCAAGCTGGGATTGGTAATGATGCTGTGCGTAAGCTTGCTTGAAACCGACGAAAGGATCCTCAGGTAAAGACCTTGCGATGCGGCGCCCAGCACCGCGGTCCCGCCGGTGTAGCCGATTTCGATATCTCCGGAGATGAGACTCGCCACCAATGTCGGCGCACCTTTGATCAGTACAATACGCGCTTCGATGCCGTGCTTCGCAAATAACCCTCGCTCTTGTGCGATTAGAAGCGGAATCGTCCGTGGGCTCATGGCCGCAACTCCGACGGTAATCTTGGTCTGGGCGAGCGCGGGTCTAGGAATGAAAGCGCTTAAGATCGGGCTGACAAATGCAACGACCAATAGAAACATGCGAGGCATGGCTTTCTCCTCATCTGGAGCCGCAGGCATTCGAATCTCCGGGTCCGGGGCTAGTCGCCCCGTTTGGCTTCAGTACA
>Ga0207650_10002888_pt1 | contig 11869 bp, 9 predicted proteins | sample KBSS63metaG_FD_184325 | JGI IMG/M metagenome (GOLD analysis project Ga0207650, IMG submission 184325) | Switchgrass rhizosphere microbial communities from Kellogg Biological Station, Michigan, USA - KBS S6-3 metaG (SPAdes) (version 2) | ecosystem: Host-associated > Plants > Roots > Rhizosphere >...
TGGCCGTACGTGTCATTGACCCGCTTGAAGTCATCAAGGTCGATCATCAGGAGCGCTACGGTGCTGTCGCGGCGTTCGGCGCGCTGTAATTCCTCCTGGAGGCGACTATGGAAGTGCCTCCGGTTATATAGCCCGCTCACCGGATCAATCGCGGCGGCGCGCGCAAATGCGGCGGCTTGACGGCGAATTGCCTCCCGCTCCAGCGCCAGGGCCGCCGGTGCCATCAGCGCATGTAGAACCGCTGCATCCGCGCGGGTGAATGGCCGGCGATCGAGCCGCTCGGCGAGGCTGATGATGCCGAGCACTTGGCCGCCGCCAGTAATTTCCTGCAGCAGTACTCGCCCGACGCCAAGATCCGGTTGCAATGCGCTGCCTGCTTCGCCGCGTGCGTTGAGCGTCGAACGCAACGCCTGCGTTGCCAACTGCGGTGCCCCGTGCGTGGCGATGAGGCTAAAGGGAACCGCAGGACCCGGCACAGCGAGCGCCGCGCCGCTTGCGCGCAACGCACCCGCAACATGGCGAAGAATGATCCGTGAAACGTCCGCTACTCCCGAGGTCCGCCCGAGCGCCACGGCAAGGCGATGAACAGCGCCCGCGGGATCCGACGCAACGCAGTCGAGATCGGCGATGAAGCCGCGGACGTTTTGCGTAGCCGTGAGCGACATGGGAGCGTGTTCTGACTTCGCAAGGCATGTGCCCGATGAGTCAGCGCCGCATATGGGGTTGTTTGCATGGATAAGTCAAACATCCAGCGGACTTCGGTCTGTTCATGACCACGATTTTCTGATTGACGCTCGGCTCCCCGACCGTTCGCCCGACCGAACGAAGGCCTACAGCCGTGACCGGTTCGCCGCAGCCGCATGCATTGACGCGCAACTCGACGGTTGGACCGGCACGGAGTTGTTCGGGCAGAATGATTGGCGTTTTCGAGCACGATCCATCACTTAGTTCCCTATGCCGGAGACAACATGGTCTGCTGCAAATGACAAGAGGGATCGGTGAGGCAGACTTTTGTTCACCTTTCTCGTGGACGTTTCCGGTCTCCGTCAGACTTCTCCGCGGCCGTATCAGACGTTGGTCCTACGAGAGCATCAAACCCCTAAGTTATTGACACGTTGCATTTGCCGCGTTGCGCGCCTATGGTCCGCCCGGGTGGCGACTTTCTTGCTGATACGCCTTCCGCAAATCCGCCGAATCGAATTCCGCTTTTGTCGTTGAAGGTTCGCGTCGATTTCGTAAGAACGTTTTTGGAGGGTGAATATCCGTGTGCTTTTGTGAGGAAAACAACCGATGAGAGACTCGCGACGTAACCTGCTCGTCGGGGACAGCCCGGCAATGGTTGATCTCAAGTCAGAGATTGGACGCGTCGCGCGGTCCGACGCGAAGGTCCTCATTACCGGCGAGAGCGGTTCCGGCAAGGAGTTGGTCGCGCAGGCGATTCACAACGAGAGTTCGCGCGCGGACAAAGCATTCGTGGCCGTCAACTGCGCGGGCCTGCCCGAGACGCTGCTCGAGTCCGAATTGTTCGGACATGTGCGAGGCAGCTTCACCGGCGCGTATCGCGACAAGCTCGGCAAGCTGGAAATGGCGGACTCCGGAACGGTGTTCCTGGACGAAATTGGAGAAATGACGCTGCGCATGCAGGGCCTGCTTCTGCGGTTCCTCGAAACAGGTGAGCTGCAGAAGGTCGGCGCCGATCATGTGACCAGACGGGTGAACGTCCGGGTCGTCGCGGCCACGAACCGGAACCTTCGCGACATGATCGGCCAGGGCCTCTTCCGCGAGGATCTGTTCTATCGCCTCAACGTCATTCATCTGTCGGTGCCGCCGCTGCGTGAACGGAAGCAGGATATTCCCGGGCTCGTCACTCACTTCCTGCGTGCGTTCTGCCGAAACGGCGACGCACCCCGCGAGGTTTCTGCGGACTCGATGTCGATGCTGGTCGCCTACTCGTGGCCAGGCAATGTGCGAGAGCTGCAGAACGTCATCGAACGGATCGCGGTCAACAGCTGCAGCGACGCGATTCAACCCGAGGACCTCCCATCGGAAATCAAGGCGCGCCGCGCCGGCACCATGCGGCCGAAACAGGAACGTCGTCGCACGATCGCCGACGACCTCTATCAGCGGCTGGTCGAGGAACGTCAGTCGTTCTGGAGCGTCGTGTATCCGTTGTACATGCAGCGTGAGATCACGCGGTCGAATGTCAGAGACGTCGTCCGCAAGGGACTGCAGGAAGCCCGAGGCAACTACAAGATCGTCGCGCGCCTGTTCAACATGGAACAGGGCGACTACAAGCGATTCCTCAACTTCCTTCGCAAACACGACTGTCAGGTTCCCTTCAAGGAGTACCGCTAATGCGCCGCTCGATCCTCGTTATCGTTGCGTGTGGTGTGTGCACGATGGGGGCGGCCGCGGCGGAGGCGCAAACCGCTGCCGCATCACCATCGCAGCAGAACGCCGCGCAGCCGGCCCCGCCGGCTGCGAGTGTGGCCGTCGTGCCAAAAGGGGTCGATACGCCTCCGGACTATGTCATTGGTCCCGACGACATCCTGAGCATCGTGTTCTGGCGCGACAACGACATGAGTCATGACGTTGCCGTTCGACCCGACGGGAAGATTTCGCTGCCGCTGATCAACGAAGTGCAGGCGTCGGGGTTGACGCCCGAGCAGCTGCGCGTCTCTTTGACCGCTGCGGCAAACAAGTTCGTCGAAGACCCCGCGGTCACCGTCGTCGTCAAGGCGATCAACAGCCGGAAGGTATTCATCACCGGCCAGGTGACCAAACCAGGCCCCTACAACCTGTCCGGTCCGACGACGGTGCTGCAGTTGATCGCCACGGCCGGCGGCGTGGTGGAGTACGCGAAATCCGATCGCATCATGGTGATGCGCGTCGAAAACGGCAAGACCATCGGCCGACGTTTCAACTACAAGGACGTCAGCGAGGGCAAGAACCTGCAGCAGAACCTCGAGCTGAAGCCAGGCGACACCATCGTCGTGCCGTAGTGAGTGTCGTGCACATGCGGTTTCTTTCACTGATCGCCGGCGCGGCGTTTCTGATGCCCGTCTGTGCGGATGCGCAGGACGTGCGTCCGGGACAGGCCTACCGAGGACTGTTCGGGCCGAACACCGTCACCGCTGCCGAAGCATTGACCGTCAATGGCGCTATCGGAGCCGGGTGGGACAGCAATTTGTTCCTCGCGCAACGCGACCAGTTGCTCCTCAGCGGTGCGCCGAACGCGGCGCCACTCAGTTCAGGAACCTACAACCAGTTTTCTGGTGGCCTCGGATACTCGAGAAACGGCGCCAAATTGCAATTCGAAGCGACCGAATCGAGTTCAGCGCGTCGTTACCCGGACTACCCGCTGTTGGCGAGTCACGGCGCAGCAGCAAGGCTTGGATGGACGCCGACGAAGCGAGTCTCGTTCAGTACGAGTCACCAGTTTGTCTACCAGCCGTGGCAGACCTTCGCGTCGTTCCCGACTCTTTTCGGTTTGCCATTGCGATTCGACCAACCAGTCGCACCGAATCAGGCGTTTGCCTCGATCGAAGGTTCGTCGGTGCTTTACGTAACCTCGTCCAACTTCACAACACAGCTGACGCGGCAATCAAGCCTGACAGCGGGGTATTCATCCCAACTCAATACCTACAACAACTCAGCTGCGTTCGTTGGTCCGCTGCAATGGGACATATTTGCGGTCGGACGCGGTCGCTTCACCAGCCAGTCAGGAATCGTGCGGTTCAGCCATGGCCTCACACGTAATCTGGGGTGGCACGTCGGGTATGGCTATTCGGACGCTCGTTATTCCGGCGACGTCCAGCGATACCGCGGGCAGATATTGGATGCCGGCATTGATTACTCGCGCGCGCTTTCCATAACCCGGCGAACGACATTTTCGTTTTCCACTGGCGCGATTGCGATTGAACAACCCGACCAAAGCGACGGCTACCGGCGGTATGACGTCAACGCCACGGCAACCCTGAATCGCGAAATTGGCCGAACCTGGAATGCCTCAGCCACGTACATGCGCAGCGGCGAGTACCTCGAAGCGGCGCGGGTTCCGTATTTCTACGACGGTGCCGTCCTTCAGCTTCAGGGACTGATCTCAAGGCGCACTGGTTTTCATTCTGCTGCGGGCGCGACGTATGGGGATCTCGGGATCGACAGGAACCGCCAGCGACGCGACCGCTTCGACACCGAATACGCAAACGTCGGTCTCGTGTTCGCCATCTCACGTTACCTCGCCATCAATACCGATTACGTTTTCTATATGTATTCCTTGAACCGTTGGGATGCCTCTCTCCCCAGCGCCGGACCCAGGCTGCACCGACATGATGTTGTCGTGTTGCTCAGTGCATGGGCGCCTGTGTTCGAACGTGGAAGGAAATCCAATGTTGCCAGGTAAGAGCTATAACCCGGAAGACATCCTTCGGATTGTAAGGACGAGAATTTGGGTCCTCCTGGTGCCCTTCGCGCTTGTCTCCGCAGCGACGGCCCTCATCGTTCATGGACTTCCGGATCGATATCGTTCTGAGACCGTCATTCTGGTCGTTCCGCAGCGGGTTCCCGAGGAATACGTGCGCTCGACCGTGACGACGCGCATCGAAGATCGGCTGCAGTCCCTCGTTCAACAGATTCTCAGCCGGAGTCGGTTGGAGCGGATCATTCAGGATTTCGATCTTTACGCCGACGAACGCCGGACGGGGATCATGGAGGACATCGTCGAGACGATGCGCCGCGACATCGGTGTGAACATCCTCCCCGGCGAAGCGTTCAGGATCAGTTATACGGGTGCCAATCCCAGGACGGTGACGAGAGTGACCGAGCGCCTTGCGTCGCTGTTCATCGAGGAGAACTTCCGCGACCGCGCGGTGCTCGCTGAAGGCACCAATCAGTTTCTCGAGGCGCAGCTCGAAGATGCTCGCCGCCGGTTGATCGAGCAGGAAAAGAAGGTCGAGGCATATCGCAAACGGTTCGCCGGGCAGTTGCCGTCCCAGCTCGAGTCCAACCTGCAGGTGCTGCAGAACTCGCAGATGCAGGTGCAGGCGATCCTCGAGTCAATCAATCGCGATCGCGATCGACGTCTCGTCCTGGAACGTCAGATTGCCGATCTCGAACAACAGGGCCAGGCGGCCCTCGTCATTGCGGCACCGGCGCCGGCCGACGCGAGCGCGAATGCCACGCCAGCCCAGCGTCTGGCGGCGGCAAAAGCGACCCTGGCGACGCTGCAGCTGCGGCTGAAGCCGAACCATCCGGATATTCTCCGGTTGAATCGACTGATCAGGGACCTCGAGAACAAGGTTGAGCAGGACGCGCAGGATACTCCGGTGTCAGCCGAAGCCACAGATCTCTCTCCGGCTGAGACGGCACGGCGTCGTCGCATCGCTGAGTTGAATCTGGAGATGCAGCTGCTCGACCGCCAGATCGACGAGAAACAGAACGATCAACAACGTCTGCGCGCGCAGATTGCGAGCTATCAGACGCGCGTCGAGGTGGCGCCCACGCGCGAGTCAGAGATGACCGAGCTGACGAGGGACTATCAGACACTTCAGGACATGTACAAGAGTCTGCTCTCGAAGAAAGAGGAATCGTCGATTGCTGCCAATCTCGAGCGCCGCCAGATCGGCGAGCAGTTCAAGCTCCTCGACCCCGCGCGAGTGGCGGAAAAACCCTACAGTCCGAACCGTCCGCGCCTGACGTTTATCGGCATGGCCGCTGGGCTCGCAATTGGCGTCCTCTTCGTCGCATTGATGGAATACCGCGACAAGAGCTTCAAGACCGACGAGGAGATCATGCGCGTCCTTTCGCTTCCGGTTCTGGCCGTCGTGCCCGTGATGCTCACCCAGGCGGAGCAGCGATGGGCGTGGCGCCGGCGACTGCTCCTCGGACTCGGCTACGGAACGACGGTGGTGGCGTGCTTCGCGGTGGTCGCCTACACCTTCGTCTACTGACGCGCCATGTACGAACAGTTCTACGGTCTTCGCGAACGCCCGTTCGACCTGACGCCGAATCCGCGTTACTTGGTGCTCACCGCAGCGCATCGCGAAGCGTTGAGCAATCTGGAGTACGCGGTCTCGAGCCGCAAGGGAGTCACGCTCCTGCTCGGCGAGGCAGGATCTGGGAAAACCACGATCATCCGTGCGGCGATCAGCAGACAAGTCGAGCGTGTGCACTGCGTCCACGTCAACAATCCGGCGCTGACGCGAAACGAGTTCGTCGAAATGCTCGCCCGGCGTTTCGACTTGAGCGATGCAGCGAGAAATTCGAAAACCGCGCTGCTGCTGGAATTGGAGATCTTGCTCCAGCAGCGTTTTGACAAGGGCGAGACGACGGTACTGATGATCGACGAGGCCCAGAGCCTGTCAATGGAACTACTCGAGGAAATCCGGCTCCTGGCCAATATCGAAACCAACGATCAAAAGCTGCTGTCGCTCGTCCTCGCTGGCCAGCCCGAGCTCGGGGCGTTGCTCGACAATCCCAGCCTGCGACAGTTGAAACAGCGCGTGGCCTTGCGGTGCGAGCTGCGGCCTCTGACGATGCAGGAAGGCCTGGCCTATCTTGCGGGACGCGTGCGCGCCGCCGGCGGCGACCCCTCGCGCGTGTTTACCCGCGAAGGCGCGGTGCTCCTGCACGAGCGCGCCGCGGGCATTCCGCGAACGATGAACGTCATCGCGGACAACGCCCTCATCACGGGTTTCGCACGCAGTCAGGCGCCGGTGACGCGAGCGATCGTCACGGAAGTCAGCGACGACTTCAGCATCGACATGCCACCGGAAGCGGACGCGCCTGATGGCGGAACGACAGCCGTGCTCGACGTGGTCCGGCCGGCCAAGCCCGCGGCCGCGGCGGAGGCCGGGTCTCATCAGCCCATGGAATCAGTAGAGAGCGGCGGCGAGAGAAGGACGCTGTTTTCTTCGCTCACGGCCAAGAGTCGGTTCTTGAGTCGGAAGGGAATTGCATGACGAGTGTGTACGACGCGCTTCGCAAGAAGGCGGCAGAACAGCACGGAGCGGAGCTGCCGGAACCAGCCGCACCAGCACCGGTCGGCAATTCGACGGAAGCGGGTTTCGGCCTCGAATCAGAGCTCGGCACCGAAGCGAAACAGGTGCCGACCACGACCCCGCTGCCAATACCGGAGATCAATCCGGACACGCTGCGTCCACCGGTGCGTGCCGCTGCGGTGAACGCAGAGGTCCGCAAGGCACCCACACGGCCGCGCTTCGAGCGGATCGAAATGCCGTACCGGGGCAAGACCGTTCTCGATCAGGAGATCTCGGCACAGTCGCGCGAACAGTACCGTCGCTTGGCCGCAAGCCTTCACCACGCGCAGGCCACCAATGGAACGAAAGTCATCATGGTAACGAGCGCCGCGGTCGGTGAAGGCAAGACGCTGACCTCTTCGAATCTGGCGCTGACGCTCAGCGAGTCGTACCAGAAGCGGGTGCTGCTGGTCGATGCCGATTTTCGACGGCCGTCGGTGCATGCCGTCTTCGGAGTTCCGTCGGACAACGGTTTGGCGCTCGGATTGGCATCCGATAGTCTGCGCGTGCAGGTATGCCAGTTCTCGGAACGGTTAAGTGTCCTTCCCGGCGGGCAGCCCACATCGGACCCGATCGCCGTGCTGACATCGGACCGCATGCGTCAACTGATCGACGAAGCCCGCGCAAATTTCGACTGGGTCATCCTCGATACGCCTCCGGTGGCGTTGCTGACCGACGCCAGTCTGGTTGCGTCGATCACCGATGGTGCGGTGATGGTCGTCAAGGCGGCCTCTACGTCGTGCGAGCTCGTCGAACGTGCCGTTCAGGCACTCGGACGTGAGCGCATTTTTGGCGTCGTCCTCAATCGCGCGCACGAGAACGCTCAGACCTCCGAATATTACGACTACTCGAGGTATTACGCGGCTGCGGCGAACTAATCGGTAGTTCTAGAATGCGCCTGCTGAATCACCGGATTACCGGACGATCGCTCGTTCTCATCAGCTCCGAGACGGCGTTGATTGTGTCCGCCATCACCATCGCGGCATATCTCCGTCTCGGCGAATTCGCGTGGGACATCGCGCTCTACGAAAACGGCGTCGCGAAGGCGCTGCTCATCGCGGTCGTGACGCAGACCTGCTTGTACTACGCTGACCTCTACGATCTGCGGATGCTAGGGGATCGGCGTGAACTGTTCACGCGCCTGCTGCAGGCGCTTGCTCCAGCGTCATTCATTCTCGCAGCACTGTATTTCTGGTTCCCCGCCCTCGTCATCGGCCGCGGTGTGTTCCTGATCGCGGCAATCCTCGTGGTGATGTTTGTCATCGGCTGGCGCATCGCATTCGAGTGGACGAGCGGCCATATCGCGCCGCGTGAACGGCTCCTCCTCGTCGGCACCAACTCCGCCGCGGTCATGCTCGCCCGGGAGATGTACGAGCGACGCCACGAACTCGGCGTCGAAATCGTCGGCTTCGTCGACATGGACCCGCAGCGGGTCGGAACGCCGGTGATCAATCCGGGCGTCATCGGCGCCATTGAAGATATTCCATCGATCGTCCGCGGGCGCAATGTGGATCGCGTCGTGGTCAGTCTCGCTGAGGCTCGCGGCGCCCTTCCGATGGAGAAGCTGCTGGAAATGAAATTGGACGGGGTGACCTTCGATTACCTCGCATCCGTCTACGAGGAGTACACGGGAAAGATCGCCGTCGAGAACCTGCGTCCGAGCTGGTTGATCTTTTCTCAGGGTTTCAAGAAGAGCCGTGTGCTGTCGGCGGCCAAGCGCCTCATGGACATCACCGCGGCGGCAGTGGGGCTGGTGATCGCCGCTCCGATCATGATGCTGGTGGCCCTCTTGATCCGGCTCACGTCGCCAGGTGCGGTGCTGTATCACCAGCAGCGCGTCGGACAACACGGCCGCATCTTCACGCTGCACAAGTTCCGCTCGATGTGGGCCGACGCCGAAAAAGCGACAGGCCCGGTCTGGGCCTCGAAGGAAGGTGACACGCGTGTGACATCGGTGGGCCGTTTCCTGCGCCGCAGCCGTCTCGACGAGCTGCCGCAGCTATGGAACGTGCTCAAGGGCGACATGAGTCTCGTCGGACCTCGTCCGGAGCGGCCGGAGTTTGTCGCAGAGCTGACCCGCCAGATCCCGTTCTACCGCCAGCGCCACATCGTGCGCCCGGGACTCACCGGGTGGGCACAGGTGCGCTACACCTACGGTGCCAGCGTCGAAGACGCGCTGCAGAAGCTCCAGTACGACCTGTTCTACATCAAGAACCTGTCGCTCGCGCTCGACGTGTTCATCATCCTCGACACGGTGAAGACGGTGCTGCTGCAAAAGGGAGCGTGACGTGATCGTCAATGCGATGAGCATCGACGTCGAGGACTATTTCCACGTCAGCGTCTTCGACGGGATCGTGCCACGGTCGCAGTGGGACACGATGGAGAGCCGTGTGGTGCGGAACACCGAGCGGCTGCTGGACATCTTCGATGAATTCGAGGTTCACAGCACGTTCTTCGTCCTCGGGTGGGTCGGCGAGCGGCATCCGGAACTCGTCAAGGCGATCGCCAGCCGGGGCCATGAGGTTGCGTCGCACGGCTACGCGCACCGTCTCGTCTACGACCAGACGCGCGCGGCGTTTCGGGAGGACGTGCGGCGCGCGAAAGCGATTCTCGAAGAGGCTTCCGGTCGCCGCGTGATCGGATACCGCGCGCCCAGTTATTCGATTACGCCGCGCTCGCTATGGGCGCTCGACGTGCTCATCGAAGAAGGGTACGCCTACGATTCGAGCATTTTTCCGATTCGCCACGATCGATACGGCATTCCGGTGTCGGACCGAAGACCCTATCGGGTCGATCGAGCCGGAAGCGCGATCATCGAAGTGCCGGCGTCGACGACTCGACTGGGGCCGTTGAATTTTCCGATTGCCGGCGGTGGGTACTTTCGGATTCTCCCCTACTGGTGGACCCGCTGGGGCGTGGGCCGCGTGAACGAAACCGAGCGCCGGCCGGCAGTCTTCTACCTGCATCCTTGGGAGATCGATCCGCTGCAGCCGCGTCTCCATGCCGGCCGACTCGGCCGGTTCCGCCATTACCGAAATCTCGAAAGCACGGAAGCACGGCTGCGTCGTCTGCTCAGTGACTTCCGCTTCGACACCGTGCAAAAGCTTGTGGTCGACGCGCGACTCGAACTGGCTGAAAACAGCCGTTACGCCCTGCCGCTGCCCTACTCCTTCTGAGGCCGTCGATGTTGGCTGCATCCTCCTCGATGGCTGGTGAGGCGCACCTGACGGTTTCCGATCGGATTGATCCCGGGGAATGGGATCAATACGTCGAGCGGCATCCTGAGGGGTCCATCGATCATCTCTGGCGGTGGCGAGATGTGTTCAGTCGAGTCTTCGATCATCAGAGCACGTATCTCGTGGCGCGGCGGAGCGGCGCTATCGCTGGAGTACTTCCGCTGGTTCATTTCCGATCGCGTCTCTTTGGACGCTTCCTCGTCTCCGTCCCGTTTCTCAATTACGGCGGCGTGCTCGCATCCAACGGCGGGGCCGCTGACGCGTTGATCGCGAGGGCGCGCGATATCGCCCAGAGCTTCGGCGCATCGCACGTCGAATTGCGGCACACAGGCCGGCAGTTCACGGATCTTCCATGCCGTGCCCACAAGTTGAAATTGACGCGACCGCTCCCCCCTACTCCCGAGGCTCTCTGGTCGGCCGTCGACCGAAAGGTGCGCAACCAAGTACGAAAGGCACAAAAAGACGGGCTGACGGCGCACTCAGGTCATTCGGAGCTGATTGCCGACTTCTACACCGTCTTTTCGAGAAACATGCGCGATTTGGGCACTCCGGTGTACCCGAGGAGCCTGTTCGATGAAACAGCGCGCCTGTTTTCACACGACTTGCACGTGTACGTGGTCCGCTTGGGACACGCACCTGTCGCCGCCGCAATCGCACTCCGGTTCAGGGACACGATCATCGTTCCCTGGGCGTCGTCGCTCCGCGAACACCGTCAGCACTGCCCGAACATGCTGTTGTACTGGACGATGCTCGAGCACGCGACGCAGATGGGCGTCGCGACCTTCGACTTCGGGCGCTCCACGCGCGGTGCCGGCACGCATCAGTTCAAGCTGCAATGGGGCGCCACCGAAACACCGCTTCACTGGGAATATGTGCTCCTCTCAAAGTCGGCGGTGCCCGATCATGGACCGACCAACGCAAAGTTTGCGGCGGCTATCGCGGTCTGGCAGCGTCTGCCGTTGTGGGTCACTGAAACATTTGGTCCGGCTATCGTCCGGAACATCCCCTAACGGATCGAATCCGCGTCGCGGGCAAAAGTCTTCCTCGCCGTTACACGTGTCCAGCCATCTCTTCCCGCGTCAGACTTTTGTCATCCCAATCAGAGATTCTTGACGGGTCGGTCGCATTGCGCGTTGTGTAACTCTAAGCATTAATTAGGCTTACTGGATCGCTTGGCCCTCGATATACCGGACCTCCGTTTGCTCAATGACCTGCCTCTTGGCCAACCGCATGCGCGACTCCGCCTTCTCTCCCGAGCATCCTGCGCTCGTCGCCCAAACGGTTAGTGTGCCGCTCGGCGCGCCGGCAATGCTCTTCGTCGTCGTCGACACCGAGGAGGAGTTCGACTGGAGTGGTCCGTTTGCGCGGGAGAACACGAGCGTCACCGCGATCCGTCAACTTCCCGTTCTGCAGGCGCTCCTCGACCGCTACCGCGTGAGGCCGACATACGTCATCGATTACCCCGTCGCCACGAGTCCCATCTCTGCTCCGGTCATTCGTGATCTGTACGAGTCGGGTCGCTGTACCGTGGGCTCGCACCTGCATCCGTGGGTCAATCCGCCGTACACCGAAGCACTGACGACCGCCAACAGCTTT
>Ga0207650_10002892_pt1 | contig 11851 bp, 12 predicted proteins | sample KBSS63metaG_FD_184325 | JGI IMG/M metagenome (GOLD analysis project Ga0207650, IMG submission 184325) | Switchgrass rhizosphere microbial communities from Kellogg Biological Station, Michigan, USA - KBS S6-3 metaG (SPAdes) (version 2) | ecosystem: Host-associated > Plants > Roots > Rhizosphere...
CGCCACCGGTTTGGCGCCGCCACCACGAAAACCGACTCCAGCAGCAGCGGCTTGCGCTGCCGGGCGAAATCGCTCCTCGACGAATGTGTTCCATTCCTGGCAGTCGGGGCACTGGCCGAGCCATTTGCGTGACTGGCTGCCGCAGTTTTGGCAGACAAAAATTGTAGCGGGCTGTTTCGCCATTTTGAGGTAGTTCAAATATTACCCTATATGTTGTCGCAAAAGAATTTGGCCATCCAATAGCTACAAACAAGCATCAAACACCGATTGTTGGTGCAGGCCGTGGCCATTTCGTGATAAGATTTTTTTGATGAAATGGGACGTTATTGTCATCCGCTTTGCCTTCATTCTCCTGCTCGGCGCGGTAGGCTATTTTCTTAATCCCGTTGCTCAAACCTCGCACATTGACGCTTCGCGGCCGACCCGACAGATAATTTCCGCTATCGTCGGCGCTGTCGTTGCGATGTTTATTATTGCGTTCGAAATGCGCGCCCGAAAGGCGAGCCTGAAAACGCTTATCGGAGCTGCCGTCGGTTCGATAATGGGCATCATCGGTGCATATCTCATCGGCATGTTGATCAGCACGCAGGACATCAATACCGTTCCGGGCGAGATCAAAGTATTTCTGACCATTGCACTTGCCTTTTTCATGGGCTATATCGGACTAATGGTCGGTGCGGCGAAAGGCGACTACATCGATCTCTCGGCTCTCGGCGGCATATTCAGTGACAAGAACGTTAAGCACGAATATAAAGTGCTGGATACTTCGGTGATCATCGACGGCCGCATCGCAGACGTTGCCGAAACTGGGTTCTTGAGTGGAACGCTGATCATTCCGAATTTCATCCTTGCCGAATTGCAGCAGGTCGCAGACTCTGCAGATTCCTCGAAACGCCAACGTGGCCGGCGCGGGCTCGACATGCTCCAGCGGCTTCGCAACAACAGCAAGCTCGATATCCAGATCGTCGAAACAGATTTTCCATCGGTTCGCGAGGTCGACCTTAAACTGATCGAATTGGGCAAGCAGCTCGATGCCGTGATAGTAACGAACGACTTCAACCTGAACAAAGTCGCGCAACTTCGCGGCGTCGCCGTCCTGAACATCAATGAGCTCGCGAATGCGCTCAAGCCCGTAGTGTTGCCGGGTGAGGCGATGCGTGTGTTCGTACTCAAAGAGGGTAAGGAATACAATCAGGGCGTTGCATATCTCGACGACGGCACGATGGTCGTTATCGATAATGCACGCCGTTTGATTGGCAAAACGGCTGATATCGCCGTCACCAGCGTCCTGCAGACCACCGCAGGCAAAATGATCTTTGGACGGCTTTGGGAAGAAAAGCATGACGCGGAAAATGCCGAGAGCAACGTCGCCATCCACGATTCGCGTTCGCTTGGTTTCCGACGTGCAACCCGCGAGCTCCGCCAATCCACAATTATCGAAGAACTTGAAACCTAACGCGACGAAATGAATACCGCGATAATCGTTGCCGCCGGTTCCGGAACGCGTTTCAAATCAGATAAACCCAAACAATTTGTTGAGATCCACGGAAAGCCGCTGATCGTTCACACGCTCGAACGATTTCAGGTTGCCGCTTCGATCCACGCTATTGTTCTCGTCTTGCCAGAACAAAGGATCGACGAATTCGCCAAGATCACCGAGCGTTTTCCTTTCGAGAAACTATTTGCAGTCGTCGCAGGCGGCTCGACGCGAGCGGAATCCGTTCAAAAAGGGTTCGGCGCGATCTCACCGACGACCGAGGTGGTCGCGGTGCACGATGGAGCGAGGCCTTTGGTTTCGCCTAGTGAGATCGATGCGACTGTCGAAAAAGCGAAAGCAATGGGAGCCGCGTGTCTTGTCGCCTCTGTCGTCGACACCATTAAGACCATTCGCGGGGATGAGATCGCGAATACGCTTGATCGGGAAAAGTTGCGCCGAGCTTTGACGCCGCAGGCGTTTCGCGTTGAAGTATTAGAGCGGGCGTTCAATCTATGCGATCTTAGCGAATCTGTTACCGACGAATGTTATCTCGTCGAAAAGCTCGGCCATCCGATCGCATTTGTTGAAGGAAGCTCAAGAAATATTAAGATCACGCATATGGATGATCTGGTTTTGGCGGACGCGTTTCTTCGAAACACGAGACTGGGCTAGCACTTAGCAATGTTCAAAATAGGCATCGGCAGCGATATACATCCTTTGGTCGAAGGCCGGCCGCTTGTCATTGGCGGCGTGAAGATCGATTCCGAACTTGGTGCCGAAGGGCATTCCGACGCGGATGTTCTATGCCACGCACTCTGCGACGCTATCCTCGGTGCGTTGGCTCTTGGCGACCTCGGCAAACATTTTCCTAACGACGAAGAACGTTGGCGAAACGCCGAAAGCTTTATCTTTCTTCGATACGTGGTGGGGTTGATGAAAGAACGCGGCTATGCGGTCTCGAACATTGATTCGACAGTGCATCTTGAAAAGCCAAAACTTCGTCCTTATATCGATGAGATCAAAAAAGGCCTCGCAGAAGTTTTAGAGACCGAATCGAACTGCATCAGCGTGAAGGCGAAGACCGGCGAAGGCGTCGACGCTGTCGGCGTAAGGCTCGCAATCCGTGCAGACGCGATCGTCCTGCTCGCAAAGATTTAGAGTACAAGCATTAGCTTGCCTTGGTTTTGTGCATATAAGCTAAAGCTTGTACTCTGAACATTTACTTATGCGCCCACAGGACATCATTGCGATCAAACGCGACAGCGGCGAGCTTTCCGACGAATTCATCCGCAAATTCATCGACGGTGTTTGCGATAATTCGTGGGCAGATTATCAAGTCTCTGCTCTCGTGATGGCGATGTTCATTCGCGGGCTTTCGACCCGTGAAGGCGAAACTCTGGTCCGCGAAATGCTTCATTCGGGCGAGATCCTGGACTTTTCTGAGATCGCGATGCCGAAAGCCGATAAACATTCGACGGGCGGCGTTGGCGATAAAACCTCACTGATAATCGCACCGCTTGTCGCTTCGTGCGGGGTCGCAGTGCCTATGGTTTCCGGCCGGGGCCTCGGCCACACAGGCGGGACTCTGGACAAGCTTGAATCTATTCCCGGATACAATGTTCGGCTTTCGACGAGCGAATTTCACACGATCATCGAAAAATGCGGCTTTGCGATGACCGGCCAGACCGCCGAGATCGCACCGGCCGATAAAAAGCTCTACGCTCTTCGTGACGCGACTGCGACAGTACCGTACATTCCGCTGATCGTGGCTTCGATAATGTCGAAAAAGCTTGCCGAAGGCCTGGACGCGTTGGTTCTGGATGTGAAAACGGGTTCGGGCGCCTTCATGGAATCCGAAAACGATGCCGTTAAACTTGCAAAAGCGATGGTTGCGACCGGCGAACGATTTAATGTCAAAACTCAGGCAGTTATTTCCGACATGAGCCAGCCGCTTGGCAAATATGTCGGCAACGCGGTGGAGGTGTACGAGTGCATCAAGATCCTCCAAAATGAGATCGAACCTGCTGCGCAACCGACCTGGGAACTTTCGCTCGAACTTTCTGCCCGAATGCTTTTGCTCGCCGGCGTCGAATCCGATATTGAGTCCGCGAAACAGCTTTGCGTTTCAAAGATCGAGAGCGGGGAAGCTCTGGACCGTTTTCGCCGAAATATCGAATGTCAAAACGGCGACCCAACGGTCTGCGACGATCCTGAAAAATTGCTCGATTCAACAATCAAGACTGTTTCAATAAAGGCTGAGAACGAAGGTGTCGTGTCAGGCGTCGACACACAGGCGATAGGCAACGCCGTCTCCGAGATCGGCGGCGGCCGCGTGAAAGCTGACGAAAAGGTCGATCACGCCGTCGGTTTCGCATCGGATATCAAGATCGGCGACCACGTAAATGTCGGCGATGAAATTGGCCGTCTCTACGTTCGGAACAAGGAACAGGCAGCGGGGGTTTTGCAGTGTTTTGTTGCAGCATATTCGGTTGATACTTCATCAGACATCAAATGTCCTGACCTGATCAGTAAAGTGATCGGATAAGACGATCCAAGTTGCTTGATGTAAAAACGGGATAAATGTAAGCTATTTGGAATTCCCGAGGGCGACTAAATATATGCGGTTCAGATACATAGCAGTTTTGGTTCTTGCGGCGATTGCGGGATTGCTTTCCGGATGTGCAGAACGGACCGAAGCACGCCGTGACGGTTGCCAGATCAGGGTCGGGATCGTGTTCGATATCGGGGGCAAGAACGACCGTTCGTTCAATGCCGCGGCTTGGGACGGGGTTCGTCGCGCCGAGAAGGACCTGCCCATATGTCTGTACGATGTTGAGCCCGGCAATCCCACCTCGATCGAACCGGCGATGCGAGCATTTGCCGAAAAGAATTTCGACCTGATCATCGGCATCGGTTTCGCCCAGGGGCCGATCATGCAAAAGGTCGCCGAGGATTACCCGAACATAAAATTCGCGATCGTCGATGGCGTGATATTCGAAAAGGACGGCAAGACCCCGAAATCAAATGTCGCTTCGCTCGTTTTCCGCGAACACGAAGGCTCCTATCTGGTTGGAATGATTGCCGCTTCCAAATCAAAAACAGGCGTTATCGGGTTTTTGGGAGGCATGGACATTGGGCTTATTCACCGATTCAACAAAGGATATGAAGAAGGTGCGAGAGCCATAAATCCGAATATCAAATTAATAACCAATTACGTCGGCGTGACCGACGGCGCGTGGAACAATCCCGGCAAAGGTAAGGAACTCGCTCTGGCACAGATCGAAAAAGGCGCCGATGTGATATTTACGGCCGCAGGGAACTCAGGCTTGGGAGCGTTTGACGCCGTAGAGCAATACGGTAAAAACCCGCAAGGTGAGGCAAACAAATTCGTGATCGGCGTCGATTCGAACCAGAATGCGGTGAAGCCCGGTTTCGTGCTCACGTCGATGGTCAAGCGCGTAGACAACGCCGTCTACGACGTCGTAAAGGAAGTGCTCGGCGGTAAATTTGAAGGCGGCTTTCACGTTTTCGGCCTCGACAAGGACGGCGTCGCATATGCAATGGATGACAATAACAAGCCGTTGATCCCGCCGGATGTGATCACGAAGGTCGAGGAAGCAAAGGGTAAGATCGTCGCAGGCGAGGTAAAAGTGACAGACGCCATGACGCAATAGATGCTTGAATTAAAAAACATTACAAAAACTTTCGGAAGCGTTGTTGCAAACAACGATGTTTCGATCACGGTCCACCGGGGCACGATCCACGCTATCGTAGGCGAGAATGGCGCTGGCAAGTCGACTGTCATGCGCATCGCGTATGGTTTTTACAACGCCGATAGCGGCGAGATCTTCTTGGACGGCAAACGCGTCGACGTTCGAAGCCCGCACGATGCGATTGCTCTTGGTATCGGTATGGTCCACCAGCATTTTATGCTGGTAGATAATCTGACAGTTGCGGAAAACATCATTCTGGGTTCCGAAACTGGTACGGCGACCAGCCTCGACCTCGAAAAAGCGAACGCCGATATTCAAAAACTTTCGGATGATTTGAAGCTAAACGTAAGGCCGCGTGCTTTGATCGAGGACTTGTCGGTCGGCCAGCAGCAGCGTGTCGAATTGCTAAAGGCACTTTATCGAAATGCAGAAATCTTGATCCTTGATGAACCGACGGCCGTGCTCTCGCCGCAGGAAGTCGAAGAGTTTTTCGGCATTCTTCGTCGAATGAAAGAACAGGGGAAAACGATCATCATCATCACGCACAAGCTTGACGAGGTCCTCGCGATCTCCGATGAGGTCACAGTTATGCGTGATGGCAAGTCGGTAGGAAATGTGAAAACATCGGAAACCGATGCTGCGGGTCTCGCCCGGTTGATAGTCGGCCGCGACGTTCTGCTTCGCGTAGAAAAAGATGACGCAACGCCAACCGATGTGGTGTTGTCGGTGAATGGCCTGAAAGTGATAGGCAAACATGGCCTCGCGGTTAACGGCGTTTCTTTTGAAGTACGAGCGGGCGAGATCGTCGGCATTGCCGGCATTGAGGGCAACGGGCAAACCGAATTGATCGAGGCACTCGCCGGCCTTTGTCGTCCGGAAAGCGGGCGCGTTGAACTTGAAGGCAAGGATGTAACGAATGCAAGCGCACGTCGATTGAAAGAACTCGGTGTCGCTCATATTCCCGAAGACCGGCATCGACGTGGACTCCTTTTGCATTCCGACCTTGCTGAAAACTCTGTGCTCGGCGTTCACTATCGTCCGCCCGTCGCTGCAACCGCCGGCTTCATGAGTTCTCCCGCGATCGAAAAGCGGGTTAATGAAATAATCGAAAACTTTGATGTGCGGCCGCCGAATCCGGAGCTAACCGCGAAATCGCTCTCGGGCGGCAACCAACAAAAACTGATCATCGGGCGCGAATTTGAACTCGATCCGAAATTACTGCTTGTTTCACAGCCGACTCGCGGTGTTGATATCGGAGCTATCGAATTTATCCACCGGAAACTGATCGAACTTCGCGACAAAGGGCGGGCTATCTTACTTGTATCTGCTGAGCTGGAAGAAGTTAAGGCATTAGCAGACCGTTTGCTCGTGATCCGTGAAGGCAAGATCGTCGGCGAGGTCGATCCGAAAACCGCCACCGTCGAACAGATCGGCCTTTTGATGACCGGCGGCTAAACTCATAAATATGAAACCCATCCTCACCGGGATTGCACCACAGTTTGTCGTGCAGGACGTGGTCAAAACCGCGGAATTCTATCGGGACAAGCTCGGCTTTGAGTTGCTCGGGTTCTTCGCCGATCCGCCGGTTTATGCGATGGTGCGGCGCGATAGTGCTGAGATCCATTTCGGAAAAGCCGACAGCGACAAAATTCAGACGAATGAGGCGGTCCGTCGCGGTCTCGGAACCGATGCATATATTTTTGTGACCGACGTCAACGAACTCTATCGCGAGTTTAAAGAGCGGGGCGTCGAGATAACCGAGGGGCCGATCAAACGAGTTTACGAGTGCACCGAGATCACGGTCAAAGACTGCAACGGCTTTCAACTCGTGTTCGGCGAATGATCAAGCCGTAACCGCAGCCTTCGAACCGAACATCTCTTGCATTTGCTCGACCGCTTTCTGAAGGTTTTCCATCGAGGTCGCGTACGAAATTCGAATATAACCGTCGGCACCAAAACCTGCCCCATCAGTCACGACAATGTGACAGTTTCGCAATAGCGCATCCGCGATCTCTGCAGATGATCTGAATTCGCCACCGATAGCGTTATGAACGTCAACGAAGGCATAAAAGGCGCCTTCGGGCACCGCGCATTTGAAGCCGTCGATCTCGTTCAATGCTGGAATCAGCCAATTCTTTCGGCGTTCGTATTCGGCGGTCATCGACTGAACCGCCGCTATTGTTTCGTCGTAGCGATCGAATGCTTGGGCACATGCATATTGAACAAACGAAGTAGGATGCGTCGCTGAGTGGCTCTGCAGTTTCACCATCGCCTTGGTCCATGTTTCATTTGCGATCGTAAACCCGATACGCCAGCCCGTCATCGCAAAGGTCTTTGAAAAACTGCCGCCTACGCAGACGAACTCTCGCAATTCTTTCGACAATGTCGCCGACGTAAACACCTCGGCCGGGGGATACGCGAAAAATAAATAACATTCATCTGTTAGCACATAAACACCGCGCTCCGCGCAAGCTTCGACGATCTTTCGCATTTCGTCCGGCGGGATAACGCGGCCCGTCGGATTGTTCGGCGAATTAATGATAAGCAATTTCGTTTTGTCGGTGATCGACGCCTTTACCTGATCGGCGGTCAAAACAAAGTTCGTTTCTTTGGTTTCGATGAAGACACTATTTGCCTGGCAAAAGGTCGCGAGTTCGGGGAATGTTACCCAGTAAGGCTTCGGAATCAAAACATCGTCGCCGGGATTCAACAGTGTGCAGGCTGCGTTGAACAACCCCTGCTTTCCGCCGCAAGACGCGGCGATCTCGTCGGACCGCACCACCGCACCAAAACGCTTTTCGAAGAATGTAGTAACGGAATCGTGAAACCCTTTTGTTCCTGAACTAGGTGTGTATTTTGTAAGGCCTTTTGCAAGACCCTCGCGAGCGAGTTCCTTAACGAACTCCGGCGTGTCGAAGTCTGGCTCGCCTACGGAAAGGTCGATGATGTCGTGACCCTGGGCCTTAAGCTCAGACGCAGCCTGGGCCGCGATCAGCGTCGCCGAACCCTTCATCACAGCTACTCGATCTGATATCGGGAACGTAGACATACGTGAATTTAACCACAGAGAACACAAAGAACACAGAAGGGAAATTTGCCTCTGTGGCTAGCCTTTTCGTTCAAGAAACTCGATCCGGTTACCAAACGGATCTCGAAATTCGAAGCGATCGTAGCCGGGAATTGGAATCCCATCTTTTGCATCGCAACCGGCATTCGTCAGTTTCACGCGCCATCCTTCGAGATCATCCACGAGATAAGCAACGTGAGCTTTCGATTTCGACCTTTCGATTCCGTCCTCGGCGCCGAAATGTATCTGGAACCCGTTTAACTCGAGCCAAAAACCGCCGCGTCCAGCGAGAGCATCTGGTTTTGGAATTTCGCTCATCCCAAGGACGCCGCAGTAAAACGCGCGAGCATCGTTTTCCGAGCCCACTGGGATCGAAACTTGTACGTGATGAACAGCATTTATCATTTGCTATTCTTCACCCGCATTCTTTCTTCCACAAGTTCCGGGATGAGCCCAGCAACTCGCCCGCCGAGTTCAAAAACCTGTTTCATCAGCGTCGACGAAACATAAGAATACTCTTCACCGGCCATCAAAAACACTGTTTCGATCTCTGGCTCGAGCCGGCGGTTCATCAATGCCATTCGCAGCTCGTATTCGTAATCGCTAACAGCCCGTATGCCCCGCACGATGGCACCCGCGTTTCTGGACTTTGCAAATTCCGCGGTCAAACCGGAAAAGCTTTCCACGGCCATTTTGCAGTCGTCTGTATCGACGGTTGGCAGGACTTCGCTGATCATATCGCAGCGCTCATCGACTGAGAACATCGGGTGTTTTTCGGGATTGTTCAGGACGGCGATGATCATCTCGTCAAAAAGCGGAGCGCTTCGTCGGACGATATCCAGATGGCCGTTTGTCAGCGGATCGAACGATCCTGGGAATACCGCACGCCTCATATTGTCGTTATCAGAACTTTGTAGCGAGTATCTTCTTCGCTTTCTCGACCTGCTGAGCGTATTCGGGCAAATACGCTGGATTCGGCTTCATTTCAAGGACAAAGTTAAGCTGCTTTTTTGCCTCGGCATCTTTTCCTAAGATCAAATAGGCTTCGGCAAGGTGAACGCGGGCCTCGCCATTAAACTTTTCCAACTCGACTCCTTTCTCAAGGTATTCGACAGCTTTCTCAGGCTTGCCGCCAAGCAGGCGCGTGCCCAGTTCGAGCTGCCCGAGAACGTCATACGCACTGGCCATTTCATAATTCGGCTGGATCTCGATCACCTTGTTCATTGCGTCGCGGATCTCATCGACCGACCGAACGCCGACCGCCAGAGGATTTCGATTTGATTGCTCGCCCAGGTTCGCTCCGAACCAGAAATAACCGTCTGGCTTGTTCGGTTCCAACTTCGAGGCTGACTTTCCCGCAGCTTTGCCGTCTTCAAAGGCCTTCTCTCGTTCTTTTTCGTCTTCCGAATGGCGGCCGAGATAGTAGTTATAGCGGGCAAGCCGCGATTCAACGTCGAAAGTTTTAGCGTTTTCGCGACGGGCCCGATTCATATTCGCGATTGCGTCGCGGAGCTTAGGAAGGTCTGATCGTTGAGCGAATAATTTATCGCTATCGGCGAGCAATTCGGACGAAACCGGATCCTTTTTTGCCGGCGTCTCTTCTTCAGTAGTCCGAGAACAAGCCAGCAGTAAGCACAATGTAATTACAATTGTAATTAATTTGTAAGTTCTCTTCGTATTCACGCTGGAAATCGATTAAAGAATGCTAAGATACGACCTTGAAAATCTTCAAAAGCGCAACCTTTTATAATGCTAAGACAAAATAGCACAGTAGACGAATGAAAAAAAACGGCCAGGCAGCCGCATTTTACGATCTCGAGGGCACGTTGGTGAGTACCAATCTTGTGCACACGCTCGCGTTCTACGCTAAGCGCCAGCAGGGGATTTGGCAGACAGCGAAGAAATCGGTTGGCACGTTGGCGAAGCTTCCGTTCTTTGGCATCACGGACCTTTATTCGCGGAACGTGTTTAACGAGGTCTTTTTCAGAAGCTATACCGGCTTTTCACAGGACCGTCTGCGATATTTCTCCGAAGAGTTATTCGAAGAAGTCCTGAAACCCGCGATCTTCCCGGGAACGCCTGAACTGATCGCGCAGGGAAAGAAGATCGGCCAGCGACAGGTGGTACTGACTGGTGCCCTCGATTTTACGATCGACCGGTTGATGGGGCATCTTGGAATCGACGACTGCGTCGCTAATCGTTTGGAGTTCGTGAACGGCTACGCTACGGGCCGCGTTTTGCCGCCGGTAATGGCGTCAGCGACAAAAGCCAAGTGGATACGCGAATACGCCGAACGCGAAAACATAAATCTTTCGGAAAGCTACGCGTATTCTGATTCGATCTCGGATCTGCCGATGCTATCGATCGTCGGACATCCGGTCGCCGTGTGTCCCGACCTTCGCCTGAAGCAGACGGCGAGACAGCATGATTGGGCGATTCTCGACCTCAAGTAAATTTATGGCTTTGCAACTACGCAGAAAAACACACGAATCGATCGTCTATATCGACAAGGACTCCGCACCGCGAATCATGCCGAATGGCGAGGATTTTATCCTTGAAGATATTCCAATTGGAACGCGTGTGATCTATCCAAATCCTGCGATCAAAGGTCTTCCAAATCGCGAAGCTGCAATTCGTTACGCGGTGAATCATCCGCTCGAGATGGAGCCGCTCTATGCTTTGCTCGAACCGGGAATGCGCGTCACGATCGCGATGGACGACATCTCGCTGCCGCTGCCGCCGATGGCGACGCCGGACATGCGTCAAACGATGCTTGAGGTCGTCCTGGACATGTGCGGAGCCAACGGCGTCGACGACATTCACCTGATCATCGCAAATTCATTGCATCGCAAGATGACCGAGTGGGAAATGAAGCGGATGGTCGGCACGACGATCTTTAACGAGTATCATCCGGACCGATATTACAACCACGATGCCGAGGCCGACGATGAGTTGGTTACGCTCGGGCACACTCGCCATAATGAGCCGCTGCGTGTGAATAAGCGAGCGATCGAGAGCGACTTGCTAATCTATCTGAACATCAATCTTGTGCCGATGGATGGCGGACATAAGTCGGTCGCTGTCGGTTTGTGTGATTACGAAAGCTTGCGCGCGCATCACGAACCGCAGACGATCCGCGATTCGCATTCGTATATGGACCCGCCGGCTTCGGAGCTGAACCACAAGGTCGTGCGGCTCGGGAAATTGGTGGATGAGAACTGCAAGGTTTTCCACATCGAGACCGCGCTGAATAACAAAATGTTTTCCGACGGCTACGACATCCTGACGCGGAACGAAGACGAGTTCTCGTTTGCAGACCGGATGAAATGGGAAGTGATGAAGCGGACGTTTTCGAAAATGCCGCGTGCTGCACGGAGAAAAATGCTCCATGCGATTCCGGCTCAGTATGAGCTGATCGGCTGCTACGCTGGCAAAACCGAACCGGTCCACGAAAAGATCCTTGAGCTTAATTACCGGCAGTACGAAATTCCCGTCAAAGGGCAATGCGACATACTTATCTCGGGAATCCCGGACATTTCGCCCTACAACGTCTATTCGGCTCTGAATCCGCTGCTCGTGCAGGTGATGGCTCTC
>Ga0207650_10002893_pt1 | contig 11851 bp, 13 predicted proteins | sample KBSS63metaG_FD_184325 | JGI IMG/M metagenome (GOLD analysis project Ga0207650, IMG submission 184325) | Switchgrass rhizosphere microbial communities from Kellogg Biological Station, Michigan, USA - KBS S6-3 metaG (SPAdes) (version 2) | ecosystem: Host-associated > Plants > Roots > Rhizosphere...
GCCTTCGCCAGCAGGTGCCCGCAGCGAAGGCAGTGCGTGTTCTCGAAGAACACCAGATTTTCGCAGTGATCGCAGTGGAAGATGCGCATGGTGTGGTGCCAGCCGAGCCTGGCACGAGCGAGAAACGCAAAAGGCGGACCGCATGAAGGCAGTCATCTACGACGAGTACGGTGGGCCGGACGTGCTGCAGCTCGCAGACGTGGAGACGCCTACTCCGGCACCGAACGAGATTCTCGTCAAGGTGCATGCCGCCGCGCTCAATCCCTACGACTGGCACTTCGTGCGCGGGATTCCTTTTCCAATGCGGATGATGGCGGGCGGCCTCATGAGGCCGAAGCGCCACCGACGCGTCGGCGGCGACTTCTCCGGCACGGTCGCGGCCATCGGGAGCGAGGTCACTGGGTTCACCGTCGGTGAACCGGTGTTCGGCTCGGGCGAGGGCTCGCTCGCCGAATATCTGGCGGTGATCCCCGACAACATCGTCCCCAAGCCGGAGCGGGTGACCTTCGAACAGGCCGCCGGCGTGGCCGTGGCCGGACTCACCGCGCTCCAGATGCTGCGCGACAAGGCGCCGATGCGATCCGGCGATCACGTCTTGATCGTCGGTGCCGCCGGGGGCATCGGCACCTTCGCGGTGCAGATCGCAAAGGCGTTCGGCGCGCACGTCACGGGCGTGCAGAGCACGGGCGCGCTTGATCTGGTGCGGTCGCTCGGCGCCGATCGGGTGATCGACTACACGACGGACGATTTCACGACGGGCGACGTGCGCTACGACGTCGTCCTCGACAACGTCTGCAACCGGATGCTGTCGGACGTCCGTCGCGTGGTGAAGCCCGGCGGCGCCATCATCCCGAACGGCGGCGGCAGTCCCGACCAGGGGATCAGCATGCTCGGCTTGCTCCGCCTGCTGGCCTCGCGTCCGTTCATCAGTCAGAAGATCCTGCTCGGCGTCACCAAACCGAATCGCGCCGATCTGCAGACGCTGGCCGACATGATTCAAGCGGGCACCGTCACGCCCGTCGTCGACAAGGTGTATGTGCTCGCTGACGCGGCCTCGGCGATGCGCCACCTCGAAACCGGCCACGCGCACGGCAAGATCGTCGTGACGATCCCGCAGCAGGCCTGAAGGCCTGCAACTACGTGCGGGCAGGCCTGAAGGCCTGCAACTACGTGCGGGCAGGCCTAAAGGCCTGCAACTACGTACCGGCCGCGCTCTGCTAGGATCGACGTATAGGAGCGTGCAATGCCTCAGTACCCAATGACCCCGGGCGCCGTCTTCACCACGCCGTATGCCGCCGAGGAGCGCGTCACCACCTTCCTCCGTTCCGTCTACGGCTGGATGTGCGCCGGGCTCGCGATTACCGCACTGGTCGCGTGGTACGTCGCCTCGTCGCCGACCCTGGTGCAGACGCTCGTGCGCACGCCCTTCCTGGCCCTCGGCCTGATGGTGGCGCAGCTCGGCCTCGTCGGCGTGCTGTCCTTCCGCGTGCAGCGGATGGCCGCATCCACCGCGGCGGCCCTGTTCATCGCCTACTCCGCGCTGACCGGCGTGACCATGTCGTTCGTCCTGCTCGCATACACGCGGCAGTCGGTGGCGTCCACGTTCGTGGTGGCGGCGGCGACATTCGGGTCGATGGCGCTGTACGGCACGGTGACCAAGCGGAGCCTTGCCGGTTGGGGCCAGTTCCTGTTCATGGGGCTGATCGGCGTGGTCATTGCCTCGGTGGTCGGCATGTTCTTGCAAAGCGATGGGCTGCAGTTCATCCTCGCGTTCTGCGGCGTCATCGTGTTCACCGGCCTGGCGGCCTACGACGCCCAGCGCCTCAAGGCGATGGCCCTTGCGATTCCCGGCGCCGCCGGGAGCGGCGGCACCAGCAGCTACGCCGTCGTCGGCGCCCTCTCGCTGTATCTAGACTTCATCAACCTGTTCCTGATGCTGCTGCGGCTCCTGGGAGACCGTCGCCGCTAAGGGCGACGGACCCACAGGTGAGGCGGGCCTAAAGGCCCGCAACTACATTCGTCGGTGAGGCGGGCCTAAAGGCCCGCAACTACGTCGGTGGTGAGGCGGGCCTAAAGGCCCGCAACTACGTACCTCAACGTCGCATCCCGGCGGTTGTCCCTCGCCGCGCGGCCTCGATGGTGGCGACGTCGATCTTCTTCATCGGCATCATCGCCTCGAAGGCCCGCTTGGCCTCGTCGCCGCCCGCCGCCATCGCGTCCATCAGCACGCGCGGCGTGATCTGCCAGGACACTCCCCAGCGGTCCTTGCACCAGCCGCACTGACTCTCCTGGCCGCCGTTGCGGACGATGGCGTTCCAGTAGCGGTCGGTCTCTTCCTGATTGTCGGTCGCGATCTGAAACGAAAACGCCTCGCTCTGCTTGAACTCGGGACCGCCGTTGAGGCCAACGCAGGGAATGCCCAGCACGGTGAACTCCACCATCAGTTCGTCCCCCTGCTTGCCAGATGGGTAGTCGCTGGGCGCCTTGTAAACAGCGGTCACCTTGCTATCCGGGAAGGTGGCGGCGTAGAAGCGCGCCGCCTCGTGCGCGTCCTTGTTGAACCACAGACATATCGTGTTCTTCGGCTTCATGCTCATGTGTACTCCTGTGGGGCTGGCGCTCAAGGTGCAAGTCCTCGGCCGATTCACATCCACCCCTGCTCAACCGTCATGGCGCGATTTTAGACTCATGGTGTCGATGAGCGCCGTGAGCGCTGGCGGCTGCTGTCGCCGGCTCGGGTAATAGAGGAAATAACCGGCGAACGGCTCGCACCAGTCTTCGAGCACCCGCTTCAGTTCCCCACGCTCGAGCAGAGGCGCGGCGTGCGCCTCCATGAGGAACGCCAGCCCAACGCCATCCACCGCAGCTCGAATCAACAGTTGCACATCGTCGACGACCAGCGGCCCATCCACGGCGACAGCCAACGATTGCCGTGCCTTGTCGAACTCCCACCGGTAGGTTTCACCAGAACCGTGACGGAAGTTGAGACAGCGATGCGCGGTGAGGTCACGTGGGGCCTTCGGTACTGGATGCGACGCGAAGTAGCTCGGCGACCCGACGATCGCCGCCCGTTGATCCGGTGACACGCGCACCGCGATCATGTCCTTCTCGATGAACTCGCCCAGGTGAATGCCGGCATCGAACTGCCCTGCCACCAGGTTGAGCCGCATGTCGCTCGTGGTCGTGACGTCGAGGACGACATCAGGATACGTGGCAGCAAACTCCTTCAGCTTGGGCGCCACCACCATCGTCGCGGCGAGCGGCGAGACGACCAGTCGAACGCGGCCGGCAGGCCGGTCGCGCAACCCCGACACCTGATCGAGTGCGCGTCTGATGTCGGTCAGCGCGGGATCCAGACTCGCGATGAGCTGGTTCCCCGCATCAGTCGGTGACACGCTGCGCGTCGTGCGGGCCAACAGTCGCACCCCAATCTGCTCTTCGAGTCCCTTGATGGCGTGACTCAGCGCGGAGGGCGACACACCGAGTCGCCGGGCGGCCCGGGTGAAGCTCTTCTCTTGGGCCACGGTCAGGAACGCCGCGAGGACACTCAGCTCGTCCCGAACCATTAGTGAATCGTACTCACAACCCCTTCTCGATTTCTCCAGCTACTCAAGTCCGACCCGCTCCCCTACTCTGAGTGTGGAGAGCAGAGATGAACACACGCACACTTGGCACGAGCGGACTGCGGGTATCGGAGCTTGGGCTCGGCTGTATGGGTTTGAGCTTCGGGTATGGCCCGGCGGTCGACACACAGGCGGGGATCGCCCTGGTTCGCGCGGCCGTGGAGCGCGGGGTCACCTTCTTCGACACCGCCGAGGCGTACGGCCCCTACGTGAACGAGGAGCTGCTCGGCGAAGCGCTGGCGCCGTTCCGCGATCGCGTGGTCATCGCCACGAAGTTCGGTTTCAAGTTCGACAACGGCAAGTCGGTCGGTCTCGACAGCCGCCCGGCACATATCCGCGAGGTGGCCGAGGCGTCGCTCAAACGTCTGCGCGTGGACACCCTCGACCTCTTCTATCAGCACCGGGTCGATCCAGAAGTGCCCATCGAGGACGTGGCCGGCACGGTCAAGGACCTGATTGCGGAGGGCAAGGTCAAACACTTCGGCCTGTCCGAAGCGGGCGTGCGCACGATTCGCCGCGCTCATGCGGTGCAGCCGGTCACCGCGCTCCAGAGCGAGTATTCGTTGTGGTGGCGCGAACCCGAACGCGAGGTACTGCCGATCCTCGAAGAACTGGGCATCGGGTTCGTGCCGTTCAGTCCACTGGGCAAGGGATTTCTCACCGGCACCATCACCGCGAACACGACGTTCGACAGCACCGACTTCCGCAACGTGGTGCCGCGCTTCACCGCGGACAACCGCAAGGCGAATCAGCTGTTCGTCGACTGGCTCATGGCCTTTGCCGGCCGGAAGCAGGCGACGCCGGCGCAGATCGCGCTGGCCTGGGTGCTGGCCCAGCGGCCGTGGATCGTGCCCATCCCCGGTACTACCAAGCTCTCGCGACTGGACGAGAACGTCGCCGCCACCGACATCACCCTGACGGCCGATGACCTGCGCGAGATCGACGACGCCGCCGCTCGCATCGAGGTGCGCGGCGAGCGGTATCCGGAGCAGCTCGCCACGATGGTCGGTCGGTAGGAGGACAGCGATGAGAGTAACGCGCGGCGGTGCGCAACCATCGGCCAAGGGCCCCAAGGAATGGTTTACGGGCACGGTCCGGATCGATCCGCTGTTTCCGGTGGAGCCGCCGGCGCGTGCCGCGGGCAACGCGGTGACGTTCGAACCCGGCGCGCGCACGGCGTGGCACACGCATCCGCTCGGACAGGTGCTGATCGTCACCTTCGGCCTCGGCCTGGTGCAACGGCACGGCGGACCGGTGGAAGAGATTCGCGCGGGCGACGTCGTCTGGTTCGAGCCCGGCGAAAAGCATTGGCACGGCGCGTCGCCGGGCACGGCGATGCAGCACATCGCCATTCAGGAGTCGCTCGACGGCAAGGCCGTGGACTGGCTGGAGCAGGTGACCGACGCCGAATACGTGAGAGGACACGTCAAATGAAAGCAACCGTGATGTACGGCGCCCACGACGTCCGCGTGGAGCAGGTCCCCGATGCCAGGCTCGTCGAGCCCACCGATGCGCTGGTGCGCGTCACGCGTGCCTGCATTTGCGGCAGCGACCTCTGGCCGTATAACTCGATGACCCCGTCGCCGGTCGGCAACCGCATGGGTCACGAATTCATCGGTATCGTCGAGGATGTCGGCGCGGCCGTGCGAACCGTAAACAGGGGCGACCTCGTGGTGGCACCGTTCGCCTGGTCGGATGGCACCTGCGAGTTTTGCCGGCAGGGATTACAGACATCGTGCCTGCACGGCGGGTGGTGGGGCGGCACCGAGCTCGATGGCGGCCAGGGCGAGGCGGTGCGCGTCCCGCAGGCCGACGGCACGCTCGTGGTGCTGCCGGTCGGCCTGGATCACGCGCTCATGCGGTCGTTGCTGACGCTGTCCGACGTGATGGGCACTGGCCACCATGCCGCCCTCGCCGCGCGCGTCGGTCCGGGCAGGATTGCCGCCGTGGTCGGTGACGGGGCCGTCGGGCTGTGCGGCGTAATCGCAGCGCGTCGCCTTGGCGCCGAACAGATCATCATGCTGGGCCGTCATCCCGACCGAACCGCGCTGGCCCGCGCCTTCGGCGCCACCGATGTGGTGAGCGAACGCGGCGAAGCCGCAGTCGAGCGCGTGCGGGCGCTCACCGGTGGACTGGGCGCGCACGCGGTCCTCGAGTGCGTCGGCCACGGGGAGTCGATGAGCACCGCGGTCAACATCGCGAGAGCAGGCGGCGCCGTGGGGCGCGTCGGTGTCCCACAGGAAGCGACGATTCCGAACGCGCAACCGAGTTTCTATCGCAACGTCACCATCGCCGGCGGCCCGGCGCCGGTGCGCGCCTACATCGAGGAGCTGCTGCCTGATGTGCTCGAAGGCCGCATCGAACCCGGCCGGGTGTTCGATCGTGTGACGACGATCGACGGCGTGCCCGAGGGATACCGCGCAATGAACGACCGCGAAGCCATCAAAGTGATGGTCGAGTTCTGAGGAGCGCCGGCGGCGTATTGGTTCGGCGAACTGACTCCGCAGTGAGTTCAGAGGTGCCGTCTGTTTCCAGACGGCACCCCGAACGAGCGTTGACGACGACACTCAGCGCTTGATGGCGTTGCCGAGATCTTTCACGGCTTCGCCGACTTTGCGCTTGGCGGTGCCGAATCCTTCCCGCACTTCGCCACCCGCTTCGTCGACCGTGCCTTCGTCTTCCAGGTCGGGATTGTCGGTAGCGCGGCCTACGGCCTGCTTGACCTTCCCCTTGATCTGATCCGCCTTGCCGGCTACTTCATCCTTGTTGGGCATGTATCTTCTCCTGCCCATCGATCTGCAATGCAGGTTCCATGTGTCGCGGCCGGGCTGGCGTCGAAGGCTGAGCCGGTCCGAGGCAACCGGAAGCACAATCGAGTTCATGAACACGATCACCACGAAGGACGGGACCACCATCTTCTACAAGGACTGGGGCGCGAGAAGCGCGCAGCCGATCGTGTTCCACCACGGCTGGCCGCTGAGCGGCGACGACTGGGACGCTCAGATGCTGTACTTCCTGGACCAGGGGTATCGCGTTATCGCCCATGACCGGCGTGGCCACGGACGATCGAGCCAGGTGGGCGATGGTCACGACATGGATCACTACGCGAGCGACGTGGCCGCCGTGGTTTCGCATCTCGATCTGCGCGAGGCGATTCACGTGGGCCACTCGACCGGGGGCGGCGAGGCGGCGCACTATGCCGCACGACACGGCGAGGGGCGCGTCGCCATGCTGGTGCTCATCGGCGCCGTCCCTCCGATCATGCTGAAGACGCCCGCCAATCCGGGCGGCCTGCCGATGGAGGTGTTCGACGGCTTCCGGCAGCAGCTCGCGGCCAATCGCGCGCAGTTCTACCGGGATGTCGCGAGCGGTCCCTTCTATGGCTACAACCGCCCCGGTGCCAAGGTGTCGCAGGCCGTCATCGACAACTGGTGGCGGCAGGGCATGATGGGTGGTGCCAAGGCGCACTACGACGGCATCAAGGCGTTCTCGGAGACCGACTTCACCGATGATCTCACATCGCTGACAGTTCCGACGCTGGTGATGCACGGCGATGACGACCAGATCGTGCCCATCGCCGATTCAGCGCTGCTCTCAGCCAAGCTCCTGAAGCACCCCACGCTCAAGGTCTATCCGAAGCTGGCGCACGGCATGTGCACCACGCACGCGGACGTCATCAACCCCGACCTGCTGGCGTTCTTACGAGGGCGGGCCTGAAGGCCCGCAACTACGTACAAGAAGGCGGGCCTGAAGGCCCGCAACTACGTACAAAGGGCTTGAGCGTTTTTTGAGGGCCAGCCGCAGGTATCGGGACCATGATCTGGCCATGAAAATCGCGCGCCACGCTTTCCTCGCCTTGACGATCGCTGTCGTCGCGGCCGCCGCGGCCCACATGGGCAGCACCGTCCGCGCCGCCGATGTTTGCGACCGCGACTGCCTCCGCGGCTTCATCACCCGCTATCTCGAGGCCATGGTGTCGCACACGCCAGGCGGGCTCCCAGTCTCCCCCACCATGCGGTTCACCGAAGACACGGTGGACATGAAGCTCGGCGAGGGGCTCTGGAAACAGGCGTCGAGGATCAGGCCTTACCGGCTCGACATCCTGGACGTGGCGCAGGGCGTGGCCGCATCGCAGGTCGTGGTCGAGGAAGCGGGCATGCCGGTCATGCTCATGCTGCGCCTCAAAGTGGCGGACATGAAGATCACCGAAGTGGAAACGCAGGTGACGAGAAACCAGAAGGAAGGCGCCATCTTCGCGATCGAGGATCTGAAATCGCCGAACGCCGCGATGACGGCGCCGGTGGATCCCGCAAAGCGCGCCTCACGCGCCGAGGCGATCCGGCTGGCCGAGTTCTATCCCGCGGGGCTGGAAGTCGGCAGCTTCGTCGCCGTAAACGCCCCGTTTGCCGCCGATGCGTACCGCTTCGAGAACGGCCGGCTGATGGCCGGCAAGGGGTGCGCGTTCCGGCCGCCGTCGTGCGAAGACATCAAGGGGCAGGAGATCACGAAGCACCCGGGCCTGAGCTACCGGGTGGTGGCGGTGGATGAAGAGCTCGGCATCACGCTCCTGCGCATGAACTTCGGCCCGGCCGCCGGCCGCTATGGGGAAGGCAACGGGCTGATGGTGTGGGAAGCGTTCAAGGTCTACGGCGGGGAGATCCACGGCGTCGAGGCGTTCATGAAGGTCATGCCGGTGGCGGCGCCGTCAGGCTGGGATGCCGACGTCCGGCATCCCAAGCACTGAACTCAGGTCCTATTCGAACCGCGTCCCGGCGGAGCTGGCGCAGCCGGTAGCGATCACATTGTCGTTGGCATCGGTAATTTCGAGCGCTGACCTGGCGCCAAACTCATCGCCCCCCGGCAAGAGCTTTAAGGCAGCGGTTATCTTCTGCGAGCCAAGGAAGACACCGCTCGCGTCGTAGCGGTAGAAGATGAAAGCGAAGGAGTAGTCCTGCCAGCCGGGGTCGCGCTGCCACACTCCGTGGCCAGGGCTACGCCGGGCCGGACTCCCACCAGGGCCAATCCCATATTCCGACATCGTGCCGCCTGCGTTGAAGGTGAACAGGCCCGCGAAACTCGCGATCGGTGCGTCTGTCTGACAGTTGCGTTGCGTGACGACCGTCCGCCACACGCCTTGGACGGTGCTTGCCTTGGCCTCTGACGATTGGCTCTGTGCGGAAACGAGAGACGCCCCAGTCGTCAACGCTGCCATCATCGTGAACGCGATTCCCAGTGTGTGTTTCTTCATGTGTCCCCCTGACCGCGGTTGAAGGCTCGACATGATCCGCACCCGTGCGGACCACCTGCTCCTACAGGCGAAATCCGGCGGCACGAACTGCAACTTGCCGTCTGTTGCACTTCTCAAGGGGACTTTCCGCCTGTACGACTGGTGCTCGAATGCGCGCCGGTCGTGCCTCACGACCGGGTGTCTGACACGGCGGTACCGGATAGACTCCGGGGCGTGACCCAAGGCGACGACGTGACCGGGCTGTTGCAGGCGTGGAGCGGCGGCGACGCGGAGGCGTTGGACCAGCTGGCGCCGCTGGTGCACCGCGAGCTTCGGGGAATCGCCCGGCGTCTGCTCTCCGGAGAGCGCCTCGCGATCGGCTGGCAACCCACCGACCTCGTGCAGGAGTCCTACGTCCGCCTGCTCGACTGGCACGCGGTGCACTGGCAGAACCGCGCCCACTTCTTTGCGACGACTGCCCGGATGATGCGGCGCGTCTTGGTCGACGCGGCGCGTGCACGACAGGCGGCCAAGCGCGGTCAAGAGGTGCGGAACCTATCCGGCGAAGTCGCCGAGGTTGCAACGCCGGCACCCGGCGTGGATGTGGTGGCGTTGAACGACGCCCTGGCCGAACTGGCGCTGCTCGACCCGCGACCGAGTCAGGTTGTCGAACTCCGATTCTTCGGGGGCTATTCCGTCGAGGAAACCGCCGAAACACTCGGCGTGTCGGTGCGGACCGTCATCAACGACTGGAATACGGCGCGCGCCTGGCTGCATCGCGCGCTCGCGAAAAGTGGTCGTCAATGAAGGTCGCGATGAACAGCGAACGGTGGCACGTTCTCTCCGATTGGCACAACACATGGCTGACCGCGCCCGCCGGGGAACGCGCCCAACTGCGAGCCTTCTTCGCCACGCAGCATCCGGACCTGCTTCAGATGGCCGACGAGCTCGCCGCCTCCAGCGACGCGATTGACGGGTTTCTCGAAACGCCTGCCTTGGCGCTCGCTGCTCGGGATCTGGCATCGGACGAGCCGCCGCTCTCGGAAGGCACGCTGGTCGGCCCGTACCTGATCGTCTCGCTGCTGGCTCGTGGGGGCATGGGCGATGTCTATCGGGTCACCGACCCACGCCTGGGTCGAGACGTCGCGCTCAAGACGCTGCCCAAGGCCGAGCCCGACGACAGGCACGCGGTCGAGCGCTTCCTTCAGGAAGCGCGTATCACCGCGTCGCTCGATCACCCCAACATTGTCAAGGTATTCGATGTGGGAATGTCGAACGGTCGCCCATACCTGGTCTCGGAGCTGCTCGAGGGCGAGACCTTGCGCGCGCCGATCGGGAGAGGGCCGGTCGGCGCGGGAGATGCCCGCGGCATCGCCGCTGCGCTGGCGAGCGGCTTGGTGGCTGCGCACGCGCAGGGATTGGTGCATCGCGATCTCAAGCCCGAGAACATCTTCGTCACCAGGTCGGGGACCGCGAAAATTCTCGACTTTGGCATCGCGAAGCTCGCGCAGGATCCCGCCTTGCCACGCGGCCTCGCTACGCTGACGGGAGTGATCTTGGGCACGGCCGGCTATCTCGCACCCGAGCAGGTCACGGGCGATCGGGTCGACGCACGGACGGATCTCTTCGCGTTGGGGTCAATCCTCTTCGAGCTGATGACGAGCCAGCGTGCCTTCGCGCGCGAGCACACGATCGATACCCTCCACGCAATCGTCCACGATGAGCCGGCCGACCTGCTCCCCCGCGATACCGCATTGACCGCCATCGTCAGACGGTTGCTCGCCAAAGCGCCAGAGGGCAGGTTCCAATCGGCGGCCGACCTGCTGTGGGCCATCGAGCAGATTGATTCGACCGAGGCGCGCGTGGTCTCGCCGCGCGTCACGCCGAGCCGCCGATTCGTCTCTACGACGCGAACCGGTTGGGCGATGGCCGGCGCAGCTGGATTGACACTGGTGCTCGTGGCACTCTTCGGCCGGTGGCCCGGCGAACGGACGCCGAGGGAATCCGTTGCGCCCACGCGGTTCACCTGGTCGCTTCCCAGTGGAACCGGGCTCGACTCTGCGCCCATCGTCTCACCCGACGGGCGGCGGATCGCTTTCACGGCGATCAGCGGCGAATCGCGTCCACGCCTGTTCGTACGATCGCTCGACGCGCTCGACGCCACGGCCATCGACGGGACCGAGGGCGCGAAGCAGCCCTTCTGGTCGCCTGACGGCCGCTCCCTCGGGTTCTTCGCCGCCGGCAAGCTCATGAAAGTCGCCGTCGCGGGTGGAGTCCCGATCGTCCTGTGCGATGCGCCGGATGGGCGGGGCGGTACGTGGAGTCCCGCGGGCACCATCGTGTTCAGCCCCGACCTGATCTTCGAAGGACTGGCCAAGGTATCGGCGAACGGCGGTGCGGTGGAGCCCGTGACGTTGGTCGACTTGAACCGAGGAGAGAATTCGCATCGATGGCCCATGTTCTTGCCGGACGGTGTGCATGTGCTGTTTCACGTACGAGCCAGCGCCGACGAGCGGCGCGGTGTGTACGTGGCGCGCATCGACCAGCCCGCGTCGATGCCTGGCGCGCCGCTCTTCCGCTCGGAATCTGAAGCGGTGTTCGTCCCGACGTCCGGTCGAGAGCGCGGCGTGCTCCTCTCCGCGGCCGATGGTCGGCTGCAGGCACGGCCCTTCGACGCGGCGGCGCTCAGGCTCCTCGGGGATCCGCGCATGTTGCCGGTGGACGTGGGCGCAAACACGCCGTACCACTCGGCGATGCTCAGTGCATCGGCCGACCTGCTCACCACGGCGGCGATGCCGATCCCGTTCGGCGTGCGACTGGGCACTGTTGCGCGAGATGGGACGGGTTTGCGACTGGCCGCGCGCCGACCACAGAACTGGCCACGGCTGTCGCCAGACGGAAGGCGGATGGCACGGAATGCCATCGATGTGGTACGCGGCAATCCCGACGTCTGGGTCGAGGACCTCCAGGACGGCAGCCTCGTCCGCGTGACCACGGCCAC
>Ga0207650_10002897_pt1 | contig 11840 bp, 10 predicted proteins | sample KBSS63metaG_FD_184325 | JGI IMG/M metagenome (GOLD analysis project Ga0207650, IMG submission 184325) | Switchgrass rhizosphere microbial communities from Kellogg Biological Station, Michigan, USA - KBS S6-3 metaG (SPAdes) (version 2) | ecosystem: Host-associated > Plants > Roots > Rhizosphere...
TTACGCAAAGGCCGACGGATCGCACATCCAGCGCTGGCGCACCAATATACCAACGCCGAATGGCATTGGCCTGTCTCCCGACCAGACTGTCCTGTACGTCGCTGACTCACTTTGTGGCAGGCTTTGGGCGATAGATCTCGAAGGACCCGGTGTCGCTAAAGACGCAGATGACCCTTGGATGGCCGGCAGGGTGATCTGCACACTTCCAGGATTCCAGATTCTCGACAGTCTGGCCGTTGAAGCGGATGGGCGGGTGGCCGTCGGAACCGTTGTAAACGGCGGCATTACGGTTTTCTCAGAAGATGGATCGACTGAATTTTACCCGGTACCGGATCGCTTGGTAACCAATATTGTCTTTGGCGGAACCGACATGCAGGAAGCATGGATTACTGCAGCAAGCACCGGAATGCTTTACCGCTGTCGTTGGCCAAGACCAGGACTGACGCTCAACTACAACGTCTGAAGCCTCGAAGTCCACGTGGTGCCAATTCGATATGTCGATCCCATGCTGCGCATCGCGAGAGGCCCAGGCCTGAGCGAAGCCCCTTGAAGCGCGGTTGGCGGCAAAGCCGCTTGGAGTTCTGCCAAATCACCCTATAGCTAACGGCTTGCCTTCCTGGTGATGCAGTACCCACTATCTACGGCGCGAAATGCTGCACTACGATGATGGGGATGCGGATCCTGGCATCCAAAGCGATGATCAGACGCGCACCTTGAAAATCGAAGAATGGAGCAGCATCGGAACCAGGAACAGCGATGCTGTCATTATGACGGCGCCTGCACGTCAGATTCCTGATAATCACAACTGGCTCGACTCTTGGCGTTCAGTAGTGAAGCCATTGCTTCGACCAGCCAGACACGCTGAGACATCGCCTGGATAAACTCATGTCCTTAGCGCAAACGGTCGGCCGACGATCATTGCATAATCATCGTCAGCCGGAAACGCTGCCAAAATCCGGACATGCAAGCGACTGATGAGAACGCTGCATCGATATCCGGTAGAATGGCTAAAAGCGTACACGCGCAGCGAATCCGATCTCGCGCGGACGAGCAGAATAGAAGCTGTCGTTCGAGGTCGATGCCTGCCCACCATTCGCGTAATAGGTGTTGGTGACGTTGGTACCGTAAAGCGAAAGCTCAACCGGTCCGTTATTCGGGGTAAATGCCGCCCGCAAATCCAGTGTGTGGTAAGGCTTTTGGAAGAAACGCTCGCCGGGAGCGAGGATAATCTTACTGCTATAGAAATAGTTTGCAGACAGAGTGCCTTTGCCTCCGAACATGGGGGCAGTATAAGCAGCACCAACATTGACGGTAAACTTCGGTGCACGGACAAGCCTAGTGCCGGAAAGATCAGCAAAGGCATTCACCAACGCGGTGCCCGTAGGATTAAGCTGAATAATCGCAGCGTTCAAATATTCGGAATACTCAGCTTTCGGTATCCAGGATATGCCGGAATTCAGAGTCAGGTTCGACCCAACCCTGCCGGTAACAGCAAGCTCGGCGCCAGTTACCTTGGCTTTGCCTGCATTCTGCAAAGTCGTTGTAGCCGTGGCGACATTGAGTGAGGATAGTTGGATGTCCGTGTAGTCATAATGGAACGCAGCTGCCGTAACCAACATCCTGCCGTCCATCATAGGCAGCTTGATACCCCCTTCGATCGCCTTGATCTTCTCGGGCCGGGTCACGGTCGTTACGGCAGCCAGGCTGGCATAAGCGCCGCTTTTGAAGCCGGTGCTGTAGGTAACGTAAATATTCGCATCATCGTCATTCAAAGTGTATCGTGCACTCGCGCGTACACTGACATTTGAAAAGCTGTCCCGCCGATCGGACACGAATGCGGGCACTCGTGACGTCCCAAAGTTGTGCTTGTGCTCGTTTGTATACCGCAACCCGCCAATCAGTTGCAGCCGGGACGTCGGCTGCAATGTGACTTCGCCGAAACCGGCAATCGATCGAACAGTATTTCGCTGGTCATAGTTAGTTATCACGGTCGACGGCTGAAAAACCAAATTCAGCCCGCAGGCACAATTCCGAACGTTGTAATAGAACAGCCCGGTCGAAAAGTTTAATAATCCGTCAAAGTCACTAGTCGCTGTCAGTTCTTGGCTGAAAGCCTTGGTGCGGTATGGTGCCGTCAAAACAGCGCCATTAAGATATGTATTATCAAAGTCCAATGTATTGTTACTAGTGATACTATTGTATGCCGTTATTGACGTAATACCAAGATTTTTGGATACACCCCATCTGGCTGTCAGACTTACGCCGTCTGTTGTGACCTTAGTGAACGGTTCGAAGGTTCGGGAAGACTCCCACGGCCCGGTGGCACGAAATCCCACAATCGCTCCGACTGTGGCAGATAAGTTGGCAATGCGCGGTGCGAGGAAGTAGGACGCTTTACTGTTGGAATGCTCCAGCCCGATCGTTGCCGTAAAATCGTCTGAGGGTTCCCACATGATTTTTGAGCGCGCCGAAATTGACCTTGACTTACCAATCTTGCCGCCGGTCCAGTTGGGGTTGATGTTCGTGATGTACCCATCATCTTCATAAAAGTAGATTGCGGCATCGGCCGCTAAAGTATCCGATACACCACCGGTCACATACATCTGCCCGCGTCTTGCATTGAAGTTAGGGCTATAATCTGCACTAAAGTCGAACGACGTGTCGTACGACGGCGCCTTGGTGATGACCCGGATAGCGCCACCAGTCGCATTGCGGCCGAAAAGGGTTCCCTGCGGACCCTTGAGAACCTCAATTCGTTCGATATTGTTCAATGAAAACAGCCCTGCCGTAGGGCTTGAGACGTAAACGCCGTCAACATACAGCGCTACGTTGGTTTCGTCTCCGACCGCATTCCCGGTCGAACTGATGCCGCGTATGGCGACAGAGAAATTGAATCCCTGGCTCACTGCAACGAGGCCTGGCGTCACCTTGGCGAGGGAGAGCGTCGTGTTGACGCCGGCGGTCGTCAGTGCGGGAGCGTCGATGGCAGTGATGGAGATCGGCACTTCGCTGAGCTTCTCGCTTTTGCGCTGCGCGGTCACCACAATGTCGCCGTCCGCCTCGGAATCGCTCGCTTCAGAGATCTGATCCTGGTCGATCTTGTCTTGCGCCAAACTTGGCTGGCTCCACAGCGCCAACGATGCAGTGCACAACAAGGCTGTCTTGGAACCTATCCGCATAATCAACCCCCACTAGATACGTTTTTTCTTAGCGGGAATTATCGTGAGAGAGGTTTTGAAGGTCAACGTTGGAATGCGAGCCGACAGCTTTTTCAAATATGTGTAATGATCGGCCCCAGCGAGTGGTCTGAGCCGTTTCCGGGGCCGGCGGTCGATAGCGCAACCAGCCATGCGGCCCGACGGTGTTGTACAACGCGGCAACGCAACGCCCACGAGACCGAAGTCCGCGAAGTTCTCCATCGCTGGCATCTGAAGCGCCCCGTGTTTTTCGGAGGCAGTTTTGTTTGAGTCATGCAACCATATTGAGGGTCTCGATGGTTGCATAGTAGTTGGCTTCGGCCTCGGCGGGCGGGATGTGCCCGATGAGGCCGAACAGGCGGTGATTGTTGAACCAGTCGACCCAGCGCAGCGTTGCCATTTCCACCGCTGACGCACTCGGCCATGACCTTTGTCGCCATATGACCTCGGCCTTGTAGAGGCCGTTGATGGTCTCCGCGAGAGCGTTGTCATAACTGTCGCCGACGCTGCCGACCGAGGGCACCAGGTTGGCCTCGGCCAGGCGCTGGGTGTAGTTCATGGCCAAGTATTGCACACCCCTGTCGCTGTGGTGGATCAGGCCATCATCGGCACTTGGCCTGCGGGCATGGATCGCCTGCTCCAGGGCATCCAGCACGAAGTTCGCTGTGGCGCTGGTGCTGACCTTCCAGCCCACGATCCGCCGGGCGAACGCGTCGATCACGAAGGCAACGTAGACGAACCCGGCCCAGGTATGGACATAGGTGAAGTCGACTACCCACAGGGCGTTGGGTCGGCTGACGCGGAACTCCCGGTTCACCTTGTCCAGCGGGCACGGTGTCTTCGGGTTGCTGACGGTCGTGACCGTCTTCTTGCCCCGGCGTACGCCCGCCAGCCCCATTGCTCGCATCAGCCGCTCCACAGTGCACTTGGCTACCTTGATCCCTTCACGCTGCATCTGGTGCCAGACCTTGCGGACGCCATAGAGGCCGAAGCTGGCCTCATGCACCCGCCTGACCTGCGCGCCGATCTCGTCATCGCGCCGGGCACGGGCCGATCGCCTGCCAGGATCAGCAAGCCGGGCTGCATACTCGTGGTAGGAAGACGGGGCGATCGCCAGTTCGCGGCAGATCGGCTCGATACCCAGTTCAACCCGGTGGGCGTCGATGAACGCCATCACCATTTGCCGTGGCGGTCGAGCTCCGCCTGCGCAAAATATGCCGATGCCTTGCGCAGGATTTCATTGGCCCGGCGAAGCTCCTTCACCTCGCGCTCCAACGCCTTGAGCCGATCCCGTTCGTTGACCGCTTGCGCCACTGGTCCCGCGCGTCGGCTCGCCTCCTCACGGCACCAGCGGCGCAACGTCTCGGTCGTGCAGCCGATCTTCGAGGCAATCGACGTCATCGCTGCCCATTCGGAATCATGATCGGCGCGATGCTCATCCACCATTCGAACCGCTCGCTCGCGAACCTCAGGCGAAAATCTGTTCCTTGTATTGCTCATCGGGGCTCCTTCTCACAGATAGGAGCCTCCGGGAAAGCCGGGGCGCTTCATCTGCAACCTGCCTGGTATCTCCAGGCGATGTGCCGCTGGCTCGAACGCATTCATGCGGGCGAAATTCGCCGTTCGTTGATCCTGATCCAGCCACGCACGCTCAAATCCTTCGCGGTCGCCATCGCTTTCCCATGCTGGCTGCTCGGGCGCAATCCGAGCCTCCGGATCATGGTCGCAACCTATGGCGAGAAGCTGGGTGGCGAGCATGCCGAGGCGCGCCATCAGATCATGACCAGCCCTTGGTATCAGCGGCTCTTTCCGGGCACTCGCCCGGCCGAGCGCGGCAATCGCGACGGTCTCTTCCGCACGAGCAAGGGCGGCTATATCATGCCCGTGTCCGTCGGCGGTGCGGTCACCGGGCGCGGCGCGGATGTCATCATCCTTGATGACTGCATGAAGGCCGACGAGCAGGCGAGCGAGGCAGCGCGCGAGGGCGTGAAAAACTGGTTTTCGAGCGCTCTGTCGACCCGGCTCAATGACAAGCGCGACGGTGTCATTCTCTCAATCCAGCAACGCATCTGCGAAGATGATCTTCCCGCCCTTCTTATGGAGAAGGGCTATGCATGCCTGAGCCTTCCGGCGATTGCGGAGCAGGATCAGACCGTCGAGATAGGCCCGGATCTGGTTCATCTGTGGAAACGCGGCGAGCTTCTTGACCCTGTCCGGTTTGCTCTAGACGTTTTAGAGCAGGAAAGGGTGCATCTTGGTGCGCAGGATTATGCCGCCCAATATATGCAGAACCCGGTTGCACCTGGCGGTAATCTCCTCAGGATGGAACAGTTCAAGAGATTCCAGGAACCCATTCCACGGGAACGGTTAGACCGCGTGATCCAGAGCTGGGATCCGGCCGCGACTGACCTGCCGACCAGCGACTGGTCGGTCGGCACCACCTGGGGGCTGCTCGCAGGCCGCTTCTTCCTCCTCGATATTCACCGTGCAAGGCTTGACTATCCCGGCCTCAAGCGCGCGGTCATCGCCCAGCGCGCCAAATGGCGTGCCGACCAGGTCGTGATCGAAAAGTCGAGCAACGGTCTGGCGCTTGTCCAGCAGCTTCAGCAGGAAGGGCCGTTCCGTCCCTTTGCCTGGCCACCTGCTGGAATACGCCAGATCGACAAGGCCGAGCGACTCCTGGCCCAGACCGGGCAGATTGAAGAGGGGCGGGTCTGGCTGCCCGCCTCGCTTGATGGACTGGACGCCTTTCTCTCGGAGCTGCGCGCCTTTCCCAACGGCCGATTTGACGACCAAGTCGACAGCCTCACCCAGATGCTTGAATACACCTTCTGGAACTGGCGCCAGCTTAGGGAAGAACACAATGCATCCGGCCGACTGATTGCGCCAGTCCGGGGAAAGCGTCCGCCGCTCCCTGCCCTACCTGACTGGATCAGATGAGGTGCATTCCGTGGTTCAGCCCGCTTGATAGCCTGCCCTGAGGGTCGCAACGATCGCCGGCGGCGTGAGGAGACGGAGGTCGCCGGTAGGTGGGCTCTCGGCCGGTTCATAGCCGGCAAAGGACCAGAGCCACCATTGTCCCTGACGGCGAAGCCAGGCCTTTTCTGTGCCCGGGGCTGTGACCATGGCCCCATCGGGCAGGTCTTGGGGCTGTGGACAGGGTGCAAGGGTGCCGCGCTCACCGGCCAGCTCCCTATCCATGTCCGCAACGCCGGGCAATTGTGCCAGCCCATGGGCACGTGCCTAGGCCTGCTTGAAGGTCTACAGCGCCGCCGCACGGCACGATCCGCACGGCCGGTGCCCGGCTGCCAGCGCGGTCGGCTCGTCCAGAAAGAAGAGTTCGGTATAATGGCTGGGTGCCATCAGTGTCCTACGGATGCCGGACCACGCAAGCAGACAGGATATCCATGCTCGGCCGTTCGACGTCCGGACGATATTGCCGGCCTCATCATGAAGGCAGCCGCGATTGCCCATGAGATTGCCGCGCTCGGGCGTGGCGACAATGTCGCCAAAAGGCGTCACCCGATTTTGCCGCGGCGCATGAAGTGGCAAGGATGCGGTCATTGCTGCAGTCTGGCCAAGCGGGGACGAAGGCTGTTGACGAACTGATTGGCGGCAGACGAGAGCAATGCGACCTGCCGCGTCTCCTCGCCCTCGTCCCATGGCCAGGACGAGGCCCACTCCAGACTTATCGAGGCCTCGCCATCGCTCCTCGTCCATTCGGGCACGCAATGCCGGAGCCTACTTTGGGCTCGTGCCGAGGCGTCATCAATCGGGCGAACTCGACTGGACTGGACGCATCACCAAACAAGGCGACGGTATGGTGCGCAAGCTGCTCTATGAAGCCGCCAACTCCATCCTCACCCGGAGCCGGGAAAGCTTCGCGCTCAAGAGCTGGGCGCTGAAAATCTCGAAGCGCCGTGGCCTGAAGAAGGCCAGGATCGCACTCGCCCGCCGTCTCTCTGTCATCATGCATGCCATGTTGCGCGACGGCACTTTGTTCGAAGCATGAGGTAAGGTAGAAGCAGTTCGCCAGCGGTGAAGCGCCAGCGCTGATCCGAGGGCGGTGTCCCGCGAGGGAACGCAGGGACGGACGATATGCGAAGGTGTCAGATGGGCATCCAAGCCCGCATCGAGTCAATGCAACGTCCGGCCTTGTGGGACCCGATACAGCACGACCAAGCCTCTCGGCTCGGCCAGTGCGGACAGATCCTTGAAACCCTCAAGGGGCCACACCGCCAAAGCTCTGCCAATTACAGATCCTGACCCTAGTTGTCACGAAAGGCGCGCGCGAATTGATCGCACAAAGGCTTCGTCACATAGGACAACATGGTCCGGTCGCCGGTCTCGATGAAGATCTCCGCCGGCATGCCTGGCCGCAGCTGAATTCTCGGATCGCTTTTCAGTGCCTTGGCGTCGATCGAAACGCGGATGGCGAAATAGTTCTGGCGCGTCGTCTGATCGACCGTGCGCTCGGCGGCGACAAAGTCGACCACGCCTGGAATCTCGGGCGTTGCGGTCGAATTCATGCTGGTGAAGCGGATTCTCGCCCTTTGCTTCGGCCGGACCTGGTCGACATCCGCCGGGCTGATGGACCCTTCGACCAGCAATACATCCCGGTCGGGAACAATCTCCATGATCACGTCGGCGGGCCGTATGACGCCGCCCACCGTTGTCACCGCAAGCTTGTCGACGATGCCGTCATAGGGCGCGCGTATCACACTGCGGTCATGGGTGTCGGTGGCCGATACGCTGCGCACCTGCTGCTGGTTGAGCGTGGCGTTGACCTGCGCCAGCTGGGTGCCGGCGTCGGCGCGGCGGGTTTCGCCCAGCTGGATTGTCTGTTCGTGCGCCTCGGAAATCCGGGCCTGGGTCTGCGCGATGCTGGCCTGCAAAGCGCCGATGCTGCCCTTGAAGTCGACCGCCGTGCGTTCGAGCTGGTTGAGATGGCCGATGGTGACCAGCCCCTTGTCCCAAAGCTTGCGCACCCCTGCGCGTTCGGGCTCGATCAGCTTGGCCTGTTGCTCATAGGATTCGATCTGGGCCTGATAGCCCTGTATCTGCGACCCATATTGCCGGATGCGCGCCGCGAGCTGTGCGGCCATGCCAGCCTGCTCCTGCTTGCGGATCTGGAACAGCCTGGTTTCTTCCGCGATCGCCTTGCGGGCTTCGGCGTCCCGCCGGTTCGTGAGTTCGGACGGAAAACTGATGACGGACGACCCCAATCGCTCGGCCTCCAGCCTTGCGCGCTGCGCCATGAGCTGGTCGACGGAAAGCGAGGACAGCCGGGCATCGGCGCCGCTTACCGTGTCGTCGAGGCGAAGCAGTATCTGTCCCTTGCGCACATGTTGGCCGTTTGCCACCAATATCTGCGCGACGGTGCCGCCGGACGGATGGGTGATCTGCTTGACCCGTGACTCCACGCCGATCTGCCCGGAGCCGACGACCGCGCCGCCGATCGGGACGAGTGCCGCCGCGCCGCCAAGGCCGAACACCAGCACGGCTATGAGGATCAGGGCGGAGCGGAGTTTGGATTCGATCTTTTCGTCGGGATCATAGCGTCCCAGTTGGCGGCTGTGGGGGGCGAGGGCGATGGGCAGGTTCATCGTCATGTCAGCCTTCCTTCGCCATTTCCGCCTTCGCCATTTCCGGCTGCCGCTGCGCATCATCAGGGTTCGAACTGATGATGCGCGGCTTGCCGATTATCTTTTCGAGAATCTCGTCGCGCGGACCAAAGGCTTCCATCCGCCCCTGGCGCATCACCAATATGTGGCTGACATTGGCGAGCGCCGAGGGGCGGTGGGCGATGACGATGCAGATGCCGCCGCGTTCCCGTACCGCACTGATCGCCGCCGTCAGCGCCGTCTCGCCGTCGGCGTCGAGGTTGGAGTTCGGCTCGTCGAGCAGCACGACGAACGGATCCCGGTAAAGCGCGCGCGCCAGGCCGATACGCTGGCGTTGCCCGGCCGAAAGGGCGGTGCCATCCATGCCCACCGGCGTCTCGTAACCCTCCGGCATCTCGACGATCATGTCGTGCACATTGGCGGCCGTCGCGGCGGCCACGACGTCGTCCGAGCGCCGGTCAGGATCGAAGCGGGCGATGTTTTCGGCAATCGTGCCCTCGAGCAGTTCGACGCTTTGCGGCAGGAAGCCGATGAATGTGCCCCGCACGTCGGAATCCCATTGGTCGATCGACGCGCCGTCGAGGCGCACCATGCCGCGCGCCGGCTGCCAGGCACCGATCAGCGCCATGCCAAGCGATGACTTGCCAGCCGCACTCGGCCCGACGATGCCAAGGGCCATGCCCGCCTCGAGCTTGAAGTCGACGCCTTGCACGATCACCTTGTTGCTTCCCGGCGGCGAAACGAACAACTGCTGTGCTTGAAATGTGGATCGCGGTGCTGGAAGGGCCGTTACCGGCAGGGTCGTGGCGGGCACGCGGTCCAGCAACTCGGCCAGCCGCTTCCAGCCGATGCGCGCGGCGGAAAAGTTTCGCCAGTTGGCGATGGCCTGATCTACAGGCGCCAGCGCCCGCCCGGACAGGATCGACGAGGCAAAGATCACGCCGCCGCTCGCCTTGCCATCGATCACCAGCAGCGCGCCCACCGTGAGGATCAGCGATTGCAGCAGCAGGCGGAAGATCTTGCTGATGCCGCTCATGGTGAGGACCGATTGCGACACATTATTTTGTGCCGTCAGATAGAGCTGGTCGATGGCGTGCCAGCGGGCAGCCATCCGCCCGCGCATGCCCAGCACCTTCATCAGCTCGGCATGGCGCAAATGGGTCTCGGCGATATTGTTGCGATGCGCCGCGATCAGGGCAATCTGCGAGGTCGGTTCCTTCGTCACGCGGTTGGTCTGAAGGGTCAGCAGCAGCAGCACGACCGCTCCCGCCAGCGCGGTGACGGCCAGCCAGAAGTGCAGCAGGAACAGGACGGCCAGAAAGAAGAGGATCCACGGCAGGTCGATCAATGTGGATGGCCCGCCATTGGCCATGAACGACCGGATCTGCTCGAGATCGCGCATCGCGCCCAGGCCGTCGCCCGGGGATCGCTGGCCGGCAAGCGTGCTCGACGCGATCGCCTGCTGCACCCGCCCGGACAGGCGCCGCGCAAAGGCATTGGCCACGTCGCTCAATATCCGCGACCGCATATTGTCGAACAGGCCTTGGAAGGCATAGACGACGACGATCATCGCCAGCAGGCCGAAAAGTGTCGGCAGGCTGTGGCTCGGCAATACGGAGTCATAGACGAGCATCATGTAGAGGGAACCGCCCAGCAGCAGGACGTTCAGCACGGCGCTGAGCAGGGCCACGGTCATGAATGCATTTTTGTAGCTCTGGACGGCTTCGCCCAGTTCAGTCCTGCTTCCGTCCTTCACCAACGCCCCGGCCTTCCCACGCTTTCCGAATCGGAAAACTGGCCGTTAGCGCGCGCACATGCATTTTTTGCGACAGTCGCATGTGCCATTATGCGCCGGCTCGCGCGCCCCTCTGTCACACAAGTGTCGCAAATCCAGTCTAGCGGACATTGACCGGACGATTGCAGCCAGAGAGCCGAATGGCCCTGCCGCACGCAAGCATAACCGTCATGATTGTCGGCTATTGGCGAGTCACCGTTATTGGAGCAACTCAAGTGATTGACATGGACCATCACGATCATGAGCCCTATTTGCGGCCCGCGCTCGTGCGCATCGGCGCCATTGTCGATATTGCAGCCGAGCTGGAAAAACTGGGTGTCGGCGGCCTCCAGATGGACTATCAGCCGGGCGATCCGGTGGACTGGTCCAACGGCCGCGTTTCCTGAAGACGCTGTAATCGAGACAATCGTGGACTCTGATGGCGCTGCACCGCTGCGATATGTGATCAGCGCCGATGCGGTCGACTGTCCTCTGGCAGATGGCCTTGCCGTGTTCGACAGTCGTGCGAGCAGCTATTTCAGCCTTAACCGCACGGCTGCATTGATCTGGAACGGTGCCCGCGTGCCCGCGTCCCGCGCTGCCTTATATGATATTCTGCTGGGGACGTTTTCCCGAACCGCCGCGCCGGACGATCTTGCCGAAGATCTGGACAGGATCATCGCTGATTTCGTGGAAGCAGGTCTGTTCGTGGCCGTTTGCGCTGACCATTCGGCAGTTGCGCAGCGCTGATCCGCGATGCCGTGCCGCTACCATGCTTATGGCCTGATAATCGAGTCAGACATCGCCCTGCCGGAACTGGACGAGGCGGACAGCGTCGGGGACACCGATCTTGCCATCCGCCTCGCCCCGGTTTCCGGCCCCTTTCCGGCGGGGGACTGTCTGCGTCTCGTCGAGTTCTCCGGGCGCGATATCTATTTCGCATGGACCGGCCTCGGGCGGATATCGGTGCGAGACTATCGTCATGTCACGGTCGATCCCGTGGCCGGCCTCGACCATGCGGTGCTGGGTCTTGTGTTGCTCGGACCTGTAATCGCAGCGGTGCTTCATGGGCGGGGAGATCTCGTTCTGCATGGCAGTAGCGTGGTGGTTGACGCGGACCATGCGGCTGTTTTCGTGGGGGACAATGGCGCGGGGAAGTCGACGCTGGCCGCAGCCTGCATCAAGGCCGGGCACGCGATCGTCAATGACGATGTGATCGCGATCGCGGTGCCCGCGTCGGGCGCG
>Ga0207650_10002900_pt1 | contig 11834 bp, 11 predicted proteins | sample KBSS63metaG_FD_184325 | JGI IMG/M metagenome (GOLD analysis project Ga0207650, IMG submission 184325) | Switchgrass rhizosphere microbial communities from Kellogg Biological Station, Michigan, USA - KBS S6-3 metaG (SPAdes) (version 2) | ecosystem: Host-associated > Plants > Roots > Rhizosphere...
TTGGCTGGCTTTGATAAGCCTGTTAATGCTGGGCATGATCGCTCTTGGTTACAACAGCGGTATGGCTAATTCGCGCCGGTCACGGGTGATCCCGGTCCTCGCTACTGCATTCTCGCTGGTCCTCTCGCTCATCGCGGCGCTGGATCAACCGGGGAATAGCCTCATGCCCGTTTCTCAGCAGCCGTTAGTAAATGTTTTAGGCGAGATGAGAGAGTCCGCAGGACCGACGAATTAAAGAGGCCCAAAATTTCACCCGCTCTTCGCATTACACCGCCGTCAAACCCAGACAGTGAACCAACCCGTCCCGATAAAAAGCATAGAGGCCACCTTCATTCGTAATGATCATTTTCTTGAAACAATCCGAAACGCCAATCGTTATTAGTGACGGAGGCACTTTAGTAACATGCGTGAACCTATTTTGGCAGGAATATTGAGTTTACTGGTTCCGGGACTCGGCCAGATCTATAACGGCAGGATCCTGATCGGAATAATATGGCTCATTTTGACAGGGTTTTCGTGGATCGGTTCCGTTGGTTTTCTCGGATGGGTGATCCATCTGATCGCTGCGTGGTGTGCGTATAGCTACGCTAAGGAACATCCGGTCCGCATCTAGGGTCCCTTCATCGATCCTCCTCTTTTCGCCCGGCATTGAGTGATGCCGGGCTTTTTCGTTGGTTTCGAGATTTGCAGGCTTTTGTGTAGTATTGTGGATTGTCCTTATGGTTAAAGAAGGAATTCCGTTTGTGGCGATACCGCTGATTGCCGCAGTCGCTTTCGGTTTGCTGCATTATTGGCCGCTTGTCATTTTGTTCGCGCTGATCACGGGATTTATGCTCTTTTTCTTTCGCGATCCGCACCGTGAGATACCCCAGGGCGAGGGTTTGATCGTGTCTGCCGCCGACGGACGCGTCACGCGTATAGAGAATAACGAGGACAGCAAGCTTGTCAGTGTTTTCCTCTCGCCATTGGACGTCCACGTGAACCGTTCACCGGTTTCGGGCGTAATAAACAGCATCACCTATACCAAGGGCAAAAAAATGCCCGCCACCAGCAACGAAGCAAGCCTTTTGAACGAACGCAATTCGCTAAATATTATCGGCGACGAACTGACCGTCACCTGCACCCAGATCGCCGGGATACTGGCCCGGCGAATTGTCTGCTGGCCGCACGAGGGCGATAATCTTGAACGCGGCCAGCGGTTTGGTTTGATCAAGTTTGGTTCCAGGACGGATGTCCTGATGCCGGCCGATGTCGAGATCACTGTGAAGATCGGCGATAGGGTCAAAGGCGGAGAGACGGTGATCGGGAAGAGAATAACGAATATCTAATGATGAGTATAGAGTAACTGATTTTCTGAAATTCTATATTCTAAATTCTAAATTCATCATTTCTTGAATGGACGACGAAAAAGATAAGCGGCCTCCGCACAAGGGACTTAAGAAGGGCCTTTACGTCATACCGACGCTTTTTACGGCGGCGAATGTGGCGATGGGCTACTTGGCGGTTCTTTCGTCGATTCGCGGTTATCAGGCGTCGACGATAAATGCCGACCTGGCAGCGAGCTATTTTAACAGTGCGGCCATTGCCATTGGCCTGGCAATATTGTTCGACACAGTGGACGGGCGAATTGCCCGGGCGACGCGGACCGCGACCGAGATCGGCGTTCAGTTCGATTCCCTTGCCGATGTCCTTACATTTGGCATAGCACCTACGGCGTTGGTCTACAGCTGGGCGATCGCCCCGACCTTTAACGAATACACACCCGGCCACAACCTCGGAGTCTTTCTGCTGTTTGCCTATCTGATGTGCGGTGCGTTTCGGCTGGCACGCTTTAACCTGCAGGCGACGCGGCCGCGTGTATTGGTCGAGGGCACACCCAAGATCGATAAAAAAGCGTTTGTCGGCTTGCCCATTCCGCCGGCGGGCGGACTGCTGGCGGCCCTAGTTCATTTTTCACCTCAGCCGCTCAACTCACACGGCGAAATGGCCGGCCAGTTTTATACGTACGCATTGATGGGTTTGGTCGCCGCACTTTCCATACTTATGGTCAGCACCATCCGCTATACCAGCATGAAGGCAACCGGCAGCGGGCGGCAGGGATTTTTCCTCGTATTGTTAATTGCGGCGGTCGGTATGGTGGTCTGGTTCTATTCGCAATACGCGCTGCTGACGATCGCCGGGATTTATGTGGTTCACGGGGTGGTCTGGTGGATATTAAGAGTACTAGGTTCGAGATCGAAGCCTGCCGCAGCTGCCGGCTAAACTTCTCCGCCACTTGAGCGCGAACGCCCCCCTATCGGCGTAACGCTGGCACGCCGCCGGTGTTTGGAACGGTCCGCGTCAAAATCCGTGATATCGTCGTCAAACTTACGCCCAGAGGCTTCGAGCATGGCCAGCAGCGTCAGGAACAATATCGATATCGCCGTCGTGTGCAGGACAAAATCAAAAAGGCTGTGCACCAACACCGCCAGGCAGCCGGCAAACGCCCCCACGGCGATGCCGCGGCGAAAAATATTTTGCCGCCGCGAGTTACGCAACCCCGTCCGGAACAGCCAGAACAAAAACAAGGCGCCAATTATCGCTCCTATGATGCCCGCGTCCGCAATGATCTGCAGGTAATCGTTGTGGGCCTGTTCGACCAGGTCCATGCCGCTCGCCGTATCGTGCTGAGTATATGCCTGTGCATATGCCCCAATGCCGGCACCGAAGGGCAGGTTATTTTTGATTATCTCGAGCGAGACTTTCCAGATATGGGTCCGACTCGACGTAACGTCCTGCGACGAGGCGGTCTCGGCTATCCGTGTCAGCGACGTGTCTCCGCCAACAAAGATCGCTCCGCCGACAGCCGCTGCAACCAGCAGCAGAGAGAGAACGATCTTTAAAAAGATCTTTCTGCTGCCTTTCTCACCCGTCGTCAGTATCACCAGAAAGATTATCTCGGCAAGTAACGCGACAAGCCCGCCGCGTGAACTGCTCAGAAGAAGCGATGACGTCATGAGGACCACGGCAATGATATAGAGCAGGCGCTTATCTGGTTTGACCGCCCCTACAAACAACAGCCCGAGCGGGATGCTGATGAGCATTTCCATATATGCTGCAAAATTGTGCCGGTTGACGAACGAGCCGAACGGAGTCAAATTGCCGTTACCGTAAATGCCATAGATATGCGTCGGGCTCAACACCGATTGCAGGATGGCGTAGAAAGCATACAAAAAACCGAAGACGATAAGAACCGTTACCAGCCGTCGCAAACGCTCGGCACTATCTAGATAGATCAGGATCACGGCGAAAAACATCCCGAGTGCGATCAGGTGGACGGCCGTCATCTGGGTCGCGAACGGTTCGATCGATATAGTGCGGGGAATGTTTGCGATACCCGTCGGGTCCGTCGACGAACCAAGGGGGATGATCTGGATAAAGGCGTAAACGGCGAAAGCAAAAAGCGGGACCTGGAAGAGGCTGCGGCTGTATCGCGTCGTCCCGCTAAACCAACCGTCCGCTGCCCACACGATCAACAAAACGCCGATCAACAAATAGAACAGCGCGATGATCGGCTGATGGACCGTACCATAGAGCATCGTCGTGACGATGATCGTCAGGCAAATGAGGAAAAAGGCTGCTTTGCTTAGTCGTGTCATGCGGGCTAAAGGCGGTTCAGCTCAAATTCGTCATACCAAAAGATCCCGACGATCGGGCATTGATCACCGCAGAACGCTCGAGCGGTTCGTATCGTTATACCCGTACAGTTTTGCGGCGTGTGAAAATCGACGTGATATTCCTGCCAATCATTCGAGCCGGTGTCGAAAGGTTTAGAGGTGGCAAACACCTTGTCGTCATTTGCATTGACGATCTCGATCAATGGGCCGCCCGAACTCTTGAGGTTTTCTGTCCGCACCCAGAACGTCAGCCGGTAGAATGTGTTGGGCTCGACAACAACGGTTTGGAAAAGATTGTAGAGGTCGGGTTTTATGTAATTGCGAAACGAGACCTTCAGGCTGCGTGCACCTTCGTGACGTACGCTGGAATCGGTGGAGATGTCTAACTTTGAATCATTTCGTGTTACCTTCCAGCCGAACTGAGAATCTTCCTGCTGGCCGACCCCTTTTTCAAATCCGCCGTTTGTTACAGTAAATGGCCGGCCTTCCGGGTCAATGCCCAGTTGCCGCGAAAACTCCAAGGCCTCAGCAAAGGAACGTTGTTGAAAAAGCCCGAGTGCGATGGACTTTGCTATCTGCGGATTGGCGGCCTTCTCCTCGTCAGTTAATGTGTTCCATATCCGCAGAGAATGGGCGGCCCGTCCGCGAGCGGCAAAAAATAATGCAAGGCTGGCCCTCGCCTCGGGCGTATCCGCGGCTAGCTGTTCGACCTTGGTTGGATCTTTGTCAAAATAATCCCAGGCTATCGAGAAAACCTGTTCGCGATATGTTTGGTTGTTCTGTGCAGCCCGCCTCAACTCTGCAAAGGCATCCTCGCTGCGTCCCTGTCTGAGATAAAAGTTACCGAGATTCCAATGTGCAAAAGCATAGTTCGGCGCGAGCTCGACGGCCCTTTTTAGCTCCGCCTCGGCACGTTCCCCATCTCCAACACTTTCATATGCCCGCCCGAGTTCTATTCGCCAGCGGTAATCATACGGTGACAGGCGGACCGTGGACTCGAGATATGTGACCGTGTCGCTCTCGGCGTTCTCCCCACTCGCCGCAGACGCGCGCAGCCAGGTGGCCATCGGGTCATGCGGAGCAAACGCCATCGCAAATTCAGAAGTCGGCAACGCTGCGGGATTCTCGGGCTTCGTCAGGTCGGCCATCATGCTGCCGATCTGCAGCCGGATCGCAAACCAGCCAAAGACGAGCACAAGGACGACGATGCTGACGAGGACCAAACGCATCCGCGTGTTTCCGCTGGGGATCGATCTAAGGTCCTGCATATTAACCGTGAGAAAAAAATCCGGCAATTGTTTCCGCAACGTATTCCTGCTGGCCGGCGGTCATCTCAGGAAAGATCGGCAATGCCAGTGTCTCAGCCGCGGCTCTCTCGGACTCGGGCATATCGCCCAGAGAATATCCGAGATAAGCAAAACACTCCTGCAGATGCAGCGGCATGGGATAATATATATCCGTCCCAATCTCATTTTTGGTCAGGTAAGTCTTTAGCTCGTCACGCCGGTTCGGCACCCTTATGACATATTGGTTGTAGATATGTCTACCGTTCTCGGGTTCATGCGGCAGCGTTATCTCCTCTGTCAGTCCTCGGTCAGTAAATAGAGTTTGATAATTTGCCGCGTTCTCCCGTCGTTTGTCGGTCCATGCGTCAAGATGCGGCAGTTTAATGCGAAGCACCGCGCCCTGGAAACCATCAAGACGCGAATTTAATCCGATGTATTTGTGATAGTACTTTTCCTCAGAGCCGTGAACCCGCAGGGCCTGCAGCTTGCGTGCGATCACGTCGTCATTGGTCGTAACAAAACCGCCGTCGCCCATACCACCGAGATTCTTTGACGGGTAAAAACTAAAACAGCCGACAGCACTCATCGCACCTGCACGGGTTCCGTTCTCCTCGGCGCCGATGGCCTGTGCCGCGTCCTCGACAACCGGAATACCGTGCTTTTCACTGATCGAATCCAACGCCGCCATGTCGGCACATTGTCCGTAAAGATGCACGGGCTCGATCGCCTTTGTCCTCTCGGTGATCTTTGCCTCGATCTGCAAAACGTCGATGTTATAGGTCACCGGATCGATATCTACAAACACCGGCGTGGCACCCAGACGCGTTATCGAGCTGACCGTCGCGAAAAAACTGTACGGAGTCGTTATGACCTCATCGCCGGGGCCGACATCCATTGCCATCAGAGCGAGCAGTATTGCGTCACTTCCCGAAGCACAGGCGATCGCGTGCCTGACACGGCAATATGCCGCAAGCTCCTCTTCCAACGCCGCTACTTCCCCGCCGAGTATAAATGCGTTTGTATCGAGTACCCGCGCCAAAGCAGCCTCGATCTCAGGCCGTAAGTTTTGGTTTTGTTCTTTTAGGTCTAGTAAAGGGACTTTCATTAGTGAATTCTTACCGCCGAGCCGCTAAAGCGAGAGTAAGTGATCAAATCACCTAAATTCCCCCTCCGCGTCTCCGTGCATCTGCGGTTAAATCTTACCTAAACCTTTTGTGGTTTGCATTTAGGTGCTTTCTTTTTTAGCCTAACTTCGAATGAACGAAGACATTAAGGCTAGGACCAAGGAAGTGATCAAGCGGCTTAAGCGAGCTTATCCTGATGCCCATTGCGCTTTGAATCATACGAACGCGTTCGAGCTATTGATCGCGACCATACTCTCGGCTCAGTGCACGGATGCGAGGGTGAATATCGTCACGGCTGATCTGTTCAGGAAATATCGAGGGCCGACCGATTATTTAAAGGTGCCACAGACCGAACTTGAACGGGACATACACTCGACCGGATTCTTTCGTAATAAATCAAAGAATATACAAGCCGCGTGTAAACGCATCATCGATGAATATAATGGCGAAGTACCGAGGACTATGCCGGAGATGCTATCGCTCGGCGGCGTCGCGCGAAAGACGGCAAACGTTGTGCTGGGGAACGCATTCGGGATCGCATCCGGCGTAGTAGTTGACACTCACGTTGCCCGCCTGTCACAACGCCTGGGCCTTACCGCCAACACAAACGCAGAAAAGATAGAACAGGATCTGCAGCAGCTCGTTCCAAAACGAGACTGGATAATTTTTCCCCACCTGATGATCTCTCACGGGCGAACGATATGCATTGCCCGCAAACCAAAATGCCTCGAATGCCCACTTAACAACATCTGCCCGAAGATCGGGGTTACGGCTTGACCGCAGAGACGCAGAGGGGGAGTTTTAAAAGGATGGACAGGCCATGCAGCATGGCAAATCCAACAACCCATCTTGAACATCCCGTTCATCCTATTAGGAATTCCCGCGTCTCCTCCGTGAATAACTTCTCTCACGGTCTCGGCGTCGGAGAAGGCATTGGGGTCGGCGGCGGCGTGGGCATCTCGCCCGATTTGAACCTTGGCAGCATTTCGTCGCGCATCGCCAACGCATAAACCGCAGCAGCGATAACGATCGCCGATGATTTGACGTCGCTCTCGATCACTCGTTCGTAAGTGTCGAGGTTTGTGTGCCAGGTGGTTGTAAAATATTCGATAGGGTCCTGGCCGACGCCGATGCCAGGCAAACCGGCGGCATTAAACGAGGTATGGTCCGATCCGCCGAGGGTCCGGCCTTTTGTGTTTATCGCACCCGCCACTCCGAGGTCGGTAAACGGTTCAAGAGCGTCACGCAGCACGGCAGCCGCCTCAGGCGGGCCAAAAACGTTCATTCCGCGGGCACGTCCGGTTCCCGAATCGATATTAAAATATCCCCCAAATTTGCCAAACTCAGGCCCTGGATTCTCGGCCGATCCAAAATGGCTTTTGACGTACGCCTGTGAGCCGAGCAATCCTTCTTCCTCACCGCTCCAGAGAGCAACGCGGATAGTACGTCGCGGTTTGACGCCGATCGCTTTTAATATTCGTGCTGCCTCCATCATCACCGCGCACCCGATAGCGTTGTCGGTCGCACCAGTTGCGGCGTGCCACGAATCGAGATGCCCACCGAGCATTATTACTTCGTCCTTTTTGTCCGAGCCGGCAACCTCGCCGATGACGTTATAGCTCGTCACACCATCGGGCACCGTCCTGTTGCGAATATCGAACTCTAGTTTGACCTCGGTCTTGTCCGCCAATAGGCGGGTGATACGGCCATAGTCCTCATTTCGCAAAATGACTGTCGGCACCACCCGTGTTACATCGAATGTTCGATTATTAAATGCACGGACCATACCGAGGTCCATCGCTGCGTCATTGATGCGCAGTGCAGCATTGTTGTCGACCAAAAAAGCATCGAGCTGTTCGTTGACCTGAGCGTTTGTCAGCGCTCCGGGCTTGGGTTCAGGTGTCGGTGTCGGCGAAGCCGAAGGCCTGGGCGAAGTCGGAGTGGCACCCGGTGCGAATCTCTGTTTTGCCTGTTCATCGGTCAAGCGTCTTGCCGGCGGCTCTATCGAAACCGGGATGACGGCCGCCTTTCCGACGAGAACTATCTTGCCGTTGACAGAGCTTTTTACGCTGTCAAAATACGCTGTCAATTCCTGCCGCGTCGGACGCGTCGGCAAAACGAGGTTAATGGCGTCCGACATCACGATCCCTTTCGTCGAAGGGGTCCATGCCAGCACCTCAAATGTAAGGGTGTCCTGCACCGGCTTTAGCATCAGCCCGACTGCCCGCTCATTGATCCAACCCGGGTGTCCGAAATCCCATGCCTCTAGCCCGGTAAAATCGAAACCCCAGTTCTGCATCTCCCTTGCCGCCCACTTGGCTGCATTAACATGGTTAGGTGAACCGGTCAGACGCGGACCGTAAAGATCAGTCAAATAATGGAGAGTATTCATGATGTGCGAATGCTCCATTCCCTCTTTTCGAATGGCAACACTGACATCAACGGTTGGCGCCTGCTGTGCCATCGACGACAAAGGCAAGAGTACAATTTGCAACACCAAAAAAGCTGCTGCGGATTTAAAAGCAATAAAGTTTTTCATTTTAATTTCTGTACAAATTACTCAACGCAATAATTTTTTTTCATTTTTTTATTTCGTAAAAAATATCAGACGACGAATAACTTTTTTCATTTTTTATTTTGCGCACATTACACGGACGATAACTTTTTTCATTTTTTATTTTGCAGAACATATACATGGCAGCGAGAGGTTCGCAAATATTTTTTATTGCGATAGCACCGTAATATCAGCCTTTATTTACTTTAACATTCAACAAATCGTTTCTAAACAGACGTCGGGATATTTGCAAAACATACGACATAATTTGCATTGCATTTTGTTGCGCGCGCGATCACTCGCTAAATAATTTAGAAACGCTGCGCGACGTTTGAATATTTTGCATGCGCATACGCGTAATTTTTTCGTTGACCTTCATCGCGAATAATGTTACGAAAATATGTGCACTAACATTTATTCACAATGCAGAGTGCCGATCCCTACTAAAAACGTTCACAACTTAAACCGAAGATCGGGCTAAAGTCTGCCCCGAAAAAACTAAGGAGAATACATGGCAACAACAAAGAAAAAATCAACCGCGGCAAAGAAGTCTTCGTCGTCAAAAAGCACAGCAAAAAAAGCTGCGCCCAAAAAGGCGTCGGTGACAAAAAAATCTGCACCGGCTAAAAAGTCCACTGCTGCGAAAAAGGCATCACCGGCTAAAAAGGCCGTTGCTAAAAAAGCTGCACCAGCTAAAAAGAAAACTGTTGCAAAGAAAGCTGCACCGGCAAGGAAAGCTACTGTAGCTAAAAAGTCGGCATCGGCTAAGAAAGCTGCACCGGCTAAGAAAGCTGCGGCAAAGAAAAAGGCGCCTGCTAAGAAGGCGAGTGTTTCTAAGAAAGCTGCACCGGCAAGGAAGATCGTCGCTAAGAAATCTTCGGCTAAAAAAGCAACGGCAAAAAAGGCAACTGCCAGGAAGGCACCTGCAAAGAAAAAGGCGCCTGCTAAGAGGAGATAGAAGCGGCGGCTCCCCCCGGCGTCTAAACAACTCACTTTATTTACAGTCCTCGTGACTGGCAGCCATCCCGACATTTGGGATGGTTTTTTGCGCCCGCGGTTCAGTGAGCAAGATCAAGCAGAAATCGTTCCGTCCGGTCTTGATAAAAACCTTTCGGAATACAAAAGACGTTTGCCCCAATATCGTCGGGTGCGAACCCTGTAATTAGTTTTATTGTTCCCGTGTATTCATTGACCGCATAAAAATGGTACGGAGCGCGCTCGTTCATAAAACGCAAAAGGTCGTCAGGTTTGTATCCAAAGTTGCCGGTCTGTTCCAGCGCCATTTCCATCAGTATGATCGGCGGCACTTCTTGTTCGAACAGCGACCCGGCACCGCGTAGGAACAAGATCTCGGCCCCCTCGATATCTACCTTTACAAAATCAACTGGGCCTATGCCTCGATCGCTGCGATAGCTATCGAATGTGACGATCTTGCATTTGAAAGCAGTCGCGTCATCTCGACCCCGATCCGACATCGACGCATGCCCCGTCGACAATCCGGTAAAAAGATTGACCTCGATCTCGCCGGGCGCGTCGCCTAAAGCAAGGTTGTGAAGAAATACGTTGGGCGGCGACCCCATCAGACGATAGTTGTCGACCAACTCATCATAGATCGGCGGCACAGGTTCAAAAGCGTGGACAGCGCCGCTTCTGCCACACAGTTTTCTAAGCAATGTTGTGTACCAACCGAAATTTGCTCCGACGTCAATGCAAACATCCCCGTCCCTCACAAGCATCGAAACCTTTTCCGTCAACGCGGTCTCGTAGGTTCCCTGAAAAAAAAGCAGCCCTTCGATCCCGGTACCGAGATTTGCATACAGCCTGCGTCCATCCTTCGTCGGGACTTCAACCCTCTCCGGCGGATACTTGCATAAACGCAATGCGATATCCGAGATGCGAAACTTTCCTTTTGCTATCGGGGTGTGAAATGTATAGAGCCGAAGAAGCGAAAGAAATGCCCGCTCGACGCGAGGGCGCAGGCCCGATTGGTTGTGGGGCAGAGTATTTATGGTCTTATCCATCGTGACGGTATCTTGATTGTACAAGATAGCTTAATATGCCGCCCATCGGTGGACTTACTGAATGTATTTACTCGGGACCGGTATGTCGGAACTCAACCCGAACTGCTCGCCGTAAAATGGTGCACCGCTCGACGGGTAGATGTACCACACCCCGTCGCGGAAAACGGCAATGTCGTATTTGCCGTCGCCATCATAATCACCGGGAACGGGAATGTCGCCCGACTGTCCCCAATGAATGCCGCGCACGCTGCCGTCGCTGCTGAAATGGAAATACCAGTCACCACTGGACGGGCGGAACACGGCAAAGTCCGCCCTGCCATCACCGTCGTAATCAGCCGGTACCGGCAGATCGTCGGGCAAGCCAAATTGTTCGCCGTATGTTTCGGTAAGATCAGAATTCGCGCGGTACCAAACACCGGCCCTGTACACACAGAGATCTGTTTCGTGATCTCCGTTGTAATCCTCGCGGCAAGGCTTATCACCGTTCTGGCCAAAATGCACCCGTGCAGTTTGGAGGTTGCCGAGGTCCCAAAACCAGTCACCGGTGACCGGGTCAAAGCCAGCAGCCTCGTCCCTCTGGTCCCCGTTAAAATTTCCAGGCTGAGGAATATAGTTCTCAGGGTGGCCATCTATTCCGAAGCGCACGAACGCACCGTTACTGCTATTTAGCCGATAGAACTCGCCGGACCAAAAAAAAGTCATGTCAGTTCGGCCGTCACCGTCATAGTCGCCCGTTATCGGCACAGCGTCCACGGTGCCGAAGTATTGTCCATACATTCCCCACGACGATCCGTCGATGTACCATGCGAATTCCGACGGTCGGTAAACTGAAATATCGGTTCGTCGGTCTCCATCAAAATCAGCCCGGACTACGACATCTCGCGGGGTCGGGGTTGCAGTTGCCGTCGGGGTGAATGTTGGTGTTCGTGTCGGAGTATACGTTGCTGTTGGTGTCGGCGATGCCGTCGCAGTTTGAGTCGGCGTAGATGTCGAGGTGGCGGTAGCTGTAGGAGTGCTGGTAGCCGTCGGCGTTGCCACGCAGGTCCGCTTTAGGATCGAGATGCTATTTGAGTCATGGTTAACAACCGCCAGATCTTGCTTGCCATCATTATCAAAATCTCCAACTGCCAATCCTCGTGTGTATTCGCCGACCGGAAAATCAAACGTACCCGTAAAACTGCCGGTGCCGTCCC
>Ga0207650_10002907_pt1 | contig 11828 bp, 8 predicted proteins | sample KBSS63metaG_FD_184325 | JGI IMG/M metagenome (GOLD analysis project Ga0207650, IMG submission 184325) | Switchgrass rhizosphere microbial communities from Kellogg Biological Station, Michigan, USA - KBS S6-3 metaG (SPAdes) (version 2) | ecosystem: Host-associated > Plants > Roots > Rhizosphere >...
GCGGCCTTGCGGGGCTTGAGGCGGCCAAGCGCGAGATCGAAGCCGCCGGTGGTAGCGCGCTGGTGCTGCCCGTCGACGTGTCCGACGCCAAGGCAGTTGAGAATGCAGCCGAGTCAGTCGAGCGTGAATTCGGCCCCATCGACATTTGGGTCAACAACGCCATGGCCTCGGTCTTTTCTCCCGTGAAGGAGATGCAGGCGGAGGAATACAAGCGCGTCACAGAAGTGACGTACCTGGGGGTTGTTTACGGCACTCTCGCCGCTCTCAAGCGCATGTTGCCGCGTGATCGTGGAACCATCGTACAGGTCGGATCGGCGCTCGCCTATCGCAGCATTCCTCTTCAGTCTGCCTATTGTGCGGCCAAGCACGCAATTGCAGGGTTCACCGACGCGTTGCGCTGCGAACTCATCCACGACAAGAGCAACGTTCGCGTCACCATGGTGCAGATGCCCGCGCTGAATACCCCTCAATTTGGATGGGTGAAGAGCCGCCTCAAGCACAAGGCGCAGCCCGTGCCTCCCATATTTCAGCCTGAGGTTGGCGCGAGCGCGATTTACTGGGCTGCGCACCACTCCCGGCGCGAACTCTATGCTGGTTGGCCTACGGTCGAAGCCATTATGGGAAACAAAATCGCCCCCGGCTTGCTGGATCACTATCTCGGCAAGAACGGCTACGCTGCGCAACAAACCTGCGAGCCTGAAGATCCGAATCGCCCCGACAACCTCTGGGCTCCGCTCGAAGGCGATCACGGTGCCCACGGCCGCTTCGACATCCAAGCCCACGAAACCAGTTGGGAACTTCGCGCCAGCCGCGAACGCAAATGGATCGGTGCCGGATTGGCTGCCGTTGCTGCCGCAGCCTTGCTCATCTCGCGCCGGTGGTGACACGGCAGAAGCCCAGCGGAATACCTACTCGCGGTCCCCGGCTCGCCATCTCCATTCGCGAAAGGTTTTAAGCGCTCGGGAGGAATCGTTCGCTGCTCGGCGCTCATCTCTTAGAGCAGCGCCCAGCGCGACTTATGCCCTCGAAAAGACGGATCAGCATCTTTGCCGCAATTGTTCAGTGCGTTTTGTTTCTGGCCCATTTCTTCTTGTATGCGACTTGGACATTTTCCTCCCGAGGCGATGGAGTATTCGGAGCGAGCCCTGCCAAGATCGTTCTCGGCATCATGTCGGTGAGCTTCATCACCGCTTCACTCCTGGCGTTCCGATATACGAATGCGGTTGTTCGCGGGTTGTACAGACTCGCTGCGACCTGGCTCGGCCTATTGAGCTTCCTGTTTTTCGCAAGCATCGTTTCCTGGCTGATCTTCGGCCTTGCTCGATTGTTCGGACATGCCCTGGATTTCCATCGCCTCGTCGTCGTTCTGTTCGGCGTGGCCTCCCTAGTGGGTATCGCTGGCCTGTTCAACGCCAGCCTGACGAGAATCACCCGCGCGACGGTTCGTCTCGCTAACCTGCCCGAGTCATGGCGGGGACGAACCGCCGCTCTAGTCACCGACCTTCATCTGGGACATGTTCGCAACGGCTCTTTCCTGCGTCGCATGATCGCCAAGATCCTGAAAGAAGAACCTCACGCGATTTTCATCGCCGGTGATTTGTACGACGGCACGGCGATTGATGCGCACCGGGCAGCGGAACCCTTGTCCCAGCTTTCGGCGCCGCAAGGAGTGTACTTCGTCGCTGGCAATCATGAGCAGTTCGGCGACGATAGCAAGTATCTGAATGCCGTTGCCGCCGCCGGGGTTCGCGTTTTGACCAACGAGAAGGTGGATGTTGACGGTTTGCAAATCGTCGGCGTGCCTTACAGAAACGCCACGCAACGAGGGCATCTGGCCTCGATCCTGCGCGCGATCGGTCTCGATCGCAATCGAGCCAGCGTTTTGCTGATTCATGCGCCCGACCATCCTGAGGTCGCCGAAGCCGCCGGCTTTTCCCTTCAGCTATCCGGCCACACCCACCTTGGACAATTCATTCCCTGGAGTTGGATGGCCCGCCGGATGTACCGCCAATTTGTCTACGGTCTTAGCCGCCTGGGCAACCTGCAGGTCTTTACCTCTAGCGGTGCGGGGACCTGGGGTCCGCCTCTTCGCTTGGGCTCCAATCCCGAGATCGTAATGCTGGAGTTCCAGTAACGGATATGGCCAGATCTAAAAGGTGCGATGGGGGATTGGCTTTAGATCAGGTTGAACCCAAGCCCGTCGCGCAGCGTCGCTCATCAGCAACTCGCGCGAGTAAAATTCTAATACGAGATCCTTTTCGAACAGCCAAGGATGAGCATCAACAAAATCCGCAAATGTTTCCCGTGGGCAAGACGAGCGAATGTCGACATCTACCAAGCGCACCCAGAAGAAGGTGATGGTCTCGTGATATTTGTGCGCGGCACCCAAGCTGCGAGCGAAACTCTGAATACTTTGCCGCATCCTCTGCTCTGCAACATCACAACCGTACTTGCGGATGTAGATCCACGCCAGGCGAAGATGATCGGCGTGTCGGAATTGATCACCCGGAAACTGGCAACTTTCAAATTGTGCGACGAATACGTCATCTTCAAGACCTGCACTGCCACCAATCGACGTCATCTTCTCCTGCCTTTTTAGAGCTTCCGGTGCCAAAATTGCCACGTTCGCGGCTTTTGTGTACCATGGTACATGTAAACCGTGGTACATATGTACCGCTGTCGCCGGACCAGAAAAAATGCTGAGATCCACGTTGCCCGGCCAGGTGGTTGGCTTGCCTGGGGCTCGCTTCGGGAGGAATCTCTCGCCATACCTGTGCGGCTACATGGTGCATGACTACTTTGCTGGGCACTTCCCATGATTGAAATCGAACGTGTACAAACCGGAGTCAGGATCGAAAAACGTCTCCTGAAAGTGCTGAAGGGACTTGCAGAATTAAAGGATCTTTCGTTGGGAGACATGCTGGAGGGGATCGTGCTGCACACCTTTGAAGGCAAGGCCCCGTTTTCAACCGAAACCCTGGCCGAAATTGCGGAGCTGAACAAAATCTATCGAATGACGCTTCGCGCTAGCGATAGCCATCGATTGAACGAAAAGTCAAAAAGAAGCGCCCCCAGGTCCGTAAGGCCTAGTGTCCCCGACCCTGCAAACTAAAAGGTTAGGTAGTAGCGCAAGGCCCCTTGTCGGACAATTCGTTTCGGTGGAGCAGAACTGTTCCGGCGCATGTCGGGCTCGGAGTTCCCTGAGCTGCCGACAAGAATCGCAGCATGTAGGAAGTCTTCAAGGAAAACTGGCGCCCAAAAGCCGCCAGAATCTCCCTCCCGCATTCGTCAGGAATGTTTCCCAGAAAGGTGCTCCCACTTCTCGCCCTTGAGAAGTGGGAGCAGTGATCAAAGTCAGACTACGATTCGAGTTCGGTTGCGATCCCTGGTGGTACGCCTGCACTCGCGCCGCCCCTCGAGCCAAACGGCAAGATCATGGGCACGCGGCGGCGATACTCGGCGTATTCCCCGTGCATTCGGATTAGGTCCCGCTCCTCAAACTGGATCGCGAGGAGAATGTAGGCCGTGGTTGCGATGGCAAAGACCAGATGCGCCACGGTCATGAGCGGAGCGGACCAGAATACGAGCAACCATCCTACGTACAAAGGGTGCCGAACCAAGCGATAGAGGAATGGTGTCCGGAAGGGAAGTGGAGAGTACGGAATCCCACGCAGGTGGAGCCAGACCTGGCGCAGACCGAAAAGATCGAAGTGGTTGATGAGAAACGTGGCGACCAGTACGGTGAGCCAGCCGGTGGCATAAAGAGTCAACAGTACAAGTTTCCCGGCATCGCTTTCCACGTTCCAGATCACTCGTCCCATGGGCTCCCATTTCCAGAACATCAGGAGCAAGGACAAGCTGGAAAACAATACATAGGTACTGCGCTCCACAGGAGCCGGTACGATGCGAGTCCAGGCGCGCTTGAACCACTGGCGCGCCATTAAGCTGTGCTGGACTGCGAATAGCCCGAGCAAGGCAGCGTTTACCGCCAAGGCATAGGTGAACGGTCGGTGCGGTCCCGAGTCAATGGACTTCGGCACGACAAGATTTCCTATGAAGCCGATGGCATATAGGAACGTGGCGAAGAACGCCAGATAGCAAACGACACCGTAGAGGAATGCTGTGATTCTGCTGAACATTGTTTTATCGGGCCTCCTGCCCATAAGGCGATCCTGCTTCCCTTTGTCGCGTCGATCGCCTCTGTTAGAATTTCGGCTCACTTGGGGCGCAGCCTAGGGCGCCGCGTCACGTGGGCGACCGTGATTTCATATGGCGAGTAGGCGCACAATGTCTTCAAAGCCCAATCAAATCTTCTTGAAATCGCTCTAAAACTACGTATGTCGCAGTCAGCACAGGTCTTATATGAATTCGGTCCGTTTCGGTTGGATCCCTCCGAGGAGCTGCTGGTGGAGGGGACGCGCAAAATCCCGTTAACTCCAAAGGCTTACAAGACCCTCCTGGTCCTAGTGGAAAACCGCGGTCGGACGCTGGCGAAAGACGAGCTCTTGGCCAAGGTCTGGCCGGATACATTCGTCGAGGAGGCCACGCTGGCGCAGAACGTCTTCACTCTGCGGAAGCTGCTTCGCGATGACCGGGAAACCGCACAATACATCGAGACCCTGCCGAAACGGGGTTACCGGTTCGTCGCTGACGTGCGTGAGGTGAAGACCGCAACGGCTCCGGTTCGGCATCAGTCCAGGTTTGCCCCAAGCACCATTCTTTATGCCCTGATTCTGGTGGGGGTGTTTACCGCGGGGCTGGGCGGATGGTACTGGATTCGGTCGAAGCCGATGACCGAAGGCACGACAGCGGGAACGAAGGCGAAGCCGAGGACGCTGGCGGTTTTGCCGTTTCGCGGGCTCCCTGGAAATTCTGCTGAGGAGTCTTGGGGTATCGGCATGACCGACGCGATCATCACGCGTCTCACCTCGTTACAGAATCTTGCAGTACGGCCAACAGCGTCGGTCTTGAAGTACACCAAGAGCTCAGTTGATCCAGTTCAGGCTGCGCAGGAATTGGGAGTTGAATCGGTACTGGACGGAACCTACCAGCGCGATGGAGACCGAATCCGCATCTCTGTGCAACTGATCGAGCCGAATGATCGAGCAACCCGCTGGGCGGAACACTATGACCTGAAGAGCACGGACCTGTTGAACTTTCAGGACGAGGTAGCGCAGAAGGTAGTAGACGGCCTGCGAGTTGAAGTGTCAGGTCGAGAACGAAACCTGTTGGCTTCGCCGACCACCAAGTCAGCGGAGGCATACGACCTTTATCTGCAAGGGCGCGTCTACAAGAACGCGTACTTTGTCGCGTCGCAGCGGGAAAGCCTACGGCGCGGACAAGCGGCCTTGCAGCGGGCGCTGGTGATGGATCCATCGTTTGTTGACGGGCAGGCGTTGCTGGCGATGCTTTACCTGCTGGAGTGCGCAAATTTCCGCGAGGGCGCGGCAGCCAACCTTCTGCGGGGAGAAAATACGGCCCGGCGAGCCCTCGATCTCAATCCCAATTCTGTCGAAGGCCTCCTGGCACTTGGGTTTGCACTTGGCCAGGCCGGCCGGAATGAAGAAGCCATTCCTATCTTGCGGCAGGCTGTCATCCAGGCGCCTAATTCCGAGTTCGCCTGGGATTTGCTCGGCTACGTTTATCACTATGCCGGACTCGATGACCTTGCCGAAAAGGCTTACCGTCGCAGTCTGGAACTGGATCCCACGACACCACGCATCTACTGGATGCACTCCCGCATGTTGCTATACCTTGGCAAAGTTCAGGAGGCGGAGCAGGGAGTCCGCCAGGCGTTGGCGATCCATCCGGACCAGTTCAAGGCGATGGCTTATCTGGGTGAGTTTCTTTATTACCAGGGAAGGACAGAAGAAGCTGAGCCGATCCTGCGGCGCGCTGCTGAATTGGGACGGGATAGCGGAGATTCAGCAGGGGTTTTGATGTCGGCTTTCTTGTACGCGTCGCGCGGGCAGAGGGATAAGATCGATCCCAATCTTTTCCTCGAGAAACCTGCAAACGTGGCTGACGGCGATCGGGCCTATTGGATTGGCAGTGTGTATGCGCTGCTGGGCGACAAGCCGCAAGCACTTGCCTGGCTACGCCGCGCCATTGACTTGGGAAACCATAACTATCCATGGTTTGCGCGCGACAAGAACTTCGATAAGTTACGCGGGGATCGTGACTACGAACGGATGCTTGCCGAGACTCGCAACTACGCCGATCGATACCGCCAGAAATTCGGCGCTTCCTCTTTTTGAACGACCCCTGGAGTAAAGGTGGAAAAGAATCAGATTACGGATCCGTTCAAGTTTCATCTATTCGGGAAGAGTCGGCGAACTGACGCCACAGAGACCTGGACCACCCTTGATAACAGTTTTTTTAATCCTCCGGCCAACCGGGGCACATTCTTTGACGAGCGGAATGGTAATGCCTCCCTCTGATCGATCACAGCGACTTGGGTAGGGTGTGCCGCACTCGTCACGATCCAGACTACATTCATTTCGACTTCAAACTTATGTTCTAATGGCGCGATGACTCAGCCTCGGTTTGGGTGTTTGTTATCCATTCTTCTAGTGCTGTCGCTTCATTCTCAAGATGCAGCGGCACCCCGCTCACAGGACTGGCGAGTGTACGGCGGAAATTCAGAAGCCACCCACTACTCACCGCTCAAGCAGATCAACCGATCGACCGTAAAACAGCTGGAGGTGGCGTGGACCTATGACACGGGAGAAAACGGTGGCCTGCAAACCAGTCCGATCGAAGTCAGCGGAGTGCTGTACGGCATCTCGCCTTCACAAAAAGTGTTCGCCGTCGATGCCGCAACCGGCAAGCTCAACTGGAAATTCGATTCCGGGATCGCCGGCACGCAACCTGCCCGCGGTCTCGCCTACTGGGCCGACCGAGACAATCAGGACCGCCGAATTATCGTCGGCGTGATGAACTTCGTCTACGAGCTGAATGCTGAAACCGGTAGTCCGATTCCGTCGTTTGGAGCCGATGGACGAATCGACCTGCGCGAGGGGCTCGGTCGCGACATTGCCACCGGCTCCATCGCCCTGACCAGTCCCGCCGTTGTTTACCACGACCTGTTGATTGTTGGCGGGCGCCTTCCGGAAACATTGCCTGCGCTTCCCGGCGACGTTCGCGCCTACGATGTGAAAACCGGGAAAATTCGCTGGAGCTTTCACACCATTCCTCACCCCGGCGAGTTCGGATATGACACCTGGCCGAAGGATGCGTGGCAGAAAAGCGGAGCTGCGAATAACTGGGCGGGAATGACCGTCGATCAGAAGACCGGGATTGTTTACGTTCCCACCGGTTCCGCCGCGTTCGATTTTTACGGCGGCGACAGGTCGGGCGACAATTTGTTTGCCAACTGCGAACTTGCATTGAATGCCGAAACCGGTGAGCGCATCTGGCACTTCCAGGGAGTACATCACGATATTTGGGACCGTGATTTTCCTGCGCCGCCGGTGCTGGTTACTGTCAAAAAAGATGGCAAAGCGATGAGTGCCCTGGCCCAAACCAGTAAGCAGGGCTTTGTTTACCTATTCGATCGAGCAAATGGGACGCCGATTTTTCCTTTGGAGTCCCGCAAATATCCGCCCAGCAATCTCAAAGGAGAAGTTGCCGCTCCAGAACAGTCCCTCCCCACCAAGCCCGCCCCCTATGCGCGCCAGCGACTTACCGAGGACGTGATCACCAATCGCACTCCTGAGGCGCATCAGTGGGCTCTCGAACAGTTTCGGTCCTTTCGCAGCGAAGGCCAGTTCGTTCCCCTGAGCACAGACAAGAACACCATAATTTTCCCGGGTTTCGACGGGGGAGGGGAGTGGGGAGGCCCAGCCTACGATCCGGAAACCGGCATCCTGTACGTGAATTCCAATGAGATGGCCTGGGCAGTCGAGCTGGCGGAGAATACCGGCGATCAGGCGAGTGGCAAGGGGATTTATCAGAGTCAATGCACTATTTGCCATCGCGACGACATGAAGGGTTCGCCGCCTTTGTTCCCTTCGCTGGTAGGGGTGCGTGACCGAATGACCCAGGAGCAGATCAAGGAGAGAATTCAGAAGGGCAAAGGCCGCATGCCTGCATTTCCGAATCTGACCCCCGAAGAAATCAACGCCCTGGTCTTGTTTGTAAGTGAGGGGGAGAGCAAAGAACTCTCAGGAAAGCCGGTGCTGCCGCAGATGAGATATCGCTTTTCCGGGTATACCAGATTCCTCGAATCACAACGTTATCCGGCCATCGCTACTCCTTGGGGCACGCTGAACGCTATCAATTTGAATACCGGCGAGTATGCCTGGAAGATCCCGCTCGGTGAGTATCCTGAGCTTGCTGACCAGGGGATGAAAAACACGGGTAGCGAAAATTATGGCGGACCCATTGTCACCGCGGGCGGCCTGATCTTCATAGGCGCAACCAATTACGACAAGAAATTTCGTATCTTCGATAAGTCCACAGGAGACTTGTTGTGGGAGACCACCCTTCCATTTTCGGGCAATGCCACTCCCATTACCTATGAGGTCGATGGCAAACAATACGTGGTGATTGCAGCGGGCGGGGGAAAGGACACGAGATCGCCCTCTGGTGGAGTTTACGTGGCTTTTGCGCTGAAGAGTGCTCAATGAACCGCCGAGAATTTTCGAAAATAGCCGGGTGGTCTGCTTCTCTCCTGTTGCCGCACCTCAGTTACGGCTCGTTCAACAGAATCGAGCCCGCGACTCGACCTACCGGCGCGCTGGGTGAATTTGAGAAACTGCATTTCGGCGTTTCATTTCACTTCAGTATGAACACCTTTACCGGAAACGACTACGAGACTGGTGGCGTGCCGGCAAGCACTTACAATCCGACCGATCTTGACGTCCGCCAATGGATCCGCGTCGCGCATGACCTCGGTGCTCGTTACGCCGTGCTGACCGCGAAACACATGTCGGGATTTTGCTTGTGGGACGCCCAAGATTACGACTACGACGTTGCCGCCAGTGGGAACAAAACCGATGTTGTGGCTCAGTTTGTCAACGCTTGCAAAGAGTACAAACTGAAACATGGGTTCTATTACTGCATTCTCGATCCGCGCAACGAAGGCAAGTTTGACTGGGACATTCCGGTCAAAGACGATTACTACAGGCTCATTAAACAGCAGCTTACCGAATTGCACAGCCGCTATCCAAATACGTTTTATCAACTGCTCGACATCACCTGGAAACTTTCATCCGACCAACGCTGGGAACTTTATGAGTTGGTCAAAAAGTTCAGCCCGCGCGGAATCGTGGTGATGAACCAGGCTTACTATCAAAGCCGTCGTAATCTGGGACGCACCTGCGAGCCGAAGAGCTGGCCGACTGACGTTGTCAATGGCGAGGACACAATGCCCCCACCCGAAGGCCACGACCCACACGTGACATTCGAAGGCAAAAGCTATTACATGCCGATGGAAGCGTGGATACCCACAGGTCCGCCGTACAAGCCGATGCCTCCCATGAACAGCTGGTTCTGGCGGCCAGGATTCGCTACCCAGAGCGCCGACAAGATCGCCAGCGAGTACAAGGATTGTCGTCTGCGACGCAGCAACTTGCTGCTGAACCTCTCTCCCGACACCTCGGGCAGACTGCCCGACGAGGCAGTCAAGACACTCGAAGAGACCACACATATCCTCAAACGGCAACCTTAAACCTGTGAATACAAACAAACCACCACAAACCCTCCCGCGAAATCTCGTCGCCCACACATGGTTCCTGCTTCTCGTTCTGCTCGTGTTTCAGCCGGCGAACTCACAGCTCGCCTCGCCCGTTCCGGAACCAGATGCCCGCTTCAAAGTCGATATTCTCGTTATTGTCGGCCATCCCGATGATGACATCGAAGTGGCGGCGTATCTGGCAAAGGCAATCGAACAAGGCAAAAAACGCGTTGCTGTCCTCTACACCACGCGGGGCAACTCGGGCGGAAATGCTGCCGGTATGGAGCAGGCGAACGCACTCGCCGACATCCGAGAGGCTGAAGCGCGGCATGCGCTGGCGTCCTATGGGGTCACGCTTGCCTGGTTCCTTCATGGTTCAGATACGCCGGGCGCTGACGTGCTTCACTCGCTCGAGCAATGGGGGCACGGAAAAGCTCTCGACGAGGTTGTCCGTATTATTCGCATCGCCCGCCCAGAGGTGATTCTCACCTGGATGCCGAATTACGTGGTCGGGGAGAACCACGAGGACCATCAGGGAGCGGGAGTGCTGGCCACCGAGGCATTCGATCTGGCTGCCGATCCACTGGCATTTCCCGAACAGCTGGAGGCGCCGAGAAATCGGTTCGGCATCAATAATTACGGAGAAGGCTTACGCCCCTGGCAGGCGAAGAAAATCTATTACTTTTCTGACGCGACACATTCCGATTTTTATAAAGGCAATGGCCCCGAATACCCGACTAGCGACCTATCGCCTTCCCGCAAAGTCCCGTATTCCCGCATCGCAGCGGAGGCGTGGGGCTTTTATAGAACTCAGAACGATTTTACCGATGCGCAATTGAAGGAGTTCACTGAAAATCCGGTGCGCTTGATATTCGGCAAGTCAGTCATCGGTGGGGCCGCGACCAACGACATTTTCGACGGGATCATGCCCGGCCCGGTCCGCTACGTCAAACCTCCCGGATACCAACCGCCTGAGCAGAAACTTGCCTTGGAGCTGGGCGGGCCATGGGGGTTTTATCACATGTTCTGGCGAGCGCATGCCATTGAACACCTGGGGAATTTTTTTTCGCCAGAAGCGCAGGTCGCCCCAGGCGGCACTTTGTGGGTGCCGCTAATCATTCGAAACGACACAGATTCAGCGAAGCAGGTCGAGTTGCGATCCCCTCTCCCGGCTGGTTGGAGCCAGAATCCGGACACCGTGAGCTACCCGGTCGCGGCACACGACTCCTATCCGGTTCAACTTACCGTCAGCGCTCCCGCAACGCAGAAGGGAACTTGGCAAACGCTCACTTGGAGTGCGGAGAGTGACGGACGAGATATCGGCACGGTGACGATGCGGGTCGACGTCGTTAGCAATTACTTGCCCCAATAGCCCGTAAGCAGCTAACCGTTTTTGACCAGCAGACGATCGAGTTTGAACTCAGCCGGGGGAGCCTTCCGCTCCATCACGGCGTCGCTCGCCATCTTCCCCATGACCGGTCCGTGTTTGAAGCCATGGCCTGAGCCGCCGCCAACGATCCAGACATTCTCAGCTTCGGGGTGGACGTCCAAAATGAAGTCTTGGTCAGTGGAATTCTCGTACTGGCACACCCGGCTTTCGACTAAGGGTGTTTTGGCGAGATCTGGGAAACGTAGTCGCAGATAGGCGCGCACGGCCGCCAAGCCTTCTTCGGATGCTTTGCGCTCCAGGGTTGTAGGATCGACGACGGCACCCCGCATATCGTCGGCAATCTTGAAACCTCGCCAGTGATTGCCCGGAATGCCGTAGAACCAGTGCCGGCCCGGGAAGCCCGGCAGATCAGGGTGGCTGTCGTCACTCCACACTGGCAGTTGCACGTCGGTGAATCGCAAATCTCCTGCATCGGTCCCGAAGAAAAACACCTCCTGCCGAGTCGGCTGGATCGACGAAGCCAGAAATCCAAAAACTTTGCCCAGCCAGGGGCCACAGGCAAAAACGTATCCGTCCGCTTTCAGCGTTTCGCCCGATCTCAGCCGTATTTCACGCATCCGATTCGCTTCCACTTCCCCGGGGACGGCTTGGGCTTGTCGATATTGCCCGCCTTCTTTGAGAAAGGCGTTCAACACCGCCTCACACGAGCGTCGGGCGGCGAGATAGCCGGAGTCGGGCTCATACACCGCCCACCTAATG
>Ga0207650_10002911_pt1 | contig 11816 bp, 10 predicted proteins | sample KBSS63metaG_FD_184325 | JGI IMG/M metagenome (GOLD analysis project Ga0207650, IMG submission 184325) | Switchgrass rhizosphere microbial communities from Kellogg Biological Station, Michigan, USA - KBS S6-3 metaG (SPAdes) (version 2) | ecosystem: Host-associated > Plants > Roots > Rhizosphere...
GTAAGGAGCAGACCGAAGCGGTCAAGAACAAGTCGCCGATGCCGTCGAAAGCGTCGCTGAAGATGAGCGACGACGAAATCCGTGAGAGCGTGGAAGGTGCCCAGCTCAAGCTGCAGCGCGAGCGCGGTACCGACGTCACCATCTTCTCGCCGCGCGCCTCCGGCATGGGGCATCATATCGGCGACGAAAGCGTCAGCCTGGAATGGTCGCAGATTTGCAACGACCTGATCGCGCGCGTCATCTCGCTCTATCCCAAGAACTTCATCGGTGTCTGCCAATTGCCGCAATCGCCCGGCGTGCCACCGAAAAATTCGATCGGCGAGCTGGAACGCTGCGTGCAGATGGGCTTCGTCGGCTGCAACCTCAATCCCGACCCATCCGGCGGTTATTTCAACGCCCCGCCGCTGACCGACAAATGGTGGTATCCATTCTACGAGAAGATGGTGGAACTCGACGTGCCGGCGATGATCCACGTCAGCGGATGCTGCAATCCGGCGCAGCACACGACCGGCTCGTATTATCTTAACGCCGACACCATGGCGTTCATGCAGTTGATCCTGTCCGACCTGTTCAAGGATTTTCCGACCCTCAAGCTGATCATCCCGCACGGCGGCGGCGCGGTGCCGTTCCACTGGGGCCGGTTCCGCGGCATCGCGCTCAACAACAATCGGCCCGAGCTCGATCAGATCATGAAGAACAACATCTTCTTCGACACCTGCGTCTATCATCAACCCGGCATCGACCTCCTCACCAAGGTGGTGCCGGTCGATAACATCTTGTTCGCCTCCGAGATGGTCGGCGCGGTGAAAGGCATCGACCCGAGGAGCGGGCACTATTTCGACGACACCAAACGATACGTCGACAACACGCCGGGCCTCTCGGCCGCGGACAAGGACAAGATATTCGCGGAGAATGCCTACCGGGCCTACCCGCGGCTCAAGGGCGCTATCGCCAAGCAAGCGCGCGCGTAACGCTCGATTGACACCGAGCCTCGGAGGCGCTCGCCGCCAGGCTCGACCGCATCTGGCGCTGCTGATAGCTTTGCCGCCACGACCGAGCATGATCGAGGATCCGCATGGCCATCGAAGCTTTGGGCTATATCGGCGTTCGCGCCAAGGACTTGGGGGATTGGGCGAGCTACGGCAGCAATTTTTTGGGCCTGCAACGCATCGACAAAAGCCGCTCGACGCTCGCCTTCCGCATGGATGACCGCAAGCAGCGTCTGGTGGTCGACGCCGACGGCGGGCAGGGCATCGGGTTTTTCGGCTGGGAGGTAGCGGACGCGGCCGGGCTTGACGCCATGGCTGCAAGAATTGAGGCCGCCGGCACGCCGGTCGCGCGCGGCTCGCGTGCGCTTGCCGACGAGCGTCGCGTGAAGGACCTGATCGTATTCAACGATCCCGCGGGCAACCGTCTCGAAATATTCCACGGCGCGGAGACCACGACCGATCCGTTCAAGCCGGGGCGCAACATTTCCGGTTTTCGCACCGGGCCCCTCGGCATGGGCCATGTCGTGATGCATTTCGAGCGCATCGCCGACGTGATGGGTTTTTATCAGCACGTGCTCGAGTTCAAGGTGAGCGACTACTGGCTGCGTCCGTTCCCGGCCTATTTCTTCCACGTCAATCCCCGGCACCACAGCATCGCCTTCGTCGAAAGCGGCATCAACATGGTCCATCACATGATGGTGGAGCTCTACAGCTTCGACGACGTCGGCCAGGGCTATGATCTCGCGCTGGGCGATCCCGAGCGCATCGGCGTCACGCTCGGCCGCCATTCCGGCGACTACGTCACTTCCTTCTACACCTGGAATCCATCGGGTTTCCTGGTGGAGTACGGCTGGGGCGGCCAGGTGATCGACGACAACAGCTGGGAGCCGTTCGAACGCAAATTCGGCCCGAGCCTGTGGGGCCATGAACGCCGCTGGATGTCGGCGGAGAAGAAAGAGGAGTCGCGTCTGCTCTGTATCGAGGCCGCGGAGAACGGCCAGCGCCGGCCGGTACAGGTGATCGAGGGCAACTACAATCTCATGCCCGGCGTCTGTCCGTGGTGGGACAGCATGAAGCAGGACCGCAAGGCGGGCTGAACGCTGGGATCACCGGCGGTGTCGAGGCGACGAGAGCCCGCTGGTGGGACCGACTGCCGCGCGCCGGCTAGCCATCTCTCGCGGCTCGTCCGAGATGTTCGGCGGAATGCGCGAGGTCTTCGACATTGATGCGCGCGAGCGCGGCGGAAAAGGCGTGCTCGGCCTCACCAAGGGCGGGCATCACCACTTTATTGAGCAACAGCGACTCGGCGAGTGATGCGCCGTCGATCTCGTCGTCAGTGCCGGCGGCGCGCAGAATATCCTCGGCTGTGATGCGCCGCTGGTCGCGGGCGAGTTCATAGCCGCCGCGCGGTCCGCGGATGCCCCTGAGTATCCCGTGACGTACCAGGGCCTGCAGGACCGGCTCCAGGTGGCGTGGCGGCAGGCTGTGACGGGACGCCAGGGCTTTGGCCGCCACCGGCCGGCCCCGGCCGTTGAGCGCGATGTCGATGACAGCGGTGATTGCTAGAACGCCTTTGCGCGGCAGGAGCGGCATGGGACATCTGTGGCTCGAGGGGGGGCGGACGGCGTAGGTCTCATAGTACGGTCAAGGCGTCCGATTTCGTTGGTTTGCCTCTTCCTGTCCCGTGCCCGTAGAACCAAAACCCCCAACTCCCCGCGTAGTTTCATCCAAAATTGCAACTTCGCAAATCACCGCTTGCATAGTAGAGGCGAGGACCAATTGGGCAATGCGCGCCCCCCGCTCGACGGGGAAGGCCGCGTCCCCGAAATTGGCCAGGATCACCTGGACCTCACCGCGATAGTCGGCATCCACCGTGCCGGGCGAATTGAGCACGGTGATCCCGTAACGTAACGCGAGCCCGGACCGCGGCCGGATCTGGCCCTCGACCCCCGGAGGCAGTGCAACCGCCAATCCGGTCGGGATCGCGGCCCGCCCCCCGGGCGCGATGACAATCGGGGCACCGGCGGGCACTGCGGCGAGGAGATCGAGGCCGGCGGCATGTTCGCTTTGGTAGGCCGGGAGCGGCAGGTCGCCGGCGTGGGGCAGCCGCATGACCCGGAGTTCGACCTTGTTCACTGCTCCGCTCCGGCTAGCGCGTCGGCGATCTTGGCGACGAGGGACTGGGCCACCTGCTCTTTCGATTGCGGCGGCCAGGAATCCACCCCCTGCGGGGTCACCAGATGGACGGTATTGCGGTCACCGCCCATCACGCCCGTCTCTGCCGAAACGTCGTTGGCGACGATCCAGTCGCATCCTTTACGGGTGAGCTTTGCCTTCGCGTGCTCGATGATGTCCTCGGTTTCGGCCGCGAAGCCAATGACAAGGCGCGGCCGGACATTGGCGTCTTGTGCCACTGTCGCCAGGATGTCGGGATTCTCGATCAGCCCGAGCGTGGGTGTTCCGCCCTGCTGCTTCTTGATCTTGTTCGCGTTCGGCTGGTCGACGCGCCAGTCGGCCACCGCCGCGGCAAATACCGCGACATCGGCGGGGAGGGCCGCCCTCACCGCGGCCAACATCTCTTGCGCGGTCTCGACCCTGTGGATGGTCACGCCGGGGGGGTCGGGCAGATTCACCGGGCCGGAGACGAGCGTCACGTCGGCCCCGGCGGCGGCGGCGGCCGCGGCGATGGCGTGGCCTTGTTTGCCCGAGGAGCGGTTGGCGATGTAGCGCACCGGATCAATCGGCTCATGGGTCGGGCCGGAGGTGACGATCATCCGTTTGCCCGCCAGCAGCTTGGCGCGGTCGTCCTTTCCCAGAAGCGGCAACGCGGCCGCGACGATCTCAAGCGGTTCCGCCATGCGGCCGATGCCGGCTTCCCCCGCCTCTGCCATCTCGCCGGCGGTTGGTCCCACCACCGCCACGCCGTCCGCAGCGAGCCGCGCCAGATTGCGCCGAGTTGCCGGGTGCGCCCACATCCGCGGGTTCATCGCCGGCGCCACCAGGACCGGATGATGGGTGGCGAGCAAGACGGCCGACGCGAGGTCGTCGGCGTGCCCCCCCGCCATCTTGGCGAGGAGGTCCGCGGTCGCGGGCGCGACCACGATGAGATCGGCCTCCCGTGCGAGCCTGATGTGCCCGACATCGAATTCAGTCGCGGGATCGAACAAATCCGTGAAAACCCGCTCGCCCGAAAGCGCGCCGGCGGACAGCGGCGTGATGAATTCCTGTGCCGCGGCGGTGAGAACGCAGCGCACGGTAAGCCCGCGCTCCTTCAGCCGGCGGATGAGATCAAGCGATTTGTAGGCGGCGATGCCGCCGCCGATGATCAGCAGGATGCGTTTCGCGCCCGGGGCCGGGGCGGGTCTTGGCTGCATCCACTCCGCTGCCGCCGGCGCGGCGCCTGGACGCACCGTGCTCTCGTCCTGGCGCTCGAGGGCCGCCGCGGCGCCCAGGATGGTTCGCGCCTCGTCCTCCATGGAGCGGCCGTTGCGCGCCGCCCGCAACCGCAGCCGCTGCTTCAGGTCGTCGTCGAGTTGGCGGATGGTGATGCTGGCCATGGGGGTGCTGCTGCGGCTGCCCTCAAATCTAACCGATGATTGCAGTGCAATCAATGCAGTCGCGCGGCGGGCGGCCGTTGGACAGGGTTCCCACGGCCCCTTATCGCAGCAGATAAACCAGCCATCCGAGGAGTGCCACGATCATCCACAGCGCCACCGTGGTCCCGCGGGTGCGCCGCGCTTCCGCCCGGCCGATCGCCGCCACCGTTTCCGGCGCCAGTATCAGCCCGTCGCGGGTGATGGCATCGAGTTGCTCGACGAGCACGGCGCCGCGGGCGAGCAATTTCGGGGCATCGGCAAGAAAGCGGCCCACCTCCATCACGCCTTCCGCGGCATCCTCCAGGCGCCCGGCGGGGCCCAGATTCCGCTCGATCCACTCCCTGACCACCGGCTCCGCGACGGTCCACATGTCGAGCTTGGGATCGAGCGAACGGGCCACGCCCTCGACCACGACCATCGTTTTCTGCAGCAGCAGAAGCTCGGGGCGAGTGCGCATGTCGAACATGCCGGTGACCTCGAACAGCAGCATGAACAGCTTCGCCATCGAGATCTCTTCGGCGACGCGGTTGTGGATCGGCTCACCGATCGCGCGGATCGCCTGCGCAAAGCTCGCAATCGAATGATGCGGCGGCACATAGCCGGCTTCGAAATGCACCTCGGCCGTGCGGCGGTAGTCGCGGGTGATAAAGCCGAGCAAAATCTCGGCAAGAAAACGCCGCTCCTTCACCCCGAGTCGACCCATGATGCCGAAGTCGACCGCTACCAGCTCGCCCGCGTCGTCGACGAACAGGTTGCCGGGATGCATGTCGGCGTGAAAGAAGCCATCGCGCAGCGCATGGCGCAGGAAGGTCTGGATCACCGCCCGCGCGAGGCGCTTGAGATCTAAACCCCCCGCTTCGAGCAGAGCGCGGTCAGAGAGCGGCGTCGCATCGATCCATTCGAGCGTGAGCACATCGCGCGCGGTGCGGTCCCAATCCACGGCGGGGACGCGGAAGTCGGGATCGTTGCGGGTGTTCTCCGCCATCTCCGAAAGCGCCGCCGCCTCGAAGCGCAGATCCATCTCGAGGGCGACCGAGCGCCGGAGCGTCTCGACCACCTCGACCAGCCGCAGCCGCCGCGCCTCCGCCGACATCCTCTCGGCGTTGCGGGCGACAAAGGAAAAGGCATCGAGGTCGATCTTGAAACGCCGCTCGACCGCCGGCCGCAGCACCTTCACCGCGACGGCGCGAAGGCCACCGGCGGTAACGACATCCGCTCGATGCACCTGTGCGATTGAAGCGGCGGCAACCGCCGCGCCGAACGATGCGAACAGGGCGCTGATCGGCTGACCCAATGCCTCGGCGACGGTGCGCTCGGCCTCGGCCTGTGGGAAAGGCGGCATCTTGTCCTGCAGGGCTTCGAGGTCGCGCGCCAATTGCACGCCGACCACGTCCGGCCGCGTCGCCAGGAATTGGCCGAGCTTGACGTAGGAGGGGCCGAGCCGGGTGAGCGCGGTGGCAAGACGGTTTGCGGATACGCGGCTGGCCGGACGCTCGATCAGCCGCGCCACGCGCAAGGCCGCGCGTGCCGGCAGCGGCAACCGCGTCGGCTCGACGAGGCCGAACACGCCTTCGCGCGCAAACACGAAACCGGCGTGACCGAGGCGGTGGAGGTGAGCCAATCCCGCGATCACAACCGCCAGCCCGAATGCAGCGCGACGATGCCTCCGGTCATGCGTCGGAACGACACCCGCGCGAAGCCAGCCCTCCGCATCATCTCGGAAAATCCCTCGGGAGGTGGGAAGCGGCGGATCGACTCCACGAGATAGCGGTACGCCTCCGCGTCGTTGGCGACAGCGCGCCCGAGCACCGGGATCACATTGAACGAGTAGAAATCGTAGAGCGCGTCGAGCCCGGGCACATCCACAGTGGAGAATTCAAGACACAAGAAGCGACCGCCGATCCGCAACACCCGATATGCTTCCCGCAGTGCCGCTTCGATACGCGGCACGTTGCGGATACCGAAAGCGATGGTGACGGCATCGAAGCTGCGATCCGGAAACGCCAGGGTCTCGGCGTTGCCTTCGACGAAGGTGATGGCATCGTCGAGCCCGCGCTCCGCGGCCCGCGCCCGGCCCACCTCGAGCATGCCTGGGTTGATGTCGACCACGGTTGCATGCAGGTCCGCGCCGGCAGCTTCAATCGCCCGAAAGGCGACGTCGCCGGTGCCGCCAGCCAAGTCGAGCAGGGCAAAACGCGGCGCGCTGGCGATGACCGGGTCACCGGACGACCTGCGGGCCTTGGGCGGATTGACGGCGGTAACGAGCACATCCTTCCAGGCCCGGTGCAACCCGCCCGACATCAGGTCGTTCATGAGGTCGTAGCGCCGCGCGACGCTGTGAAAAACGTCGTCAACCCGCGCCTGTTTGTCTTCAAGCGCCACCTGCTGGAAGCCGAAATGGGTGCTTTCACCGGTTTGCGGCATGGCAAATAATCCTTTTGCGGCAGGACCATAGCGCGACGGCCGCAAGGACGCTATGTCTCGTGCGGGAGCTCGTTGCGATGCCCGAATTGCCTGAAGTCGAAACGGTCTGCCGCGGGCTGCAGCCGGTGATGGAGGGCGCGCGCTTTACCAAGGTCGAGGCGCATCGCGGCGACCTGCGCTGGCCATTGTCGAGGGACTTCGTCGCCCGCCTGGAGGGCAAGAAAGTCGAGGGACTGGGCCGACGCGCCAAATATCTCCTCGTCGATCTTTCGTCCGGCGAAGTCCTGCTGATGCATCTCGGCATGTCCGGCTCGTTTCGTGTGGCGCAGGCGGGACGCGGGGACCGCACGCCCGGCGGCTATTACCATGACCGGTCCGAACGCGCTGCGCACGATCACGTGGTGTTCCACATGTCCTCGGGCGCCCGCATTTCCTTCAACGATCCGCGCCGCTTCGGCATGATGAAGCTGGTCCCCCGCGCCGAGCTCGATCAGGAGCCGCTGTTGCGCGCGCTCGGTCCCGAGCCGTTGGGGAATGCGTTCGACGCGGCGATGCTGGCTCGCGCATGCAAGGGAAAGAAGACCTCGCTCAAGGCGGCGCTCTCGGATCAGAAGATCGTGGCCGGTCTGGGCAACATCTATGTCTGCGAGGCGCTCCACCGTGCGCGGCTCTCGCCCAAGCGGCGGGCGTCGACGATCGCGACCAAATCCGGCGCGCCGACCGAGCGCGCGCAAACACTCGTCGATGCCATCAAAGCGGTGCTCAAGGACGCAATCGCGGCTGGTGGCTCTTCGCTGCGCGACCACCGCCGCACCGATGGCGAACTGGGTGATTTCCAGCACAATTTTCGCGTCTACGATCGCGAGGGGAAGCCGTGCCCGACGCCGGGGTGCCGCGGCACCATCAAGCGCATGGTGCAGACGGGCAGATCGACGTTCTTCTGCCCGGTATGCCAGAAGTAGTCTGCCGTTCTATTCTTTTGCCGGCAGCGTTTTCCCGAGCCATTGCGCAATCACCGCTGCGATCTCCTTGTTGTTCTTCTCGTTCATCATCACGTGGCTGTTGCCCTTGATACCGAGGTCCGCGAGCCGCATGAACGTCGGCTGTGCGCCGGCCTGCCGCAGGTACTTCACGGTGCAGTGGTCATAGGGCGCGTGATACGACGCCTCCGACATGACCACCAGGATCGGCATTTTCAGATTGGACAGCTTGCGCGCGGGCTCGCGCTGGAGATGGCATTTCACGAGGTCGGGCCCGTCCGCCTGTTCCTGCTGCACGACTGCGAGGTCTTTCGCGTCGGCGATCGGGGGGGAATAGGCCAGCGGGACCGCGCTGAGGCCATAGGGAAGCGCCAGCGGCCCTTGCTTGAAGTAGTCGGGCGCGCCGATGAAGTCGACTTGATAGAACGGCGGTCCGTTCGGCTCCACCGCGAGGATGGCTTTGACCTGATCCGGCCGCGCGTCCGCGACCGGCCAACCGAACGCGCCGGCTTGCGAGTGCACCATGAGGATCGCCGGCCCGATCCGGTCGATCAGCGCCACCAATGCGTCACGGTTGAGAAATTGCTGCTTGGTGAAATCCTCGATCTCCGGCAGGTAGCCTGAGATCATCTGCAGCGTGATGGCATCGTCGGGGGCGCCGCTGCCCGGCCATTGCGTGTGCAGATGCGCCTGCGGCCACAATTTGTACTTGGCTTGCGAGAGGTAGCGGCGCTGGCCGCCGGCGCCGTCCGGCACTTTCCACGGCCCATAGGCCTCGGCCAGATAGCCGGAGCGGCCGCGTCCGGGCTGATCGACGACGTAGACGGCGTAGCCTTGGCGCACGAAATACTGCGCCCAGCCTTCCCGGCCGTCGGGCGTGCCGAAATAGGTGGTGGCGGAGCGGGTGCCGCCGTGGACCATGATGATGGGATAAGGCTGGGTCTGCTTCGCCGGGATGCGGACGTCGACGTACATCTGACCGGCCATGTAGCTGCGGCCGTTGATGACGGTGGGCTTGCCGCCGACGTAGAAGAAGCCCTCGCGCGCCAGCGCGTAGGGCGGATCGTCGGCAGCCCGTGCCACGCCGATTGCCACGGCGAGCAGCCCAGCCACCGCAGTCGCGAGCGCGGCAATCGTGTACGGATGGGTCGTCGCCTCCTGTTCGCACGGCGGCATTTGGGTTCTCCCTATTTCGTGCATCTGATGATGGAAAGCACTCACTTCGCCGCGAGTCCCGCAGCTTTCACCAGCGTCTCGTTGGTCGCGATCTCGTTGCGAACATCATCCTCCCCCGTTCAAGCCTTGTTCTCGCCCAGTCCTGTCTGGCTTGACGTCGATCCCGCGCGCCTATCTTACACGCACTTTCCGTTCCAGATATGCCGTGCCAGCATGCCTGACGGACTGACAATTCCAAGGACAGCCATGAGCACGGAAACCATCATTGTCGAAACCCGCGGCCGGGTCGGCGTCATCCGCCTTAACCGGCCGCAAGCGTTGAATGCGCTCAATCTCGCGCTCAAGGATGAGCTCCTTGCCGCGGTCGAAGCAATGGATGCGGATGCCGGCATTGGGTGCATTCTGATCGCCGGCTCCGACAAGGCGTTCGCCGCCGGCGCGGATATCAAGGAGATGGCGGACAAGTCGTATATCGATATTTTCAGCATCGACTACGCCGCCGATTACGAACGGCTTGCCCGTGTGCGTAAGCCGATCGTTGCCGCAGTCGCGGGCTTTGCCCTTGGCGGCGGCTGCGAACTTGCCATGATGTGCGATTTCATCATCGCCGCCGACAATGCCAAATTCGGTCAGCCCGAGATCAAGCTTGGCGTTATCCCGGGCATTGGCGGGACGCAGCGTCTCACCCGCGCTGTCGGCAAGGCGAAGGCCATGGACCTGATCCTGACCGGGCGCATGATGGATGCGGCGGAGGCTGAGCGCTCGGGCCTCGTCGCGCGTGTGGTGCCGGTCGCCGGTCTGATGGAGGAGGCGATGAAGGCCGCCGAAGCGATTGCCTCGATGTCGCTGCCGTCGGTGCTGGCGGCGAAGGAGGCGGTCAATCGCAGCTTCGAGACGACACTCGCCGAGGGCGTGCGGTTCGAGCGCCGGGTGTTCCACGCGCTGTTCGCCACCAAGGATCAGAAGGAAGGTATGACCGCCTTCATCGAAAAGCGTCCGGCCAAGTTCCGCAATGAATGATTCGTGCCGCGCTGCATCTTATTTGCGCACGCAGATCACCCGCACCAGCGAAGACTTGGCGGCATCGACGCCGGGTCGGCTCGTCGCCGCGCTCGCGAGTTTCTGCGCCTCGAGGAAGGCGCGGATGGTGGAGGCCGGCACGAACGTCGCCTGCGGCTGCGCACCTGCCGCGCCGACATTGGCGACCACGGCGGTCTTGAGTTCCACCATGCCGACGAGACGGCCCTGGCCGTCGAGCGCGGCACCGCCGGAAAAGCCGAGTTGCGGCGCCGGTTCTACCGTCTCGCCTCTGGCCTTCGCCGCCACGGCGGAGATGGCGCTGCCACCGCCCTGGCTTTGAGGGTCGGCGATGCCGACGAGCGTGAGATCGGGACCCTTCGGAGCGTCGCCGCCGAATGTAGCGGGCACGAGATCGGGCGCGCCGTAGACGCGCAACAGCGCGAGATCGCTGGACTTGTCTTCCGCCTGTCGGTCGGCGTCACCGTATCCGCCGACCACGATCACATTGCAGCCTTCGGTCACCTGGCGGTCGGTGAGGATATGGCCGGCCGTGCTGACGACAATGCCGGTGCCGTACTCCACCTTGCGCTTGGGAGCAGGACCAACCGACACCACGCCGGAGATGCCGGGAAACGCCGCGAAGGCACTCGACATCGCCACCACGACCGGATCCATGATGGTCTCCATCGCCTGATCGTAGAGCACGGTCATGCCGCGCACCTCGCCGTCCCTGATCTCGGCGCGCACGTAGAATTTCTTCAGGTTCTGCATGCCCGACAGGATGAAGAAGTCGGAGCGCAGGAGATTGACCTCGAGCCTGCGCGTCGACGGTTCTTTCTTCTGTTGGTCGTACACCGCGGCGAGTGTCGTGCCGGGCTCTCGGATCCGGAAGGTTTCGACCTGGACCTGTCCTTGCGCCGAGGACCAGCGAGTCCCATTTCTGGTCTGGGTCTTGTTCGGCACTTGCTTGGTCGGAAGTCCGAGGTTCGCGCCGGTGACGGGATCCTCGACCATGCTCCAACCGACCTGGGCCTGCTTGGCTTTCGCTGTTGCGGCCAGCAAAGCGCGTTCCTGCGTATTAAGGAGGCCAGTTTCCTTGAACTTGCGATCGCGCTGGAATGTCTTGATGGCGGCCGTGGTCTTGTCGTTGAATTCGCCATTGACCAGGCCGTTGTAATCACCGGACCAGGCCAGATCGAATTGGACCGCCATGCGGTCTGCCAAGGGCAGGGGGGTATCGCGCGCTGGTCCCGGCGACGTTGGCACACGTTTTCGCGCTGTCGCAGCCGCGGAACGGGTACCTTCCCCTGCCGCCGCCTCGGGCGCCTGGGCCGGCGGATGGGCACGCTGGAGGGCGGCACGGCTGCGCACGGCGCCGGGCCGAGCGGCCGGGTTGCGGGACTTGCCGGTCTGCGCGGCAGGTTGCGTTGATCCGCCTGCTGGCGGGATGGCGCTGTCGCTCTGGGCGCCGGCCGGCAGCGCGGCGCAGAGAAGAACGAGAACGGCACCCGCTGCCCGCATCAGAGTTTCTGCCCGGCAAGATTTTCCCGCTGCAAATCTAGCCGAACGCCGAATTTTCGCCAATGCATGGAGAGTTCGGCGCAGCGGAGCCCGCACGTGAGGCCAGACAT
>Ga0207650_10002915_pt1 | contig 11806 bp, 6 predicted proteins | sample KBSS63metaG_FD_184325 | JGI IMG/M metagenome (GOLD analysis project Ga0207650, IMG submission 184325) | Switchgrass rhizosphere microbial communities from Kellogg Biological Station, Michigan, USA - KBS S6-3 metaG (SPAdes) (version 2) | ecosystem: Host-associated > Plants > Roots > Rhizosphere >...
GCGCGGCCGCGGTGACCGCGGCGCCGCTGGCGTCGGTGCCGTCGGAGTTGTCGGTGCCGCCGAGTGACATGCTGGCGATGTCGACGCCCTTGTAGGCGGTGTCGGCGCCGGTCAGGCCCCAGGTGTCGTTCCGGTGGTGGATGAGCCAGTCGAGCGCATCCGCCGCGCCGAAGCCGAGCCCCGCGTCCGAGAGCACCTTGCAGTCGACCAGCCGGGCGTCCGGCGCGATGCCGGCGTAGAGCCCGGGCGCGGCGCCGCCGAGGAGCCCCTGCGGTCCGCCCGAGCCGATCGCCGTGCCCGCGACGTGCGTGCCGTGGTAGGTGGCCTCGGGGTCGGCGGCGTGCTTCGGGTTCTCGCTGCTCTCGAGCGGCGTGTTGAGCGCGGGCTGCCCGGCGTAGAAGCTGCCGCCGCCGAGGAACTTGCCCTTGAGCGACTCGTGCCCGGGATAGGTCCCGTCGGCGTCGTCGTTGACGCCGGTGTCGAGGATCGCGACCGACACGCCCTTGCCCGTGATGCCCGCGTTCGCCCACACGCTCGGGAAGAGCGCGCCGCCCGAGTCCCGCGCGCGCTGCGTGCGGGCGGCGATGTCGTTGACCGCGTAGAGCGCCGGAATGGTCTCGATCCGCGTCACGCCCGGCAGGTTCGCGATCGCGAGCGCCTGGGCGAACGACACCTGCGTGCGGATGTAGTCGATGTTCTCGTAGCGCACCTGCACCGGCGCGCCGGTGGCCGCGAGCGCGGCCGCGTCGGCCGCCGTCGGGTGGTGGTCATAGCCCACGTAGACGCCATAGGCGAAGGGCGCCGCCGCGTTGAGGAGCGCGAAGCGGAGCTTGCCGCTCGCGATCCCGCCGACGCGCGCGGCGAGGGGACCCTGCGCCTCGACCGCCTGCATGCGGTCGTCGATCTTGTTCTGGTCCTGGTCGTAGAGCCAGGCTGCGTCGGCGAACTGCGGAACGGCGAGAAGGCTGAGCGCGCACAGGCCAAGGGCCCGGAGCAAGGCGTGTCGCACGTGCATCGGAGGATCTCCTCGACTTCGCGTGGGGGGAGGCGGGGGCCTCCCACGAGCCGGGATCCTTGCGAGCCCCCGGCGGTCTCGAACGACGAAGCGAAGTGTCGGAAACGGGTGTTGAGAAAGACTTGAGTCGGCTCTCCCGATCAGCCGCAGTTCATCCCAGACAGCAGCGGTGGGAGATCGACGCAACTCGTTGCGACGAAACAAAAGGATGCGATTCCGGATGCCGCGCGGCATTCGGGTTTACCGGAATCGCTTCCGCCAATAGCGAATTTCGTCGGATCGAAGGTGCGCGAGTCTAGTGGCCGAGCAGGACCAGGCGCTGTGCCGGGGCGCGCCCCGCGCGGGCGAAATAGACGCCGGGGGCAAGCGCGACGCCGTGCTCGTCGCGGGCGGACCAGCGGGCCTGGGCCTCGCCGCCTTCCGCGGCGATCAGGGCCGCCGAGCCCACCCGCCGGCCCGCCAGGTCGTAGACGAGGACCTGCGAGGCGCCGGAAAGCCGGGCCGAGAAGGCGATCGTGCCGCCGGCGAGCGAGGGATTCGGGGCGATGCGAAGTGAGGGCGCGGACGGCGCTCCCGGCCCGTCGGGAATCCCGACGACTCCGGCCGGGATGCGGAGGCGCGTCGTCGCGCCCTCGAACGTCGCTGCGGTTGCCGGTGAGCCGTCGTAGATCACGTCGCCGCCCGGGGAATGCCAGGTGAGCCGGAAGCGGGTCACGCGGCCGGAGCGGTTGAGGAAGCCGCCCTCGCTGACGCGCAGCGTCCAGGGCGAGGAGTTCGAGGGCGGCAGGAAGCCGTTCGCCAGGGCGAACGGGATCTCCGTGCGGAACGTCAGCTCGACGTTGCCGGTCGCCGAGAGGCCGTCGGCCCAACCGGTCGCCGCCGCCGACGAGCTCGCGGGCAGCGGCAGGTTGAGCGTGCCAGGCGCGCCCGCGAATCCCGAGACGGCCTCGAACGCGGCGTCGATGTCGTGGTCGTACGCGTTGTGGACGATCACCGCCTCGAGCGTCGCGGCCGAGGCGCCGATCCCGAGCGTCACCGGCCGCGGCGGACCCGTGAATCGGACGCCGCCCTCGGTGTACGCCGCGCGGTACCAGTACGTGTGCCCGCGCTCGCCTGGCGGCACCGCCCACGTGCGCGCGTAGACCTGGCGGTTTCCGACGTCGGCGAGGGAGCCGTTGCCGGTCGTCGCGAACGAGTCGTAGGCGGCGAAGGTCCCCGGCACGCCGCCCGCGTCGGGCGCGCGCTCGAGCGCGACGGCGAGCGTGCCCATCTCGCGCTGGGTCCACAGCTCGCCCCCGAGCGTCGAGTCCGACGCCGCGAGGTCGAGCCGCCGCACCTGCGTGTGCGCCGGCCAGGCCTGCTCGAGCCCGGCGGCGTAGACGTCGAGGAGGCCGTAGCCGCGCACCGAGTCCCAGCGCGGGTCGGCGCCCGGCACGCCCGGCGCCAGGCCGGGAAGGTCGCGCCGCGCGGTCGCCGCCAGGAGCTCCTGCACCTGCGCGGGCGAGAGGCCCGGCTGATTCGACCGCAGCAGCAGCGCCGCGCCCGCGACCATCGCCGAGGCCGCGCTCGTCCCGCTCGCCCGGCGGTACTGCGCGCCGTCGCTCGAGGGATCGCCGTCGGGCGCGAGGATCGCGACGCCGGGGGCGAGCAGCGCCGGCTTCTGCTCGTCGAGCGCGTCGAGGTCGCCGTCGCCCGCGCGCGGGCCCGAGTTGTTGAACGTCGCCGGGATGTCGTCGCCGGGGCGGCCGCTGCGCTGCACGTCCCACGCGCCGACGGTGATCACGCCGTCGCCGGCGGCGGGGGAGGGCACGTGCGCGGACAGCCCGTCGTTGCCGATCGAGGCGACGACCACGATGCCCTTCTCGACCGCGCGCGCGGCGGCGCGCGAGGCGACGTCGTTGCCGTCGCTCGCGTCGGGGCTGGAGAGCGAGAGGTTGATCACGTCGATGCCCTTGTACGAGACGTCGGGATCGCCCCAGTTGCGGTTCCGGTTCGCGATGCACCAGTCGATCGCCTCGGCCACGGCCGTGCCGCGGCCCAGGTCGCCGAGCACCTTGACGTCGATCAGCTTCGCCTGCGGCGCGAGCCCGCGCGCGTAGCCGGTGGGGCCGCCCGTGCCGGCGGCGATGCCGGCGACGTGCGTGGCGTGCGCCTTCGTGGTCAGTCCGCCGTGGTCGCTCGGGTTGACGCTGCCCGCGGCCGGCGTGTCGAGCAGCGAGTCGCCGTTCGTGAAGTCGGCGCCGCCGAGGACCCGGCCGAGCAGCGCCTCGTGGCCGGGGTAGCCGGCGTCGGCAGCGTCGTTGATGCCGGAGTCGAGGATCGCGATGACCTCGCCGTGGCCCTTTGCAGTCACCGCGCCACCCACCGCCGGTCCGCTTGCGTACGGGCCGCCCGTGCCGAACGTCTCCCACGTCGGGAAGACGACCTGCGACGGATCGCTCGCGCCCACGGCGGCCACGGCGTCATGCAGCGCGGGATAGAGCATCGGCACGACCTCGATGCGCTCGACGCCGGCCAGGTTCTTCGCCAGCGAGGCCTGCGTGAACGTCATCGCCGAGCGCACCGCCGGCACCTCGCCCAGGCGATGGAGCACGGGGACGCCGAGCGCGGTCAGCGTCGCGAGGTCGGTGTCGGTCGGCTGGTGGTCGTAGACGACGTAGGTCGTGTAGACGAGTCCCGACAGGGTCTGCTCGACCGCGAAGCGCAGCGGCGCGAGCGTGTCGGCATTGACGAACGCGAAGCGGTAGCCGAGCAGCTGGACGGTCTCCATGCGGTCGTCGAGACCGTCCTCGTCCTGGTCCCAGACGTAGGGCCCGGCCTGTGCGCGCGCGCATGCGAACGCCAGCGCCACGACCGCAAGCACGGTCGCGGCACCCCGAAGGCGCAGGAAAGGGGCCCGGAATGTCATCGCTTCGATCCTGCCAGAGGGGGCTTGAGGCCGGCTTGATCGGATTCCGGAAGCGCCTGCCCCGCAGCGTCTTGCGGCGAACCTTTCATGTTGCTTCCAAGGGCCTTCACGAGCGCCTCCTCGGTTTCGGGCAGGGGATCGACCCCCAGATCCTTCTGCAGGAGCTCGCGCAGGCGCCCGGCCTCGACGATCGCGGCGCGGCGATTGCCGAGGCGCACCAGCACCTCGACGATCGCGACCCGCGTCGACTCGCGATACTCGTCGAGCTCGGCGGCGCGGCGGAACGCGGCGAGCGCGCCCTCGTCGTCCTGCCCGGCGGCGCGCAGGCGGCCGAGCGCACGCCACGCCATCTCGACCCGGTCCTTGATGCGCGCCTGCGCCTCCTCGGCCCACGTGCCGTACACGCCCTCGAGCAGGGGGCGGTCGGCGAGCGCGAGCGCGCGCTCGAGCGCCGCCTTGCGCGCCGAGGGATCGCCGGTCGCCTGGCGCGCCTCCTCGTAGAGCGCGTCGAACTCCCACAGGTCGCACGACCACGAGAAGCCGGGGTTCAGGCGATAGGTCTCGGCGTCGCGGGCGAGCGCGGGCTGTTCGAGCTTCGGGAGAAGCGCGCGAAGGTACGACAAGGTGGGATGGAAGTTACGCCGCCCCGCCGCCGCCTGGCGGCCGGGCCAGAACGTCTCCAGCAAGACGTCGCGGGTCGCGCCCCGCGGGTGCAGCGCCAGGAGAACGAGGACATGGAACGCGCGCTGCGTCCGCCACGCCGATGCCGGCACGGGGCGGCCGTCGACCTCGACCCGTGGGGGGCCGAAGAGAACCAGCCGCGTCGCGCCTTCGGCTTTCGCGGAAGCGGGCGGCGCGGCGGCGCGGCCGCGCTCGATCCGCTCCTCGATGTGCTTGAGCGCCGTGCGCACGGAGGGCGCGAGCGCCCGCCGCGACTTCGCCATTGGGGCGAGCCGCTCGAGCGAGCGGGTCCCGCCGATCTCGGCGAGCACCGACAGCGCGGCCTCGCCGGTCGCGACCGGGGCGCCTTCGAGCAGCGCGAGCAGCGGCTCCTCGACCGCCGAGCCGGCCTCGACCAGCGCGCCCGCGCAGGCGTCGACCTCGATGCCGCGCTCGAGCGCGAACACGAGCGGCGCCGGTTCCTCGCGCGCCTGGATCCTCAGGAAGTGCTCGTAGCCGCGCACGCGCACGCGCTCGAGCGCGACTGCGACGTGGTGCGCCGCCTCCTTCTCCGATTCGCCGAGCGCGAGCTGCGCCTCGGCCAGCCAGTAGTGGACGCGCATGCGCTGGTCGTCGTTCTCGCCCTGGTCGACGGCGGGGACCTCGCGCGCGAGGCGGTCGCGCGCGACGTGCGGGCGGCCGGCGCGCAGCTCGCACCACGCGAGCTGGGTGAGGAACGAGGTGCGGCGCGGCGCGTCGGGCCGGGTCTCGAGGTGATCGAGCGCGCGGGTCATGAACTCGACCGCGCGGCGATACTGCCCGCGCGCGCAGAAGATCCGCCCGCGCAGGGCGAGCAGGTCCGCGGCGACGATGTCCATGCGCAGGCCGGCATTGAGCTCCTCGGCGCGGCGCAGCGAGGCCAGCGCGCCATCGAGGTCGCCGGCGTGGGCGAGCACCTCGGCGAGCGCCTCGTGGCACATGGTCTCGTGCATGCGGTTGCCGAAGCGCTGCGCGGCGGCGAGGCCTTCCTCGGCGGCGGAGCGCGCCTCGCCCCATTCGCCGATCTCGAGCAGCAGCGTCGCCAGGTTGCTCAGGTAGAGCGGCGCGCGCGGCGAGGCCGCCCCGCGCACCTGGGCGAGCGCGGCGCGGAACTCGGCCGAGGCCTCGCGGTAGCGGCCCTGCGCGGCGTAGGCGATCGCCAGGTTGTGGACGGTCGGAACGATGAGGTCGGTCTGGGGGAGGTCGACGTCGGGCGCGGCGAGCAGCGCGCGCACCTGGTCGAGAAGCGCGACCGAGGCGGCGAACTGGCCCAGGTAGAAGTGCGCCGCCGCCTTGGTCTGCAGGAGCCTGACGCGCACCTCGAGCGGCAGTCCCTGGCCGCCCGCAAGGGCGCGCTCCGCGATCCCCAGCACCTCGTCGTGCCGGCCGCGCAGGTTCCACACCTTGCCGAGCCCGAGCAGCGCGCACGCCTCGGCTTCGCGGTCGAGCGCGGCGCGCGCCGCGGCGAGCGCGGCCTCGTAGTCCTCCTCGGCCTCGTTCCAGTGGCCGAGCGCCTGGTGCGCGTCGCCGCGCAGGCGCCGCAGCTTGCCGTCCTGCGCCAGCGCCGCCGGCGAGAGCGCGGCGATGAACTCCAGCAGCGCGCCGGCCCGCCCCTCGCGCAAGAGGGTCGGCGCGGTCGCGAGCAGGAGCTGCACCGCGTCGCCATCGCGCCCGGCGCGCAGGGCGTGCCGGAGCGCGCGCTCGTTGTCGCCGCGCGCGCGCAGCGCGGTCGCCGTGTCGGCTTCGAGCGCACGCCAGGCCGCCTCGCCCTGGGCCTCCTCGGTCGAGCGGCGCACGAAGGAGCGCACGAGGTCGGGGCAGGCGTAGGTGGCCGACAGGCCCTGCCCGAAGCTGCGCAGGAGGCCGCGCCGCGTGAGCGCGGCGAGCAGGGCGCGGGTCTCGGGTTCGCCCGACAGCTCCTGCGCCAGCGGCAGGTCGAAGTGTTCGAGCGCGGCCGTGCGCTCGAGCAGCCGGCGCGACGGGGGATCCAGCCGCGCGTAGACCTCGGAAGAGAGGTAGGCATGCAGGTCGAGCGGCGAGTCGCGGAGCGCCCCCAGCGCGTCGTTCACCGTCGTGCCGGGCGCGCGCTCGAGCGCCGCGTGCACGAGGTGGAGCGCCGTCGGCCAGCCGCGCGTCGTCGACTCGAGGTCCGCGGCGGCATCGCCCTCGAGCGGGCGCTTCAGCACGTCGGCGAACAGGCGCTCGATCTCCTCGCGCGTGAACGCCAGCTGCGCCGAGTCGAGCTCGAACATGTCGCCCCGCGCGCGCAGGCGCTCGAGCGTGAGCGGCGGCGTCGAGCGCGCGGCGATCCAGATCTTGAGCCGGTCCGAGGGATGGCGGAGCAGCGTCTCGACCATGGCGACGACGCCGGGGTCGTGCGCGACCTCGTGGAAGTCGTCGAGCACGAGCAGGCGCGGCGGGCCCTTGAGCGCCGCCACCGCGTTCGCCAGCACGCCGCCCAGGATCTCGCCGGAGCGCGGGCCGGGCTTGAGCTCCTCGAGCACGCGCTCGAAATCCTTGCCGAACTTCGGCTCGTCGGCGCGGAACGCGGCGAGCAGGTGGCGGCCGAACACCGCGGGATCGGCGTCCGAGCCGAGCAGCGAGTACCACAGGACCGGCCGGCGCAGGCGCCGGGACGCGGCGACGAGGAGCGTGGTCTTGCCGTAGCCCGCGTCGGCGACGACGAGCGAGAGCGGCCGGTCGCCGTGCGCGGCGAGCGCGTCGACGAGACGCGTGCGCTCGAGCAGGTCGGGGCCCTCGTTCGGGCGCACGAGCTTCGAGCGCAGGAGCGGCGCGGACAGGGGCTCCTTGACGCGAGCCGTCATGTTGCGGGTGCGGGCAGGGGCCGGGGACACGAATCCTCCAAAGGGTCGACCCCCGAAGGCGGGATCGCAGCACGAAAGTCTAGCATGGGGAACCGGGCCCGCTAGAATGCCCAAATGACTCCCGTCCAGGCCGCACTCGCCTTCGCCCTCGCCGCCGGAATCCTGACGATCACCCCCGGGCTCGACACCGCGCTGGTGCTGCGGACCGCCGCCGCGTCCGGTCCACGCGCCGCGGCGAAGACCGCGCTCGGGATCCTGCTCGGGCTCTTCGTCTGGGGCGTGGTCACGGCCGTCGGGATCGGTGCCCTTTTGCGCGCCTCGACGCTGGCCTACCGGATCCTCCAGGTCGCCGGGTCGCTCTATCTGTTGTGGCTGGGCGCGAACCTGCTCTTCAAGGCGGGCGCGCCGCACGAGCCGGCGGCGGTCGCGCCCGCGAGCGGGGGGCGGCTGTTCGCGCGCGGCCTCCTGACCAACCTGCTCAATCCCAAGGTCGGTGTGTTCTACGCGACGTTCCTGCCCCAGTTCATCCCGGCCGGCGCGAACGTGACGTGGACGAGCGTCGTCTACGCGGGCATCCACGCGTTCGAGGGATTGCTCTGGTTCGCCGCGCTCATCCTCGCGACGCGGCCGCTCGCTTCCTGGTTGAGGCGCGAGCGCGTGCAGAGGAATCTCGACCGCGCGACCGGCGCGGTGTTCCTCGCCGCCGGCGCGAGGCTCGCGCTCGATCGCGGCCGCTAGGGGCTCGATTCACGCTGCTCCATGCTCGGCGACTGGACCCAGCCAGTGCGCCCGGTGCTGAGCGTGAGCGCCACCGAACTCGATGTGAATGACTTCTGATCCTCATCGAGCGGAAGCGTGACAACCACGCCCGGATGGATCGGGCCGCGCAGCAAATCGAGCGCGAAGGACACGTCGCTCACCGAGTTGGACCCGACATTCCCCTGGCTGTTGCTGGCAAGCCAACGCACAGCAAGCCCGGCGCCGAACCGAACATGTGGACCCTCCAGCCTCAGATTGGCGACTCCATCCAGGAACAATGCGTCCCAGGTCCCCAGGGAACGCGGACTGCCAAAGAAGTCGAATGGCTCCGAGTCGGACCCGTGCAATTCCTCGAACGGGGATGTCTCCTGGGGAATCTGCCAGGTCGCAGCCAGCCCGAGGTCGTAACCGATCCGCAACCCTGCAGTCGCCGCACGATGCAAGTCGGCTCCCACACGAAATGCCAGGGAGCGTTCCAGAAATGCCTGTTGGCGCTCCACGCTGGTCGCCTGCCCCTCATAGCGCGCGCCCGGAGCGTCGCTGCGCGCGATGGGCAGTCGCACCCCTGCTTCGTAGCGGACACCAGTTGGGTGGTGTGCAAGCTCGGCTCCCAGATAAACATTCCCGACCGTGGCATCGTGGAGATAAAGCGGATTATCCGAATAGCTCGTGGTCACCAAATTGGCGTGAGCATAAGGAAGCTCGGTGACGAGCCAGACATGGGCAGCGATCGGGGCCCGTGCGGTAGCGAACAGGACGTACGAGGCACCGCGGTTGGCGAAGGTGGGACTCTCCGACTGCCACCACTCGGTGCGAACACTCCTGGTAGCGTCTCGGTCCAGCCACATCGTTTGGGAGGTCGCCGGCTTCACCGACAATGTCAGACTACAAAAGAGCACCAGAGCGCCCGCTGCCGGCCTGGGCAGGCTCACGAACCGGACTTCAGCGAGAGTGGGTGAATGGGATGCATTCGCGGCGGTCTACCCCGTTTCCGCTCCGTCGGTTCCTGATCGCTCCCCGCTGCCTTCCGCGCCGCAGCTCCAACGAGGCGCGATCGTAGAGTGCCAAATTTGGCTCGCTTGACCTGACTCTGAAGCTCGGCGAAGATGCCGCCGTCCTGCGCACCCATTCCCCAGAACGAAGGAAATCCCCGGTGAAGATCGCCGTCTGCCTGAAGCCCGTGCCGGCCACCGACACGCGCGTGAAGATCGATGCCGCCGGCAAGCGGCTCGATCCCGCGGGCGTCTCGATGGTCATCAATCCCTACGACGAGTTCGCGCTCGAAGAGGCGCTCAAGCTGAAGGAGGCCGCCGGCTCCGGTGAGGTCGTGCTCGTCACCGTCGGGCCGCCGTCCTTCGCCGCGACGATCCGCAACGGGCTCGCGATGGGCGCCGACTCGGCCGTGCTTCTCGGCGCCGAAGGCGAGCTGGACTCATTGCAGGTCGCGCGCGCGCTCGCCGCGGAGCTCAAGGACAAGGGCTACGACCTCATCCTCTGCGGCAAGCAGGCCGTCGACGACGACGCCTCGCAGGTCGCGCCGATGATCGCCGAGCTGCTCGGCCTGCCGTGCGCCACCGTGGTCGCGCAGCTGACGATCGAAGGCGCGGTCGCGCCCGGCGCGACGGCGCACGCGCACCGGGAGATCGAGGGCGGGATCGAGGAGGTGTCGTTCACGCTGCCCGCGGTGGTCGCGGCGCAGAAGGGCCTGAACGAGCCGCGCTATCCCTCGCTCAAGGGCATCATGGCGGCGAAGAAGAAGACGGTCGAGGAGCGCCCCGCGCAGGCCGGCGAGCCGGCGCTCGAGGTGATCGGCCTCACGCTGCCGCCCGCGCGCAGCTCGGGCCGCATCGTCGGCGAGGGCGTCGGCGCCGTCGAAGAGCTCGTGCGTGTCCTGCGCGAAGAAGCGAAGGTGATCTGATGGCGATCGTCGTGTTCCTCGAGCAGAGAGAAGGCGAGATCAAGAAGACGTCGTTCGAGGCGGTCGCCGAGGCGCGCCGCCTGGCCGACGCGGGACTTGGCGGCGACGTGATCGCGGTCATCGCGTGCGCGCCCGGCCAGGAGGGCGGCGCCGCGCAGGCCGGAGCCTACGGCGCCGACCAGGCGTGGGCCGCGACCTCGCCGGCATTCGCGAGCTACCAGCCGGAGGGCTATGCCGCGGCGCTCGTCGCCGCGCAGCAGAAGGCGCAGGCCGGGCTGATCCTCCTGACGGCAGGCGCGCTCGGCAAGGACCTCGCGCCGCGCGTCGCGGCAAAGCTGTCGGCCGGGCTCGCCTCGGACTGCGCGCAGCTCGACTTGAAGGACGGCAGGCTCGTCGCCACCCGTCCCGTGTACGCGGGGAAGGCGATCCAGCAGGTCGGCTTCCGGTCGCAGGTCGCGATGGCGACGCTGCGCCCGAAGGTCTTCCCGCTGACCGAGCATCGCGCAGGCAACAGCGCGCCCGTGAGCGTCCTGGAGTTTTCGCCGGTCGAGCCGAAGCTCACGGTGACGAAGATCTCGGCCGCGACCGGCGGACCGGCCGACCTGACCGAGGCCGACGTGATCGTCTCGGGCGGGCGGGGACTCAAGGGCCCCGAGCATTTCGGCATCATCGAGGACCTGGCGAAGGCGCTCGGCGGCACGGTGGGGGCCTCGCGGGCCGTCGTCGACGCCGGCTGGCGGCCCCACGGCGACCAGGTCGGCCAGACCGGGAAGACGGTTTCGCCCAAACTCTATGTGGCGGTTGGGATTTCGGGCGCCATCCAGCACCTGGCCGGCATGTCCTCGTCGCGCTGCATCGTCGCCATCAACAAGGATGCCGACGCCCCGATCTTCAAGATCGCCGACTACGGCATCGTCGGGGACGCCTTCGAGATCGTCCCCGCGCTCACCGAGGCCGTTCGCAAATTGCACTAATCCGTTGACACAGCGGCGGATAAATGGAAACGTTTACACCCGGCAAGGGATCTCGGGACATTTCCCCGCGTCCCCTACCCCCGGGCAGTGCGCGCCTCCTCCTCGCCTCGGCGCCCATCGCTCATCACCGCTGTCTCTCGCGAAAGAAACCTGATCGGTTCGGAACATCCGACAAGGAGATCCCCGACAATGAAGCGCATTGGCTACAGCATCCTGCCCGCCCTGGCATTTGCGGTGCTCGCAGCGACGACCGCCTCGGCCACGCCGGTGCCGAACAGCGCCGTGATCCACGAGCGCGTGTTCAACGACTGTCCCCTCTCGATTCTCAACGTGACCAACAACTTCCCGGCGTCGATCACGATCAACGACCAGGATGAGTTTCATCAGTGCGTCGGCTTCGCGAACCTCCATGCCTGGAGATTTTCGACCGACGGCACGAACGCGATCCAGTTCGACAACGCCGACGCCTTCAAGTATTCGGCGACACTGGTCCTGAATGGTGCGGGTGAGGGCGGCCTGAACCTCTCGCCCTGGTGGAGCCCCGATGTCGACGGCCTGTTCAACGTCCGCTCGACGGACGGCGAGATCGCCTGCTTCGGCGGCCGCGTTCCGTTCTTCTCGTTCACCGGCGCCTTCGGCCTGCACTACGTGAACAACACGCCGATCTATCTCGAGATCATCTACAACCCGCGCGCGCTGGACGCGGCG